>Ga0308411_10000242_pt1 | contig 34701 bp, 28 predicted proteins | sample HotsprottomLayer_2_FD_203530 | JGI IMG/M metagenome (GOLD analysis project Ga0308411, IMG submission 203530) | Hot spring phototrophic mat microbial communities from Octopus Spring, Yellowstone National Park, Wyoming, United States -... | ecosystem: Environmental > Aquatic > Thermal springs >... | reverse complement strand
ACGGCCAGAACAGGCTCGCGTGCACGATGTCGGCGTCGATGCGCCGCGTCAGGCGCCACAGCCGCGCCGCCGCCCGCACCATGCCGGCGCCCGAGGCCCCACCGAGCGTGTGCACCGGGATGCCGGCACGCACCAGCTCCTCCGCGCACCGCCCGGCGGGTACGAACGTGCACACCTCGTGCCGGAAGCGTGCCGCGTCGGACCGCACCAGGAACGCGGTCAGCTGCAGCTCGGACCCGCCGGTCCCCAGCCCTTCGATCACGTGCAGGACCGTGATGCGACGGCCGCGCCGTGTGCTCATGCCAGCTCCGCCGCCCGTCCGGCCTGGCGCCGGCTCGAGACGAGGTCGCGCAGAACCTCCTCGCCGTCCAGGTAGGAGCGTACCTTCAGCGTGAACAGCCAGAACCCGTCGCTCTGCTGCACCGGCCGCCGCCACAGCCCGAGCAGGTCGAGGCGGCCGAACGGGTTCTTGGCGGAGCCGCCGCGCGAGGCGGTCCGGAAGCGCTCGCCGACGACCGCGCGCGCCCGGGGCGACAGCCGTCCCCACGGGTACGCGAAGTGGGTCGGCGGCCGCCCGACGCGGTCGGCGATCAGGGCCGCGCAGCGCTCGACCTCGTCGCGCGCCTCGGCGTCGGAGACCCGCGTCAGGTCCACGTGGCCGTGGGTGTGGCCGCCGATCGTGACCAGTCCCGAGGCGGCCATCTCGCGCACCTGGCCCCAGGTCAGCGGGGCCGGCGGCCGCGGCGAGCGCGCGTAGGCGCCGAAGTCGAACGGCGTCTGGCTCTCGATGTGGCGCGTGACCAGGAACACGGTGGCCGGGATCCGGTAGCGGAGCAGCACCGGGAAGGCCCAGTCATAGAGGTCGCGGGATCCGTCGTCGAAGGTCACCGCCACCGCGTCGCGCGGCCCGCCGGCCGCGTCCTGGAGCGACCCGTCGAGGGCCGCGTCCAGGGCGACGACCCGCGCGTGGTGTCGCAGGTAGGCCATCTGCCGCTCGAACAGGCCCACCGGCAGGTCGATCTCGCTGGTCGTCCCGCCGCCCACCCGGTGGTAGATCAGGATGACCAGCCCGGGACGCCGGTCGCGGAAAAGCGCGCCGTGCGGCAGCAGGGCGATCTTGGCGGCGCGCCGCAGCACCCTACTTGGCCTCCCGCGCGAGCCGGCCGGCCCGCAGCCCGCGGACCGGCGCGGCCTCCAGCACGATCTGGATCATCCCCAGCAGCGTCTGCCGCTGCGCCGCCCACACCAGCGCGCCGTAGACCGCCACGCCCAGCGCCACCAGCGCCGCCAACGCGACCAGGGCCGGCAGTCCCAGGGGCTCGAGCGCACGCCGGGCCAGGACCACGGCCAGGCCCATGACCGCCGAGCCGACGACGCTGGCGCCGACCGCCTCCCACAGCTCCGCGAACCGCACGCCGGTCACGCGGGCGTTGACGTGGAACTCGATGGGCGCCAGGATGGCGGATCCCACGAGCGAGCACGCGGCGACCCCCACGATGCCCCAGCGCAGCCCGATGGCGAAGGCCGGCAGGTAGACCAGGGCCGAGATCAACGACAGCCACATCTGGAGATCGGTGCGGCCGCCGGCCTGCAGCCCGCTGGGCCCGACGCCCATCATCAGGCCGAACGGTGCGGCCAGCGCCAGGAGGCTGATCACGGGTGCCGCGGGCAGCCACCGCTCGCCGAACAGCACGCGCACGACCAGCGGTGCCACCGCGGCCAGGCCGACCATCGTAGGGATCGTCAGCATCGTCACGTAGCGCGTCGCCAGCAGGAAGCCCCGCTTGAACCGGTCGCCGTCGCCGTGCAGCCGGGAGAGCGCGGAGAACATCACGCGGTGGACGATGGCGGAAAAGTCGTTGAGCGGCGCCGTGAACACCGAGTACGCCATCGAATAGAACCCGAGCGCGGTGGAGCCCAAGTAGCGCCCGACCAACAGGTTGTCGGTGTTCCCCATCAGGTACCGCAGGAACCGCGAGACGAGCAGCGGGCCGCTGAACGACCACAGCGCGCGGAACCTGGCCGGGGAGAAGACGCGCCGCGGCCGCCATCCGGTGGCCAGGTACAGCAGCACGGTGGCCACCGCGGTCCGCGTGAGCTCCTGCGCGACCAGGGCCCACACACCCATCCCCCGCACCGCCAGCACCACCGCGACCGCGCCCGCCACGAGCGTCGCCACGATCGAGCGTACGGACAGCGCCCGGAAGTCGAGGTGCCGCGAGAACATCGCGACCTGAGTCGCCGAGCCGGCCGCGATGAGGAACCGCGACGAGAGGAAGATGATGATGACCCCCGCGCGCGGTTCCCGCAGCAGGTCGCCCATGTACTTGCCCGCGACGCCGGCGATCAGGAACAGCGCGGCGCCGGTCGCGACGTTGGCCCAGAACGCGGTCGAGAGGAGCTCGTCGTCGACCTCCCGCTGTTGAACGATCGCCGCCGCGAGCCCGAGGTTCCCGAACAACCGCAGGAACGCGGTGGACGCCGCGGCCATGGCGAGCAGCCCGAAATCCCCGGGCACGAGCAGCCGCGCCAGCACCACGGTGAAGAGCATGTCGATGACGCGGCTCCCGACCTGGTCGGTCGCCAGCCACATCGCGCCCTTCACGGCGGCGGTGTCGAGCCGCCCGTCCGCGCCGTTGCCGTTGTCGTGGTCGATCCGCTGCGCCACCCTACGCCTGTCCGGCGGGCCCGCCGGCCTGGGAGCCGCGCGGCCCGAGGTAGCACATGAGCATGAAGATGAACGGGAAGAGCTGTGCCCGCTGCCGGGCGATGATGCCGAAGTTCGCGATAGCCGAGAAGAAGAAGATGAACAGCAGCGCGTAGACCACGATCAGCAGCAGGTAGCTGCGCCGCGGGGCGGCCCCCAGGGCCGCGGCCACGCTGCGCCACCGGAACACCATCAGCGCGAGCAGCGCCAGGCCTTCCAGCGAGGCGATGCGGGCGTTGAGGTTGTGGGCCTCGAACGGAAACGGCCGGAACAGCACCGTGGGGATCGCCAGGGCCGCGCCGGCGGGCGTGCGCGGGTCCACCTGCTCGAAGGCGCTGCCGCCGCGCCCGGACTGCTCCTGGTACTCCTCGATGAACCCGAGGATCTCCTGGGAGCCGAGGCTGTCCAAACCGACGTACCCGCTCGCCGTGCTGACCACGGCCGCGGCCAGGCCGACGACGACCACCAGACCGACGAGGCGCACCACCGGGGTCATCATGCCGGCGCGGATGGGCCGGATGAGCATGGACGCCCCGAACGCCACCGAGAAGACCGCGGCCAGATGGGGCCGGATCATCAGCATGCCGGCGAGGCCCACCAGCAGCCAGGTGACACCGATCCCCTCGATCCGGGAGGTCAGGCGCGCGGCGCCGAGCGCGCCCATGCCGAGGAACATGACCATCAGGGCGTCCTTGCCGAGGCTGCTGGTCCACAGCAGCATCGACGGGAACAGCAGGATCAACGCCATGTACAGCCGCCGGTGTCCCTGGGGGAATGCGGTCCGGAACGCCAGGTAGAACAGCAGGAGCCCGAGCAGGCCGAACCACGTCCACAGCATGGAGATGCCCGGGAAGGTCACCCCGGTGACGTAGTACGCCAGGCCGGCGGCCAACCGCAGGAACGGCGTGCCGAACAGCCCGACCTCCGCCGGCCACTGCCCCCGCGCGAGCTGCTCGGCGATGGCCTGCCCCGCCGCATTGTAGGCGAACGCGTCCGCCAGGATGCCGCCGTAGAACCGGTACGCCATCGCGCCGAGCTTCAGCGCGAAGCTCACCAGGAGCAGCACGAAGAGCCTGGTCGGATCTGGATCGGTCCGGGAGACCGTCCAGAAGAGGACCAACGACGTCAGCACGAGCAGGCTCAGGATCACCGCGGCTCGCGTGGCCTCGAGGTCCTTCGACCCGAGCAGGCCTCCGATGCTCCAGGCGATCAGCAACGCGATCGGAACGACCAGCAGCCAGCGCTGCGTGCCAGCCCCGCGCGCGATCGAGATGCCCATGGCTACACCCGCCCTTTCGGCTCGTCCGCGGCGTGCGAACGGCGGCTGTTCAAAACACTTCCAGGTCGCCGAGCGCCAGCCGCCAGGCCCGCAGGCCGGCGCCGGCCAGCGGCGCGGCCGCGGCGCTCAGCGGCCGGATGGTGAAATACGGCCCCACGCGCGGCACCGGCAGGAACCCGGCGCGCAGCAGCACCCGCGCGTGCGGTGTCCCGCCGGCGGCGTACGCCACCATGTAGTCGGCGGGCACGGCGCGCGCCAGCTCGCGCAGCATCCCCGCGGCCCGCGCGGCCCCGTCGGGACCGAGCCACAGGTCGCTGATCATGATCTCGCGCAGGCCGCGCCGCCGGTTCCGGCGGACGACCGCGGCGGCGGCGGCGGGCTCCGGACCGGTCCACCAGGCCGCGTACGCGAGCGACGGTGCCTGTCCGTAGCGCCAGCGCAGGAATCCGGCCGAGCGCGCCGTGCGCAGGCCGGCACCGGTGAGCCGGTCGTTCTCTGCCAGCAAACCCTCGAGCGCGCGACCGTGCCCGAGCAGGTCCGCGATCGAGGGGAGCGCAGCGGCGGGCTCGCGGTCCTCGGGTGCCGGCCGGCCGACGAGGGCGGCGGCGATGCGCAGCGGCCGGAGCACCTTCACCAAGAGCCGCAGCCGGCCCAGGGAGGTCCAGCCCAGCTTCAGGTAGCCCCGCAGGCTCACGGCGTTCGGCGTGTTGAAGATCACATCCACGCCCGCCGCGCGAGCCTCGTCCACCGCCTGCGCGGTCAGTCGCGAGAACACGCCGCCGCGGCGGGCCGCCGGATGCGTCGCGGTGTCCACGGCGCGCACCGCGCGCAGCGTCCGTTCGTGGTCGCGAAACTCCCAGCGCATGAACGCGCGCAGCCCCATGATCTCGCCGTTGGTGGCGAGCGTGAGCAGCGAAGGCCCGAAGGGGTTCTCGAAGTGCTTCCACCGCCAGAAGGCCGCCGAGCGGTCGAAGCCCCGGCCGCCGCCCAGCACCTCGCGCAGCAGCGCCAGCACCGCGGCCTCGTCCCCGGTCTGGTAGGCGCGCGTCGTGAAGGCAGGCACCTACGCGGCCACCACCCGGCGGTAGACGTCCTCCACCGCCGCGACCATCTGGGCCATGCCGTACCGACGTCGCGCCCGCTCCCGGGCGGCCTCGCCCATCCGCGCGCGGCGTGCGGGGTCGCCCAGCAGCTCGACCATCGCGTCCGCCAGCCCCGCCGGGTCGCGGGGCGCGACCAGGCGCGCGGTCTCCCCGTCCACGGCGACCTCCGGGATGCTGCCGACCCGCGTGAGCACCGCGGGTCGGCCGAGCGCCATCGCCTCGAGGAGCGAGACGGGCATCCCTTCCTGCAGCGACGCGAGCACGTAGAGGTCGGCCGCGGCCAGCAGCCGCGTCGCGTCCTCGCGGAACCCCGCGAAGACGACCCGGCCGTCCAGCCCCAGGCGCCTGGCCTCCGCCGCCAGCCGCGCGGCCAGCGGCCCGGTGCCAACCAGCAGGAACCGGGCGAGCGGGTCCCGGTCGACCACGCGCCGCGCCGCGGCCAGCAGGTCGGCGTGACCCTTGACCGGCCGCAGGTTGCCGATGTGCACCACCAGCCGCGCGCCCTCGGGGAAACCGAACTCCCGGCGCACCGCCTCGCGCCCCACCGGCACGCGCTCGAGCGCTTCGACGTCCACCGCGTTGGGAATCGTGAACAGCCGGCCCGACCCGTTCCGCGCGCCGCGCAGGTACCCGGCGACCTCGCGCGCGATGCCGTCGGAGACCGCGATCACCGCGTCGTTCATCCGGTAGGTCGCCGCGTTCAACGCCCGGCTGAACGCCCGGTGGTGCGAGGGCATGCTGTGCTCGGTGTAGACGACGTGCCGCACCGCGCCGCGGCGGCGTGCCAGGCGGGCGAGGACGCCGGGCACGGGCAGGTGCGCGTGCACGAGCTCGATCCGCTCGCGGCGCAGCAGCGCGGCGAGCCGGCCGATCACGCCCACGTCCGCCGTGCGCCGGTAGTCCAGACAGTGCACCGGGATTCCGGCAGCCCGGAACGGGGCCACCAGCGCGTCCTTCCAGGGCAGCAGGTAGGCGAGATGGTAGTCGAAGCGCTCGCGGTCGAGGTGCGGGATCGACCGCTCGAGCAGGCGCTCGGCGCCGCCCAGCCCCAACCCTTTGATCAGCACCAGCACGCGCACCCGCTCCACGGCGCTCATGCCACCTCGACCGGCTCCGGGCGCACCGCGGCCGCATACTCGCTGAGCGTCGCTCCCCGGCAGTGCGTCCGGGCGTAGGCGAACAGGGCCTCCAGGTCGCGATACAGGCGCTCGATCGCCGCGGCGTTCCGGAAGCGCGGGCTGCCGCCGGGCATCAGCTCGGAGGAGTGGAGCATGAACTGCACGTACGGCCGGCCGCGCGCCACGGCCTCGCGCACGATCGCCAGCAGCGCGGCCCGGTTGCGGCCGTCGGGCCGCAGCCACCGCACCGTCGGCGCGACACGCTCCAACGCGCGCGCGGCCTTCGGCACCCGCGCCGCGACGCCCCGCAGCCAGCCCGGCAGCCTGGAGCGCACGCGCACGACCGTCATCGGCAGTTCCAGCAGCGGGGACCGGCCGGGCCGAGCGATGTCGTCCAGGTCGAGCACGTAGGCGTCCTGCGGGAAGCGCGTGTAGTCCGCGCCGCCGCGGCCGCCGGGCGCCCCGCGATGACTCCGCCACGAGACGTGCGGCGTCACCGAGCAGTCCACCCGGTACCCGCGGCGGGCGAGCAGTCGCGCATACGTTTCGTCGAGACACCACCGACCGGCCCGGTGGCTGCGCACGCCGGTCTGGAAGGTGTCCTCCAGGAGCCCGGTGAGCCGCGCGATCTTCTCCTCCATGACGCGTGGCGGGTACTCGACCAGGTAGGGCTGGTGCGCGAAGTCGTCGGCGGTCAGCGGTTCGATCGGGGGCGTGTTCCAGGCGTGCAGGTGCATGCCGATCTCCGCGGTGCCCCGGGCCAGCACGTCGCGGCCGAACGCCTGGAACGCCGCGCTGGTCGCCATCTCGTAGTCGGTCAGGTAGGTGGGCCGCAGCCCGCACGTCTCGCACAGCGCCTGGAAGCGTGGCAGGAACCCCGCGTTGCGCGTGGTGATGGTGCGAGGCCGCGCCCACAGGTTGTCGCCCTCGGTGTCGATGGTCACGAGAAACGCCGGCCGGCCGGCCGCGGCGGTCATCCCGTGCGCGCGAGCGCGGCCTCGCCGGTCGCGCGCGCCGCCAGGAGGCTCGCATAGAGCCCGTGGTAGGCCGCGGCCACGGGGGCGATCTCGAACCGGCGGCACGCCGCCCGTGCCGCTCGCGCCATCCGGGCGCGCCGTCCCTGGTCGGTCACCAGCGCCGCCACCGCGTCGGTCAGCGCGCGCTCGTTGCCGGCCGGCACCAGCACGCCCGTCTCGCCGTCCGCGACCACCTCGGGCACCCCGCCGACCGCGTAGGCGACCGCGGGCAGGCCGGCCAGCCCGGCCTCGATCAGCGCGGCCGGCATGCCCTCGCTCAGGCTCGTCGAGACGTAGAGGTCGGCCGCGGCCAGGTACGCGCCGACCCGCGGCTGCGCAGGCAGCCTCGTCACCGCAGCCTCCACCGCCTGCTCGCGGGCGGCGCGGGCCACCGCGTCGCGGCACGGCCCGTCGCCCACGAGCACCGCGCGCACGGGCAGCCCTCGGCGCCGGCAGGCCGCGGTCACCGCGACCAGCGCGGTCAGGTTCTTCTCCGGCGCCAGGGTCCCCACGTGCACGAGGACCACCTCGCCGTCGGCGACGCCGAGCGCGCCCCGCGTGGCGCGGCGGTCGGCCTCCGTGGCCGCAATGCGCGACGGCTCGACACCGTTGGGGATGACGACGATCCGCCTCCGGTCCACCGCGGAGGCCGCGACCAGGTCGTCGGCGACCGCGGCGGCGACCGCCACCACGCGGTCGGTCTGCGCGAACAGCCAGCGGTAGAGCAGCCGCCGGTCCAGTCGCCGCCGCCAGTGCGAGCCGAGCCCGATCGCGCGGTAGACCAGCCGCCAGGGCCGTGCCGAGAGCCGACGCGCCGCGGCCAGGTACTTGAGGGTCGCCGCGCCGTTGGCCTGCACCACGTCGTACCCGCCGGCCTCGATCATCCCGCGGAGCCGCCAGGCCAGGCGTGGGTCGAACCCGCGGGCCCGCCCGTCCGGCTGCGCGATCGCCAGCGGCACGTCGCCGGCCCGGACCGCCTCGGCGTACGCCTCGTCGGTGCCGAAGAGGCTGAGCAGCGAGACGCGCCAGGCGTGTCGGCGCGCGAGCGTTCGCGACAGGTCGAGGGCGAAGACCTCGGCCCCGCGGAGTTCACCCTGCTGGATGACCTGGAGGACGGCGGGCATGGGGTCGGCGCGGCCGACCCGACGGCGCGGGCGCCGCCGGGCGTCTAGAGTGTCCAGTCTCGGAAGGGTGTTGACACGTGGTTGCTCATGAGTGCACCTCCTGAGCGGGCGTGAAGATCTCGGCCGGCGTGCGGCCGCGGGTGCGGTAGCCGAGGTGGGGCCGCTGGTGATTGTAGAAGGTCAGATACCGGTCCAGGGCGTCTTGCATCGCCGTCACCCGCGTGAAGAAGCGGCGGCGGAACTCGATCCGCCACAGCTCGGCCAGGATGGTGCCCTGCAAGCGCTCGACGAAGCCGTTGGTCCAGGCATGGCGCGGCTGGGTCCGGGTGTGCTGAATGCCCAGGGCCCGGCAAGCGTGGTCGAAGGCGCCCTGGTACTCGCTGCCGTGATCGGTCAAGACCCGCTGCACCGTCCGGCCCGCCGCGCGGTAGGCCGGCAGCACCCGCTCGAGCAGGAAGCGGGCCGCCGCGCGGGCCGAGAACTCGGTCGCCACCCAGGCCACCGCGTACGAACACGCCGCATCGCAGGCCGTGTACTGCCAGACCTTGCCCACGCCCTTGAGCTTGCCGATGTAGAACGTGTCCAGGCAGACGACCTCGCCCGGCGTGGTCGCCTCGAGGTGGTGCTCCTGGCCCCGCCGGGCGAGCTGGCGGCGCGTCCGCTCGGTCAACAGCCCGGCGTGCGCCGCACTGTGGGCTTCGAGGACTGCCAGGCGTTCCCAGCGCGTCTGCAGGCCGCGCCGGCGCAGCAGCCGGTAAATCGTCGCCGGGGCCACGCGCCAGCCGCCGTACTCGGGACGGGCGAGTTGCGTGGCCAGCCGGAGGGGGCCCCACGTCGGCCACGCCAGGGCCAACGCCAGGATCGCCCGCTCAGCCTGCACACTCAGGGACGGTGGCCGACCGCGCCGGGGCCCCGGACGGCGGGGATGCAAACCGTCGGGCCCAGAGGCCAGGTACCGGCGTCGCCAGCGATAGAAGAGGGTGCGCGAGATCCCCAGCTCCCGGCAGGCCTGGCTGACGTTCCCCAGCGCTTGCGCTCGGGCCATCACCCGGAGGCGAAAGGCGTGTACACTGTCGGCGAGGGTCATCGGCGGGCCTCCCCGTCACCCCACGAGGGGTTGGTGTCCAACGGGAAGGGTTCGTCGTGTGACCCTCCTTCTCTGTCAACACTAATGCGAAACTGGACAGTCTAGTCGGTCGACCGCCGTGCGCCCGTCCGTCGCAGGACGCGTCCCGCCCGCGCGCCGGTGTCGCGGCCGTCTTCGATCGCCACCTGACCGTTCACCACCACGTGCGAGACGCCCGCGCAGAAGCGGTGAGGCTCCTGGAACGTCGCCAGGTCGGCGACGCGATCGGGGTCGAAGACGACCAGGTCGGCCGCGCACCCCGGACGGATGAGCCCGAGGTCGCGGCGGCCCAGGCGCTGCGCCGGCAGCGACGTCATCTTGCGGATCGCGTCCTCCAGCCGGAGCACGCCCGCCTCGCGGACGTAGCGGCCCAGCACCCGCGCGTAGGTGCCGTAGCTCCGAGGGTGCGGCCGACCGCCGGCCTCGGGCGCCAGGGTCCAGCCGTCGCTGGCGACCGCCACCGCCGGGTGGCGCATCACGCGGCGCACGTCGTCCTCGGACATCGAGAAGACCACCATCTGTACCGCGCCGCGGTGCCGCTCCAGCAGGCCGAGCGCGGCGTCCACCGGGTCTTCGCCGCGCGCCGCCGCGATCTCGGCGAGCATCATGCCCTCGTAGGCCGAATCAGGACCCGGCGGGACGGCGCTGATCATGATCGCGTCCGGCTCGAACTCCCGGCCGGCCGGCGCGCCCCCGGCCATCTCGGCCCGGATGCGCCGTCGCGTCGGCGGGTCGGCCAGGCGCGCCAGCAGCGCGTCGAGGCCGCCCTGCATCGCCCACGCGGGCACGGTCGCCGCCAGGGTCGTGCTGCCCGCGGTGTAGGGGTACTGGTCCGCGAGCACGTCCTGCCCGGCCGCGCGGGCGCGGTCGATCATGCCGAGCGTGACGTCGACGCGCCCCCAGTTTCGCCGACCGCTGGCCTTGTGATGGCTGAGCTGGACCGCCACCCCCGCCCGCCGGCCGACCTCGAGCGCTTCCTCGACCGCGGGGACCAGGGTGCCGCCCTCCCCGCGGATGTGGGAGGAATAGAAGCCGCCATAGCGCGCCGCCACCTCGGCCAGCGCGACCAGCTCGTCGGTGCGCGCGTAGCTGCCTGGGACGTAGATCAGCCCGGTGGAGAGCGCGAGCACGCCCTGCTCGAACGCCTCCGCGACCAGCCGCCGCATCGCATCGAGCTCGGCGCCTGACGGCGGGCGGTCGTCGAACCCCATCACGGCGATCCGCACCGCGCCGTGGCCCACCTGGAGCGCGACGTTGCAGGCCAGCGGCAGGCGCTCGAGCGCCGCGGCGTAGCCGGCCGCGTCGCGCCACTCCCACGAGAGGCCTGCGTCGACGAACGCTGCATACGCGCGCAGCAGGTCCAGGCGGTCGGGGGCACCCGGGAAGGGCGAGAACCCGCAGTTCCCGACCAGCTGGGTCGTCACGCCCTGGCGCACCATCGCCTCGGCGCGCGGGAAGCGCGGCAGCGTGAAGTCGGCGTGCGTGTGGAGGTCGATGAAGCCCGGCGCGACCACCGCGCCCGCGGCGTCGATGACCCCCCGCGCCGAGGCGCCGGTCAGGTCGCCGAGCGCGACGATCCGGTCGCCCTGCGTGCCGACGTCGCCCGGCCACCACGGGTTCCCGGTGCCGTCGACGATCCTGGCGCCGCGGATCACCAGGTCCAGCACGGGTTCACCTCCAACGTCCCCGGGTGGGGTGCGAGGGCTCGTCGAGGAACGCCTCGATGGCGGACAGGACCTCCTCGGGCGCGTCCTCCTGCACGAAGTGGCTCGCGTCGGCGATCGTCCGGACCCGCGCGTGCGGCCACACCCGCCGCCAGCGCTCGAGCACCGGTGCGGACAGTACGGGGTCCTGCATCCCCCACACGATCAGCGCCGGCGTGCGCGCGAAGCGGGCCAGCCCATCCTCGACGGCCCGCATGTCGGAGAACGAGGGATCGGACGCCTCGAGCGGGATGTCGCGCGACCAGCACAGGAGCGCGAGCCGCGACGCCGGGGTCGGATAGGGCGCCAGGTACGCCTGCAGCGCCGCGCCCTCGAGACGCTCGGGGTGCGCGGTCGTGCCGCGCAGCGCCACCTCGACATACCCGTTGCGCTCCAGGACGAACCGTTCTCCGCGCTCCGATCGGATGATCTCCAGCAGGCGCGGCAGCGGCCCGCCCGGCCAGGGGGCGAACGCCCACGTGTTCGTCAGGATCAGCCGCCGGATGCGGTGCGGATGGCGCGCCGCGAACCCGAGGCCGACCGGGCCGCCCCAGTCGTGCACGATCAGCGTGATGTCGGAGAGGTCCAGACCGAGCACGAGCGCCTCGAGGTTCGCGACATGGTGGTGGAGGCGGTACGGAAAGGGCTCGCCGGGCACGTCGGACTTGCCCATGCCCATGTGGTCCGGGACGACGCACCGCCACCGGGGCGAGAGCCCCGCGATCAGCCGGCGGTAGAGGTAGCCCCAGGTCGGATCGCCGTGCACCATCACCAGCGGCTCGCCGGCGCCTTCGTCCACGTAGTGCATGCGGAAGCCGTTCACGTCCCGGTAGCGCGGCGCGAACGGAAACGTGCCGCCGAAGGTCTCATCGCGGAGCGCGAGCATCGCTAGCCGTCCTCCCTGAGTCCCCAGCCCGACCAGTCGCGGCCCAGCATGCGCGCGAGCACGCGGTCCGAGAGCACCTTGCCCCCGGTCTGGCAGACCGGGCAGTAGTTCATCTCGTTCTCCGCCCACACGATCCGCTGGATCGCGGCACCGCAGACCGGGCAGGGTTTGCGGAACCGGCCGTGCACGCGCATGCCGTCGCGGAACGCGGTGACCTTTTCCGGGAAGCCCGCGCCGGTCTCCTCGCGCAGCCGGTCGATCCAGCCCGCCAGCGTCTCGCGCGCGGCGGCGTGGAGCCGCGCGACCTCTTCGTCGGAGAGCCGGTCGGTGCGCGCGGTCGGCGACAGGCGCGCCAGGTGGAGGATCTCGTCGGAGTAGGCGTTGCCGATCCCGTCGAACAGCGTGGCATCGGTGAGCGCGCGCTTGACGGTGTGGCGCTCGCGCCGCAGCGCGGCGGTAAAGGCCTCGGGGGAGGCGGTCAGGACGTCGAGCCCCCCGGGGTCGAGCGCCGCGAGCGCCGCCTCGCCGGCGACGACGTGCACGGACGCGCGCCGCCGGGTGCTGGCCTCGGTCAGCCACAACGCGTCTGGCCCGAACCGGAAGACGGCCAGGACCTGGGTGCGGTGCGGCCGCGCCGCCGCCGGGCGCAGCCGCAGCCGCCCGGCGATCATCAGGTGGATCACGACGAAGAGCCCGCCGTCGAGGGCGAGCACGACGCGCTTGCCCAGCCGGCGTGCGCCCCGCAGTGTTCGTCCGGCCGCGGCGGTTGCGGGCGGGTCGACGGTGCGCAGGACGAACGGCGAGAGCAGACGCACCTCGTCGAGCCGCCGTCCCGCCAGCAGCGCGTTCAGGCGCTCGACGTACACCACGACGTCCGGCAGCTCAGGCATGGGCGAACGGGCCCGCCGGCCCGCTACGGCGCGCCGGTCCCCGGCGCGAGCACCAGGAGCACGTCGCTGACCGGACGCTCCCCGGTTTCGTCCGAGGGCAGGTTCACGACGGTGCCGCGCACGACCAGCGTGGTCGACCCGCCGCCGTCGAGGTTCAGCGCGTCGGTGGCGCCGAGCTGCCGGAGGTACGTCGCGAGCTCGACCAGGGTCATGCCGAGGCTGTGGTACGGCTGCCGCCCGCCCACGGTCACCAGGACGATCCGGCCGTCGGCCAGCCGGCCGATCGCAGTGCGCGGGTGGCGCCGCTCGCTGAACGCGGACCGGAACCCCTCGCCGCCCGCGAAGAGCCCGGCTGCCAGCAGCCGCGGGCCGCCGCCGATCACCCCGCGCACCTGCTCCCAGCGCGGGTCGCCGGAGACGGGCACCAGGCGCGCGCGCAGCCCCACGCGGTCGCCCGGTCGGAAGGCCGCCAGGAGCGCGGTGCGCCCCCGACCGTGGCCGGAGAGCACGTAGCCCACCGGCGGGATCACCGCGCCGCCGCGGCCGTCGGCGACGCTGTGCACCAGGTCGCCGACAATGGTCACCTCGGCGCCGAACGCGTTGGTCCGCGTGGCCGGGCCGAACGAGGGCCGGTAGAGGATCACCTCGTTGGCGCCGCGGCTGCGGTTGATCCCGTCGATCGTCACGCTCCCGAGCTCCGTGGCGGCGACAGCGTCGAGCCGCATCAGGTCGAAGAGCACCTGGCCATCGTCGGTGAACCCGGCGCACGTCCGGCCCGCGATCGGCTCGCTGTGCACCTCGCCGTCTACCACGAGGCAACCGAGCGGGTCACCGCCGGCGGAGAAGAACCCGCCGTTCGTCGCGGCCAATGCGGCCGCGCGGCGGGCCACCTCGCTGGGTCGCCCGCGGCCCAGCCCGTTCGTGCCGGCGAGGGCCGGCCGCAGCCGCACGCCGGCCGCGGGCTCGATCAGCAGGACGCCGGTCCAGAACGGCCCGGGCAGTGTCTCGTAGTCGTGCACGGTGAGAATCGGGATGCCGGTCAGGCCCTCGGCGGCCAGACGGCGCTGGAGCGCCGCGGCCTCGTCGCGGACGGTAAACCCGCCGACGCGCACCTTGTAGAGGTCGTCGACCGGCTCCACGACCGCGGCCAGGCCGCGACCGCGCAGCGTCTCGGCCAGCCGCCGGGCGCGGTCCTCCTCCGCGAACGCGCCGACCTGGACGCGCCATACCGGCAGCGTGCGCAGCGCCCCGCGTTTCTCGAGGATCAGCGTGACCCCGGGCGCGAGCGCCACGGTGTGGGTCAGCGCGACGCCGGTTTCCACCGCGTGGAGGTAGGCCCAGATCAGGCTCGCCGCCTCCGCGCGCGTCATCGCCTCGGTCGGCCGAAACCTCTCCGACGCCGGCTCGCGCAGGAGGGGCGGGGCGGTCAGCGCCGCGACGGCCACGGCCCCGCGCACCGTCGGGGGCCAGGTCTCCAGGTCGCGAAACGGCAGCGGCGCGGTCGCCATGTAGCCGGACTCGAACGTGTAGCCGAGCGCGCGCACGGCGAACTGGATCGCCTCCCCGCGGGCCAGCGGCTGGTCTGGCCGGAACGCGCCGCCGGCCGGCACGACGCCATACGCCGCCGCCGTCTCGATGGCCGCGGCCAGCGGATGCGTCAGCGGCACGTCGTTGAACGGCTCGGCGCGTGCCGGCGGGAGTCCCCGCGCGCCGACGAGCCAGGCGACGAACTGTGCCCGCGTGACCGACTCGTCGGGGCGGAACGCGCCGTCGGCGGCCGGCGCCACCAGGCCGCGCGCCGCCAGGTCGGCGATTCGCTCCTCGGCCCAGTGTCCGGCGATGTCGGCGGGGCGCATCCGCGCGGTCGCGGCCAGCCCGCCGCAGGCGACCACCACGGCGGCGATGAGCGTCGAGAGCCACAGGGTGCGACGGCTCGACACGCCGTGCGGATTCTGGCACCGCGGGTCCTCTCCTTCCGACCGGGCGGTCGGCGCGGTCGAGTCCACAAATTGTGTTCGAGCCAGGAGGAATCTCTATATGTGGTATCGAACGGGGATACGACGGCACGCTCCTGCCGTCCATCTTCCAGGAGAAGGAGGCGAGGACGGTGGCGAAGAAGGCGAAGAAGGCCGCGAAGAAGAAGGGCAAGTAGCCGCCCTGCGCTTGCCCCAAAGGAACGGCGGGAACGGCTTCCGCCGTTTCTTTGCGTCTCGGGCGCCGTCTACTGAAACGCGTCGAGGCCGGTGAGATCGCGCCCCAGGATCAGCGTGTGGATGTCGTAGGTGCCCTCGTAGGTGTCCACCGACTCGAGGTTCGCCGCGTGGCGCATCGCGTGGTACTCCAGCGTGACGCCGTAGGCGCCCAGGATGGTGCGCGCGGCGCGTGCGACCTCCAGCGCCATGCGCACATTGTGGCGCTTGGCAAGCGAGACGTGCGTGTAGCGCATGCGGCCCGCGTCCTTGAGCTGTCCGAGCCGGTGGGCGAGGAGCTGGCCGGCGGTGATCCCCGTGAGCATGTCCACCAGCCGCGCCTGGATGAGCTGTCGCGCCGCGATCGGCCGGCCGAACGCCCTCCGCGCGCCGGCGTAGGCGAGCGCCTCTTCGAAGCACGCCGCCGCCGCGCCGACGGCGCCCCACGCGATGCCGTAGCGCGCCTGCGTGAGACACGACAGCGGCGCGCGCAGCCCGTGGCCCCCGGGGAGCCGCGCGTCGTCGTCCACGCGCACGGCCTCGAGCACGAGCTCCGAGGTGTCGGAGGCCCGCATGCTCGCCTTGGTCTTGATCTCGTGTGCGGCGAAGCCCGGCGTGTCGCGCTCGACCAGGAAGCCGCGGATCTCGCCGTCGTCGTCCTTCGCCCACACCACCGCGACGTCGGCGATCGAGCCGTTGGTGATCCACATCTTCGTGCCGGTGATCTCCCACCCGCGGCCGCGGCGCCGCGCGCGCGTCTGCATCGCCCCCGGGTCGGAGCCGGCACCCGGCTCGGTGAGCCCGAAGCAGCCCACCGCGTCGCCGCGCGCCAGGCGCGGCAGCCAGTGCCGCTTCTGGTCCTCGCTCCCGAAGGCGTAGATCGGGTACATGACCAGCGCGCCCTGCACCGACGCGAACGACCGCAGCCCGGAGTCGCCCCGCTCCAGCTCCTGCAGGATCAGGCCGTAGGTGACGTTGCTCACCCCGGCGGCCCCGTACTCGGCCGGCAGGTTGGCGCCCAGCACGCCCAGGGCCCCGAGCGCCGCCGGCAGATGGCGGGGGAACTCGCCGCGGAGCCACCAGGCGCCGATGTGCGGGACGATCTCGCGGTCCACGAAGCGTCGCACCGTGTCGCGCACGAGCCGGGCGTCGTCGTCGAGCAGCTCGTCGAGCTGGTAGTAGTCGGTCGGACGGAGCGTCAACTCGCGCATCGGGCGCCTCCCGGAGCGGTCTCCCTCCGATTCTAGGCGCTCGGGCGCCGCCCTGGGAGGGGGAACGCGCTGGCGTCGGGAAGCGTGAAGAGAGTCTACTTCGACGTCGGGTTCGACATCGCGGCGGCCGGCGGGCAGGGGGTCGGGGGGGCGATGACGCGGTTTGGCCTGAACGGCGCGACGACCGGCGACGCCGTCAGCCTGGAGGCGGACCTCCGGCTCGCGGCCGGCGCCGGCTACCAGGGGGTCGAGCTGCGTGACACCAAGATCGAGCGGTACCTCGCCGCGGGCGGGGCGCTCGAGGCCGTGCGTGGGCTGGCGCGCGACCTGGGCCTGGAGGTCTACAGCATCAACGCGCTCGAGGACGCCACGCTCCGCACCGGCGCCGCCCTCGCGCAGGTGGTGGCGCGCGGCCGCCTGCTGGCGCGCTGGGCGCGGGCGCTGGATTGCTCGGCCATCGTCGCCGTGCCGAGTATCCTGCCGCCGGGCGGCCTGACGGCGGCGGAGGTGCGCGCGCGCACGGTGGCCGCGCTCCGGGCGCTCCTGGTCGGGACCGCGGAGTTCGGCGTCCGCGTCGGGTTCGAGTTCCTGGGCTTCCCGACGTGCTCGGTGAACACCCTGCGCGCGGCGCGTGACGTGTTGGAGGAGCTGGGCGAGGCCCGCGCCGGGCTCGTCATCGACGCGTTCCACTTCTACGCCGGCGGGTCGCGTCTGGAGGACCTGGACGGGCTGGATGGCGAGCGCTTGGTCATCGTCCACCTGGACGACGCCGAGCCGGGGCCGCCGTCGTCGCTCGGCGATGCGCAGCGGCTGCTCCCGGGCCTCGGCGTGATCCCGCTCGCCCCGCTCATCGAGCGCATCCGTCAGACGGGGTACCGTGGTCCGTACTCGCTCGAGCTGTTCCGGCCGGAATACTGGGCGCGCGATCCGGCGGCGCTCGCCCGGGAGGGTCTGGAGTGCATGCGGCGGTACCTCGCCTGAGGCCGCAGGGAGGCGGAGCATGAGCGCGAAGGTCGGCATCCTGGGCGCCGGGTTCATCGGCCGCATCCACGCCACGTGCCTGCGGCGCGATCCGCGCGTCACGCTCGTCGGGGTCGCGGACGTCGTGCCGGCCGCGGCCCGGCGGCTGGCGGAGGAGGTCGGCGCGCCGGCGCTGGACGGGCTGGAGGCCCTCGTCGACGCGGGCGCGCAGGCGGTCTTCGTCTGCACGCCCAATGCCACGCACGTGGAGCCGGTGCTCGCCGCGCTGGACGCCGGGTTGCACGTCTTCTCCGAGAAGCCGATGGCCACGACGCTGGACGGCGCGCGGCGGATCCGCGACGCGGCCGCGCGCGCGCGGGGCGCCTACCAGATCGGGTTCAACCGCCGGTTCTCCAACGTGTACCGCTTCGCGCGCCAGCGCATCGAGGAGGGCCGCATCACCCCGCGGCTGGCGCAGATGAAGCACAACCGCGGCGAGCTGGTCCAGCCGCCCTGGACCGGCGATCCGGCGGTGACCGGCGGCTACCTGTACGAGACCCCGGTGCACCTGTTCGACATGGGGCGGTACCTGTTCGGCGAGGTGGTCCAGGTCTCGGGCGCGGCCCGGCAGAGCGTCTACCGGGAGCTCGACGGGTTCGTCATGCTGTTTGCGTTCGCGAGCGGCGTTGTCGCGTCGGTCACCAGCGTGGCCCACACCTCGTGGTTCTTCCCCTACGAGCGCGTGGAGATCTACGGCGACCACTGCACGGTCGTGACGGAGGAGCTCGAGCGCGCCTGGTTCTCGCCGGGCATGCGCGAACAGGTCGAGGCGATCGACTGCTTCCACATGACCTTCGAGGAGAAGTGGGGCTACGTCGCCGAGGACCGGCTGTTCATCGACACGGTGCTCGGGGAGCGCCCCCCGGCGGTCACCGCCGACGACGGCTACCGGGCGACCGAGCTGGTCGAGGCCACCTACCGCGCGGCTCGGACCGGACAGCCGGTCGCGCTGCCGCTGGCGGTGTGAAATCCGTGTGAACTGTGGACCACACTGGCCCGATCCCCTTGCGTGAGGTGCCCACGGGTCGCCAGGATAGTGGTGGCCGCATGAGGTACCGCCTGCTGGTCGCAGACATCGACGGCACGCTCGTCAACGCGCAGCGCGAGATCACCGCGCCGGTGCGCGCCGCGGTGCGGGCGGCCCAGGCGCGGGGCGTGCGGGTCTGCCTGGCGACCGGCCGCATCTGGCCCTCGGCGCGCCGGTTCGTCGAGGGCCTGGGCGCCGACCCGCCCGTCATCCTCGCCAACGGTGCGCTGGTCTACGACTTCGCGCGCGACGAGGTGTGGCTTCGGAGGGCCCTGCCCGCGGAGCATGCGCGGGCGGTGCTGCGTATCCTCAAGGGGCACCCGGCGGTCCAGCCGCACCTCTACGTGGACGACCGGGTCTACATCGGACAGATGAACGAGATCACCGAGGCCTACCAGCGCAAGGACAGCCTCCGGGCCGAGGCCGTCGGCGACCTGGCCGACTGGCTGCGCGAGGACCCGATGAAGATCCTGATCATCGGCCCCCCGGACGCGCTGGCCGCGGTGGTCCCCGAGATCGACGCGCTGCCGTTCGCGATCAACCACGTGTTCTCGGAGGCCACCTACCTGGAGGTGCTGCCGCCCGGGGTGAGCAAGGGCGAGGCGCTGCGGGCCGCGGCGGCGCACCTCGGCGTCGCGCGGGAGGAGATCATCGCCGTCGGCGACAACCTCAACGACCTGGCGATGGTCCAGTACGCCGGCCTGGGCGTGGCGATGGCGCACGCCCCCGACGCGCTCCGGGCGCGGGCCGACTACGTGGCGCCCAGCAACGACGAGCACGGACTCGGGGAGGTCATCGAACGGTTCATCCTGTCCCGCGCACCGCGGGACGGCACGGACGCATCCTGAGCGACCATGAGGGGGGAGAACATGAGGCGAGTCTTGATCCTGGGGGTGCTGGCCACGCTGGTGCTCTCCGGAGCCGGCGCCGGCGTCACCTTCGCCCAGCCCAACCGCATCGTGGTGTACTCGGCGCTGCCCGACCTGGAGACCACGCTCGTCAACCGGGAGTTCACCCGGCGGACCGGCATTCAGGTGGAGGCGCTGAGCGTCGCCGCCGCCGGAACCCTGGCCGCGCGCATCCGCGCCGAGAAGGACCGGCCGCGGGCCGACATCTTCGTCGGCGGGTCGGCCGACTTCCACGCCCCGCTGGCGACCGAGGGGCTGCTGCTGGCGTACCGCTCGCCCGTGGCGGCCGAGGCCCGGGTGAGCCCCGCCTACCGCGACCCCAACGGGTTCTGGCACGGGTGGTACCTGGGGGCGCTGGGGATCATCATCAACACCGACCGGTGGGACCGCGACATGGCGCCCCGCCGCGTGGCGAAGCCCGCGACCTGGGACGACCTGATCCGGCCCGAGTTCCGCGGCCAGTTCATCATGCCGAGCCCGATGACCACGGGCGGCGGGTTCATCTTCGTGGCGGCGCAGATCTTCCGGCTGGGCGAGGACCGCGCCTGGGCCTGGCTGCGCCAGCTCAACGCGAACGCGTCGCAGTACACGCCGACCGCGCCTGGCACGATCACCTTGCTCGCCCGGGGCGAGGGCATCGTGGGCATGCAGTGGGCCCACGAGGGCATCGGCGCGCGGCTGGCCAACATGCAGCCGCTGGAGACCCTGGTGCCCCCGGACACCGCCTTCGAGATCGGGGCGGTGTCCATCATCAAGGGCGGGCCCAACCCCGACGGGGCGCGGGCCTACGTGGACTTCCTCCTGACCCGGGTCCCGCAGGTCATCAACGCGTCCTACGGCTTCCGCTATCCGGTCCGCGGCGACGTCCCGGTGCCGACGGGCGCGACGCCCTTCGATCAGTTGCGGTTCGTCCGCTACGACCGCGACTGGGCGATCCAGAACATGAGTCGGATCCGCGAGCGCTGGCAGCGGGAGATCGGCCGATAGGCGACCCCGTGCGCGTCGCGGTGGGGGGCGGCGGCCGCCAGGCCGCCGCCCCGGTTCCCGCCGCCGGAGGAGCGTGGCGACCGTCTCGCTGAGCGACCTGCGCCGGCAGGCCGCCGACCCCGGGGTCGCGCTCGCCTTCCTCGTCGCGCTGGCGACGCTCGGCGTCTTCGTGCTCTACCCGACGTTCCGCGTGCTGGTCTACCCGGCGCTCGCCGACTACCTGGCGATTCCCCGCAGCGCGCGGTGGCTCCAGGCGGCCCGCAACAGCCTGGTGATGATGGGGCTCTCCACGGCGACGGCGACGCTGGCGGGCCTCGTGTTCGCGTTCGCGACCACGCGGCCCGACGTGCCCGGCCGCCGGTTCTTCCGCAGCGTCGCGCTCCTCCCGCTGTTCGCACCGCCGTTCATGGTGGCGTTCGCCTACATCCTGATGTTCGGCCGCCAGGGGCTGATCACACGGACGCTGCTCGGCCTCGACGTGAACATCTTCGGATGGCACGGGCTGTGGCTGGTGCAGACGGTGGCGTTCTTCCCGCTGGCGATGCTCATCATCATCGGCGTGCTGGAGGCGATCAACCCCAGTCTGGAGCACGCGGCGCGCAACCTCGGCGCGGACGAGTGGACCGTCGTGCGGACGATCACCCTCGCGCTCGCGCGGCCCGGCATCGCCGGGGCCGCGCTCGTGGTCGCGATCTCGGTGCTGGCGGACTTCGGCAACGCGGTCGTGATCGCGGGCGGGTTCCCGCTGCTAGCCACCGAGGCGTGGTTCCGCATGGAGGGGCTGGCCGACCTCAAGGGCGCCGCGCTCGTGGTGGCCATGCTGATCGTGCCGACGACCGTCCTGTTCTTCCTGGAGCGTTACTGGGTGAGCCGGCGGGCGTACGTCACCGTGACCGGCCGGGGCTCGCCGATCGACCACCCGCCCACGCACCCGGCGTTGCGCTGGACTGCCGCGGCCTTCTGCGCCGCGATGAGCGTGCTGGTGGCGCTCGTCTACCTGGGGGTCATCGCCGGCGCGTTCACGACCGTCTGGGGCCGCGACTGGAGCCCGACGCTCGCCCACTGGCGCCTCGCGGCCGACCGCCTGCCGACGCTGTGGGCGAGCGTGCGCATCGGCGCGCTCGCGGGCGCCATCACCGGCGCCGTGGCCGTGGCCGTCGCGTTTCTGACCTCGCGGCCGCTGCCGCTGCGGGGGGTGCTCGACTTCCTGGCGGTGCTGCCCGGCGCCCTCCCCGGGGTCTTCGTCGGCGTGGGCTTCGTGCTGGCGTTCAACCGGCCGCCGCTGGAGCTGGTGGGGACGGTCTGGATCATCGCGCTCGCGCTCGCGTTCTGGCACCTGCCCATGGGCTACCAGGCGGCGGTGGCGACGCTGAAGCAGATCGAGCGGTCGATCGAGGAGGCCGCCACGAACCTCGGCGCCAGCGGACTGCGCGTGCTGTGGGACATCTACCTGCCGCTGCTGCGGCGCGCCTTCGCGGGGGCCTTCGTCGTATCGTTCATCCGCGCCGTCACCAACGTGAGCATCGTGGTCTTCCTGGTCGCCCCCGGCAACGTGGTGGCGACGTTCGCCATCCTCAACATGATCGGCAACGGCATCTGGGGCGCGGCCGCGGCGCTGACCACCATGCTGCTGGCGCTGACGCTGGTGGCCGTATGGGTCGCGCAGGTCGCGCTGGGGCGCGCCGTGCGGGGGCTGCCGACCCGGGGAGGCGCGTGAGCACCGACCGTCGGGTGCACGTCCGGCTGCGGGGCGTCACCAAGCGCCTGGGGACGCACCTGGCCGCCGACGATGTCTCGCTCGACGTCCCCGAGGGCTCCTTCACCACCCTGCTCGGCCCGTCGGGCTGCGGGAAGACGACGACGCTGCGGATCGTGGCGGGCTTCTACCGGCCCGACGCCGGCGACGTCTTCATCCGCGACAGGCGCGTGACGGACATTCCGCCGCACCGGCGCAATACGGCCATGGTCTTCCAGGAGTACGCGCTCTTCCCCCACATGACGGTGGCGGAGAACATCGGCTACGGGCTCCGCATGCGCGGGGTGCCGGCCGCGGACGCGCGACGCCGGATCGCGGCCGCCGTCGCCCTGGTCGGCCTCGAGGGCCAGGAGGCCAAGTTCCCCCAGCAGCTCTCGGGCGGCCAGCAGCAGCGCGTGGCGGTCGCCCGGGCGCTGGTGGTAGAGCCCGAGGTGCTGCTGCTGGACGAGCCGCTGTCCAACCTGGACGCGAAGCTGCGCGTGCGCGTGCGGACCGAGCTGCGGGCGCTGCAGCAGCAGCTCGGCAAGACGACGATCTACGTCACGCACGACCAGGAGGAGGCCCTGTCCATCTCGGACCGGATCGCGGTGATGCACCGCGGCCGCATCGTTCAGGTCGGGACCCCCCGCGAGATCTACTACCGGCCAGCCGACCGGTTCGTCGCCGACTTCGTCGGGCTCGCCAACTTCGTGCCGGTGCAGGTGGGGGACGGCGGCCGCGTGCGGATGGGCGACCTGGAGTTCGAGGTGCCGGGTGCGACGCCCGGGCCGGCGACGCTGGTCGTCCGGCCGGAGGCGGTGGCGCTCTCGGCGGCGCCCCCGGTCGAGGCCGGCCGGCCGACGTTCCGGGGACGGGTGAAGACCACGGCGTTCCTCGGCGGCGTGGCGCGCTACTGGATCGAGGCGCTGGGGATCGAGTGGGTGGTGGACGTCGCCGCACCGGGGGAGCGGATGTACGCGGGCGAGGTGTGGCTCGTCCTCGCGCCCGATCGGGTGCACGTGCTCGGCGACGAGGGGAAGGCCGCGCCCGCGCCGAATGGGGAACCGGCTGCCCGCTGACACGGTAATACCTGGTGCAGGGACCTTCGTGAGCGGAGGAAGAGACCTGGGGGGTGGTTCCGTGAGGCGTATCGTGATCCTGGCCCTGCTGGTGGCGCTCGGGGCGGGCGGGCTCGCCCAGGCCGCGCCGGCCGGGCGGGTGGTCGTGCTGTGCAGCCCCAACGTGGAGTGGTGCGACCTGCTCAAAGCGCAGTTCCCGCGGGCCACCGGTATCCAGCTCGACTTCGTCCGCCTGAGCTCCGGCGAGGCGCTCGCGCGCCTGCGCGCCGAGCGCGCGAACCCGGTGTTCGACGTGTGGTTCGGCGGCACGGGCGACCCGCACTTCGTCGCCAACGAAGAGGGCCTGACCGAGTTCTACCGGCCGAAGGCCTGGGAGGACCTCCGGGCCTCGCTGCGCGAGGCGGTGCAGAACAAGTACATCCCGCTCTACGCCGGCGTGCTCGGCTGGGCGGTCAACGGCGCGTTGCTGCGCGAGAAGAACATTCCCGAGCCCCGCACCTGGGAGGCGCTGGCCGACCCGCGGCTGCGCGGGCTGGTGGCCTACCCGAACCCGAACACCTCCGGCACCGGGTACACCATGATCGCCACGATCGTCCAGCTCTACGGCGAGGCGCGGGCGTTCGACCTGCTCAAGCGCATCCACCGCAACGTCGCCGAGTACACCCGCGCCGGCGCGGCGCCGGGCGTGCTCGCCGGCCGCGGCGAGGTCGCGATCGGCGTGACCTTCGTGCACGACGCGGTGCTGCAGATTCTCTCCGGGTTCCCGGTGACCTACGGCTCCGCCCGGGACGGCACCGGCTACGAGATCGGCGGGCTCAGCCTGGTGAAGGGCGCGCCCAACCGCGCCAACGCCATCGCCTTCATCGACTGGGCGCTGACGCCCGAGGCCCAGGCGCTGGCGGCGCAGGCCAAGTCCTACCAGCTACCGTCGAACGCGAAGACGCCCGTGCCGAGCGTGGCCCCGCGGTTCCAGGACTTCAACGTCATCCGCTACGACTTCCCGAAGTACGGCACGGCCGCCGTGCGGGACGGGCTCGTGGGGCGGTGGACGCGGGAGGTGTTCCCTCTGCCCAAGTAGGAGGGGGCCGGCATGGGCCGGAGCACCCTGACGCTGGCTGCAGCGGCGCCCCGGGCACACGCCACGGTCGTGGCCTGGGGCGTTGCCACACTCGCCGGCGCGCTCCTGTTGCCGTGGGGGCGCGCGGGTCGTGACCTCTGGGTGTACGTTCCGGGCACGCTGGGCGTCGAGCTGCTGTCCAGCGAGTGGACGATCGCGGTGGTCGTGCTGTGCGCCGCGCTGGCCGGCTCCCTCGGCGTCGCCCCGCTGCCGCTGTACCGGCGCGGTCGTCTGACGCTGGCTGCGGCGGTGGTCGGGACGCTGGCCGTCGTCACCGCCCTGGCCACCCGAGGCCAGGCGATCGGCCCCGGCGCGCTCGCCGCCGCGCTCGGCTTCCTGGCGCTGGTCGGGATCGGCTTGGCGCTCGGCGGCTACCTGCAGGCCGACGCGTTCATCGGCGTCTGCATCGTGTGGGCTGCGGCGTTCGTGCTCGTCTTCATCATCTATCCCCTGTGGGCCGTGCTCCAGGGCAGCGTGTACGTCAACGGCCGTTTCACCCTGGACGTGGTCCGACAGACGGTCACCTCGCCCGCGTTCCTGTTGATCGACAACCCGGCGACCCCGCAGAACGAGCTGCACCAGGGGCTCCTGGCGGGCGCGGCGCTCGGGGGCCTGGCGACGCTCGCCGCGGCGGCGATCACACGGGGCGCGCGGGCGACGGTGCTGTGGGGGCTGGGCGCCTGGCTGGGTGGGAGCGCGCTGGCGGTGCTCTACGTCGGCTTCGGCGCGGTGCGCAACAGCATCCTCCTCGCGCTGGTGGTGGGGGTCGTCGCGACCGCGCTCGGGTTCCTCTTCGCGCTGCTGGCCGAGCGGTCCACGCTGCCCACCCGGAGGCTCTTCGGTCCGGTCTCGATCCTGCCGATCATCACCCCGCCGTTCGTGCTCGGGCTCGCCATCATCTACCTGCTCGGCCGGCGAGGCTACATCACCTATCACCTGCTCGGCCTCAACACCACGATCTTCTTCGGGATGCTGGGGGTCGCGATCGCGCAGGTGCTGGCGTACACGCCGATCGCCTTCCTCATCCTCCAAGGGGTCGTCCGCCAGCTCAACGTCGCGCTCGAGGAAGCGGCGGAGACCCTGGGCGCGAACCGCTGGCACATCCTCCGCACCGTGATCTGGCCGCTGGCCCGGCCGGGCGTGGCGAACGCCTTCCTGCTGACCGCGATCGAGAGCCTGGCCGACTTCGGCAACCCCGTGGTCGTCGGCGGCGGGCTGCCGTACCTGGCGACGGAGATCTTCTTCGCCGCCACCGGCCGTGGGACGTCCGAGGCCGCAGTGTTCGGCGCGGCGCTGCTCACGCTCACGCTGACGATCTTCCTGATCCAGCACCGCTGGGTGGGCCTCACCTCGTACGTGACCGTGACCGGGCGCCCCTCGCAGGGAACCGTGCGGCCGCTGCCGCGCACGCTGGACTACGCGGTGACCGGCGCGTTCGTGGCCTGGATCGCGATCATCGTGATCCTCTACGGCTCGGTCGCGGTGGGCAGCGTCACGAAGCTGTGGGGCTTCGACTACACCTTCACGCTCGAACACTTCAAGGGGCTCTCGCCCACGGGTTGGGCCGTGTTCCGCACCACCGCCTGGCTCTCGGCGATCGCGGCGATCCCCTCGACGGCGGTGGGCTTCCTGATCGGCTACCTGGTCACCCGGTACGCCTTTCCGGGCAGGGGGGCGCTGGAGTTCTGCTCGATGCTCTCCTTCGCCACGCCGGGCACGGTCATGGGCATCGGCTACATCCTCGCCTTCAACCAGGGCGCGCTGCTGCTCACCGGGACCGAGCTGATCATCGTCCTGGCGTTCGTCTTCCGGAACATGCCCGTGGCACTGCGCGCGGGCGTGGCGTCGGTCCTGCAGATCGACCGCTCGCTCGAGGAGGCGTCCACCATGCTCCGGGCGAACTCGCCGACCACGCTGCGGCGGATCGTCCTGCCGCTGGTCCGTGCGGCCATCCTCTCGGGGCTGATCTTCAGTTTCGTGCGCGCGATGACCGCGATCAGCCAGGTCATCTTCCTGATCACGCCGCGGACCAACCTGGCGACCACGCAGATCCTCTCCTACATCAACTACGGCACCGTCGGCCTGGGGGCCGCGCTCTCGTGGGTCCTGGTCGTGTTCATGGCGCTGGTGATCGTGGGGCTCTACCTGCTCAACCAGCGCCTGGGCGGCCGCGCGGCCGGCGGCATGCCCACCATGTGACGGGGTGCCGACGGTGGCGGAGCCGACACGTCCACGACAGCACGGCCAGGCGACACCCGTGCGCCTCGAGGAGATCACCAAGCGGTTCGGCCGCGTGCTGGCCGCCGACCGGGTGAGCCTGGAGATCCCGCCAGGCAGCCTGGTCACGCTGCTCGGGCCGTCGGGGTGCGGCAAGACCACCACGCTGCGGATCATCGCCGGGCTCGAGCAGCCGACGAGCGGGCGGGTTTTCATCGGTGACGAGGACGTGACCCCGCTGCCGGCGGCCAACCGTAGCGTGACGATGGTCTTCCAGGCCTACGCCCTCTTTCCGCACCTCAGCGTCTTTGAGAACGTGGCCTACGGCCTCCGCGTCCAGCGGCGACCCGAGGCGGAGGTCCGGCGCCGCGTGGCCGAGGTGCTCCAGCTGGTGGGGCTGCCCGGGCTGGAGGACCGCCAGCCCGGGCAGCTCTCGGGTGGTCAGCAGCAGCGCGTGGCGCTCGCCCGGGCGCTCATCATGGAGCCGCGCGTGCTGCTGTTCGACGAGCCGCTCTCCAACCTGGACGCGAAGCTGCGCAAGCGCGTGCGCGCGGACATTCGGGTGCTCCAGCAGGAGCTCGGCATCACCAGCGTCTACGTCACCCACGACCAGTCCGAGGCGCTGGCGATCTCCGACACGGTCGTGGTGATGAACCAGGGCCGCATCGAGCAGATCGGCACGCCGACGGACCTGTACCGCCGGCCCGCCTCCCGGTTCGTCGCCGACTTCATCGGCGAGGCCAACCTGCTGCCGGCGACCGTGGAGGACGGGGTGGTGCGCGTGGGCGACTACCGCTTTGCCTACCGGCAGCCGGGCGCCCCCGTGGGCGCGGCCACGCTGATGGCCCGGCCCGAGGCGATCGAGATCGCCACCGAGGGCGAGGGGCTGGCCGGCCGCGTCCGCACGGCGTTCTTCATGGGGACGTACGCCGACTACCTCGTCGACACCGACGTGGGCGAGGTCAGCGTCGCGGATGCGCGCAGCGTGGACGCGCTGCACGCGGTGGGACAGACGGTGCGTCTGCGCTTCGGCCGCTCGGGGCTCTACCTGCTGCCGCCCGCGTAGGCCCCACACGCCGCCCGCCTCTCGAGCAAGACCCCCGCCCTCCGCGTCGAATAGTCTTTCCCCGGAACGCCACACGCACCCGAGCCGGAGACCCCATGCCGCGGTTCGCCGCCAACCTCTCGTTCCTGTGGACCGACCGTCCGTTCCTGGCCCGGTTCGACGCCGCGGCCCGCGCCGGCTTCCGCGCGGTCGAGTACCTGTTCCCCTACGACGAGGACCTCGACGCCGTCGCGGGCGAACTCCGCCGCCTGAAGCTCCGGCAGGCCCTGTTCAACCTGCCGGCGGGTGACTGGGCGGCGGGCGAGCGCGGGATCGCGGTGGATCCGTCGCGCCGCGCCGAGTTCCGCGAGGGCGTGGCGCTGGCCGCCGACGTGGCGCGACGGCTGCGATGCCCGCGGGTCAACTGCCTGGTGGGGAAGCAGCTCCAGGCGGTGCCGGTCGAGGAGCAGTGGGCCTGCTTGGTGGACAACCTGAAGCACGCCGCGGCCGCGTTCGAGCGCGCCGGCCTGCTGTTGCTGGTCGAGCCGGTGAGCACGGTCGCGGTGCCGGGCTTCTTCATCCGCACCTCGGCCGAGGCCTTCGCCCTGCAGGACGCGGTGGGCGCCGCCAACCTCAAGGTGCAGTACGACGTCTACCACGCGCAGCGGATGGAGGGCAACCTCACCGCCACCCTGCGCGCCAACATCGGCCGCATCGGTCACATCCAGGTGGCGGACAGTCCCGACCGCAATCAGCCCGGCACGGGCGAGATCAACTTCGCCTACTTGTTCCGGGTGCTCGACCGGACCGACTACGGCGGGGACGTCGGGCTCGAGTACCAGCCGAGCGGCCCGACCGACGAGTCGTTCGGCTGGATCGAAGCGATGGGCTACACGCGCGGGTAGCGCGCCGGCCCCGGGAGGCGCGAGGGTGGAGCGGATCGGATTCATCGGGCTCGGGATCATGGGGAAGCCGATGGCGTTGAACCTGCGGCGCGCGGGCTACGCGGTCACCGTGCACAACCGCTCGCGCGGGCCGGTGGCCGAGCTGGTGGCCGCGGGCGCCGTCGACGGCCGCTCGCCCCGGGGGGTCGCCGAGGCGAGCGACATCGTGATCACCATGCTGCCTGACGCGCCCGAGGTCCGCGAGGTCGTCCTGGGCCCCGGGGGCGTGCTCGAAGGCGCGCGGCCGGGCCTGCTCGTGGTGGACATGAGCACCATCGCGCCGGCCGCCAGCCGCGAGGTCGCCGAAGCGCTGCGGGGCCGCGGCGTCGAGGCGCTCGACGCGCCGGTGAGCGGCGGGCAGAAGGGCGCGGTGGAAGGGACGCTGTCGATCATGGTCGGCGGCCCGGCCGCGGCGTTCGCGCGCGCCCGCCCGGTCTTCCAGGCCATGGGGAAGCACATCGTCCACATCGGCGAGGCGCCCGGCGCCGGGGGGGTCGCCAAGGCCGCCAACCAGATCATCGTGGCGGTGACCCTCATGGCTGTGGCCGAGGCCCTGACGCTCGCCGGCAAGGCCGGGGTGGACCCCGCCAGGGTCCGCGAGGCGCTGATGGGCGGCTTCGCCGGCAGCCGCATCCTGGAGCAGCACGGGCAGCGCATGCTCGAGCGCAACTTCCAGCCGGGGTTCCGCGTGCGGCTGCACCGGAAGGACCTCGGGATCGCGCTGGACGCGGGGGCCGCGCACGGGGTCCCGCTGTTCGCCACCGCGCTGGTCCACCAGGTGCTCGGCGCGCTGGCGGCGCGCGGGCTTGCGGACCTCGACCACGCGGGCATCGTCCGCTTCGTCGAGCAGGCGGCGGGGGTGGAGGGCGAGGGCCGGGCGGCGCAGGCGTAGCTGGCTCAGCGGCGCGGCGGTGTCGACGCACCGGCAGGTGCGCGGGGGACGGGCGACCGGTCGCGCGCCAGGTGCGCGCGTACCTCGCGTTCCAGCGCCTCCGCCCCGGGCGCGCCCGTCGCGAGCAGCCACTCCGTCAGCGCCCGGGCCTCTTCGAGGGCCGCCGCAGCGCGCTCCGGCTGGCGGAGCCGCCGTCGCCACACCCTGGCCGCCTCGATCAGGGCGCGGGCGCGCCAGACCCCTCGGCCGGGCGCCTCGCGCACCCAGAGCTCGAGCAGTTCGTCCCACCGCGCGTCGCGGCGCAGCAGCCGCGCGATGCGCTGCGCCACGCGCCAGCGCACGGCCGGGTCGTCCTCGACCGCGAGCGCCCGCCGCAGCGCGGCCAGCGCGGCCTCGCCGGCGCCGGCGCGCTGCCGCAGCACGCCCAGCCCTTCCCAGTCCACGGGCGGCGGCGGATCCTCGCCGGCTTCGACCCACCGCCGCACCCGACGCCGCAGGTGGATCAGACACAGCACGTCCTGCGCGTTGTGGGCGAACACGGCGTCCAGCCCGGCCGCGTCGCCGGTGCGCAGGTACGCCAGGTAGAGGGCGGGGATCAGCGACGAGTCCACGTCGTCCACGCGCGCGATCCCCAGCGCCGCGCGCTCGATGGCGGTCAGGCGGTGGGTGCCGAGCGGGCGGTGCCAGAGCCGTCGGGCCGGGCCGATCAGGTCGGCGTGGTCCGGCGGCGGGCGCAGGGGCACGCGGGCGATCACGTATCGCGCCTCGAGGATCGGCCAGTCGAAGCGCCGGCCGTTGAAGGTCACCAGCGTCTCGGCCGCGAGCAGGCGGCCGCGCAGCGCCTCGAGCATCGCCGGCTCGCCTCCGAGCCGGCGCAGGAAGTACTGCTCCACCGTGACCGTCTCGCGGTCGAGCCGGGCGAGCCCGATCAGGAACGGCGTGGTGCCCGCCCCGCCGGCGAGCCCGGTGGTCTCGATGTCGAGGAAGAGGGCGCCCTCGTCGTCGGGGTGCGCCCCCTCGGGGCCGAAGACCTCGTGCGCGGGCCGGGTCGTGCGGCGGACCTCGAACGCCGGGCCGCGATCCCCGTCGCCCGCTGTGCGCCGCATCCGGCCGGCCGCGCCCATCGCCGCCAGCCGCTCGCGGAGGCCGGGGAACGCGTCGGCCACGTGGCCCCCGTTAGCCCACCGCGCCCGGCACGAGCCGCGCGTCGAGAACCTGCAGCGCGCGGGCCTTGCCGGTGGCGCCCACCTCGAGCACCGGACCCACGCACGACGGGCACCCGGCCGCGCACGGGCAGGCGGCGACGAGGTCACGGGCCGCCGCCAGCACGTCGGCGTGCAGGCGGTAGAGCCGCTCCGCGAAGCCGACACCGCCCGGGCACGTGTCGTAGAGATAGACCGTGGGCCGGCCGGTGTGCGGCGAGTGCACCTCGTAGGCGCGGCCCAGGTCGCGCGGGTCGCACATGAGGAACAGCGACGCGACGTGCGCGAGCGCGTGCGAGAGCGCGACCAGCGCGCCCTGGAGCTCTTCGCGCGGCACCGCCAGGTCCGGGACCACGAGCCAGTAGGCCGTCGTGTGGAGCGTGGACTCGGGCAGGTGGATCGGCCCCCAGCCGACGTTCTCGTGCCGCGCGAGCGTGAGCTTCTTGTAGATCGTCGGCCGGTAGGTGACCACGACCTCGCCGTGCGCCGGCGGCGGGGTGCCGCCGCCGCGGGCGAACTCCGCGAGCACGCGGATGTCCACGGCGATCTGCGCGGTGGTGTAGTAGTCCACGGCCACGCGGTGCACGTAGGCCTTGCGCTCGTCCCAGGCCAGACGGTCCACGTGGTACTGCTGGCCGAGGTGCAGGTAGATGGCATCGTCGTGGACCAGGCCGGGCGCGCTCGCCAGGTCCACCTCGCCCACGACGCGCGGCGCGGGATCGGTCGTGTCGATGATGACCACGTTCTCGGTGGACGCGCTGCGCAGCGAGACCTCCTGCGCGGGGTAGGCGTCCGCCACGTAGTGCCAGCGGTCGGCCTCGTGGTGCACGATGCCCTGATCCTGCAGGTACGCCAGGATCTCCGGCAGCGTGTTCGGCCCGAAGCGCTCGTCGCCGTCGATCGGCAGCTCGAACGCGGCGCACCGGACGTGGCTGGTCAGCACGTAGAGGTTGTCGGGGTTCACCAGTCCCGCCTCCGGCGGCCGCCCGAAGAAGTACTCGGGGTGGCGGACGATGTACTGGTCCAGGGGGTCGCTCGTCGCGATCAGGATCGCCGCGGCCAGGTCCTGCGTGCGGCCGGCGCGGCCGGCCTGCTGCCACGTGCTCGCGATCGTGCCGGGGTAGCCGACCAGCAGCGCCGCCCGGAGCCGGCCGATGTCGATGCCGAGCTCGAGCGCGTTCGTGGCGGCCACCGCCAGGATCTCGCCGCCGCGGAGGCCGTCCTCGATCGCGCGGCGCTCCGAGGGCAGGTAGCCGGCGCGGTAGCCCGCGACGCGCCCGGGCGGGAGGTGCGCGGCCTCGGCGGCGCGCCGGAACCCGGTGGTGAGCAGCTCGGCCGCGCGGCGGCTGCGCGCGAACGCGATGAGCGGGATGCGGTGGCGGATGAACTCGGCGGCCAGACGGCCCGCCTCGCTCAGCGCGTCGCGCCGGATGCCGAGCTCCCGGTTGACCACCGGCGGGTTGTAGAAGGCGAACACGCGCGGCCCCGACGGCGCGCCGTTCTCGTCCACCAAGGTGACCGGCGCCTCCAGCAGCCGTTCCGCCAGCTCCTTGGGATTGCCGATGGTGGCCGACGCGCAGACGATCTGCGGCGCACTGCCGTAGAACCGGCACAGACGGCGCAGCCGGCGCATCACGTTCGCCATGTGGCTCCCGAACAGCCCGCGGTAGGTGTGCAGCTCGTCGATCACGATGTAGCGCAGGTGCTCGAACAGGCGCAGCCACTTGGTGTGATGCGGCAGGATCGCCGCATGGAGCATGTCCGGGTTGGTCACGACCACGTGGCCGGCGGCGCGGATCGCGCGGCGGGCCTCACCGGGCGTGTCGCCATCGTAGGTGTACGCCAGGATCGGCGCGTCCATCGCGCGCACCAGACCCAGCAGCTCGTCGGCCTGATCCATCGAGAGCGCCTTGGTGGGGAAGAGGTAGAGGGCGCGCGCCGACGGCTCGGCCAGCAGGGTGTCCAGCACCGGCAGGTTGTAGCAGAGCGTCTTGCCCGACGCCGTCGGCGTCACCACGACCACGTGGCGGCCGGCGCGCACCGCCTCCCAGGTCTGCGCCTGATGGCTGTAGAGGCGCTCGATGCCCCGTCCCCGCAGCGCCGCGGTCAGGCGGGGGTGGAGGTCGGCCGGGAGGGGCGCGTAGGACCCCTTACGCGCAGGGATCTCGTGCCAGGCCGTCAGATGGCGGGCCAGCGTCGGGTCGGTGCGGAGTCGGTCGAGTATCTGCTCGAGGGTCATGCCCGGGGTCGAGCCTGCGCCGCCTCGTACGAACACAGGTTCGACGCCCCTGGCAGGGGCCTCCTTCTAAAGGAGGCGCAAGGGCTAGATGCGGGAGGCCCGGACGACCCCCATGCCGACGAGCGTGAGGAACGCCGCGCCGGCGAGCGGACCCCAGTCGCCGACGGCGACCAGCGCGCGCAGGGCCAGGGTCCAGGCCACCGTCAGGGCGGTGAGGCCGACCAGCAGGACCGAGCGGATCATGGTCATGGCGGATGCCCTCATCGTGCGTCTCCACCATGCTTGTGCCCGTCCCGCGCGGGGCTCAGACCCGCGGTTGCCCGGCCGAGGGCGATGGACACCCGCGTGAAATCCTTGCAAAATCCCGCCGGGGCCCTTGACAGGGTCGTTGTGCCCTTGCTAGCGTGTAGGCTAATCTGCCGCAGGCACGAGGGCAGTGCACGAGGAAGTGCGCCTAGGGTTCCGCGGTCCCGATCAGGAGGCCGGGCTGGTCCAAGCGGCGCAGGCGGCCACCGCCGCTACACCCACAGGACAGAAGCCTGAGGGATAGGTTCCTCGCGGTACCTATCGCTCGGGCGTTTTTATATCGAGCGCGCGACGGCGCGCACGCGATGAGGGGACAAGTAGGCAGGCTCGCGCGAGGGAGCGAGCCGGGTACGGTGCGAGCCGGTCTCCGCCGCCTGCCGAAACTCGACCCCGAGCCGCGGGCCCGAACTCCTCCAGTAGGGCCCGCCGCCTCGCCCACGTGAAGGGCCAGAGCGCCCCCCGGCCGACGGCCGGCGGGGAACCGAGGTGGTACCACGGGAGCATCCCGTCCTGGGAAGGGCTCCCGTTTCTGTTGTCTGTGCGCACGAATCCGCCCGCCTGACGGCGGGCGGCATGGACGGGAGGCGAGGCATGGCCCGGCAGGTAACGACGGCACGGATGGCACGCGAGGCGCCGCGCGCGCGCCTGATGAACGGCGCGCAGGTCCTCATGGAGGCGCTGCGCCGCCAGGGGGTGGAGGTCATCTTCGGCCACCCCGGCGGCGCCTCGCTGCCGATCTACGACGCGATCTACGACCACGAGGCGATCCGCCACGTCCTCTGCCGGCACGAACAGGTGGCGGCACACGCCGCGGTGGGCTACGCCCGCGCGTCGGGCCGTGTCGGCGTGTGCACCGCGACCTCGGGGCCCGGCGCCACGAACCTGGTCACCGGGATCACCGACGCGATGATGGACTCGATCCCGATCGTCGCGATCACGGGCCAGGTCGCGCGGCCGGTCATCGGCAACGACGCCTTCCAGGAGGCGGACGTCACCGGCATCACGATGCCGATCACCAAGTGGAACACGCTCGTGATGGATCCGCGCGACATCCCGCGGACGATCCCCGAGGCGTTCCACATCGCGCGGACCGGCCGGCCCGGCCCCGTGCTCGTGGACATTCCCCGCGACGTCTCGCAGGAGCTGTTCGAGCCGGTCTGGCCGGAGGAGGTCGCGATCCCGGGGTACCGCGTCGTGCTGGACGGGAGCCCCAACCAGATCGCGGCGGCGGCCCAGGCGCTGTCGGCAGCGGAGCGGCCGCTGGTCTACGCGGGCGGCGGCATCATCAGCGCGGAGGCCACGCCCGAGCTCACCGCGTTCGCGGACCGCACCGGCATCCCGATCGTCCTCACGCTCATGGGCAAGGGCGCGATCGACGAGCACCACCCGACCTGTCTCGGCATGGTGGGCATGCACGGCAGCGCCTATGCCAACTGGGCGATCAACGATGCCGACGTCATCCTGGCCGTGGGGGTGCGGTTCGACGATCGTGTCACCGGCCGCCTGGCGGACTTCGCCCCCCGCGCGCGGTTCATCCACATCGACATCGACCCGGCGGAGATCGGCAAGAACAAGCCCGCGCACATCCCGATCGTGGGCGACGCGAAGCGCGTGCTCGCGCAGCTCACCCC
>Ga0308411_10000241_pt1 | contig 34780 bp, 40 predicted proteins | sample HotsprottomLayer_2_FD_203530 | JGI IMG/M metagenome (GOLD analysis project Ga0308411, IMG submission 203530) | Hot spring phototrophic mat microbial communities from Octopus Spring, Yellowstone National Park, Wyoming, United States -... | ecosystem: Environmental > Aquatic > Thermal springs >... | reverse complement strand
GTCATAGGGGGGGGGCCTTTCGTTTTCGGCCGAATTCAATGGGTTAGCTCCGCGGAATAGTCCCAAACCGGCCCTAAATGCGAAAAGTCATAGGGGGTGTCATAGGGGGGGGTGGGCGAGTCATAGGGGGGGGTCAGGCCTCTTGGGCCTGCTCGAGGCGATATTTTGTAACGGACCAGCGACCGCCGGTGCGGCTCGCGACCAGCACGCGCCCTGCGTAGCGGGTGCCGACGAGCTCGCGGAGGCGCCGCGCGAGGAACTGTCGCCCGTGGCCCCGCGGGTCGAGGATGTCCCGGACCGGCTCGGCGAGGTCGGCCGCCCGCACGAGGCTGGTCCCGTGGTGTTCGGCCCAGGCCGCGAACAGCTCGGCGACCGCGACGCGCCGCGGGTCCGCCTCTTTGATCTCCGCGATCCGTTCGACCGGATCCATGATCCCGAGGGCGAGTAGTGGGTCGCGCACCTGCCGGCACCACTCGCCGAACGATCCGAGCGGCGCTCCGGTCGGCAGAGTGCCGGCGCGTTGGCGGCCCCACCGCCAGATCGTGCCGACCGCTCCGAGCAGCGCGGGGCGCTGTGCGAGCGCGCGCTCGACCGGGTCGAACGGGAACCGTCGCGTCTCCGGGTTCTCGATGCGGGCGTCGAGGTTCGTGACGAGGAATCGCCGCGCGAGGTCCTCGCTGATTTCGAGCGCGTTGCCGGTGACGACGATCCACGAGCGGCTGTCGACGGTGATCGTCTCGGACGATCCCAGGGGCCGGATTGTAGTCGGAGCCTCTGTGATCATGGACGCCAAGGTGTCGCTGCGCAGCGTGTGTCCGTTGCAATTGTCGAACAGTATTGCCTGGTAGCCGCCCAGTACCGCGGCGACTATTCGTTTGTCTAGCTCGTCGGCGTTGTGTCCTGGCGTAATTGTCCGCGGTGGCCTGCCGAACGCGATCGCGGCGATCGTGCGGGTCAGGAGGCCTTTCCCAACGCCCGATCCCGAGAAAGCCGCGGCACGGACCGCGCACGCTGGGCACAGGGGGAGGGACGAGCGCAGGCACGCGGTCACGAGCGCGGCGAGTGCCGCGCTCTCGTCCATTCCCGGTGGGCTGGCCTGGTCGACGCTGCCGTCCTGGCAGCAGATCGCGTCCGCGAACGGGAACGTGGCAATAGCGTGGCGCAAAGCGGCGAACGCGCGCCGAGCGTCGGCGTCGGTGGGGTAGTCCGGCACGTAGACGTCCGGCACCTGGTGCCGCAGGGTCCGGGTGACCGGATCGTAGCCGTCGCCGGTCAGGATCGTGCCGTCGGGATGGAACACCGGGGACGATGTGATCGCGGCCAGCGGACGCAGCCCGCAGTCGGCGCGCAGTGCGAGGTAGAGCGCGGCGACTTGAGTTGGAAGCGTGATGTAAATCGTCTCGACACCTTTCTTGGTCTTCCGCTCTAACGCTGGACGGACGTACTGGTGAGTGACGTTGATCACATCTTCTTTAGTCGCAGCGGTAATAACCAAGTCGCCGCGTTCGTCTTGGTGGACGTGGACGACGCGGTCGCCGCGGTAGTAGAGGTTGGGGTCGTCCGCCAGGATCGCGGCCAGCTCCCGTGCGGTGGCTGGTAGGTCGTCCTTGCGGATGACCAGCTTCGGCAGATCCCTGTCGGGCGGCTCGTGGACTTGGTCGTCGTGATCGCTCGAGGGTGTCGTGTCGCGGAACCCCGCGGGGAGGACGAACATGCTGTGCGTGGCTGAGCCGTTCGGTCCGTGGGCGTCGTGCGTCACGTCATTGCCTCCTTTGGGCGAGGAGCGCCTCGTTGGCGTCCTTGGCTGCTGCCGGTTCGATGATGCGAGCCTCGCGTCCTGCCGTGGTCAGGCGTCGCCAGAGGGCGCGCGCGGCCTGGCGTCCGGCGTCGTCGGCGTCGGCGACGATCACGACGGGTCCGATCCACGCGGGCAGCTCGAGCTGCGCCATTCCTGTGGCCGATAGAGCCGCCCACGCCGGGATCCCGAGCAGGGCGCGTGCGGCGAGAGCGTCCTCGATTCCCTCCGTGATGGCCAGCGTCTCGCCGGGCGCGACGTGCCAGAGGCGCGACGCACAACCTGCGCACGGGCCGAGGCCGTAGCGGCCGAGCTTCCGACCTTCAGGCGTGAGGGCGATTCGCCAGACGCCGACGACGTGGCCGGTGGCTGGATCGTTGACTGGGGCGACGATCGCCGGGCCCGGCGGGTGGCCTGGCCGGGGGCAGCGTGGGTGGGCGCGGAGGCGGTCGTGATCGACTGGGACGTCGCCGAGGCCGCGGCTCTCGAGGTAGGCGACGGCGGCCGGGACGGCGCGGAGGTCGACGGTCTCCCGCCAGATCGCCTGGGCGCGCTCGCTGCGCTCGGTGCGGTCGTCCTGCGGTGCGCGAGGTGCGGGCTGCGGCTGGGAGGGCGCGAGACCCGAGGGGCGGTTGAGCCGCAGCGGGCGTCGTGCGCCGGGCAGACCACCGCGCCAGCCGCAGCGGTGGCAGAGCCAGGTCAGGCCGCCGTCGGGCTCGAGCAGCGCGGACAGCGCGTCGTCGCGTGGGCGGTGCTTGACCTGAGCGCACCGGGGGCAGGGGAGGCGATGGGGGCCCGGTGAGCGGGCGCCCACTCGCGCGAGCAACCACTCGACGTCAGGCTGGCGAACGGGTTGACGGAGTGGGTTCCTCAGGGCACGTTCGGGACCGGTCACGTGTCGTTCTCCCTCCCGCGGCCCGTCGGCGCCCACCGGCGGGTCGCGTCGTTCGAAGGGGGGCTCAGGCAGACTAACTCACCACGTGATCCGCCAGAACCCCTGCTCGAGGAACGCGTCGACCTCTACCGGCCGTGCTCTGTTGAGCGCCCAGGCGAGGGTGCGCGCGTTGACGGTCTGCTCCGGCAGGCCGAGGCGGCGGCCGAGCCGGAGAGCGCGGTAGCGGGCGAATTTGTTCGGGTGTTCCGGCGTCCACCAGACACACGCGCGTTTGGTGAGCCCAGCGGGGGTCCTGAGCCGGAGGGCGAGGCGGACGTGCCAGGTGCCCGGGGCTGACCGCGACGGCTGGGGCTGGGCGTACCAGTCGAGGACCTGGCACCGGCCGACGGGCTCGAACCCATGCAGCAGTGCGCGGTCGAGCCACGCGGAGCTCGGTTGGGTCGCCTCGCGCCGTTCTTGGCGCTCTTTCTTGACACCGTTGACGCGGCGCTCGCCCGGGACCTCGTCGAGCGGGTCGTGGCGTGCCACGTTGCCGCCGTAGTCGAGGACCAAACAGTCCGTTTTGCCGGCCGCGATGCGGTAGCCGCGGCCGACCATCTGGACGAACAGGCCGCGCGAGCAGGTCGGCCGGAGGCAGACGATCGCGTCGATGTTGGGTGCGTCGAACCCGACGGTGAGGACGTCGATATTCACGAGCCAGCGCAGCTCGCCCGAGCGGAACGCTGCGATCACGTCGGCCCGCTGGGCGGGAGGCGTGTCCTCGGAAACGAGGGCCACGCGCTCGCCGCGGCGAGCGATGGCCGCGGTCACCAACGCGGCGTGCCCCTTGCCGACGGTGAACACGAGGATCGATCGGCGGCTGTCGGCCTGTGTCGCGGCGTCCTCGATTTGCCTCTCGACCAGCTCGGCGACGGCGGCGAGCTTTTCCAGCTCGCCCAAGATGAACTCGCCGCCGCGCTTCTTCACCGTCCCGGTGGGGATCGCGTGATTGCGGCGGTCGTCGAGGACCACCCGGCAGAGGTAGCCCTGGGCGACGAGGTCGCGCGCAGGGACGTCGATCGCCACCTCATCGAACGGGATGTCGGGGTGGGTGACCAGCGGCCCGTCATCGAGCCGGTACGGGGTCGCGGACAGCCCGACGATCGCCGCCTCAGGGTGGCGGCCGATGACCTGCTGATATTGGCTCCCCTCGTCGGGGGAGACGAGGTGCGCCTCGTCGACAATGAGGAGCCGCCTCCCGGGCACGTCGCGCCGGGCGACGGTCTGCACGGAGCCAACCACGATCGGGGCCGCGTCCGGGCTGTCGTTCCGGCCGAGGCCTGCGCAGATGACCGCCGGGGTCTGCCCGGTCAGCCGCTCGATCGCGGCTGCGTCCTGGGCAACGAGCTCCTGCCGATGAGTGAGGATGAGGGGACGGAGGTGCGTGTGTCGCCTGGCGAGTTCGGCCAGGACGACCGATTTGCCTGCCCCCGTGGGCAGGACGACTAGCGGGTTCTTACCCGCGGCGATCGAGGCGGCGGCTTTCTCCACCGCCTCGAGCTGGTAGGACCGGAGCGCCGGGGCCGCCGCGTGTTCGGGCTCTTGGCCCGTGGTACTCACGGTCCGTTCCGCCACTGTCTGAACGTAAAAAGGCCCGCTGGTGGCTACCAGCGGGCCGATAGGGCCAGGGCCAGGCGGATCACCAGCTGATCCGCCAAAAGCCCTTGTCATCGATGGAGGCGTCGACCTCTTCCGGCCGATTCAGGTCGATCGCCGCGGCGAGGCGCCGCGCGGTGCACTTTCTCTCGGACAGCCCGAGGCGGGCTCCGAGCCGGATCGCGTCATAGCGGGCGAACTGGTTCGGGTGCTCGGGTGTGAAGTACACCCGTCCGTTGCGGGTGCCCCCGTCTGGGGTCTTGACCCGCAGCGAGACGCAGACGTGCTCCGTGCCTGGCGCTGACCGCGACGGCTGGGGCTGGGCGTACCAGTCGAGGACCTTGCAGCGGCCCATGATCTCGCTCATTCCCTACCTCCATTTTTATCCCCGCCCGTGCGGGGGACGCGTCGACAAGACGCCACTGCTGCGTCGGTGTGGCAATCCGCAGCTTGCGCATGCCAGGTATGTAGCGAGCGCATCGCACCGGGCTTGACGCGCGGTGTTGTTTGCCCTAGCCACACCATCGTGGATCCTACGGTCCATGACGTTGCCTCCCTGACATCGCTTGCGCGGGGCCCCCAGCGGCCCCGCTCTTTTTTCACTCCTTCCGCGGCGCCCCCTGAGCGCCTGGCAGATCTGTGCTGAGCGCGCGCAGGATCACGAGCGCCGCGTCCGCGATCGCCGCGAACGCGTGATCGATCTCGTCGGCCTGCTCGTCGCTGATCGCGAGGTCCAGCGCCGCGAGACGTCCACCGGGGCGCGAGGCGCTGTACACCTCGTACGCCCAGTTGTAGACCAACACCAGGCGCTCTTCGTCTGTCAGCCGACGCATCTCAACTACTCCTTGTCTGTGCGTTGATTTCGGCTGGCCGCCCATAGGCCGATCGCGCGAGCATCGGCCTCGTCACCGGCGCGACCCCGCTGCTTCCGCCAGCCGATCTCGGCGGCGGCCCACGCCTGCCACGTGCGGATCGGGGCGTCGACGACACTGATTCGCGGCCGCGCGAGCCGGGCTCCCGCGAGCGCCGCACCGCGGAGGATCCACAGCTGGCGGGCCGCCCGGGTGCGAGCCGCGGCCGCGAATGCGTCCTCGAGGACGAGGGTGGTGACATTTTCGAGCTCGACGATCCGCTGCACCCAGCAAGCCAGCTGCTCGGCGGACCAGGCGTCGCGGTGGGCGCGATCCCAGTCGGCGGCCCAGCGTCCGGTCCCGACGGTGACCGCGCCGCTGGCCGCGACGACGGGCGGTCGGCCCGGCTCTCTGACGACGACCGCCCAGCCGGTGACGCGGGCGAGGTCGAGGGCGAGGATCCTAGACATCGCACTCCCGATTCACCTTCTTCACCGGCACCGGCCGGCCTCCGGCCGCGAGGTACTGGCTGTAGCGCTCGAACCAGACGTGCCGAGGCAGTCCTGCAATCAAGTCGGATCGGACCCACCCTTGCTTGAAATGCTCAATGCCTTGTTGCCATTCGACCCAGACGTTGACCTCGTGGCCAGCCATCTGCCACGCCCGGCGCACGGTCTCGGCGAACTCCGTGGGGCTCGTGTACTTGGTGACGAGGCGGCCACGGCTCACGAACGGCGGCACGACGAGCTCCTCAGAACGGGATGTCATCGTCGAGTAGCTCCTTGTTGGAGGCGGTCTCGGTGCGACGGTCGCCCAGGAGCCGGATCGCTCCGCCGTAGCGCGGGACGACGACTTCGGTCGTCTGGCGCTCCTGCCCCGATTGGTCCTGCCACTTCCGGGTGCGCAGCTCGCCTTCGATGTAGACCAGCGATCCCTTTCGGAGGTACCGCTCGGCAATCTCGCCGATCTTCTCGTCGAAGATCACCACCCGGTGCCACTCGGTGCGCTCCTTGGTTTCCCCGCTGGTGCGGTCCTTCCAGCGCTCGGAGGTCGCGAGCGAGAGGTGGACGATCTTCTGGTTGTTCTGGGCGTGGCGGACCTCCGGATCGCGGCCGAGGTGGCCGACGAGGATCACCTTGTTGACGCCGTTCATTTCTGCCACTCCCATCGCTCCGATCGCACGCGGTGCAGGTGATTGATCATCACGTCGACGATCAGCGGCCACGCGTCGACCGAATAGGTGACCGGGTCCGGATAGGTTGTCAGCGGCTCGACCCCGAGCTGGGCGAGGCCGTGCGGGGTGATCGCCAGCGGCTGGATGCGCCGTGCGATCTCCTGGATGGTGATCACGTCGGTGGCCTGGACCTCGGTCCGGTCCGCCTTGGCCAGCGTCAGCTCCGCCTGAGCTGTGGCTGCCTGAGCCGGGGCCGCCTCCATCGCCGCGCGCGTGTCCGCACCGCGCGCGTCGGCGACGCGCTGGCGGAGCACCGCCTCGAGGTGGTCGGGATCGATCCCGCGGGCGAGCAGGTCGCGCAGGTCGGGCCAGAGGTGCGACCCGCCGACCTCGCGCTCGAGGCGCCGAGCTCGCTCGAGGCCAGCGCGGACCTGAGCGATCTGCACGCTCAGCTCGGCCCGCAGCCGCGCGGCGGCCCCCTGCGCTGCCTCGCGCAGGGTCGCGACCGTTTTGCGCCCCTTCATCTCCTCGGCGATCCGCAGCGCGGCCTCGGAGGGGATCCGTGGCGCGTAGTCGCCCAGATCGGCTGCTTCGGCGCGCAACCAATCGGTCACGGTGCTCAGCGCCTCCCGCTGGATCTGATCCCGGATCGTTGTTTTTCGCGCTTTGATTAGCATTTCCAAATCGAGCCGCAGCGAGCGTAGCTCGCTTTTCACATCGTCCACTGTTCGGAACAGCGCTTCCACATCGGCGGCTTGCGCCAGTGCAGCGCGTTTCGCGGCCTCGAGCTGCTCTTCCGCAATCTTCGCCCACTTCACGACGCGCTCGGCGTCGGCGAAATCCTGATCTGTGACCAACCGCCTATTGAACGCTCGGATCATTCCGAGCGCGCCGGCGCGCCAGGTCTCGAGGTTGCTCGCGACCACGCGGCCCTCGACCTGGATTACGAGCGCCGGGAGCTGCGCGGGAGCGCGCCCCGTGGTGGATGGCTCGGCGGCCGGAGGCGGCGCCTCACGCGCGGCCGCGAGGTCAGCCGCGAACTGCCGCCAGCCGGCGATCAGCTGGGCGCGCCGCTCCGGCCGAGAGCGATACTCGACCTGCACGTAGTGCTCGGGGCCGCCGTCGCTGGCGCAATAGATCGCCCGCTCTGCCCCGGTGACGAGCAGCTGGTGCTCCAGCTGCCAGACGTGCTCCGGCGGGGGCTCGCCCGTGCGGGCGATGTGCTCGGCCAGGTCCGCGCGCCAGAGCTTGTGCTCCCAGACGACATCTCCGGTGAGCGTCAGCCCGTCGAGGCTCGCGAGCAGCGGCAGCCCCTCGACCTCGGCCACTACCGTGGCCGGGTAGAGCTCCTCACCGAGCTCCTGCTCGGCGAGGCGCCGCGCGGCGGCCTCGGCTTCGTGACCGCGGCGGAACGCGCGCTCTTGCGCAGGGTGGGGCTCCTCGTCGAACCCGCTTGCCTTGCGGCGGAGCAGCGCCGCGCGGGTCAGGTGCCGCGAGACCCCCATCATCGCGGGGGCCTCGCTGGCGCAGAAGTGTCGGGCTCGGGCCGCGTGCCACTCGGCGCTGCCCTGCGTGATCGGCAGGACCTTCATTGCGCCTCCTCCTCTTGCGCTTCATCCAGGGCCTCGATCGCCTCGCGCTGCTCGGCCGTCAGCGCGTAGCGCGAGGCGATCGCCGCCAGGATCTCCGCCGCGGTCCGGCGGCCGCTGGCGACCAGCTCCCGCCACACGGGCAGCTGGCTCTCGAACCGCTCGGCCGGGTAGGGCGCGAGCGCGGCGGGCGAGCCCTCGGGCGACGGCGGCGCGGGCTGCGGTGGGGGTTCCGGCGCGGGCGGCGGCTGCAGCTCGGCCCGCTCGAGCACCCGGCCCTCCATCTCCTCTGCGGTCGGGGCTTGCCCGACCTCCGGGAAAGCCATGCGCAGCGCCTGGGCCTCCGCGCACTTGCGGAGCTGCCCGCGCGGCCGCTTGCGCCACATTGCATTGGGCGCCTCGTTGTCGCGGCCGGCCGTCGCGTAGTTCTCCGTCCACCATTCTTCCGCGGTGAACTCGGCGACCGTCCCGTCGGCCAACCGCCGACGGACCGTCACCCGGCACCACTCCGGGTACGTCACCTCGACGCCCCCGAGGACCTGGGTCACGGTGGGGCCCCACTCGGGCCGGCTGACGCCGGCCAGCTGCCCGGTACGGGCAGCTTGAATCCTATAGAGCCCGATCCCCGGCATGATGACGTCGCGCATCGCGCGCGACGTACGGTCGTACATCGGCACGATGTGGACGGGCTTCTGAAGGGGATCGAGACCCGCCGCGCGGCAGTAGGCCAGGACCAGCTCGATCGAGCTGGCCGAGGCCCCGGGGTAGTGGCTGGCCGCCAGGACGCGGACCAGCTCGTCCTGATCGCCGGCCCGCGTCGGCAGGGTGGCGCTCACGGCGCCACCTGCCGGAGAGCCAGGACGCCCGCGACCGCGCCGGTGGCGTTCGGCGCGGCCGAGAGCGTGCCGTCCGGAGCCCGGCGGACGGCATAGCCCGGACCGGTGTCCGGGCAGAGGACGCGAACGTCGCCGCGGCCGGCCGCGACCAAAGCCGCCCGGACGGCGTCCGAGACGATCTCGGACACCACCACCGCCCGGACGTCGGCCGGGATCGGCGGCAGGGGCGCGGCCAGCTGGTCGCGATCCACTCGGGTGATCGGGATGCGGTCGAGCGCACCAAGCATGGTGCGCCGCTCCGCGAGCCGCGGGGCGTAGCCCGCGGGCTCGAGCGAGGCGATCAACGCCAAGGTCGAGTCGTAGATGTCCAGTTTGTGGGGAGTCCAGTTGAGGATCACGTCCGTCTCCCGTGGGTTGGCGTGCGCGACCACGCAAGCCGACTGGCCGGCGCGCGAGAATTGCGATTTTGTGCGGGCGGGTATGCGCGATCTGCAATAGCGCGCCTACTGCGGCCGGCGGTAGTGCCCAGATCGGGTCCGCCGCGCGGCGGACGGGCAGGAGGGCGAGATGGCATCCATCATCATCCACCCGGCCGTCGCGATGCGGCGCGGCGAGACGTTAGAGGAGATCCGCTGGCTGGCCGAGCAACGGCGTCTCGCCATCTTCCAGCTCGCGGACGAACTCGAGGCGGAGCGCGAGCGCCGGCTCGAGGCGGAGCGGGCAGCCCGGCGGCACGCGCTGTTGGCGTTCGCCGCGGGCGGCGTGCTGGGGGCGGCCGTCGCCTGGTTGCTCGGCTGAGCAGCACGCCGAGAGGAGGTACGGAGGTAAAATGGAAAGGATCCGAGCTCGGCTCCGCGCGCGCGGCTGGCGCGTCTACGTGCCGCCGCGGGAGTGATGATGGCGGCCCTCATCGTCTCCGGCCCCGACCGGCTGCAGCGCGCAGCGGTCGTGTACACCGTCGCGCGCGCCATGTTCTGCGCATGCGCATCGTGGGTTGCTGTCACACGAGTGGCCGGTCTCATCGTGTGTCGCGAGCGACGGCACGTCGCCGTCTGCGAACGCGGTGCGTGGATCGTGTATCCACCACGCCTGGATTGGGCGCCTCCAGCCGAGGAGCGCCCGAGCGAGCCAACTACGTGCGACCTCCTCGAGTGGGCCGACCAGTCGAGGGTGGACGATCCGCACGCGCCCGCTCACGAGGCCGCTCGGGCGGCGCTCGTTCTGCTCGCCAGCCGCAGCTGGGCGCTCTGGTGGGTGCTGACGGGCGGCGACGCAGCCGCTGCCGTCGCGGCGGCAGCGCGCCGCCTCGACGCGGCCCTGCGCGACCACCACGGCCGCGCGATCGTGAGGGGCGACCACGTCGTCGTGACCGTCGACGGCCGCGAGGTGGCCGCCGTGGGCGGGACGCCGGACGAGCTCGAGCTGGCCAGGATCCGCGAGCTGTTCCCCAGCGCGGGTGGCGCGTCTACCAACTCCGTTGAAGTAGGCAGCGGTGGCCAATACGAAGACGGCTGATGGCCACGAAATCCAAGACCCGCCAAACGCACGAGGCCCGCGTGCTGGCCGCGGCCGAGCAGGTGGCCGCACCCTACGGCGTGGCCGTCGTCGTGGCGTCCGGCCCGCCGCCGAGCACGCACGAGAGCGCCGTGCTGCGGGTCTGGGCCTGCGGCTCGTACCGCCTCGAGCTCTCCTCCGGCGACCTCGAGGAGGTCGCCGCGTGGCTCCGCGCTCTCTCGTCCTCGCCTGACCGTCACAACCCGTAGAGCTGACGGTACGGCTCGCCCCAGCCGTCGGGGCGATTCAGCGCACTCGCGCCGGTCCACAGATAGATGTGGTACAGAAAACGGCTGCCATAGCGCTGCCGCACCGGCTCGAATCCCGTGGTCCACATGACGTGCATATTTTGCGTCCGCGGAAAATACGTCCGCGCCTCGTAGTTCGATTCGATCTCGCTCGTCCCGAGCCATTTATTGCGCGATTCGCCGAAGTCGAACCAATCCAGGATGCCCTCCTGCGGCTCACCGAACAACAACGCCGGATGGCGCAGCATCCCGTCCCAGTCGGCCTGTGTTTTGATCCCGACGTTGTCATGGATGCCCATGCCGCAAATATCGACCCAATCGTCGCCCGGGTAGATGTTCCAAAGTCGTTCGGTCGCGCTACCGCTACCGAAACGTAACTGCTTGGACGGGCCGAACTCGATCAGGAAGGTCTTACCGGCGCCGAGAACGGCACCCACCGCGTTGCGCATGATGTCCATGCAGCGGCGCCAAGCGGCTACGAAGTTCGCCTTGTCCGGGCCGATGCTGTGTGAGTACCAATCGCCGTTCGCCTCCCAGTTCCACCGGAGCACGACCGTCCGGGGATTTCGACCGATCTGCCCGCAGCGGTAAGCGATGCGGCGGAACAGCCGAGTATAGTAGAGGTCGTAATCGCCACGCGCGATCTCTTGCCAGATGCCGGGCCGTCTCCACGACGAGCCGGTCCGCGGGTTGGAGTGGCTCCATGGCACGGCCGTCAGCGCGATGACGATCGGATTGGCGATCGGCCAATAGGTCGGGTCGAACGCGCGGTTCGGGTTGACCTCGTTGAGCTGTCCGGCCCAAGTTGCATCCGACGAGCCCGCACCGCCTGCGACCGCGTCCCAGTTCGGACAGCCGGTTGTAGTGGTATTCCCCCACACTTTGGCGATGTTGGCCGGCCGGCGGAGCCAAGCGTTGTAGTCCCGAAGCGGCTGCCAGATGAGCTGTCCCTGGTTGTTGTAGGCGAAGCTGAACGGCTGGCCGATTCCGTGCCAACAGCCGAGCGGCGGGACCGAGCCCCAGCCCGGCGGAGCGCCGCCATCGCCACCGCCACCACCGCCGCCGGACGCTGGATTACGCGCGCGGCCGAGTATCGGCAGAATGCGGTTCATCAATCGACCTCGCCCGACACCACCTGCCACAGTCCGTCGTGCCGCGTGATCAGGCCGATCAGTTTGCGCTGCGTGGCGCTCGACGTCACAGTTGCTTGAGCGACGTTGCCGCTGTTCGGTCCCGTCCAGAGCGCTGCGCCAGCGCCGCGGATCAACTTGAGCGTAGCGTTCGGCGGTACCTCTACGGCCACGAAGTGCTCGATGCCGGTCTGCCCGTTGGCGTCGCTGCCGTGCGGCAGCGAGAGGACCGGCAGTGTCAAATTGGTGAGGCCGGGATGGCAGATGAGTTTCTTGCCCAGGTCGTCCGGCGTCACCGTGTAATCAGCGCTGCCACTACTACCGCTGGGCCCGGCCCATTGCAGGATCACGGCGCGTCCCGCAGCGATCTGGCCGGCGGAAATACTGAATGTTTGCAGAACGTCGTCTATGTCGTTCGCGCCGCTGGTCGAGGCGGCGCGGATCCAAGGTGAGATATTGCCGCGTTGCAGCGAGGCCTCGTCGCGCGAGACGTTGAATATCGCGCCCTCGACACTGTTCAGGCCGTGTACCAGCGCCAGGTCCACTTTCGGGTTGCCGCCGGTACGCGAAACCGACACGCTGGATACGTTCGTCACGTGGCCGGACTGTGCGGCACCTAGGAACGAACCGATCTTTTCGGCCGCGACGTGCCGTACGTGGCAGATCGTCACCCAGCTTTCGGCTTCGAGGTTGATGGTAAGGGTGCCCGCACCGCCAGAACAATCGGCCTCGATGACGGTCACGCGACCTTTCCAGGACGTGTCATCGAGCGTTGGGCGTCCGTCTCGCGTCACGAAATTCGACAGCGCCGGATGCGTTACGCTTGCCACCGGAGGCGGCGACGTGCCGCGAGCCGTGAATACGGTGATCAAGACTTTGCCGGCATTCAGGCTGAGATTGGGGGCGGACAGGGACGTGTGCGCGGCCGCCGAACCGAAGACATGCACCGGCGACCACGGCTCGGCATTCACCGGCCCCCCGCCGCTCGGCTCGGGCAGGTACCGGTAGATGAGTCCGGGGTTCATCCGCGGCTCGAACGCCCACGAATTCGCCCCCGTGCGACGGTACAGGCCTGGCCAGAGGAACCCGGACCCACCGCCCAGATCGGCGGCCGTATCGGCCCAGCGCAGTTGATCCCCGCTGCCCGCGCCGATCCCGATCCAGCTCGTGCCGCCGTACACCTCCAGGAGCCCGGTCGTGGTATTCCACCGCGTGGCGCCCGTCGGCGGCGACGCGGGGCGCTGGGCGGTCGTACCGGCTGGGATCGCCGCCGCGCTGGCCAGCAGCCCGACGTAGCGCGCGTCGGCCGACACCCAACTGGCGTTGCGCCGCGCGTAGGCGACACCGTCTACCGGAGCTTCGGGTATTCCGCCGCCGCCGCCACCACCGCCACCGGACGCCTGCGGCACCCACTCGAGCGACAGCCCGTCCGCCGCAGCCGCGAGCACGCGGCCTCCAATCGGTATTGGCACCAGCGGGGACACGCCGACTGCCTCGGGCACCAGCGTCAGCTCGCGTCCAGTCCGGGCAGGGACGTTCGCGAGCTGCCCCGCGTCGTTCCAGCCGATGGCCTGGCCGGTGGCTGGCTGCGGGATCACCAGCCCGCGCGGGCCGTGCGGGAACGCCGCCTGTGGCACTCGCTCCAGGACCTCGCGAATGTCCTGGGCGACCAGCGCGGCGCGATCCAGCGCGCGCTCGATCTCCTTGGCGCGCAGCGGCGCGGCCGGGGCCAGGTCGACAGGCTGCACCGCCAGCGTGTGGCGCCGCACGTGCAGGTAGTCTCCGGTGGGCCGCGCCACGTTCAGAATGAGGGTCGCGGTCGGTCGCCCTAGGTCCGTGACGGTGTAATCCGTGCCGAGCACCAAGTCGGTCCGAATGCCGCTCGAAGTCTCGTGCGTGACGCGTAGGTCCGCCGGGGTGTCGACCCTGAACGGGATCGTGTAGCGGGTCAGGCCCGACACCGCCGCGATGGTCGTCCACGTGGGGCTTTGCGATAGCACCGTCATCGCATGCTCCAGATGTCAGCCGGGAGGATCCGCTCCTGCCCGAACTCCCGCCGCATTCGCGTCTCCTGCCGGCGCAGATACCCCGGGGCGGCCCACTCGCGCAGCGCGTTCAGCGCGAGCACGTTCGTCGCGGCTCGCGTGTACCACAGGTTCGGGGTCAAGCCAGTGAGCAGATTGACCGCGCGACTGGCCCGAGGCTCGCCGTGGACGAGCTCGGTGACGAGCCCGAAAGCCTGCGCGACGTCGCCCGCCAGCGGCCCGCCCAGCGTCTCGGCGAGACCGCGCCCGACGCGGTTCGCTTCAGCAAAGAGAAAGTCGCCGAAAATGCCCAGACCTCCAGACTGCGCGATCGCAGCGCCAATCGTTTTCCAATTGATCTCGCCGCGGTCGGTCACGACCGCCTTCGGCGATTTGCCGGCGGCAACATCTTTCGCCCAGGCGGCCAGTAGACCGCCCGCGGTCAGCGTTGCGATGAGCTCGGCAACACTGCCGACTGCGCGCCAGCCGCGTTCGGCGCGCGTCGAGCCCGGCTGGGCAAAGATGGACCGCGCCAGCACGCGCCTGGTGAACTCGATTGGGAACGACTTGAACTGCATGAGGGCCCTGACGGCCTCGCCGGCTAGCGTGCCGCGTTCGAGCCCCCCCGTGGTGATCGCCCGCGTCCCGATCCCCGGCTCCAGGATCGCTCCGGAGATCTCGTCCGCGATCAGGCCGCGGTACGTCCGCGCGAGCCGCCGCTTGGCCTCCTCCGGAAGCTCGCCTGGACGCAGCACCGCCGCCACCGCCTGGTCCGGGAGCGCCATGATCGCGGCCGGTGTGAGCAGGGGGCGACCATCGACGAGCTCGCGGCCCTGGCGCATCGCGTCCCACTCGGCCGGGCTGATCCCGTGCCGCTGCAGCACGTTGCGCTCGCGCACCCGCAGCGCCGACATCGGCTTGGCAGCCCACTCCCCAACCTCGCGCAGGATCATACGCAGGCCCACCGCGCGGCCGATGTCGGTCCAACCGGCCAGACCTTGCCATCGGAGTACGAGGCGCGCGACCGCCCCGGCCCGGCCGGCCAGCGTCTCCGCGTCGGCGTAGGCCGAAGTCAGCTGGTTCGTGAACGCGTCGAACCCTTCGTTGAGCAGCGCGCCCAGTCGGCGCGTCTCACCCTTGCCCCGGCCCTCGAACAGCCCGAGGAACGCCTGTGCGGCCGCCCGCGGGGCTGGCACTCCGCGGTAGCGCGCCTGCAGGTAGTTCAGCACCGGGTCCGTGCTCGCGGACAGGACGGCCCCTCCCAGTTTCGTGGCCTGCTCCCAGCTGCGCGCGACGGCCCCTGCCGTTGCCAGCCGCTCGCTGCGCACCGCCTGCTCGAGGCCCAGCGCCACCCGCACCGTCGGCGAGCTGGTCAGATTGCGCAGCTTCTCCAAGTCGCGCTTGGTGGCCGCGGTCATCCCGCCGCGGTTGCGGATCCGCGCCGCCAGCTCGTTCACCACCGACTGCAGCACCGTGCTCGGCGACGCGCCTAGCCGCTCCAGTAGCGCCGCCGCTCGGGCGGTGTCCTCCAGTTTCCGGACCGAGGCGGTCAGCACGTCGCCGGTGCCGAACCGACGCGCGTAGCGCTCCCAGCCGCCCGGCTTGAAGTGCAGCGACCGCGATCGCGAGAGCAGATTCGCGATGTTCTGCGGCGGCTCTTTGCCCGCCGGCAGCGTATGCGCCAAGGGGTCGATTTCGTCGCCCGCGATGATCTTGTCGCGGATCCACAGCAGCGCGGCGTCCACCTGCTCCGGCGTCGCGCCCGGGAACGTCCGCTCCACGTCGAGCTCGGCCTTGATCGTCCGCAGCCAATCCTCGGCGGGCGCCTGTGCAATCCTCCACGCGTCGTGCTGGTGCGGCGTGTACCCGTCCAGCTGCCCGACGTCAGCGCCGAGCCGGTTCGCCTCCACGCGCGCGTGCTCGAGCTGCGTCGTGAGCACGTCCGCGAGCCGCTTCGCCCGCGCGTCGCCCGTGACCGTCTGCGACGCGGGCTTGCCCCCCACCGAGGCCTCCATCTCGCGCTCGACGCGGGCGAGAAACTCCGCCAGCTCGGGCCGCGGCCGGCCGTCCCAGGAGCGCTGCCGCAGGAGGCGCGCGAGGTCGGGATCCGCATCGATCGCCGCGATCACCGGCCCCAAGAACTCGCCCGAGTAAGCTGCGCGAGCGCGCTCGACCGAGGCTCGCGCGCCGATCCTCGTGCTCTCCTCGCCGCGGAGGATGGTCAGGACCGCCTGCGACGGCGTCGTCCCCTGCGCTATCAGCGCGTCGACATCCGCCAGCAGCCGCCGTGCCGCGAGGATGTTGAGGATCTTCTGCCGTCGCGCGCGCTGTGCATCCGTCAGCGCCGCTTTGGCCGCCTCGGCCGCGTATTTCCGTAGCGCTTCTGCGAGCTCGGGATCGCCGCGGCGGCGAAGGTCCTCGCGCACCCGCTCCAGGTGCTCGAGCATCTCTTCCGCCTCGGCCCGGTCGAACCTGCCCTTGCCGGCCCGGATGATGTCGTCGAGGCAGTCCTTGAGCGGCATCAGGCCCTCAGGATGCAGGCGGCCGCGGCCTGCCAGGCATCGACCCCGGCCTCGGCTTTGGCCAGGTCGCTCGCGCTCTGGTCGAGCTCGGCGCGCAGGTCCTCCGGGATTTGGTCGCGCGGGATGGCCGCGAGCTGTTGCTCGGCCCGCGCCAGCGCCGCGGCCTCGTCACCGTCGCCGGCTGCACCCGGAGCCGCGATGGCCTCGGCCGGCGCTTCCGCCGCCCGGGCCGATGGCGCCTCTGCGGCCGTCAGTGTCCGCACGTCCGCTGGCACGCCGTCGCGCCCGCCCGCCGCCGCCGGAGCCCTCGCCGCCCGGGCCGGAGCCGCGCTGGCCTCACCCGGAGCCGCCGCCGGGACCCGCTCGTTAGCCTCGCGCGCGACGGCCCGCGCCTCCTCATCGGTGAGGTCCGCACGTCGCACCAGCACGGGCCGCGGCCGCTCGCCCGGCCGATAGCCGAGCGCCTCCATCATCGCGCGATACTCACCGATCCGCCCGGCCGCCGACAGGTCTGCGTAGGCCCTCGCCAGGGCCAATAGGCGAACGTTGCCGCTCAGCACCACCCCGCGCGCGTCCACGATCGGCGCGCCCTCGGCCGCCGATGGACTCGGGCCGAGCAGCCGGGCGTCCAGGTTGTCCGCGATCCGCTGGATCTGCGCTCGGCTCGCCGCACTCGACCGGTCCCGCGGCTGCAGCTCGCGAGGATAGCGCGGGTTCCGCTGCAGCGTGTCCTCGAGGTGCGACGCGATCAGCTCGGACAGATCGCGCACCTCGTAGGTGACCGGCACCTCCCGGCCGCGCGCCGTGATCGCGACCCGTGGGATCAACGCCCGCTGCGCTGCGGGGTCCGGGTCCGGCACGTCGGCCGCCCGCACCGGAACCCCTCCGAGCACCTGCTCGGCCGCCAGATTGATCCGCGCGGCGGCGCGGTCGACGAGCTCGCTCGGCACTGCGTCCAGGATCGCACGGAACTCCTCCGGCGTCGGCGGCGGAGCCGCCGCGTCTGCCGTGGCAGCCGGTGTCCGCCGCCGTGCCGCCCACCACTGCCCGGCCCCGCCGAGCGCACCGCCGACCACAGCGCCAGCCGCCAGGTCGACGAGGAGCTCCTCCCACCCGTAGTCCGAGCCGATCGCACGCTCGCCGGCTGCCACCAACGGCACCGTGATCGCGGCCCCCAGCACACCCTCGCGGGCCCCGGCCGCCGCCCCGGCCCGCAGCGCCGCCAGCCTCCCGGCCGACCGCGCCGCTTGCGCGGCCTGCCAGGCACTGCCACCCAGCGGCAGGAAGTTGACGGGGTCCGGGAGGGCACCAACGAGCTGCGCCACGAGGCCGAGCACGCTCTCGCCCAGCCCTGGTTGCCGCCGCGCGATCACGTCCTGCCGAGCCCGCCGCGCGTCGTAGGCCTCGATGAGGGTCTGGATCTGCTCGCGGCTCTGCGTGCCAGTCAGGACGGGCAACAGCTCCTCGCGATCGCCCACCATCTGTCGCGCCTCCTCGAGGCTCGGCAGATCCGAGGGGACGGCGGTGGAGAGGTCGCCCATCTCGAAGCCGAACGTGGGCAGCTCCTGGCCCCGCGTGGCTCCAGCCCGGCCGAGCGCGAACGGCGTCGTGCTGGCGAATCCCTCGCGCACCTGCGCGCCCAGATACTCGAGCAGCCCGGGCCGCGTGCTCGACCACGCCTCGCGCAGATCCTCGGGTCGAGCCAGCGGCAGCGCGCTGCTCACGGCGCCCCCTGCGGGATCACGCGCGGAGCCCTGGCGCCGGCGGGATCGATCAGCAGCAGCGGTGACGCCCGGAACCTCGGGTCATCGATCCGCACGCGGCGCCCGTCCGGCATCTGGATCGTCAGCCACAGCTCCCCGTCCGGTTGATCCTGCCAGCGCGCGTTGTCCATCACGGCGTTCCAGGTCGCGCGCCAGTTGCGCTCCTGCACCGCACGTTCGGCCTGCCCCTGCGCCAGTTCCACAAAGCCGAGCTTCGCGACCTCCTCGAGGGTCATGCTCTGCCGCAGCTCCTCGCGCCGACGATCAAGCGCATCCTCGACCACGTCCGGGTCGAGCCCCTCGGGCAGCCGTTCGATGGCGGCCAGCCCCTCGGCGTAGAGCGCCGGCCCTCGCCCACGCACGATCTCCCGAGCTCGCCGCACCGCCTCGCGCGTGCGGGTCCCCGCTGCGATCAGGTACCGCGCCACCGCGGCCTGCAGGTCGCGCTGGCGCGCGAGCTCGACCAGCGCGCCGGGCCCTGCCGCCTGCGCCTTGGCACGCGCAGCCCGCTCTCCTTCGTCACGATCCGCCTGCGCGTCCAGCTCGTGCGCCAGATCGCGCTCGGCGTCCCGGTCGAGCTTGGCCGGCTTAGACCGCAGCACTTCGGCCAGAAGTTCCGCGTCGCGCATGTCGCCGCGCTCGGCCGCTCGCGCCACGTAGAGCACCTCCCGCGGCACCCCTGCCCGGTCGAGCTGCCGCGCCAGCGCTGCCTCGGCCGGGTGTCCAGCCAGACCCGCGAACAGCGGCGTCACCGCCTCGACCAGGCCGCGCGCGTCGGTCGCCCCCTCCCACCGCGCGGCCACGTCCTTCACGACCGCCTCGGGCACGGCCCGACGTGCGTGCTCGGGCAGCCCCAGCTCGGCGCCCTGCGCCTCCCACGCGGTCCGGATCGCAGCCGAGGCCGGCCCCTCGAGCACGCGCTGCCCCAGCCGCCCCATCACCACACCGGCCGGATCGCGCGTCACCTCCTGGAGCCGAGCGGCCATGATCCGCTGCATCGCCGGCAGGAGTGCTGCGCCCTCACCCGTCTCCTCAGCGCGCCGCACGGCCGCCGCGTAGGCCGCACGCTGCTCCGGCAAAGGGAGCTCGCCGAACCGCCCGAGCGCACGCACCTGTTCCACCTGATTGCGGTAGGACTGGTACCGCCGCTCCCACCGCTGGCCGTAGGCGCGCTGGAACTCGTCAGCGGCGATCGGCTCGCGCGGCACGATGCCAACCGCAAGCTGCGCCTGGTGCTGTTCCAGCCGCTCGGCCAGGTCGATCTGCGCCTCGTACTGCGCCTCGCGGGCGCGCTCCCGCGCCTCGGCCTGCGCCGCCCGCGCGCGCCGCTCGACCTCGGCTCGCGCCGCGGCGATCAGCCGAGCCCGCTGCGTCGGGTCCAGCGCCAGCCCGGGCTCAGCCAACAGTTGCAGCGCGCCGGCCGGGTCCGCCTCGATCTGCGCGAGCATCGCGGCGCGCGTCAGCTCCTCGGCCCCGGCGCGCCGCAACTTCTCCTTCAGGGGCTCGGGCAGCGCTCCGGCGTCCAAAACCGCGTTCATGTCCGCCAACGCGGCCGGCAGCGCCAACGGCTTCGCGGCCACTGCCGCGCCGAGCGTCTGCAGGGACCGCTGCATCTGCGCGACCGTGGCGTCGACCCGCGCCGAGCGCTCGGCCTCCTCGGCGTCGGTCAGCAGCGAGGCGCGCAGGAGTCCGAGCCGCTCGGACAGCAGGCGCCTGGCGCCCGGCGTAGGGGCCTCTCGCTCGACCTCCTGCCGCCACGCATCGAACTCCGCCGCGAGCCGCTGCGCGTGCCCCTGCAGCCCGGCCGGCGCCTGCTCGCGAGCCTGTGCCTCGCGGCGCTGCCACTCGAGCCGCGCCTCGGCCAGACGCTGCGCCGTCCAGGCCCGCGCCTCCTCCTCCTCGACCTGCGACCGCCCGAGCGCCAGCGTGCTCAGCCCGTGGGCGAGGTCGGACGCGGCGTCTGCCACCATCGCGCCCACCTGCCGCTCCGCCTGACCGGCCGTGGGCGTCGCCAGCGTCGGTACGCCTGGCGGGCCGACCCGTCGCTGGTAGAGCTCGATCCTCACGAGCGCAGCCTCAGGTAGTGGCCGTACCCGGCCGCGAGGCTGCTTCCGGCGCTCAGCAGCCCGAGCGGCAACCCCGCCCGGCCTGCCCACTGCTGGCCGCGCGCCTGGGCGCGCTGCACGGCCCCGCCGTACGCGATCGCTTGCGCGCGCCGCGCTGCCTCGGTCCGCAGCCGCGCTTCGTCTTCCGCGGCGCGCCGCACCGCCTGACGGTACTGGTCGAGCACGGATCCCGAGAGCGCGAGGCCGCTCTCCGCGACGCCGGCCCGCGTCGCAGCCAGGCTCTCCTGGGCCTGCTCGCGCAGGTCCTGCTGCTGCAGAACCGCACTCTCGAGCTCGGCCCGGGCCTGCCGCCGCGCCGCGATCTCGGCCTGCCGGCCGGCCTGCGCCGCCGCCGCGCCGCTCAGTGCACCGAGGCCGGCCCCGGCGAGCCTGCCCAACGCCTGCGCGCCGCCCGCGAGCAGCATCAGTGTCGCCGGGTCAATGCCCATCGTCCACCGCCCACTCCTGCCAGCCGCTCGCCGGCGCCGGCCACGCGGTCCACAACCGGCCGGTCGGCCGCATTCCTAGCGCACGTGCGAACCGCTGCGCCACTGGCCGCGCCGGGTCGATCGCCGCCCTCGGCCTCCACAGCTCGAGGATGACGCGCGCGGCGGCCACGATCGCGCGCCGGTACGCCGCCGCCCCCTCGGCGCAGATCAGCCACGCCACCGGGGCCTCCGCGACACCCCAGACCACACCGCCGATCGCCACCACCGCGCCATCATTGGTCAGCAGCGCGTAGCCGGCCCCGACCTCGGGCAGCCAGTCGGCCACCTCGCCCAGCACCGGGGCCACGTCGCGCTGCAGCCGGTCGGGCCGGATCGCTCGGACGTGATCGGCGGTAAGCAGCTCAACGCGCACCCTGCCGCCCCCTCCGATAGACGCCGAGGATCGTCGCGGGCTCGATACCCGGCATGGCGATGCGCAGCCGCACCAGCCGGTCCCAGCGCGCCGCGACCCGCGCGGCCACGAAACCCTGCCGCAGCGCTGGCGCCGTGTCCGTCGGCTCGTCGGCCCGGTAGCGCGGCAGCTCGACCGGGCCGTCCCCGTCCGGGTCGCCCACCGCCAGCCGCCCAGTGTCGAGGATCCACAGCACGACTTCGCCGTCCGCGCGCTGCGGGCCGATCAGGCCCAGCGCGAGACTTTGCGCGTCCACTGCCGGCAGGAGGTCCACCACCGCGTCATAGGCCAGCCCGACCCGTGCGTGCCGCACCGCGTAGGGCAGCGTGAGCGTGCCGCTCGTGAGCTGGACCGGCCCGTACTCGGCCCCGTCCGCCAGCACCATCACGCGGCGGCCGACCAGGTAGTCGAGACCCGCGATCGTCGACGTGGGCGGCCCCTCGTAGTCGAGGTGGCAGTCGAGGTGCCGCGCCTCGGTCTGAGGCTGCCCCGGCGTCCACGGCAGCTCCCACCGCTCGAGCGACCGCAGCCCGGGCCGCTCGACCAGTAGATGCAGCGCGTCGCCGTGGTCCGGCCGCGGGATCGCGACGATCGCGCGGATCACGCCGCCGTCGGCTGCCTGGAAGCGCGCCCACCCGACCACCTCTTGCTGCGGCTCGTAGGTGCAGGTCAGCAGCGACCCGTCATCCAGGAGGGCTACGAGGACACGGTGCGGCGCACGCAGGTGCTCGAGCTGCAGCACACGCCGGCCGGTCAGCAGGTGCCCGGCGTAGGTGAGGAGGTCGAGCTCGGCCCGGTCGCCCTCGTCGCTCTCGGCCCGCACTTCTTTAATTGTCCTGTCGTCCGCGGTGATCAGTCGATTGTACGCCCGAACCGGCCGCACGCGCGCGCCCGCCGCGGCTGACAGCACCACCACCTCGACGTTTCGCTTGCCATCATCCGTCGCGCCGAAGACCCGGGAGTCGCTCTGCCGCCGGATCAATACCTCGCCGCCGTCGTAGCCGACCAAGAGCCCCTCGGCCATCTCGACTGCCCACAGTGGCGTGTTGAGCCCGTCGGCTGTCACCACGAGGCTGAGCCCGTCGTCTGCAAGTACTCGCGCCGCCGTCCGGTCTGCGAAGCTGTTGAAACCATTGGCTCTCGAGAACCACACGTGGCGGCCGCGCAGGAAGGCGAGCCGCCCGAACGCCAGCGCGACGCCTTCCGGCCAGCCTGGCGCCGCGCCCCACGCCTGGAACTGCCAGCGGTAGCTCGCGTTGCTCGCGCCGACCGCCTGGTCCGGCACGGGCCGCAGCACCGTGCACTGCGCGGTCGTCGGATTGGTGACGGTCGTGATCTGCAGGATCCCGTAGCCCGAGTGCAGGTACTCCCACTCGATACCGGCGGCCTTGGCGTGGTCCCAGGCCCGCCCCTCGGTGTGCACCGGGCGGACGGTGCCCGTGGTCCCGCCGTCGAGCGCGCGGTACCAGTTGCCGTCGCTGATCCGCACGTCGCCCGCGTTCAAGTTGCGCTGCGGCTCCCACGGCCGGATCTCGGGTCCCAGCGGGTTGAGCCACAGCCGCACGAGCATCCCGACGTGCCCGGCCGTGAACGGCGCGTGCCCGACGGCCTTCAACGTGACCGTGCCCGTGCTCGCCGAAGCCCACATCTTCTTGGACGGGTCGAGGTTCTCATCGTCCCACGGGCCGTCCTGGGGCTCGACCCGCGCCACCGCGAACGTCCCGTCGGCCTGCCGCTGGACCCGGAGAGGCGGCTGGCCGCGGCACGTGAGCCACATTGTGTCAGCCAGCCTGGTCCATCGCACCAGGACCCGACCATCCGCATCACGCAGGGCCGACTGCGGCCAGAGCGGGCCCCCGGTCAGCGACAGCGCCGCGAGCTGCCCATGGTGCGACCACACGTCGATGCGTGCGTCGCCCAGCGCCAGATAGTAGGATTCCGCGCGCGACACTACGAACGGCACCAGCACGGCCGTCGTCGGGTGAGGCTCGCCGAGGAACCGCGTCCCCGGCCGCTTGGTGATCGGCCCTTCGATCAGGGGCAGCACGTTGAGGGCGTAGGCGACCCCGTCCTGCAGCGGCGCGAGGTCGTGCCGGCCGAACAGGTGCGGCGATACCTCGCCCCGCGCGAACGAGGTCTGGGGCAGCTCCGGGCGCATGACCTACACCCCGATGTAGCGGGCGGCCACGACCTCCGACAGGATCACTGCAGGTACCGGCAGGCCCTCGTGCGCGTCGGCTTGCGCCGCAGCCTGGCGCGCGTCCTCGAGCTCCCGCGCGAGTTTGGCCAGCGTCTGATCCGATTGTGTCAGGGCCGGCGCCAGCTCCCACGCCAGGCGCGTCGCCATGAGGTTGGCGAAGCTCGGATCCCAGTGCGCGGGATCGGGCACATCGCGCAGGTAGTAGATGAGGACGCCATGCCCGTCGCCCGGCACCCTGACGCCGCGGCCCTCGACGGCCCAGGCACTCGCCTCGCCGATCGGCTGGACGTGCAGGAGCCGGATCAGGTCGGCAGGGAATGCGTACCACCAACCAGCCGCGTTCTGCGTGCCGACCGTCGCGGCCAGCGTCGCGGTCGCGCGTGCGAAGTGCGGGGCGATGCGCCGGATCTCGTCCCTCCGCGCCCCGTCCAGCACGGTGGACGCGAGTACGGCCGCGGCGTCGGGGCTGTCGAGCGTCGTCAATCGCTGCGCCTGGCCCAATTTGGCCAGGGCCTGGTTGACCAGCTCGACAGCCCCGAGCGTCATGCGACGATCAGGTCCCCGCCGGAGGCGACCACGCCCGCTGCCGGATCGCGGCCAGGAGCTTCTCGACCGTGGCCTGCAGCGAGCGGAAATTGGCGGCGCTCGTCCTGCTGTAGACGAGCACCACCGCCGAGGGATTACCGGCCAACAGAGCGTCCAGCGTGGTCGTCCCCGCCGTCGACTGGTTGAGGACAATATCGGCCGGTGGGCGCCCCTGCCTGATCCTAGCCGTGGCGAACGTCGCCATCTCAGGCCTCCGCGCAACGGATCCGGACGACCTTACCCTCGTCCGTTCGGGTCGCGCCGAGCATCACCGCGTGGTAGATGCCGGTTGCGAAATTTTTCTCGGTCAGCCGCTCGATGTGCACCTCCGTCGCGGCCGGCCAGATGCCGAGATGCATGCCCGACTTGACGAACAGCGGCACGTCGCGGACGCCACCGCTGAGGAATCCGTCGTAGTTGATCTCGACGATGTCGATCCCGAGCAGCCCGACGATGCGCCCGCTCGGGTCGCGGCGGGCCGCCACCGAGTACTCGTTCATGATCGCCTCGGACTGGCGCATGAGCTGGCCCATCTGCTTGCTCGAGACTACCATGACCATCGGTTCACTTTTGTTCACCTCGCTCTGGCCGAGCAGCTCCAACGCCGTCACGATCTTCTCGTAATTGAGCCCCGTGTTCGTGCCGCCGACGTCCACGCCGACGGTCATGTTGGCGGGGAACGGCGTGCTGCCGGTCCCGTCACCACCGGTCACGGCGTTCGCAAAACAGGCCGCGAGGATGGTATCATCCTTGAGCCTGTTGAGGGCCGCGCGCGCCGCTTTGATGAGCGCACCCTGCGGCGAGAACCCGAGCTGCGCCTCATCCGTGATGTCGTAGATCAGGGGCAGGTGGCGCGCCTGACCCACGAGCCACCGCGCGTAGTACTGCGGCTCCTCCCACGGGGTGTTCCCGAGCCGGGTGCGGGCCGAGAAGGACACTTTTCCCACGGTCTTGAGCGGCTGCACGGCCGCCCCGGTGTAATCGGTGCGCTGCTCGGTCCATCCCGCGAGCAGGAAGTCCTCGCGCTGCAGCGCGAGTTTGAACTCGTTCGAGTAGAGTCGGTGGTAAACGGTGAAGATTTCGTTGGGCATCGGGCTCTCCAGGCTGGCGTGTTGACCGTCCCTGGGCTACCCGGCGAGCCGGACCCGAGACCGCATCCGCAGCGGACCTGACGGCTCCCCGCTGCGGCTACGGCCAATCAACACATCTGCTAATGCAGCGCGCGCGCTATTTCAAGCGAGCCGGTCAGCGGCCGGCCCGCACCTCCGCCAACATAGCCGCGTTCATTCGCTTCACGGCGTCCGGGTCACCGTTTCGGTAACGCGCCATGAAGTCGGGATCCGCCTCCAACGCCTGGACGGATTCGACCCGCGGGCTCAACGCGTTGTGCGGCACGCCCTTGGCCTCGCTCACGAGCCCGCCGATCCGCACCAACATTTCCATGACGGGCTTGACGCCGATCGCCAACTCCATCGCCGCGATCTGCTCGTCCGTGAGCCCGGCCACGTGCGCGCCGCGGCTCGCCAGCTCCTGGCGCTCGAGACGGCGGAAGCCCCATTCGGCAAAGACCTGGTCGCGCTCCTTCTCGCGCTTCATCAGCGCCGCGGACTGCTCCTGCTGCGCGAGCTCCTTGGCCTGCCCCTCCCACGCCGCAACCAACCGTTCCGCGACCACTTTCGGCAGCCGCAACTGATGCGCGGTCCGCTCGAACCACGAGGCGAGCACGGGATCCACACCAGGCCGCGTCGCGATCCCGTAGTCCTCGGGCTTGGCCGGCGTGCCGAGCTTCTCCCAGCCAGGCCAGGACAGGAGGTCCTCGTCCGCCTTGGGCAGCACCACGCCCCGGCCCGCTTTGTCGGCGCCCATGTAGCTGACGAGCGCCGCATAGTTTTTCACAACATCTCCCGGGCTTTTCCACCCGTTGTGCTTGACCACCTCGGCCAGCTGCGGCTCCAGCTGCGCCACCCAATCGGGGGCCGCGTCCGCAGCACCCAGCGGCTGCCCCGAGCTCGGGACCGCATCACCTTCCGTCATTGGTACCCTCCATCTCGGCCGCCATCTCGGCCTCGATCCACAACACCACCTGCCGCCGCCCCTCGAGCAGAGCCAGCCGCAGCGGATCGATCACGCCCTCCGCCGGGACGGTCGTGCTGTCGACGCACGCGAACCGCCAGAGCGCGCCCATCGCTGCCTGCTGCGCTGGCGTGCGCCGATCCGGCCGCCCGAAGACAGCTAAGAATGCCTCGCCCGGCTTCATTGCAGCGTAGCTCCAACCGTCTCAGGCGCGGCCGCCTGCGCGGCGCCAACCGCCGCGCCGAGCTGGTGCGCGATCCGCGCCGCCGCCTGCTGCTGCATCGTCGCCACGTCAGCAGGTGAGCGCAGGACATCCGCCGGCACCCCGTTCGCCCGCGCCACCAGCCGCGCCACGGCCTGCCAGTCCACCAGCTGCGCCAGCCCCGGGTCGGCTGCGATCAGAGGCTGCAGCACCGCGATCGTCCGCTCGATGCCCTGCGCCTGGACCTGGCCCTGCAGCCTCCAGCCTGGCCCCACGAACTCCAGATCCATGCGCTCGACCCCCTCGGGCAGGATTTCGGCCAGCCCGCCCTCGTGCTCCAAGATGTCGATCTCGCGCTGGACGATCGGCGCGAGCAGCTCGCGCTGCAGCCGGGCCACGATCGGCCCGAGTAGCAGCGCCCGCTCGCGCACCCGCACCCGCACCTCGGTGGCCGTGCGGTCGCCAGGCTCGTCGAGCGCCTGATCCAGGAACAACGACGTCATGAACGCCGCGTTGGTCTCGAGGATCAGCGCCTCCTCGAGCTGCGACACGTCCGCGCGCGCCCCGAGGTCCAGCGGTGCGACCAGCGGCCTGCCCTCCGGGGACAGCCATCCGCGGTGGATTGCGCCCGGCCGCAGCGCCGGCGGCGGAACGATCGTTGCCGCCGTCGCCAGCACTGGGCGTGCCCGCAGATTGTCGGCGATGAGCGCGTTGCGGCGCATGACGTTGAGAGCTCGGAGCGCGGTCAACGCGTACCACGCCGGCCCGCGCCCGTAGACCGTGCCCGGCACCGCCTGGAACCGCGCGACCACGTAGGGCAGCGTCCGATAGGTGCCCTCCTGCACTTCCTCGTAGCTGTCCGCGAGGAGGTGCACACTCTCGTAGCCCGAGCCACGTTCGCTCGGGTAGACGCAGTGCAGGAACGAGAGCTCGACACCGGGGTTGCGCTCGGCCTGCTCGCGCACGCGCGGCGGCAGGTCGTCCCCGAACGCCTCGATCGCCTGCCAGCCGGTCAGCCGGTACCGCCGGTGCACCCGATCGACGCGGCCCAACTCGTTCTCGCTGAACCACACCTCCTGCGACGGGATCGCGCGGTAGGCGAGGCCTCGGCCGGGCACGTCGCGTACCTCGACACAGCCGTGCCCGAACGCCACCGCGTTCTGCAGCGCGCTCTGGATCGCCGCCTGGAACCCCCCCTGATCCCGCAGCACCTCGAGCGCGCGCAGCACGCGCTCCGCAACCTCACGCTCGGCCTCGGGATCCCCGTTGATCACGAGGTCGTGGAACCGTTCCCCGTCGGGCGCGACCACACTGGCCAGCGCGGCAGCGCACCGCCGCAGCCCCTCGAGCCCCACCGTCGTGTAGATCCTGGGGTCTGGCCCTTCCGCGGGCGGCTCACCGAACCAATTCTCCTGCGACGGCAGACAGAGCCGCGCGATCTCGCCCCACGTCGACTCGAACCGCGAGCGCTCGGCCTCGAACGCCTGTTGCAGTCGCCGCAACTTCTCCTTCTCGGTCGCATTCACTGCCGCTACCCGCCGCCGAACAGCCGCCGGAGCACCAGGCCGTAGGCGGCGTTGAGCGGCGTCGGAGGCATCTGCGCCGACGCCGTCACCGCCTCGCGCACCCCCTCGAGGCCGCGCCGGCGCCGGCGTTCCTCCTCATCGAGCACGGCCTGCGACACGGTCTCGGGTCTCACAACCTTCGGCGGTTTCGGAGCTTTCGGTGCGCTCACCTCATACCCTCCTCACGCGAACACGTCGTGCACTCGTAGCACCTGATCGCGCCCGCTGCCATGCAGCCGCGGCAGCACGGGCAGGTCGAGCCTCGGCACCGTGACCGCGAACGTCAGAGCGAGCGCGTCCGCTTCGTCCGGGCTCGGCAGGCCGCGGCGCTTCATGTCCGCCTTGCTCTCCAGCCCGAGGCGGCCGGCGCTGTCGTAGGCGATCTCGATCATCGTGAGCTCGTCCGCGAGGTCTTGACTGTCCGGAATGGCCCCGGTCCGGAGCCAGTCCCTCATCATCACATAGAGCTCCGCACGCCGGTTGCGATACCTGTGCGGCTCGGTCGCCGCGCCGCCCGATTGGACGTCGTGGACCAACACGCCCTGCTCGCGCAGCCGATCGATCACCCCGGCACCGATCCCGACGCCGTCCACTGCTATGGCGTGTGGCCGGACGGTGTTGAGCGCCGCCATGACCTCGCCCACGACGCGCATCGTGTCCAGTCCGCGGAACACCCGCCACGGGATCGTTCGCGCGTCGCGGCCGCGGCGGAAGGCAAAGACCGTGCGGTCATCCCCGAACCGCGCGACGTCCACCCCCATGATGATCGGGGTCCCCTCGTCGTCCTCCACGACCCGCCGCCGAGCTGCGTCGACCACGTCACGCGCGATCAGCCCGGCACCCGACGTGGATGGCCACTCCCCCGTCACGCGCACCCGCACGAAGTCGCTGTCGAGCCCGTACGCGTTGATCATCTCCTCGATCTCGGCACGGTCGACCCGCGAGCTCCACCTCGCGTCCACTCTCATTCTGGTCCACAGCGCGCGGTGCCGGTGGAAGGCCTCGTAGAACGGGCCGGACGAGCGCGTGGGGTTGCCGAGCACGACCCACATCGCCCCCGGCGTGGTCATCGCGCCGCGCACCGTCTCCCAGATCGGAGCCGGGATCGCAGAGGCTTCGTCGAACACGACCAGCACGTGCTCCGCGTGCAGGCCCGCGAACGCCTCGGGCCGTTCCTCGGACCAGGGAATGGCGTCCACGCCCCAGGTGTCGGGGCTGAGCCGGTGCGAGAGCCGATGGGCCGTCTGGTCCAGCAGAGCACCGAGCTCGGGCCGCAGCCTCTGCCTCCATAGCGCGACCTCGCGCCAAGTTTTGGTTCTCAACTGCGCCCACGTGTTGGCCGTGACGACCCCAGCACAGTCGGGCCTGGTTAGGACGAACCAAATGATCAGCCACGACGCGAGCGTGCCCTTGCCGACACCGTGCCCGGCCCGGATCGCCAGTCGCACCGGCCGCCCGGAGACCAGCGCCTCCGCAACGTGCCGCAGGGCTGCGGCCTGCCAGGCGTCCGGCACCACGTCCGGCCACGCCACCCGGACGAACGCCGCAGGGTCGGCCGCCGTCGCTCGCACCAGCGCCTCGAGATCGTCGCGTCGCAGCGCAGGGGCTGCATTGCTGACGCTCAGGCGATCCACGTCAGCGCTCCTCGAGCTGCTGTCGGATCGCGTCCAGCGCGGCGCCCCGCTCCAGATAGGCGCGCCAGAGCGCGAGCACAGCATCGCCTGCGTCGGCGGGCAGGCCGTCGGGCAGGGCTCCGGCATGCCAGAGGCTGCCGTCGATCACCGGGCAGGCGGAAAGCGGCGCGATCTCGACCAGGCGGGGCGGGGCGGCACACGCGCCGAGTGCCAGGGCGATGCCGGCGATGGCTCGCCGTGCGATCACGGCCGGCCCCCGGTGAGGCTGCGGCGGATCGCGTCGAGGGCCGCCTCGCAGCGACTGCGGCCGTCGGTGACGTGGGCGAGCCGCGCGCGCAGCGTCTCGACCTCGCGGCGGATCGCCGCTTGACGCGCCTCCGCGGCGCGGGCGGTCTCCCGGGCCCTGGCCCGCTCCTGGTCGACCCGGGCCAGAGCGGCGCGGGCCTGATCCAGTTCGGCCCGTGCCGCGGCTGCGGCGGCGATCGCCTGGTCGCGAGCTCTGCGGGCGTCCTCGAGCCGCCACCAGCCGAGCGCGAGCCCGCCGGCGATGGCGAGTGCCAGGGCGCCCCAGCCCAGCCAGCGGGACGTGCCGAGGCCGCCGAGCAGCGTGCTGGCGATCGCGATCATACCTCCTAGAGCCCGAGGGCATCGGTCCAACAGAGGACCTGCGGCACGTAGGTCCCGCCGATCCACACCGGCTGCCGGCACACGTGCAGCTCGCTGCTGCCGGCCAGGGGCAACGGCGGCTCGACGTAGCGGTCGGGCGGCAGGACGTGGCACTGGCCGCGCTCGAGGAAGCCGGCCCGACCCTTGACGGAGCAGCGCTGGGCCACCCCGCAGTCGTTCCGCCCACAGCACGGCCCGACCACGGGCGACAACCAGCCGGAATAGGGATCGGGCTCCCCCTCGGGTGGATGCGTGATCGTTTGCGCCGCGGCCGGGCTGCCGAGCAGGCAGACGAGCACGCCCAGTAGCAGAACGACGCGCTTCATTCGCGGTCTCCCACCAGCTCGATCGCGAGCGCGACGGCGCAGATGCCGACGGGCAGGACGACGGCGAGCCACGCGGGCACGCCGAGCGCCACGGCGCCGGCGCCCGCCGCGAACGCGAGCGCGAGAAAGAACAGCTCTCCCAGCGAAACCACGTCAGTCCCTCCTCATCCGCCAGATCAACACGGCCACGACCGCGACGACGGCGACCGAGACGATAGCGGCGACAGCTACCCGCCAGTCGAGCCCCACGAGCTGCGGCGCCACCGCGGCGACGGCGCCCGCCGCGGCCGTGGGCACCGTCGCAGCCACGCTGCCGATGGCGGTGTCGGTCCGCACGACCTCGGCGACCGACCGCGGCCGGCCGGGCACGATACCCGCGCGCCGCAGCCCCTCGTCGATCACGTGCGACGGGTAGGGCTGCACGCCGTTCTCCTGCCGGATCATCGCCTCGATCATCGGCCGCGCGATCCGGTAATCCTGCACGTCGACGGGATCGTCCAGCCCAACGCCGACCGCGCGTGCCACGGCCGCGGCATAGGCGTCCGAGGGGTTCTCGTGCGGCGGCGCCCAGCGGGCGATGATCTGGCGGATAGTCGCGCAGCCGTGGCGGTCCTGGTAGCGCTGGAGGATCAGGGCAGCGGCGCGGATGCCCCACTCGGGCGCCTCGAACACCACGAAGCGCTGGTCGGTCTGGTCTGTCGCCATCCCGACCCACTTGTCGCGGCCCGTCCGCTCGATGTTCAACGGGTTGTTGTTCCGGATCCCCCGAGGTGGGGTCCGAGGTGGCGTCATTGTCCCTGACCCCAGCGGTGTGCGGTGATCCAGGTGATCACCGAGGCGATCGCCGCCCACAATGCGGGCAGCCCCCAGCGGACCCACGCTCCGAGCCGCTCGCGGTCGCGCTCGCGTTCCACGCGGGCCTGCTCGGCAGCGATCCGCGCGCCCTCCTGCCGCGCCTGCTCGCGCTGCAGGGCGGCCATCTGCTCCCGCAGCCCGCGCATTTCGGCCTGCAATGCAACGAGTAGCTCCGGCACGTGTGAGAGTGCCGCGAACCGGTCCGACATCGCGTGGCGCCAATCGCGCAGCTTGGCGACCTCCGCCTCGAGATGCGCGAGCGAGGCGCGGATTTCGCCGAGGACCGCGTCGACGTGGGGCGCGTTCTCGCTCATGACGTCGGGAATCGCTGCATCGCGCCGCTGCCGAGCTCGCGCGCGGCGCTTTCGTCGAGCGCCGCGACTACGGCGGCCAGCCTGGCCAGCCGCTCCGCGCTGGGTTTCCGCGGGGCGGCACCGGTCTCGGCAATCGGTTCACCGGCCAGCACGACGCGCGCACCGCCGGGCAACTCGTAGGCGTCCGCATCGCCAGCGCGTGCCTGCCGCCAGAGGGCCGCGTCGATCTGCTCGCCGACCTCCTCGGCCCGCTCGCCGTCCACGATCACCACCGCAGCGGGCGGGGTGATCGTGCCGTCCTCGCGCAGCTCCTGCTGCAGCGGGATCACGTGCACCCGGGCGCCCGGCAGCTCCGCCGTGCCTGGCTGCATGACCTCGCGCTTGCCATCGGGTAGTTCGACCTCACGCGACGCCAGCGCCTCGACGAGACCGGGCCACGACACGGCGGCCTCGCGCAGCACGCGGTGCGGATCGGGGCAATCGATCATTTCGATCACGTACGTCACGGCAGCCGACTCCCCAATAACCGAAACGCTCGCAACAATTCCGCGCCGGTCAATGCACGTTGCCAGAGAGCCAAGCGATCGAAGCGGCCGAAAAACACGCCGGACGCGCTTCCGATCGCCAAATAGTTTGGCGTCGGCGGCGAAGTGAACGCACCGCCGGGTACCACGGTATTGCCGTCGACGGTCGCGGCGCGCGAATAATCAGCGCCCGTGCGAAACGCCACCATGCTATCGAACCCGGGAAACTCGGCGTTCGGCGTCGTGGCGCGCCAGCCGTTAACGAACCGGTGATACCACGACTCATTGGGAGCACCGTTCCGCGCGACGATTTCGGCAAAACAATTCGTTGCGCCTACAGCAAATTGCGCCGCTCGCGCTTTGAGCGCTGCGCTGTAAGCGACGTCTGTGATATTGACCCGCAAATTCTCGTCGGTCCAGACAACCGGCGTTCCGCGCGCGTAACTGAAAAACGGCGGCAGCCCTGCGAGACCAAAACTCGCAAACGACGACAGGAAGTACGTCTGACACCCGTGCACGATCACCGTGCGCGCGGGGTTCGACCCCGACCCGCTGCTCAACAAATACGCAAACGCGGAGAGCGGTCCGACGGGTGACGAGATCAACCGAGCGAGCGCCCAGATCTCGTAGAGATGTCCGCCGTGCGGGCCGATACCGCGATAGACTTTGCCCGCCCGCTGTTGATCCGACTGGTCGTAGCGCTGTGTGATTTGTTCAACGAATTGACTGGCACCCTGATCGTACAACCCGAACCGGACGCGATGATTTTCGATCGCGCCCAACAGTTCGACCACCGCGTGCAGGTAGCAAACGGTGCCGTTTCCGTTCGCGTCCGCCACCCACCCGCTGGTCATCGTGGCGAGTGGCCACGCCGGCCAGCCACCACCACTTTGGCCAGCCTCAACGTCGCACCGGATCGCCTCCGGCCCGACCACACCGCCGGCCACGGTGGTGACCGTCAGGCCGGTCGTGTTGCCGTAGACCGCCACCGTCTCGCTGGTCGACGACCGCGACGCCATCGGTCCGGTCCAGTAGCCGCCGTCGCGTGGGCCGGGCCAGCCGACCAGCCGGCCAGCCTGTTTTCCGACGAAGATCGGCTCGCCGGGGCGCCACTGGGCGGACGGATCCCAATACCGCGGCGCACGCACGAGCCGGGCGTCGCCGCCGGCATCCTGCGGCGAGATGATCTCCACGAGCTCTTCGCCGCGCCCGCCGATGCCGCCGTTGGCCGGCGGAATGCCGGCCCCCGTCGCGAAGTCGATGAGGAGGTCGGGCACCTGAAACGGCGTCCTGTCGGGGTTGCCGATGAGCGCCACGGCGATGCCGCCCGCGCGGCGACCCTCGCGGCGGTTGGCTTGTAAGGCCACCATCCCTCGCCTCCGGCCTGGGGTCCATCCCCACGCGTGGATCTACACCACCGCACGGACGCCCGCTACCGATCGTCGGGCGCGAAGACCTCCTCTGGCTCGACCTCCTCGAGCTCCAGCTCGACCGCGGCAACAGCGGCGGCCGTGGCCGTCGTGACCACCGCCGCCGCAGCTGCGTCAGTCGTGGCAGCCGTGGCCGCCGGAGCATCTGTCGCCTGGAGCTGGGCCGGAAGAGGCCGCGGCTCGACCACGCCCTCGACGACGACGCCAGGTGGGTGCGCGCCCAGCGCCGCGCGCTCGCGGGCTACATCGGCCAGCGCGCGCTTGAGGGCCTCTTTGAGGTCGGCGGCCGACGCTGGCGACACGAGCGGAGCGCCGCCAGGTCCCGAGACCTCGACCGTGCGGAGCCGCGGGTAGGCGTACTCGCAGAGGATCTCGGCGGCGCGGAGGCGCAGCGGCAGCGGGGTGCGCGGTCCCTCCATGATCTCGTTGAGGGTCCGCACCGGGTCTGCCACCTCTCCGGTTGCGATCCGCTCGATGAGCGGCCTGAGGATCGTCGATCGGTTCGGCGTCCCCTTCTTGCGCCCGGATCCGGGCGGCCGTGGCTGCCCTTTGACGAACGGCATACCCCACGCTCTTCCCGTTGTTGACGCAATTTTACACGACTTCCTTGCTATTTTCCCGTCCCAGGCGCGCGCTGCGGCGGGTTTGACAGGCCTCGAGGATGGCGCGCTGCGGCCGGAAACGCGCCTGCCAGGGCCAGAAATTTCCCCGTAGAGCGCCGATTCGGGATGGCCGGTACACCCCTCCTACCCCAGCCGATCGTCGCCTGGCGCGGCCTCCTGGCGGATGCCCCGCTCGACGACCTTGCGGGCGGCCAGGGCGGCCCGGCGAGCGGCCCGGGCGGCCCGCTTCTCGGCGACCGGGTCGGCGCCGCGGTAGATGGCGGCGAGGGTCGCGAGCGCACGTCGGCGGGCCTCGGCCAGCCCGACCGCCGGATAGGTGCCCAGTTTGACGTTGGTGCGCTTGCCGTCATAGGTCGTGGCACGCACCGCCCACACCGCCGAGCTGGCGCTTACGCGCAGGATGAGGTTCGGCGTCCGTGCGTCCCAGTACTCGACCCGGCCGCTGGCGGGCGGGCGCAGGGCTTTGAGGAAGGCGGTGGTGAGCTCCTGACGCATTGGCACTCTCCTTCGGATCGCCGCGCTCGTGATCCAGCCGTAGGGGCCGCCAAGCGCGGGGGTTGTTCGGGGTCGAAAATAACCCCAAACCCAAGGATTGCCAACGTTTTTGGGTCGCAGCCGGTCGGATACCTCCGCGACCGCGAAGCGTTGCCCCCCTATGACTCGCCTACCCCCCCCCTATGACACCCCCTATGACTCGGGCCTCTGACGAGTCATAGGGGGGGGGTCAACTCGTTGTAAAACCACGGTTTTCGCTGCCTTACC
>Ga0308411_10000238_pt1 | contig 34883 bp, 34 predicted proteins | sample HotsprottomLayer_2_FD_203530 | JGI IMG/M metagenome (GOLD analysis project Ga0308411, IMG submission 203530) | Hot spring phototrophic mat microbial communities from Octopus Spring, Yellowstone National Park, Wyoming, United States -... | ecosystem: Environmental > Aquatic > Thermal springs >... | reverse complement strand
CATGATTTCCATGCTCGAAGAGGTGCAGCGGATCAAGCGGATTGTCCAACGCACGCGAGTGGCACTGGCTCGCGCCGGCGTTCCCTTCGGCGAGGACATTCCTCTGGGAATCATGATCGAGGTGCCTGCCGCTGCTCTGTGCATCGAGGAATTGCTCAACGAGGTCGATTTCGTCAGCATCGGCTCGAACGATCTGGTGCAGTATCTGATGGCTGCCGACCGCGACAATCCTTCGGTCGCTCATTTGTGCGAACCGTTCAGCCCCTCCCTGTTGCGTCTGCTGGCCCGAGTGGTACAGGCCTGCAACGAGCGTAACAAACCCGTGACCCTGTGCGGCGAGATGGCCGGCTGGCCTCGCTGCTTCCTGCCCCTGTTCGGCATGGGCTTGCGACGTCTGAGCATGAATCCCGCCTCCGTTCCGACCATCAAGGAAGTCGTCCGCCGCACGCCTCTGCACGTCGCCGAGGAAATCACCCGCCGTGTGCTGACCATGCAGACCACGGGAGAGATTCGCGGCTACCTGACACGCAAAATCCAAGAAATCTGGCCCAACGTCACCCTCGTGGACATGCGCCGCTGATCAGCCTGCCGACACCAATCGTCGAAGTCTGTTGTGGTCAGCAACGTGGTATCCCCGCCTCGTCTGGCATCCGCGCCACGCTGCTCACAGTCCGGCCTGCCACGCTCCTTGCTCACCGCACAACTTCCAGACCCACTCATGCGGATTCACTCGATCCGTCGATGAACGTGGATGTTCCCAGCAATTCGCCTTTCCAGGGCAGGAGTGCCAGTATGGTGCCGCTCCCTTCCGCGCAGATTCAACAGTGCTATCGCGACATCGGTTTCGTTCCACCCATCGAGGCCATGCTGCTTTGCTGGCCCGAGGAGGCGAGTCAGACCTTGTTGGAGTGGAAACTGCCCTGCGGTGACACCTTCCAGGCTTCCTTGCCGCGACGCTTTGGCCTGCGTGTTTGGCGACAGGCGGAGAACGCCTACGCCGTGTGCTTGCTGTGGGATTCGACCTATCGGCAATGGTTTTCGCTGCGTCGGCACGAGATCGTCGCCAGTTCGTTGGGCAAGGTACTGCAAGCGTTGGGCAAGTCCCTGGATTCACTGCTTGATCAGGCGGTCGAACCCGGTGGAGTGGGCTGGCCAGGGGCTGCTTGACACAGTCCGGCACCCCGGTTAGTGGCAGCATCGAACTGTTGTAAGGTGGCGCACAACTTCAGCCGCTGACGCAAGGTGGCTCGCAACTCCACCCGCTGACGCAAGGTGGCTCGCTAAAGCGAGCCGGCCCCCGTAAGGGGCCGGAGAGTTCTTCACACGCGAACCGACTCCACCGGCTCACGCAAGGTGGCTCGCTAGTGAGCCGCCCCGCGTCAGCGGGCGGAGTTGCTTGACCTCATGCTACACGCCTCAAATGAGTTGCAACGTCAGATCGTAGACCCCCTTGCCCATCAGACCGGGCTTCAGAGGTCGGCCCTTGACCTGCACATAGATCAGATCGCCGGGGCGAACCTGATAGCCCTGTGGCACGGCATACAGGTAACCGCCTCGTCGCACATACTGAAACACCTGAAGCCGATTGTTGTTGATGCTCGCCGAGAAACTGCCCACGCGAGCCGGCTGCATCAGGAACCAGTCGTAATCGGGTAGCCCAGTTCGGAAGTTCTGGATGGTCAGGCCGTTGAGAACCAGAGTGCCGTTCAACACTCCCAGAGGAGTGGCCCGCTCTGAACTGATGTTGGGATCGAAGCTATCCTGGCCGAGTACCAGCGGACGCAGGAAGACCCGTCCCCAGCCGGACTTGGCATCGAAGCCGTTGGTGCCCGGCAAAGGAATGGACGTGCCTTCGAGATGCTCGAAGACGTTGGCATTGGTGGAACCAGTCGCCTGCTGTAAGAGGAGAGCCGCCGCTGCCGCGATGTGCGGAGCCGCCGCCGAGGTGCCGAAGAAGGGGGAGAAGCCAGCCAGCGTGGTGCTGACTCCATCCGGCCCCATGACGTTGGGCTTTTGACGGATCTGAGGCGTAGCGAAGCGTGCGCCGGTCAAGTCGTCAGCCACGATAGGTAGGTTACCGCCCAGGCTGGAGAAGACCTCTGGGACATTAGGAGTGACCCAATCGACGGCACCAACCGCCATCGCGTTTTCGGCCAGCACCTGTCCGTATATCGTCGAAGCCCCTTCTCCGACGACGTTGATGGTTGGGACGCTCGAACCGATGTCGATCCAGGTGATCCGGCTGGGAGCAGTGCCGGCTACCAACTGGAAGGCGAAGGCGAAACTGTTGGTGCCAAAGGCCGGCAAGTTGAGGAAGAGGATGCGTTCGTAGGCCTCGTCCGTGACGAGATTGTTGGTGTTGAAGGTAGCTAGGATCGCTCCCGTGTTGAGATTGACAACATGAACTGCCAGGTCGGCAGTGACCTGATAGTTAGGCAGAGGAGAACCGCCTTCCAGATAGGGATTATCCCAGTTGAACTTGAAGTCGATGAACTGGCCGACCGGCAGGGTGAAGGGTTGCAGGACGGAACCGCCGAAGTTGTTGAACACGCCGTTGATGGTGCCGACTTGGGCGCGGATCGGAGAAAAGTTCCCGCGCCAGGCGAAATCGCCGTCGTTGCCTGCTGCGGTCGCGTAGAAGACCCCCTGTCGCCAGACTTCTTCAACCGCCTGCCCCATTCGGCCGGCATTGTAGACCGGAGAATTGAAGTAGCCGATGTCATCGACGATCACATTACACCCAGCCGCTGCCAGGGCGCGAATAGCGTTGGCAAACACAGCGGCACCGCCAACAGCCGTGTGAAACGCCAGAGCAGCACCAGGAGCGACATCGTGGACAATCTCGAGCATGGCTCGGCCTTCATCCGATCCCCCAACGAAATCTTGGAGAACCTGAACAACAGGTGGCAGATCCCCAGTAGCCTGAGAAGCCGCTATACCGCCGCCCACCTGATTCACCGAGTCGGAAATCACACCGACTTTTTGACCGAAGCCATCGACTCCCTCCCCTAGACGGAAAGCGGCACCATTGATTACCGCATCGCCTTGGGTCTGGATAGAGCCAGCCCGCGTGACGTGGCGAGTGACGGCGGTGGCCGCAGAGAAGTTCGGCACCTTGAGCAGATCAGGAATCTGCGAGGCGTTCAGCCAGCCCGTAATCAAGGCGGAGTCTCGCGTCACGTCGATGACCTGCATGCCCATCTTGACCAACGCGTGCAGAAAGGCATCGGTCTGGCTGATTTGCTTGGCGCGAGCCGCCACCAGAACGCGGTTACCATCGATGTAGAACATCTCGCGGAGTTTGTCGTCGCTGATCTGATTGAGCGTGTCCAGAGCGGTCGGCGTGCGTGTGGGCTTGGCAGCAGGGACATTGTTACCTAGGCTGGCCAAGCGAATCAGCCAAGTGTCGCCCAGAGCCATTGGGCTGCCCTGAACGTAGGCCCGGAAGGGCGCACTCGTACTGGAGTTGCCGACCTGATCGACAGCTCGAACACGTAGGAAGTACATCCCCGCAGGCAGATCCGGCAGACGATTGTTTCCTGGCTGCAACTGGGCATAGCCGACTTGTCCCTTGGCAAATCGGGCTACCGTAGAAGACTGGATGTCCAACCAGACGCTCGCTACGCCCCCAGCGTCATTGGTCTGAACGTGCAAGTTGCTGTTGGGCAACATCGTGAGTGGTGCGTTGACCTGAACCACTGGCGCGGTAGTATCGACCGTGAAGGATACCGCCTGACTCGCAATCTGATTGTTGTTGGACAGAGCCGCCTGGATGCTCAGCGTGCCATCCTGAAGAGGCCGCACTACTTGATACGACCATTTGCCCTGCCAGTTGGTGAAAACGGTAGCCTGTTGCTGACCGCCGATGTCGATGGTCAGAGTGGTACTGGCCGGGCCTGTGCCGGTGATTTTTGGGGTGTTGTCTCTGGTGATCTGGCCAATCAGGTTTTGCCCGCGATCATCCAGTAGGCTCAGTACCTGGATGGGCGTGCCGCTGGGTGTCCACCGCGATTCGAGGATTTCCACCGATAAACGACAGGAGCCAGATCGTCTGTTGATTTGCCTGCCCCGACTTCTCGCCGGGGCACAAATAGACTGGAACCAATGCATCGTGACGGCCTCCTCCATGAGGTGTGTCAATCCATCCGGGTACTCTAATCGAACGGGATGGCCGCCGTTGTCAAGCGTTCCAGAGATTGGAAAACCAGCTGCACAGTCGGCCTGCTGGAACGGCAGGTACAACCGTGCAGACCGGAAGGACAGGCTCGTTATGGTTTCGTGGAAGCCTCGATCAGACGGCGACGATCTCTCTCCGCCTCGCTCTCAATTTGTTCACGATCCGCGACGTTGCAATTGTCGAGAACGGTGTGATCCAGGTACACGCCGTGAAACTCGCGAGGGGCGTACTCTGGCCCCAGCACTTCCAGCAGAGTTGGATGCACCTTCGGGCGTTCTGTCGAGGTGAAGCAGCCATGCACCTCGACCGCCTGTTCGCGATATTCTGGATAGTCTAGCAACAGCGTGTGCAGTTCGCGCAGGCGATAGTGCGGCACCGTGGCATACAGATGATGCGGCAGGTGGTAGTCCTGACCCAGTGGCAGCACGGCGTAGTTGAACAACGGATTGATGGCAAAGACACGCGTGTTGGTCAACCAACCGCGGTCGGCGTTGCCGTGCTGCACCCAGTCGCGAACGATCATGAAGAAGGAAAACGAGGTGAACACGGGCAGCACCCACAACAGCACGAAGTAGACCCAGGCCCACACTCCGGTGAGATATTGCGTCCAGGCCAGAGCCAGCGCGATCAGCGTCAGGAAACTGATGCGTAGGATCGTCATGGGCTTCTGGGTGATGGGCGAGCGAATCTTGCTCTGGTGATACATTCGAGCGGGCAACAGAGCGAAGAAGGCGACAGCGGCGACCCAGAGTAGACCCGGCACCAGTGTCAGGAACAGCAGATTGTCGCGGTAGACTCCGTAGCCCAAAGCCACTGACAGAGTGAGCAGGTACAACAGTCCGCCCCGGACGGCGACGCGAGATTGCCGCACTCCCTTGGGAACGTAGGGATTGTGTTCCGCGCCGGTGGAATTGTCCCTGGCCCGGATGAGCGTGAAGCGAATCAGGTTGGGCAGCCACAGTTGCCGCAACACCATGCGTAGCAACTGTCGCGGCTGGATCGGAAACGACAGCCAGTGTCCCGAAGCACGGAGTTGCCCGATGTTGGGATCGCGTTCGGGGTCGTTGACGAACTGATGGTGCGCTAGATGCTGCAAGCGGTAGTGGTGCGTCGTCGAGAAGACCGGAAACATGCAGAACCAATCGGAGCAGAACTCGTTGAGTAGGCGATGCTTGAAGAGAATGTAGTGCGACCCCTCATGGCCCAGAGCGGTCAACTGATGTTGCGCCGCTCCCACGACCACGATGGCCACTAGGAAGACCGGCACGCTCCACAACAGCGACCAGCCCTGGCTTTGCCGATACAGATCAAAACCGATGCTTGCCCCGAGTACCAGCAGCAGAAACGCCCAGGTGCGAGCGATGTAGTACCAGTTGGTGCAGTTGTCCGTCTGCCGCAGGCGTTGCAGATGGGCCTTGAACTCCGCATCCTGCAAGGTTTTCCTGGGAGGCGTGACAAGCACTTGACTCATGACAAACATTCTCCGATGAGAAGACAACGATTCCCCACAGACTACCTATATTACCCATACTGACAAGGAAAAGGACAGAGCGGATTGCAAGCACCGAACCTGGCCTGCACCTGTTCAGGCCACACGACCGGCACAGACAACCACCGGAAGGTCTTTCGTCAGGCATGCGATCCGTACCGTGAACGCCCTTGGGGCGTTTGTCTGCCTCTTGACAGAGACTGCCTCAATAGGCATATCAGCCTCCTTCTCGAACCGTGGAGGTCAGGTCATGACCCAGTCTCTGCCGTCCGTCGAGGTCATTCGCAAGTTCATCGACACGGATTTCGATCCACGCAGTCCAGTGCTAGTACTCGATTGGAGCGATAGCCACAGCGAACGCTTGTGGGAACTGCCGATGGGTTTGTGTGTCGTCAGCGCACCGCCTCGGCAGTTTGCTCTGCAAGCACGTCGGCACGAGGTGGATTCGTATGCCGTGCGCCTGCGCTGGGACGGCACGCTGTTGAGTTGGCCGGCCTTGTCCAGGGTGGAGTTGCTAGGTAGTTGCCTGTCGCCGTTGCTGTCGGCTCTGGGGCTGGATCTGTGGTCGCTGCTGGAACAGCCGATACCCAGCAGACGTTCTTGGGCGCGGGCGGCGTGAGGATTACATCAGCCCTCACGGTTGATGACATCCACCAGTTGCCGTAGTCGCCCCATGTTGCGGCGATTGAAGTGTAGACGCAGGCGATTCAGTTCGGGCAACTCATTGCCCTCGGCAGGCAACGGGCCGTGTTGCTGGATGGTTCCGCTGACAAGGATGTCGCGGAACTGCTCACGCAGTCGTTCCAGCAGCGGTTCTTCGAGGCGTTTGTGCAACCGCAGCACTAGATCCGCTCCGACATAGCGCATGCTGTGATAGATGCGATAGAAGTTAAGACACTCCTGTACCGCCTCCTCGACACTGCTGGTGATGCGGTACAGCGACAGGTCTTCGGGCGAAATCAGTTTGCGCGCCAGAAGAACCTCGGTGATGTAGCTTTGCCAGCGTGTCCAGTAGTCACCGCCCGGGGCATCGACCATGACGATGGGAAAGAGATGGCTCTTGCCGGTCTGCACTAGAGTCAAGACCTCAAAGCCCTCGTCCTGGGTGCCGAATCCCCCGGGAAAGAGGGCAACCGCGTCGGATTCCTTGACGAACATCAGCTTGCGGGTGAAGAAGTATTTCAAATGCATCAACTTGCGGTCGCCCTGGATGATGGCGTTGGCCTGCTGCTCAAAGGGTAGCAGAATGTTGATGCCAATCGACTTTTCACGACCAGCCCCGACGTGGCCAGCCTCCATAATGCCTGCGGCGGCTCCAGTGATGACCAGATAGCCGGCTTCGGCCATGAGTCGGCCAAAGGTCACGGCGGCCTGATAGGCCGGATCGCTTGGCGGCAAGCGAGCGGAGCCGAACACCGTCACTTTGCGATGGTTTTTGTAGGGAGCGAAGACCTTGAAGCAGTAGCGCAGTTCGCGTAAGGCGGTGCTGACTAACTTGAGGTCGCCGCGTGTCGCCCCGTCGCGCAGCAGTTTCTCGGCGGTTTCGTGGATCTGTTCGACCAGTTGCCGCAGACTGATCGGCTGGCGGTCTTCCTGAGCCGCATCATCGTGGACTTGCTGGAAGGACTGTCGTCCCCCCTTGTTGCTGCCTTCATCCATGAGAAGATCTCCACGAGCAAGGAGTTATGCGGGGTGCTGGTTGGCTCGCAAGGCGGCCAACGCTTTCTGACGAGTCTCGTAGAGAGGCCAGACCATATCGAGAGAGGTCAGGATGAGCAATTCGCGAACCCGCTCGGAGGCACCAGTGACGACCACCTCGCCCCGGTGATCCTTGACGCGTTTGTGACAACGGAGCAGAAACGATAGCAGCGTAGAGTTGATGTAATCCATGCGGGACAGATCGAGGATCAGCCCGGTGGGAGGGTTTTGCTCCAAAGGCCCCAGCACTCGTTGTGCGAGTACACTCAGACTGGTTTCGGACAAACGATCGACCGGCGGTAGAAGCGTCAAAATGGCGATCGAACCTTCCCAGGAGAGCGTGAATGCTTCATTGACCGATGCCATGACAATAGCCTGCCGGGTCTTGCGAAGATCGCCTAGTCAATCCACACTGAGGGCCGCTAGAGCTTCTTTGCGGGTGTTGTACAAGGCCCAGAGCGTATCCAAAGCGGTCATGTGCAGCAGTTCCTTGGCCTTGGGGGAAGCCCCAGCCACGACTACCTCGCTGCCCTGTTCCTTGACGCGTTTGTGGCAACGCAGCAGGAAGGACAGGAACACCGAGCCGACATAATCGACCTTGCTTAGATCGAAAATCAGGCCAGCGGGCGGATCGTTTCTCAGTGGAGCCAGCACAGCCTGAGCGGCTTGCTCCATCAGGTTTTCAGGCATGCGTTCGACTGCGGGCGAGGGCGTAATAATAGCAATATCGCCATGACGCTCGATGACGAAGGGTTGGCCTGACTGAGGTTCTGCTGATTGTCCTGGGTGCGGTTCTGCCATGTTGGTTCGCCTGCTAGACCGATGTATCCAGCTATCAACGTATCCCAAGATAGCAGCACATTCAAGGTGGATGGCCGGCTTCGGCGTGAAATCTCTCTATAACTCAACAATTCAAGGCGAGTCGGTAACTCGCCTGGTTAGCTCGCCGTGAGCAAATGTTCTTGCCAGCCGACCTTGCGAACAAGTATGGTAGAGAGGCTATTGGCAACGCCTGCGACCCACTTAGGGAGAATGTCGGCATGGATGCTCTGACGCTCGATGATCTGCTGCCCTTGGAAGAGTTTGCCGCTCGCCGACGTGAGTTCTTCACGGCCCATCGTCGCTATCTCGATCGCTATCGTCAAGTTCGCCTAGGGCCGACTGCCACCTTGCAGTTCGAGAATCGTCAGACGCTGTGGTTTCGCGTGCAGGAAGTTCTCCGCATCGCTCGCTTGGCCGACCCTTCGCGTGTCCGGGCCGAACTAGATCTGTACAACCGCCTGCTGCCCAGTCCCGGCCGACTTCAAGCCGCCCTGTTGTTGCGCCTGGATGAGACACGTTTCAGCGAACAGATCGCCCCCTGGCGCGAGTTGCGCGGCGATCAACTCGTTTTACATCTGGGCAAAGTCGATTCCCCCGCCAACCTACTGACCTGTCGGCCCGAGGATCAAACCATCGGCACCGCTCACTGGGTGCAATTTGTGATCGAACCGCCGGCCCGCGACTTGCTCGCTGACCTCCGCTTGCCCGTCCACATCAGCCTGCAACTGCCCCAGTACAAACACGATAGCGGCCCACTCAGCGATGACATTCGCCAGAGCCTACTTGAAGACCTTAGCCTGTCCAGCCGAACTGCCCAGTCTGCCTGAAATACCAAATCCCGGAGCATCTCCCCCTCGCAGGGTCGATCTTCCGGGATAACTGGCAGCCTATTGGCTTGTTTCTCACCCCTGGGTGTTGGTCGGCTTGTCGCTGTTGTGAACCGGCAGAACTGGAGTCGAGGAACTCTTGACCGGGACTTCCTCATGGCTGATGAGTTCTTGCAAACTCTTGCGAACCCGATCCCAACGCTGCTGAGCCTCGTCGCGCTCGCCGGTGCGCTGCACTAGCAACTTGTTCAACTGCTCGCGTTCGAGTTGGCCCGCCTTGAGTTGCTGCTTGAGCCGCTCGCATTCGTTGTTACGCTGAGCGAGATCCATTTGTGTCCGCGCCAGTTGCTCTTCGACCGCACTGAGATCTTTGCGGGCCCGATCTCGCATCTGTGTCACGGATCGCACATCCTGTTCCAGTTTCTGACAACGAGCATCCAGAGCAGCCAGTCGCTCGTTGTTGCTTGTTGAGGGATTGCGAGCGCAACCCCAGAGGCAGACGCAGACCAGAACCACAACCCCGAGGATTTTCATCGCATCAGTCCGATTGTCTGTGTCAGTACGCATCTTCGTCATGCGTGTACTCCTAGCCAAGATGTTCATTTCACACAGATGACCAACTCGCCGATAGAGGCAAGTCTGGGAGTCCATCGAGCAGAACGACAAGACCAACCTCTTCAGCAAGGTTAACTCGAACACCGCACCTCGCCTGACCGTTGGTTCTTGCCAGAATCTATTTCGTCCAACGTCTTGCCCAGACTTTACCTCGTCGCGTCTTTTTCTCTCAATTTCCCAGAACTCCCAGAGGTCGGCCATGTGGCCAATTCCTCTAGCAGTCGGCGGAGACGGTCTCGCACAGCCGGCCAGTCGGCGGCCTCGAGCGGTCGGCCGGCGTACTTGATCTGTTCGGCGATCTGCAAGATGTCACGTAGTTGATCGACAATGGCCGACGGCACCTGCCGCGCTTCCAGGGCAGAGAGCAACTCGCGACTGGTGAGTCGGTTCGCTGGGATGCCGCCCGGTTGGGCCAACCACTCGAAGAGGATTGCCAGGCCGGCCGGCAGTGCTTCCTGCGGTTCGCCAGACAGACAGCGATCGAGTCGGGCTATCGTCTGTTGATGGGCACTGGGTTGCTCGCAGCGACGATAACGCAGCCAGCACCAGCCCAGTAGTCCCAGCACGCCCAGCACGCCGCCGACCGCAGCGAGTGCGAGGGGCCAACGCGACGGCGGAACTTCCGGCAGGCGTTGCAGTTCGAGGACATCCATCGGCTCGCGGAGCGGTTCGGGCCAACTGACCGTGAGCCACTCGGCCGACCCGCTCGGCCGCAGCCGCACTTGCAGGCCGGGCAGCGGTATCGGGCCGGGCTTGACCTGCTCAAGTTGCAGCCGACATTCCCACTGAGTCCATTCGTCTTCGGCCAACGACGAGGTTTGTCGAGCGATCCGCCAAGCGGCGCGGGCATCTTCCAGACGTGGGCCGTCGATGAACAGCCCGCTCGGCCCTTCGACGACAACGAGCATCTCCACTCGCGCTAGTCCCGGCATGATCGGATCGGCCACGCGGACGTTCAGCCGAGCGGTGAGGCCTTGTTGCGACCAGTCCGGCAACCAGACTCCGTCTTCGGGATCGCTCGTCAGCACCAGTAGCAACAGCAGGCTGATCACGACCTTCCTCCGCGCAAGCGACGTTCGCGTTGTCGGAAGAACCGAATCAGGGCATCCAGATGTCGGCCATCGGTGCCGGCCTCGACCAATTCGATGCCGCTGACGGCCAACAGTTGCCGCAAGTCGAGCAGGCGTTGCTGGGCGGCGCGGTGGTAGTCCTCACGCAGCCGGGCGTTGCTGGTATCGACAAGCAGTCGCCGGCCGGTCTCGGCATCGGCAAACTCGACCAGGCCGACATCAGGCAACACCTCCTCGCGCGGATCGGCCAGCCGCAGAGCGATGAGTTCGTGCCGTTGGGCCGTCCGCTGGAGCGGTCGTCGCAAGTCCTCGTCGGTCAGAAAATCGCTCAACAGAAACACGATCGCTCGACGGCGCAACAGCCGATTGACGTGATCCAGCCCATCGCCCAGGCGGGTGCCGCGACGAGTCGGCTCGAAGAACAGCACGTCGCGGATCAGCCGGAGTATGTGCCGAGTGCCCTTGCGCGGCGGCAGGAAATGCTCGACGTGGTCGGAGAACTGCACCAAGCCGACGCGATCGTTGTTGCTGGCCGCACTAAACGCCAGGACGGCCGCCAGTTCCGCCGCCACCTCGCGCTTGCTGCGTTGCTGCGTACCGAAGTCCAGGCTGCCCGACACATCGACGACCAGCATCAAGGTGCGTTCGCGCTCCTCGATGTAGCGTTTGACATAGGGCTGGCCTAGTCGGGCCGTCACATTCCAGTCGATGGAGCGCACCTCGTCGCCGGGCTGGTAGGCGCGTACTTCCTCGAAGGCGATGCCAGCTCCCTTGAACACGGAGTGATATTCCCCGCCCAGCACATCCTCCACCGCCCGCCGTGCTCGCAACTGCAAGCGACGCACCTGACGCAGGATCTCGCGCGGCAGCATGTGCCTGTACTCCAGATGGGCCTGAACGATTGCAGCGACAGAGTCATTGTATCTGCCTTGCCCCAGGCCAGCGAGCTGCCCCGCGTTAGTGGGCGGAGTGCGAACCCTCCAGGTGCTGACGCAACCTGGCTCGCTAGAGCGAGCCGCCTCGCGTCAGCGGGCGGAGTAGCGAGCCCTCCAGGTGTTGACGCGGCTTGCCCCTTGAATTCCTGCCCGATACTTCGTAAATCAAAGATCGGTCTCTTGTGAAGCCCGTCGGAGTGCCGTCATGCGCGCCAGTCTACTTGCCCCCGTCTTGCTGTTGGCTACCGTCTTGCTGTCCTGGGCCGCCGAGCCTTCCTCGGGCACGCTGGCTTTCGAGAGCAAGCAGATCGACGACGGGTTGGACATCGGCTACGCCGTGCTGCTGGTCGATATCAATCGCGACGGCAAGACCGACATCGTGGTCGTTGATACGCATCGGGTGATCTGGTACGAGAATCCCTCGTGGAAGCAGCGAACCATCCTGGCCGGCCAGACCGAGCGCGACAACGTGTGCATCACGGCTGCCGACATCGACGGCGATGGCAAGATCGATCTGGCTCTCGGAGCCGGCTGGCGACCGTTCAACACCCGCAGTGGCGGCACTCTGCAATGGCTCCAGCAACCCGACTCGCTGGAACAGCCCTGGAAACTCTATCCCATCGGCGAGGAGCCTACCCTCCACCGCATCCGCTTCGCCGACCTGGACGGCACCGGCAAGCCCGTGCTGCTCGTCGCCCCCCTCATGGGTCGCAACAGCACCCGCGAGCAGAACTGGATGGACGGCCTGCCCGTGCGTCTGCTCGCCTACCGCATCCCCAAAGATCCCAAACGCGATCGCTGGACTCCCGAAGTCCTCGATGAGAGCCTGCACGTCATGCATAACTTCCACCCCATACCGGCCCGCTCGGGCAAAGGCATGGACGTGCTGACCGCCTCCTACGAGGGCGTGCATCGCATCCATCGCCACGATGGCCGCTGGGGCCGCGAACAACTCGGCACCGGCAATCAGGCCACGCCAAAGAGCAATCGCGGTGCCAGCGAGATCAAGCTCGGCAAACTCGCCAGTGGCACCGAGTTCATCGCCACCATCGAACCGTGGCACGGCCAGCAGGTCGTCGTGTACACCCCACCACAAAAGGCTGGCGACTTGTGGCAACGACAGGTGCTGGACGAGCAACTACGCTGGGGACACGCCGTATGGTGCGCCGACCTCGACGGCGACGGCAGCGACGAACTAATCATCGGCGTGCGCGACGACCTGTCCAAACAGCCCGGTCAACGCCGCGGCGTGCGTATCTACAAAGCTCTCGATGGCACTGGACACAAGTGGAGTCGGCAACTCCTCGACGAAGGCGGCGTGGCCGTCGAGGATCTCGCCTGCGCCGACCTCGACGGTGATGGCAAGCTCGACATCGTGGCTGTCGGCCGACAGACTAAAAACGTCCGCATCTATCGCAATCTCGGCAAGAAGTGAGCCGCTCGTTCGCCCGCAACTTGGGAGACTACCTATCCATGCTGCGATATTTCTCTGCGCCGCTGACTCTTCTCGTTCTCACCGCTGGGCTGTTCGGCCAAGCTCCCTCCCAGCAGCAAATCTGGGACGATAGCGTCGATCGCGCCATCGCCTTTCTACGCAAGACCCAGGCAGCCGACGGCAGTTGGGGCGCGAAGCAAAGCCCCGGCATCACCGGCATCATCGTCACCGGCCTGCTACGCACCGGCAAGGTCGATGCCCGCGATCCGATGATCGACCGGGCTTTGACCTACATCGAATCGCTGGTCAACCCCCAGGCCGGCCACATCGCCGGCAAAGATCCGCACGTCAAGTTGCAGAACTACGTCACCTGCGTCAACGTGCAGGCCCTGGTCGCCGCCGATCGCCCTGCCTACAAGGCCGTCGTCAAGGATGCCGTTGCCTTCCTCCGCAAACTGCAATGGGACGAGGGCGAGGGTAAGGATGCCAAAAGCGACTTCTACGGGGGAGCCGGCTACGACAGCAAATCGCGTCCCGATCTGTCCAACACGCAACTGTTCCTCGATGCCCTGGTCGCCGCCGGCGTGCCCCGCGATGACCCCGCCTTCAAACGGGCACTCGTCTTCGTCAGCCGTTGCCAAAACCTCAAAAGCGAACACAACGACCAACCCTGGGCCGACAAGATCAACGACGGCAGCTTCATCTACTCGGCCGCTCTGGGCGGTGATACCAAGGTGATCGATAACGCCGACCCGCAAAAGGGCTTGCCCGGCTACGGCAGTATGACCTACGCCGGCATCAAGAGCATGATCTACTGCGGGGTCGATCGCAAGGATCCCCGCCTGGTTCGTGCCCTGGAGTGGATTCGCAAGAACTACACCGTCGAACGCAACCCCGGCATGCCCCAGGTACGCAGCGGCTGGGGTCTGTTCTACTACTACCACACCATGGCCAAGTGCCTGGACGTGCTGGGCGAAGATCCCTTTATCGATGCCAAGGGCACCAAACACGACTGGCGCGCCGACATCACCAACGCCCTGGCCCGTCGGCAGCACAAGGACGGTAGCTGGCGCAACGACACGGATCGCTGGATGGAGGGCAACCCCGTACTGGTGACCGGCTATGCTCTGATGACCTTGAGCTACACCAAGCCCAAGAAGTGACCCAAGCATATCACTCCGCCGACTGGCTGCCTGTGTCCACGCCGATGCGTGGGCACAGCTTCGCTAATTTGCAGCTATCGCACTGCGGCTTGCGAGCATGGCAGACCTGTCGGCCGTGGTCGATCAGCCGCAGGCTGAACAGCTTCCACTCGCGTGGTGGAATCAGGGCGTTGAGATCCTGCTCGATGGCCACCGGATCGCTGTGGCGCGTCAGACCCAGTCGTTGCGACAGCCGGGTGACGTGCGTATCGACGGGTAGTCCTGGAATGTCGTAGGCGATGCCAAGGATCACGTTGGCCGTCTTGCGGCCGACTCCCGGCAGTTGCACCAGTTCTTCCATGCGGCGCGGCACCTCGCCGTTGTGATATTCGACGAGCCGCTGGGCGCAGAGAATCAGATTCTTCGCCTTGTTGCGGAAGAAGCCGGTTGACTGGATGAGTCCTTCGAGTTCGGCTGTCTCGGCACACGCCAAGGCGTGTGCGTCGGGATAGCGGGCGAACACGGCCGGCGTGATCTGGTTGACACGGGCATCGGTACACTGCGCTGCCAAGATGGTGGCGACGAGCAACTGGTACGGGTTGGCGTGATTCAATGCACAGACGGAATCGGGATACAGACGAGCCAGAGCCGTAACAAGGCGACGAACGCGGCGTCGATCGATGGTGTCACTCATGCCGATCATGGTAGCACACCGAGCCGACGCAGGCGAGAGCGGAGGAGAGAACCGAGCCGCGACATACTGCAAGAGGCATCTGTCCGTTTCGGGTCGTCCCGGCTATGCTCTGGTCATGCCCTCGTGTGTAGAGGGGTGAGTGTTGTTGCCTTGTCGGAGAGTCGATCATGCCGACCAGTGCGGTTGTGTGTGCGGGGATCGTGGTAGCCGACCACGTCAGTTCGCCGATCAGTCATTTGCCCGCCGCTGGAGAACTGGTGTTGGCGGATCAGTTGGTGCTGACCATCGGCGGTTGTGCTGCCAACGTGGCCGTCGATCTGGGAAAATTGGGGGTGCCGGCCACTGTGGTCGGTTGCGTGGGCGACGACATCTTCGGTCGGGTGGTCGCCGACCTGCTGCGTGACTCGGGTGTGGATGCCTCCGGCCTGCGTGTCCGGGCTGGCCAGACCACCAGCCAAACGCTCATCGTCAACGTCCAGGGCCAGGATCGCCGCTTCATCCACACCTTTGGAGCCAACGCCGACTTCTCTCCTGCCGACATCCCTACGGATCTGACCGGCTGCAAGGTACTCTATCTGGGCGGCTACTTCCTGATGGACCTGCTCACGCCATCGGCACTGGCCGAGGTGTTCGCCCGTGCTCGTCTTCAGGGCGTGCAGACGGTTCTCGACGTGGTCACGCCCGGCCCGCGTGCCGACTATCTCGATCGCCTGCGTCCGGTTCTGCCGCACGTCGATGTTTTCCTGCCCAACGACCACGAGGCACACCTGATCACCGGTCTGAGCGATCCACTCGCCCAGGCGCGCGAATTCCACCGCTTAGGCGCGAAAACCGCCATCGTCACCCAGGGCGAACGCGGTTCGATACTGGTCAGCGACGGACTGACGTTGCGTGCCGGCACCTTCCGCATGCCCTTTGTCGATGGCACCGGCGGCGGCGATGCCTTTGCTGCCGGCTACATCGCGGGATTGCTGCAAGGCCTCGGCCCGCGCGAGTGTTTGAGCATGGGCAGCGCAGTGGGTGCCTCGTGCGTGCGGGCCATCGGCACGACCACCGGCGTGTTCACTCGCAGCGAGTGCGAGGCCTTCCTGCGCGAGAACACCCTGACGGTCGAAGTGGTATAAAGGCTCCCACCCCTTACGGGAGTAGGCTCGCTGACTCCCACCCCTTACGGGAGTAGGCTCGCTCCGCTACGCCGCTTTCTTCTTCTCCCGCACCTTCGGCTGGTGCTTCCAGCGGCGGTGCAGCCAAAAGTATTGCTCGGGATATTGCCGGATCAGTGCTTCCAGTGCCTGGGTGAACCGCACTGTGATGGCACGCACGGCATCGGGCCGACCGGCGTACTCGGCGGGGTCGATCACGTCGGTCACGACGAGTTGATGTTTCAGCGGTGGCGCGACACGCGGAATGCCCAGCACGACCATCAGCACATTGTACTCCAGTGCCATCAAGGCGATGGCTTTGTGTGTCGAGGCGGGCCGACCGAAGAAGTCCACGAACAGCCCACGCTGGCCGGCATCCTGGTCGCCCAGCGTGGCGATCACGCCGCCCTGTTCCAGGATGCCCTGCATCTTCTCGAAGTCGCCGTGCTTGGCCAGCAGCGACTGGCCCGTCCGCTGGCGAAATTGGCCGAGGAAGCGATCCAGATAGGGATTGTCGAGCGGACGAGCGATGGCCCAGGTCGAGAACCCGAAGGTTCCCAGCGTGTAGCCGCCCATCTCCCAGTTGCCGAAATGCCCCGTCACCAGCAACACCGGCCGACCCGACAGCAACGCCGCCACCAGCGGCGCACCATTACCCATGTCGAAGTACCGCCGCCACGATCGAATGTGATAACAGCGCGGCAGATGCACCATCGTCACCATCACGGTGAGGAAATGGCGATAAACGTCCCGAACCAGTTCGTCACGCTGTGCCTCGTCCAACTCGGGAAAGGCCTGGGCCAGATTCTCCATCGCCACCAGCCGATGCCGTCGGTTAAAGCGATAGGCCAGCCAGGCCAGAGCGTTCGCCAACCGCAGCGAGGCCGAGATGCTCAGCATCTGCAAGATCAACACCACCAGCCGCACGGCCAGGTACACCAGATAGTCCACCAGCGGGGAACGCTTCTTGCTCTCGGACATGATTTCCCCTTCCGTGGGTAATCGAGATCGTCAGGCTTCAACTCTCGGAGGCGTACAACTTGTGGTGTGCAATATACATCTCGACGGCACGCGGCACCAGATAGCGAATGCTGCGGCCCTCGCGGACGCGCCGGCGCAGGTCGCGGCTGGCAATGTCGATCTGGGGCGTTTGCAGAAATTGCAGCGACACGGCAACGCCGGCAGGCAGGGCGATCCGCTGCCGCAACTGCTCGGCATCGAGCAGCGACACACCCGGTCGGGCCATCACCAGTAGCCCCGCCTGGGCCAGGATGCCGGCTGGATCGCGCCAGTTGGGCAGGTCGGCCAGGGCATCGCCGCCGAGCAGTAGCAGTAACTCATTGCCGGGGTGTCGTCGTTTCAGTTCGGCCAGGGTATCGACGGTGTAGCTGGGGCCGTCTCTCTCCTTTTCCAACTCGTCGATGCGGAAGGCGGGTTGGCCGGCAATCGCCAGTTGCAGCATCTCGACGCGCTGATCGTAGCGTGTGAGCGACTGCTCTTCCTTTTGCGGCGGACGGGGAGCCGGCAGGAACCAGACTTCGTCGAGCCGACCCTGGTCGCGGGCCTGCTCGGCAAGGATCAGATGTCCCAGATGCACCGGGTCGAAAGTGCCGCCAAAGATCCCCACTCGCATACCTCGATCCCTCCCTCGTCCGATTATTTCCGCCCTGGCCTTTGCGAACAAGAGCGATCCATTGCCTTCACCGGCTCGCTCGCGCCTCGTCGTGCTGACTCGCAACACTTTGTCTGCTGCTTGCCGTTACCGTGGCCAGATCGGCATCGACCACCTACACCGACCGGGCTTGCACTCCCAGAAACGCCAGCCACTCTGCGGCACACAGTTGCCCCAGTGCCTTGGGCGAAGCATCGAACGGCTTGCTCATCGGCCTGACTCCCCTCCAGAAAAAGGTGAGGTGATCAGCGCACTCTAGCACAAGATACAAACCGCTCTGCAGCGAAGCAGTGGTATTTAGCAAACGATTCGTCCGTTGACCGTAGGACGGCCTGACATCTATCATGGTCTCATTCGCTGCCACGCCAGGAGGGAACGCTCATGGTTCGCCTCGCCGAATTCGATGCCATTATTCAACGCGAAGCACCGCTTGCACCGTTCACCTATTTGCGTCTGGGAGGGCCGGCTGAGATGCTGGCCCAGCCGCAGACCCTAGAACAATTATCTGGGCTAGTGCGGGCCTGCTTTCAGCAAGGCATTCCGCTACGCGTGTTGGGATCGGGCTGTAACATGGTCATCCGCGATGAGGGCGTTCGCGGTGTGGTGTTACGTCTGAGCGAGCCGGCCTTCAATCAGATTCACGTCGAGGGCAAACGCGTCAAGGCCGGCACTGGCATGACGGTCTCAGCCCTGATCTCGGCAGCGGCCCGACACAATCTTGCCGGGCTGGAAACCCTTGTCGGCATCCCTGGTAGCGTCGGCGGTGCCTTACGCACCAACGCCGGCGACCGCAGCGGCGACATTGGGCAGTTCGTTCATTCCGTCGAGGTACTGGACAGTGCCGGCAAAGTGCAAATCCGCGATCGCGACGAACTGCGCTTCGGCGAATGGGCCACCAACCTCGACGATCCAGTGCTGCTCAACGTCACCTTCAGCCTGGAACAGGATTCGACCGATGCCATCGTCAAACGCATGCGCAAAGCGTGGATTCTCCGCAAAGCGAGCCAGCCAGCTCTGTTCCAGGCTGCCGGTCGAATCTTCAAGAACCCACGCGGCCTGAGTGCCAGTGCCCTGATCGAACAAGCGGGTTTGGTCGGCACCCGTGTCGGTGGAGCCCAAGTCAGCGACCGCGATGCCAACTACATCGTCGTGCAGGCGGGGGCCACTAGCCGCGATGTCCTGCGTCTGATGGATCTGATTCGCGCTCGGGTCAAGGAACGCTTCAACCTCGATCTGGAACAAGCCATCGCCGTCTGGTGAGGATCACCATGCCGCGCGCCAGGAAGAAAGCGACGGCACCGGAGCCAACTCCACCCGTCGAGTCGATGCCGCTGTCCCCTCGCACCTCATGCCGAGAAGCGATTGGACAACTGGCTCAGTTCGTGCTGCCGCTCCTGGCCGGTGGGTTATTGCTGCTGGCCGTTCTGCTCGGAGGCCACTGGCTGCAACAGCAGCAAGGCGATGTAGAGTTTGCGTTTGCCGATCTGGATTGCCCCGCGCCACCAGGGATGCAGCGCGAGGCGTTTCTGGAGGAAACGCAGTATCGCTCGGGCTTGCCGGATCGGTTGCCCGCCCTGGACGCGACCACACCGGCACGGCTGGCGACGGCCCTGTTGACGCATCCCTGGGTGTCACATGTCCATCGCGTCCAGCGGCACAAAGGAGGATTTCGAGCCGAACTCCAGTTTCGCCGTCCGGTATTGGCGGTTCTTCGAGCCGAGCTAACGGTGGATGCCGGAGCGGTGCTGTTGCCTCGCGGCGCGGATGCGACAGGTTTGCCGCTGCTCATCGGCGTGCCGGCTCAAGCAATGCTCGCGCCGGGCCAGGTGTGGAGCGATCCGGCCGTCCAGGCGACGGCAGCGGTGGCTGGGCTGTTGCATCCGCATCTGCACACGCTGGGTCTGACGGCAGTAGAGGTGGAATGCCATGAGGGCGAGGTGCTGTTTTCCGGCGCGAATGGCCGACGACTGCTGCTCTGGGGCCATCCGCCCGGTCAGGAAGAAGCCGACGAGGCACCGGCCGCGACCAAGCTGGAACGGCTGCTGGCCCGACCGCCACAGCCCGGCGAGGAGTGTGACGTGCGGCCGGCATCAGGAGTGAAATGGCGAAAGGTTGACTCGTGAGCGGTGCCAAACGGCAGCGATCTGGGCGGTAGCCCCTGGCATCGGCCCACTCTCTCTGCTAGTCTGAACAACGGTGACCGCCCCTGCTTGTTCCTGCCGGAATCCCTGCTATGCTCGACCGCGAAGAACGTCTGTCCCGTCGCAAGTTCATGGCCGCCTCGGCGGCGGCCGGCCTGACAGCGGCCCGCGTCGCCGCCGCCGACGGCGTGGAAACTCCGCCGCTGTCGCGCACCCGGCCCGCCAAGCTATCGCGCAAGGGCAGGGCACCCCTCGCCTGTCTGACCACCGTCTACCGACCGCTTTCTCACGCCTACCACATCGCTGGCCGATTCATCCACGGCTATGCCCTTAATGGTCGGATGCACGTTCCGCCCCAGTACATCCACTCGCTGTTCGTCCATCAGATTCCTGACAACGATCTGTCCGCTGAGATTGGCAAAGAATTCGGCATCAAAGTCACTCGTTCCATCGAGGATGCTCTGGTCTCCGGCGGCAAACTCGCCGTCGAGGGCGTTCTGCTCATCGGCGAACACGGCAATTACCCGCTCAACGACCGCGGACAGATCCTCTATCCGCGCTATGAGTGGATGGAAGAGATCGCTCGGGTCTTCAAGAAGGTCGGCAAGAGCGTGCCCGTCTTCAATGACAAACACCTGTCGTACACCTTCGAGAAAGCCAGCAAGATGCTGGCCTTCGGCAAGGAACTCGGCTTTCCGATCATGGCCGGCAGCAGTTTGCCGGTGGTCTGGCGACGGCCCGAACTGGAACTCAAGCTCGAATCGCCCATCGAGGATGCCTTGGTAGCGGCCTACGGCCCCATCGAGGTTTACGGCTTCCATGCCCTGGAGACGTTGCAAACCATGATCGAACGCCGTAAGGGCGGCGAGACAGGGGTCAAGGCCGTCACTTGTCTGGTCGGCAAGGAGGTCTGGCGAGCGGCCGATGCCGGCAAATGGAGCTGGGATCTGCTCGAGGCGGCCCTGGCTCGATCCGAGTCGGTCAACCCCGGCGACATTCGCCAGAACACTGGCACCATGAAGGTGTTGGGCCACCCTATCGTCCCGCCCACTGCCTTCCTCATCGAGTATCGCGACGGCACGCGTGGCACCATTCTGCTGCTCAACGGCCATCTGCGTGACTTTGTGTTCGCGGCCAAAATTCGCAACGAACCGAAACCGGCCTCGTGCTTGTTCGTGCTGCCGCCTCCGCCCGGTGCACGCTTTTTCGATGCCCAGTGCATCAACCTGGAAAAGTTCTTCCAGAGCGGCAAGGCTCCCTATCCGGTCGAACGCACTCTGCTGACCACGGGCGTTCTCGATGCTGCCATGCGTAGCCATCATGCCAAGGGCGTTCGCATCGAAACGCCCGAACTCGACGTGCGTTACACCGCACCGGCTGACAGCGGCTTCCTTCGCGGCAGCATTGCCGATGTGTGAACCTCAATGCGTCTCGCGATTCGCTATGCGACCCTGATCGCTCTGATGTTTTGGCAAGGAGGTTTCACCTTCTACGCCAGCATTGTCGTTCCTGTCAGCACCGAGGTACTCAACTCCTCGCTGCGTCAGGGATTCATCAGCCAGGCAGTGACCTATCGGCTCAATATCTCCGCCGCCTGTGCCCTGGCGGTCTTGGCCCTGGATCTGACCTGCACCTGCGATCCGTCGCGAATCCGCAAGTGGATACGCTGGGGACTGTGGCTCGGCATGGCTCTGTGCCAAGGATTGCTGTTCTGGCTGCACGATTATCTCAATGGCTTCATGGTCAGCAAGGGACTGATCATTCTCGACCCAGAAGCCTTCCGACCGGCGCATCGGGCCTATCTGTGGCTGCACACAGTGCAATGGGCACTCGGACTGGTCTTCGTGGGGCTTATGCTCCGCGCTTGGCAACGCGAGGATACTGCAGCCTTGCCGACGCGAGAGAGTTGACCGCTTCGTGACAGAGCTTGTCTGACTCAGATCGCCAAAAGCGATAATGTCCCGTCGCAACTCATTTCGGCGTCGCCCAGTCACCGAAACCGTCACAACGGGACAATAAGATCCTACACCTTCACCAAATCTTTACAAGAGCGACTTCGCCATTTTTCCGTAGACCCGATCCGATCGGCTTTGCTCGCAGCGACGAATCGGCAATTGCTTCCGAATGGGCGATCTGTGCTGATTGCGTTGACTGGTTAGGGCACGCCGATTGGTCTCAGGGCAATGCTATCGAACCGCGAATCATCCATCTTTTACAACCATCTCAGATTGCGAAATTTGTCCAAATTCGCAAAATAGAACCATGCGAGTGCCGCGCGACACTTGCCCTTTGCTGGGGTTCGGGATTGTCGCTTCTAGAGACGGTAACTATACTGCCACTTTTTAGCGACTGTCTACACCCTGGAGGTAGTTGGGCTCAGAGGTTCTGTTTCATGCGATTTCACCTGATCGATCGAATCCTGGAGGTACAACCGGGACGATCTCTCAAGGCGGTCAAGAACCTCACCCTAGGGGAGGAGTATCTGGCCGACCACTTCCCAGGCTTCCCTGTGATGCCGGGGGTTCTGATGCTTCAGACCCTCGTCGAGGCAGGAGCTTGGCTGTTGCGTCTGTCGGAAGACTACCAACACAGCATCATCGTGCTGCGGGAAGTCAAGAACATCAAGTACGGCACCTTCATGGAACCGGGCCGACAGTTGACGCTGACGATGGAACTGGTCGAGAGGAGTGCGGGGCAGGCGGTGTTCAAGGGCAAGGGCGAGTCCGAGGGACAGTCCACGGTTTCGGCACGGCTGATCCTGGCTTCTTACAACCTAGCCGATAGCAACCCAGCGTGGAAGCCGACCGATGAGCGCATCGTGCAAGAGCAACGCCAGCAAGCCCAGTTGCTCTGTCGCGGTCTGATGCTCTCGGGAGGGACATCGGCCAACGGAGTCGCTAATACTACTATCGAAAGATAACCACGAGCAATGAGGGCTTGACCATGCGGCTGAAGGATCGGATCGCCATTGTCACGGGAGGAAGTCGCGGCATCGGCCGGGGCATCGTCCAGGCATTTGCTGCCGAGGGGGCGAAAGTGGCCGTTGTTTATCGTGGCAGCCAGCAAGCCGCTGAGGCCCTGGTGCAAGAAGTGACCGCTGCCGGTGGCACCGCTCGGGCTTATCAGTGTGATGTGACCAACCTGTCGGCCGTCGAGGAGTGTGTCAAAGCCGTCGAGACCGACCTGGGCGGACAGGTAGACATCCTGGTCAATAACGCGGGGGTCATTCACGACGATCTGTTCGTGCGACTCGAGCCGGAGCAATGGAACACCGTGTTGCAGACTAATCTGGGCGGCACCTACAACTTCTGCAAGGCGGTGGCCTATCCGATGATGCGACGCCGCTCGGGCCGAATCATTAATATCTCAAGCATAGCGGCCGATCATGTGAATGTCGGTCAGACCAACTACGCCGCTAGCAAGGGCGCGATCAACGCCTTCACTCGCGCCTTGGCCATCGAACTAGCTGGCCGAGGCGTGACGGTCAATGCTATCGCTCCGGGGTTCATCGAGACGGACATGAGCGCTGCTGTTCGCAATAAGGCGGGCGATCTGCTGAATAAGATGATCCCCATGAAACGCATCGGCACCCCTGCCGACATCGCTCGCGTGGCGGTATTCCTGGCCAGCCCCGATAGCAGTTACATGACTGGACAGGTTTTGAAAGTCGATGGTGGCCTCAGCCTAGGAGCGGTAGCCCATGGTTGAGTTCCGTTCAAAGAGGCTGAATTGTCGTCATCTGATCCCCGGAGGCCCGGTCTCGTTGGCCGGCTCCTCTTTGTTCCAGAAAATCCGGGCCAAGCGGCCGGACCAGACTTGAGGAGGTTCTTAATCATGCCTACCCAGGAAGAAATCTATTCCAAAGTATCGGCGACGCTCGTCGAGGCACTGAATGTGGACGAGGAGGACATCAAGCCCACCTCGACCCTGCAAGGCGACCTCGGAGCCGAGTCGATCGATTTCCTGGACATCGTGTTTCGTCTGGAGCGGGAGTTCGGCATCAAGATCCCGCGTGGCGAACTGTTCCCCGAAAGCATCTTCCAAGGTGACCCAGATTTCGTGGCCAATGGTCGTGTCACCCCCAAGGGACTCGAAGAACTGCGCGCCAAGATGCCCTTCGCCGATCTGACCCAGTTCGAGAAGAATCCCGATGTTAACAAGCTGAGTGATCTGTTCACGGTCGATCTGATCACCCGCTATCTGCACAACAAACTGAGCAAGTAATGCCAGGAGCTAGCCAACAAGCCATCTGCTTGCTGGCTAAACCGGCCAGAGTTTCTGCCAACCCACGAGGGCGAAGATGCGCTGGATCTGGATTGACCACTTTCTGGAATTCCACAGCGGTAAGTATGCCCGCACGGTCAAGCAGTTAAGCCTGGCCGAGCATCACTTCGCCCAACATTTTCCCGGCTATCCAGTGATGCCGGCCTCTCTGATTTTGGAAGGGCTGGCCCAGACTGGGGGTATCCTGGTCGGCGAGGCCAGCCAGTTCCAGGAAAAGGTGGTGCTGGCCAAAGTGCCTCGCGCCGTGTTCCATCGAGAGATGCTCGCCGGAGAAACTCTGATCTATGAGGCCGAGATCCTGCACCTGCGACCCGAAGGCGCGGCGGTCAACTGCCGGGTACTCGTCGAGGGACAGGTCACTGCCGAGGCGGAAATCTTTTTCGCCTATCTCGACCAGAATCGCTCGCAACAACTATTCGGCAAGGACAATTTCGTCTTTGGGGGCGAACTCCGCCACATTGTCGAACGCTGGACCCGGAAAGTGGATCGGGCCAAATCGCCTGCCGAGGGAGGCTGATTCCAGCGCAGCACAGATGAGACAAGCAACGGCGAACCGAGAGTAATCTACGCAGGAGGGCAGTGTCGGGAGTCCACAGCAGGACGAACCGACCAGCCACGATTCACACATGGCTTCCGCATCGCGACGAATCGTGATCACCGGCCTGGGACTGGTCACTCCCCTGGGCAACACCGCCGACCATTTCTGGCAAGGTCTGCTCGCCGGCAAAAGTGCCATCGCGCCGATCCGGGCCTTCGATGCGAGCGGCCTGTCGACGCGCTTTGCCGCCGAAATCCCAGACTTCGATGCCAAATCCTATGTGGATAAATCGCAGCGCAAGAGCCTGCGAATGATGGCCCGACCGATTCAACTGGCCGTCGCCGCCGCCGCTGTCGCTTTGCAACATGGCCAGGTGGATAAGAGCAAGCTCGATCCGACCCGCTTCGGAGTCGAGTTCGGAGCCGGTCTGATCGCCAGTGAATTGCCCGAACTCATCGATGCCGCCCGCGTCAGTACCAACTGTCAGCCCGGTCGAGCCAGCTTAGCCCTCTGGGGTGAAAAGGGCATCCCGACCATTCAACCGTTGTGGATGCTCAAGTACTTGCCCAACATGCCCGCCTGCCACATCTCCATCTTGCACAACGCCCAGGGGCCGAACAATTCGATCACCGGCAGCGATGCCGCCAGTCTGCTAGCCATCGCCGAGGCCAACCGCATCCTGCGTCGCGATGCCGCCGACTTCTTCCTGGTGGGCGGCTGCGAAAGCAAGATCAATCCGCTGAGCATGGTTCGCCAGTGTCTATTCGATCAACTGTCGCAACGCAACGATGATCCACAAAAGGCCTGTCGGCCCTTCGACAGCGAACGCGACGGCATCGTCCTGGGCGAAGGTTCCACGGTAATGGTAATCGAAGACCAGGTTCATGCCGAACGTCGTGGGGCGACCATTCTGGCGGAACTGGTGGGGGCCGCTGCCGCCTTCGATCGTCAGCTTGATGGTTCCGGTCTGGCGCGAGCCTGCCGGGCTGCAATGAACCAAGCCGGCATCGGGCCGGACGATCTGGATCATGTCAACGCTCATGGCTTGGGCACTCACAAAGACGATGCTTGGGAGGCGCGTGGCTTGGCGGAGGTGGTGGGCGACCGCGTGCCGGTCTTCGCTGCTAAGGGCTACTTCGGCAACCTGGGAGCGGCCGCCGGAGTCACCGAACTGGCTGCCAGCGTACTGGCTCTACACCACGGCGTGTTGCCCATCAGTCTCTATCACGAGAAAACCGCCCCAGATTGTCCTATTCGCGTCCACACCGGCGAGCCGCGCCCCGTTCGCAAGCCCTACGCTCTCAAGGTTGGCTTTACACAAATGGGCCAGTGCGTGGCCCTGGTCATTCGTCGGCCGGCGTGATGGAGCTAGACGGTGGTCAGCATCCGCCCTAATTAAACTTACTGCAAACGCTGCACCACTGTAGTCTACGGCCTGCTGACGACTGTCTACACCTGATGACGATGATGCGGGAGAAACACATGCGACGGGTTGTCATCACAGGTATGGGAGCGATCACGCCACTGGGCAACAGCGTCAAGGAGATGATGGACGCGCAACTGGCGGGAAAGAGCGGTGTTGGGCCGATCTTGCACTTCGATGCCCAAACCTTCCCGACGAAATTCGCGGCTCAGGTCAAGGACTTCAACTTGGCCGATTACGTCGGGGATGCCAGCCGCTGGGAGTTCTCCGGGCTGAACAGTCGCTTTGCGGCCGCTGCGGCCGAAGCCGCATTACGGCAGTCTGGCCTACGCGACGACAGCCGAGTGGATCGCACACGGTTCGGAGTGTACCTCGGCTCCGGCGAAGGGGTGCAGGATTTCCACAATCTGCTGTGGCAGATCGCGCAATCGTATCGTCCCGAAACCCGCGATCTGGATCTGGTCGCCTTCACTCGCGGCGCGCTACAGTCGTTCCACCCACGCCACGAGGCCGAGCAGGAACTGCACACCACAGCGGGCCATCTAGCCGCTCACTTCGGCCTGGAAGGGCCGAACTTCAACTGCCTGACCGCCTGTGCCGCTTCCAGCCAGGCCATCGGCGAAGCCGCCGACCTAATTCGCCAGGGGGAAGCCGATCTGATGCTCGCCGGCGGTGCCCACAGCATGATTCATCCCTTTGGGGTGACCGGCTTCAATCTGCTGACCGCCCTGTCCACTCGCAACGATGCGCCGCAGAAGGCTTCACGTCCCTTCGACCTCAATCGCGACGGCTTCGTACTGGGCGAAGGAGCGGGCATGATCGTTCTGGAAGAATACGAACACGCTCGCCGTCGTGGTGCCAACATCCTAGCGGAATTGACCGGCTACGGTAGCACGGCGGATGCCTTCCGCGTCACCGACAGCCACGAGGACGGCCGGGGAGCGGTCGCTTGCATTAGCGAAGCTCTTCGAGATGCCCGACTCAACCCCGACGACATCGACTATGTGAATGCCCACGGCACCAGCACCAAGGTCAACGATGCCGCCGAGACTCTGGCCATCAAGAAGGTCTTCGGCGAATACGCCTATCGTCTGCCGGTCAGCTCGAGCAAAAGCATGCTCGGCCACCTGATCGCTGCTGCTGGTGTGGTTGAACTGATTACCTGCGTCGAGGTGCTGCATCGCGGCTGGCTACCACCTACTATCAACTACGAAACCCCCGACCCCGAGTGCGATCTCGACTATGTACCCAATACCGCTCGGCAGCACGCGGTGCGACACGCTCTGAGCAACAGCTTCGGCTTCGGCGGACAGAATATCTCGTTGATCGTCAGTAAAATCTGATTGCAGATGCGTGGCCCGGCATGAGCTGCTGCGGCGGCAAAGACGATTCGCCGATAAACGACTTGACTTTGCGAGAAGTGCAACGTGGTTTTCCTCTTGATCGGCTTAGCTCTGTTGTTTCTTGTACCGACCTTACTGCTGGGTGGATTCCTCTACCTCCACAGTAGAGCCGTGAACAACTACCTGCCACGGATAGTTCGCATCTTTCAAGAGCGACCGCTGTTTATCGTGCCACGCGGCGAGCCGGACGCTGATGCCGAGGAGGTTTGGTTCCCCACTAGCGACGGGCTGAAACTGCACGGCTGTTACCTGCGAACGCCGCATCCGCGCCGTGGCGTGCTGCTTTTTGGCCTGGAGTTCGGCTCGAATTGCTGGTCGGCCCGTAACTACTGCGAACAGTTGCTGCAAGGCGGTTTCGATGTTTTCGCCTTCGAGACACGCAATCAAGGACAGAGCGACAAAATGCCCGGCTACGAACCGCTTCAGTGGGTGACCGACTACGAGGTCACCGACACCTGTGCCGCTTTGGCTTATCTCAAGAGCCGACCCGATGCCGACCCACGCGGCGTGGGATTGTTCGGCATCAGCAAGGGAGCCGGGGCTGGCATCCTGGCGGCAGCCAATGATCCCACCGTCCGCTGCTGCGTCACCGATGGACTGTTCGGCACCTTGACCACGCTAGTGCCCTATATGCGGCAATGGTTCCGCATCTACAACACTTGGTTTCCCATCCAGATCATCCAGAACTGGTACTACAACTGGATTGCTCGCCTTGCTCTCGAAAAAGTGCAACAGCAGCGGCACTGCCGGTTCCCCTCGCTGGAAACCGCTCTGCGCCGACTGGGCAATCGTCCCGTGCTGATGATCCACGGTGAGCAAGACACCTACATCAAGCCGGACATGGCTCGCGACCTGTTCGAGCAGCTGCGTGGGCCGCGCGAATTTTGGCTGGTCGAGAAGGCCAAGCACAACCAGGCTCTGCACGTCGCTCCCAAGGAATACGCCTCTCGCGTGTTGCGGTTCTTTGAGCAACATCTGGCGGGAACAACCCCGACCGAGGTGCCGACCCCGGCTGTTGGCGAATCTGCTCCACTTGCGAAAACGCAACTGGTAACCACTTCTTGATCCAGACAGGCGAATGCCATGAAATCCCTCGTTGGCCTGTTCCTCGACAATGTGGTGGCACCGGCGATCGCCCTGCCGATACAGTTCCGCTTGCGTCGCTTCGAGGCTGCCACCAAGGAACCGCAACGGGTGCAAGAAGCGCGCTTGTTCGAGATCCTACGAACCCAGGCCGACACCGATTTCGGCCGAGATCATCGCTTCGACACCATCCGCAGCGTGGCCGACTTCCGCAATCAGTTGCCCATAGCCGGCTACGAAGCGGTCGAGCCGTACATGGCGCGGGTTCGCAAGGGTCAGACCCGCGCTCTGCTGACGGATCGACGTATCCACATGTTCGCCATGACCAGCGGGACGACTGCGACACGCAAGTACATTCCAGTCACGCCGCGCTATCTGGCCGACTACAAGCGAAGCTGGAACTTGTGGGGCTTGCAAGTGCTGATGCGCGATCACCGCGAACTGCTGTTTCGCCCAATCGTGCAGATGGCCGGCGATCCCGACGAGTTCCGCACCGAGGCTGGCATCCCCTGTGGCGCAGTGACGGGACTGACAGCTCGTATGCAAAAGGCCATCGTGCGGTTGATGTATGCGGTGCCGGCCGGCGTGGCGCGCATCAAGGATCCGCAGGCCAAGTACTACACCGTGATGCGGTTGGCTTTGCCGCTGCCGGTCGCCATGATGGTGGCGGCCAATCCCAGCACCATGATCAACCTGGCTCGAGCCGGCGATCTGCACAAGGAAACCCTGATCCGCGACGTGCATGATGGCACTCTCTCTCAACAATTCGATCTGCCCGCTGACGTGCGGGCCGCCATCGAGCGTCGCCTTCGTCCTCATCCCAAGGCCGCCCGCCGTCTCGAACAGGCTGCCGAGCGATCTGGCCATCTCTATCCGCGTGATGCTTGGAGCGATCCGTTCTTGCTGGGCAACTGGATGGGCGGTAGCATGGGGGTCTACCTACGGCACTATCCACGCTACTTCGGCAACGCTCCCATTCGCGACGTGGGCCTGATCGCTAGCGAGGGGCGAATGACCATCCCGTTCGCCGACGGCACACCAGCCGGCGTTTTGGATGTCGAGACCCACTACTTCGAGTTCATCCCCGAAGACGAGGTGACGAGCGAACGACCAACGGTTCTAGCCGCCCACGAACTCCGCGAGGGACAACGCTATTACATCCTGTTGACGACCGGCTATGGACTGTATCGCTACCACATTCAAGACGTGGTGCGAGTGACCGGCTTCTTCAACAGCACCCCGGTGCTGGAGTTCCTCAGTAAGGGAGCGTATTTCTCGAATCTGACCGGCGAGAAGTTGTCCGAGTACCACATCACGCAGTCGATGATGCGAGTGCTGCGCGAGCAGGAGTTGACGTTGACGACCTACAGTGTCGCTCCCTGCTGGCCGGACGATGAGAACGAGTTGCCCGGCTACGGCTTGTTCGTCGAGCAGGGCGATCACCGTCTAGAAGCCTTGCAAACGCTGGCAGCTCGACTAGACGAGACGCTGTGTGACCTGAACATCGAGTACGAGTCCAAGCGAGCTAGTGGCCGACTAGCTCCTCTGCGGTTGGAGATGGTGCCGGCGGGTTTCTGGGCCAACTGGGATCGCCAACGGCTCCAGAAAACGGGCGGCGCTCTGGAGCAGTACAAGCATCCCTGCCTGATCAACGATCTGGACTTCGCCCGTCAGGTTCGTGTGACTGTGAGGTGAAAGTACTCCAGCGGCCGACGCAAGGTGGCTCGCTAGCGAGCCGGCCCGCGTCAGCGGCCGATGTTGGCGAAAACCGGATCCCGTTCCGCGCTGCCTTTCCATAAGATGATCCCAGACGAATTGCCGGGCGGACACCTCCGCCCTTTCTGATCCATGAGTGGGCGACCATGCCGAGTTACAACCCCCAGGCCATCGAACCACGTTGGCAAAAGTTCTGGCTGACCAACAAGACCTTCCGCACTCTCGAGACATCCGATAAACCGCGTTACTACATCCTCGACATGTTCCCCTATCCCTCCGGAGCCGGCTTGCACGTCGGCCATCCCGAGGGCTACACTGCTACCGACATCCTCGCTCGCTACAAGCGGATGCGCGGCTTCAATGTGCTGCATCCCATCGGCTGGGATGCCTTCGGCCTGCCCGCCGAACAACACGCCATCGCCACCGGCGAACATCCCCGCATCAACACCCAACGCAACATCGACAACTTCCGTCGCCAGATCCAGGCACTTGGCTTTAGCTACGACTGGGATCGCGAGATCGATACCACTGATCCAGCCTACTTTAAGTGGACACAGTGGATCTTCCTCATCCTGTTCGATACCTGGTACGATCCCGAGCAAAACCGTGGCCGAGCTATCGCTGAACTGCCCATCCCGCCTGAGGTGGCGGCCGCCGGTGAACTAGCCATCGAACGCTATCGCGACAGCAAACGGCTTGCCTATCAGGCCGAGGTGCCCGTCAACTGGTGCGAGGCTCTGGGCACCGTGCTGGCCAACGAGGAGGTTATCGACGGACGCTCAGAGCGCGGCAATCATCCCGTGGTACGCATGCCCATGCGGCAATGGCTGCTGCGTATCACCGCCTATGCCGAGCGACTGCTGAACGATCTGGAACTGCTCGACTGGACCGACTCGATCAAGAAGATGCAGGCCGACTGGATCGGCAAGAGCGTTGGTGCCGAGGTCGATTTCACCTTGGAATCCGGCGATGTGGTGCGTGTCTTCACCACTCGGCCGGATACGCTGTTTGGAGCTACCTACATGGTGTTGGCTCCCGAACACGCCCTAGTAGAGAAGATCACCACTCCCGCCCAGCGTGCTGCCGTTGATGACTACCGCGCCGCGGCGGCTCGCAAGAGCGATTTTGAGCGCACCGAAGTGGCCAAGAAGAAGACCGGCGTGTGGACAGGTGCCTGGGCCGTCAATCCGGTCAACGGCGAGAAGATCCCGGTGTGGATCGCCGACTATGTGCTGGCCAGCTACGGTACGGGGGCCATCATGGCCGTCCCGGCTCACGACCTGCGTGACTGGGAGTTCGCTGTCACCTTCGACCTGCCCATCCGCGAAGTGGTGGCTCCGCCCGAAGGCTACAAGCCGAGTAAGGAAGAACTCGCCCTGACGCTGCAACGCAATGGCCGAACCTTGATGCCCTTCGTCGGCGAGGGAACGGCCATCAACAGTGGCGAGTTCAACGGTCTGCCAACAGCGGAATTCAAGGAAAAGATCATCGCTTGGCTGAAGCAGCGTGGCCTGGGCACGGCACGAGTCAACTACAAACTCCGCGACTGGCTGTTCAGCCGACAACGCTACTGGGGCGAACCATTCCCCATTCTCCATGAAGTCGATGCGACCGGCAAACCGACTGGCCGATTGCAGCCGCTGTCTCTGGACGAGTTGCCGTTGGAACTGCCGCCGTTGAGCGATTACAAACCGACCGGCAAGCCCGAGCCACCGTTGTCCAAGGCCGGCGACTGGCTCCGCGTCCAGCGTAACGGCAAGCAATATGTGCGTGAGACGAACACCATGCCGCAGTGGGCCGGCTCGTGCTGGTACTACATCCGCTACATTGATGCTCGCAACGACAAGTGGTTCTGCGATCCGCAAAAGGCTAAAGACTGGTTGCCCGTCAATCTCTACGTCGGCGGCGCCGAGCATGCCGTGCTGCACCTGCTTTACGCGCGGTTCTGGCACAAGGTGTTGTTCGATCGTGGCTACGTTCACACTCCCGAGCCGTTCCATCGCCTGGTCAACCAGGGACTCATCCTGGGCGAAATGGAGTTCACTGGCTTCCAGCAGGCCAAGATGCTGCAACTGCCCAACGGCAGTGTGATAGCCACTCCCACCGGAGTTTGGATCTCGGCAACAGAGGTGAAGTTCGACGGCGAGATCGCCTGCCACCCACGTCAACCGGAAATACGCTACGCCTGCGTGAAATTAAACGAGGACATGGTCGAAAAGCAGGGCGACAGCTTCGTCCTCAAGGCTGATCCGTCCATCCGCGTCGATGCTCGGGCTTACAAGATGTCCAAGAGTCGCGGCAACGTGGTCAATCCCGACGATGTCATCAAGGAGTATGGTGCCGACAGCCTGCGGTTGTATGAGATGTTCATGGGGCCGCTCGAGGCTGTCAAGCCCTGGAGCATGCGTGGCGTCGAGGGCGTGTATCGCTTTCTCAGTCGCGTCTGGCGATTGCTGATCGACGAACGGGCTGAGACAGTACGGCTCAACGACACCGTGCAAGATGTGCCGCCCGACCGGGAAACCTTGCGCCTGCTGCACCGCACCATCCAGCGCGTCACGGACGACATCGAGAGCCTGCGCTTCAACACGGCCATCTCAGCCATGATGGAGTTCAATAATCATCTGACGAGTCTGGCTGTGCGACCGCGCTCGGTGCTGGATCCGTTCGTGTTGCTGTTGTCGCCGTTCGCTCCGCACATCGCCGAGGAACTCTGGCAGGCACTGGGACACAGCGAATCGCTGGCTTATGCCGCCTGGCCGACCTACGATCCTGCGCTACTGGTCGAAGACGAGATCGAGGTGCCGATCCAGGTCAATGGTAAGGTGCGACTGCGTCTGAAGGTAGCCGCCGGACTCGATGCTGCCGCTCTGGAAAAGACTGTGCTGGCCGACAGCCAGGTGCAGACCTTGCTGGCGGGCAAGACGGTCAAGAAAGTGATCGTGGCCGGCAATAGCCGACTGGTCAACCTTGTGGTAGCGGGCTGAACGACTGCACTCAGGGTAGCGAGCCGCCCCGCGTCAGCGGACGGAGTTGCAACCCTCCAGCCGCTCACGCAAGGTGGCTCGCTTCAGACGCTCTACTTGCCCACCGCACCGGGAAGACGATAGCAACTGGTGCCGCACACATCCTGCCGAACGAACACGCCATCGATGAGAATCGTGGTCTCGGCTCCACCGAGGAAGAGGTAGCCGTCGGGACTCAGCACGCCGCGAATGCGTTGTAAGATGTTGCGACGCGTCTCGGGAGTGAAATAGATGAGGACGTTGCGGAGGAAGATGATGTCCTGCTGCGGCATACCGGGCCAGTTGTCGATGAGGTTCAGGACGCGAAAATGCACCATGTCGCGAATTTCCGGTTTACAGACCCAGTCCCCCCGACCGACTTGCTCGAAGTAGAGCGTCAGGAGCCGAACGGGCAGTCCACGGTTGACCTCCAGTTGACTGTAGCGAGCAGTGCGAGCGCGATCGACCACTTCGCGCGACAGATCGGTGCCCAGGATCTGTATGTTCCAGCTCAGATAGGCGGCGAAATCCTGGCGCAACAGCATGGCGATGCTGTAGGCTTCCTGACCCGTCGAGCAGGCCGCACTCCAGATGCGCAACTGGCGTTGAGCGCGACGACGCTGGAACATGTCCGGCAGAACGATCTTGCGCAGAGCCTCGAACGGCTTGACATCGCGGAAGAAGGACGTTTCGTTGGTGGTCAATGCCTCGACGATCCGACGTCCCAGTTCGATGGCTCCGGGGCGACGCGCCTCTTCGAGCATGTCAGCCAGCGAAGGATAGCCCTGCTGTCGGGCCAGTGGTTCGAGGCGCGACTGCACCAGATAAACCTTGTCCGGCCCCAGGTCGATAGCGGATTGCTGCCGAACCAGGGTCTGCACAAAGGTAAAGTCGGTTGGAGCAAGTGCATTCACGGTAATCGCTCGCTAAAACGGGGCCATCTCAACGATCCTGTCAACTCAACTGGAACCGTTTGGGTTAGTTTTCAGCTTGACCCGTCGGGTGATTTCGCCAGCGATTTCATCCAGAGGCAGGATGGTGTCAGCCAGTCCCTTTCGGGCCACCGCACCGGGCATTCCCCAGACCACACTGGTCGGCTGATCTTGAATGATAATCTGTCCTCCCAAATCACGGATTCGTTCACAGCCACGCAAGCCATCCTGGCCCATGCCTGTCAACACCACGGCCAAAACTCCCTTGCCGTAGACCGAGGCCGCATCCCGAAAGAGGACATCGACCGCCGGTCGGCAGAAGTTTTCTGGGCTGTTCTGATTCAACTGGATGGCAACCGAGGTGCCCTGTCGAGCCAGGCCCATGTGGTAGTCGCCCGGAGCCAGCCAAATCTGGTTGGGCCCGATCGGGGCACCTTGCCAACCTTCGCGAACGTGCAACTGGGATTTGACATCCAGCCGCTCGGCGAGCAGTCGAGTGAAGACGGGCGGCATGTGCTGGACGATCAAAACCGGAACCCCCAGGTCGGCCGGCAAATCGGGAAGGACTTTTAGCAGAGCATTCGGCCCCCCAGTCGAAACACCAATGACCACCACGTCCACCCGAGACGGCTGGCCACGC
>Ga0308411_10000235_pt1 | contig 35008 bp, 44 predicted proteins | sample HotsprottomLayer_2_FD_203530 | JGI IMG/M metagenome (GOLD analysis project Ga0308411, IMG submission 203530) | Hot spring phototrophic mat microbial communities from Octopus Spring, Yellowstone National Park, Wyoming, United States -... | ecosystem: Environmental > Aquatic > Thermal springs >... | reverse complement strand
TTCGATTTTAGTGATATGGATTCCAAGTTGGAATCCAGAATTTGTGCGGTTTTTGGAGTTTCTCCGATTTTGCTGAACTTGCCTGGAGGTTTGGAGCGCTCCACGTTCAGCAATTACGAGCAAGCTTTGCGGACGTTTTGGACGAACGTTCTCATACCGCAAATGGAAGACATTCTGGATGTGGTTCAAAATCAGATTTTATCTGAATTTGATGCTACAGGGGAGTGGGACTACAGTCGAATTATGGTTCTGCAAAACGATTTCAAAGGTATGCTGGATGTTTTGCTTAAAGCTTGTCAGAACGGTATTATTACTGTAAATGAATTTAGACAATATTTGGATATGGAAGGGTTTGAGCAAGACGAAAGGTTGTCTCCGATGCTAAAGCAAATGGATTTAGAATCCATTTCTAGGGTAGATCCTGAAGAAGTCAAAAAAGTTTCCAAAAGCAATTCAGAGCCATTGAAACCATCTGAAGAAGAATTAAATGCTTACATCCGCAAAGCGCAGGATCTAATCGCAGAGCCGTTGGAGCAGTTTTGGCAGGAGGAGCTGCCAAAGACAGAGAGAAATTTTCTGCAGTGGGCTAGAAAAGTGGAAACTCCATGAGCAAAACTTGGGAGGAATTCTGGCAGTCAGAGTTAGAAAGACTTTGGAGCGATCTCCAAAGACAAATGGGGGTTTTGGAGAAGCAAATAAAGTTGTCTTTGCAATTAACCAATCCAGCGGTTGGGTTGAATTTGCACCAATTCGACCCGAATCTGCCAGAGTTTATAGCCACTTACGGTTTCGAGATGGTGTCTGGCATTAATGCTAGCACGGCAAAATTTCTTAGAGAGATTTTCGACGAGTACATCCGAGGAGGACATCCGCACTCTTGGCTGGTAAAACGCATTCAGCAATCAGGGATTTTCTCCGCGGACAGATCCAAAAAAATAGCCATGACGGAGTCTACGCGGATTTATGCGCAGACAAACCTGCGAGTTTGGGAAAAGACTCCGTGGGTGTATGGGAAAAAGTGGTTTACAGCTATGGACGAGAAGGTTTGTCCAGTGTGTGGGGGTTTGGAAGGCAAAGTGGTGGAAAAAATGGCGCAATTTAGTGTAGATGTCGACAATCCTCCAGCACACGTGAACTGTCGCTGCGCTATACGTCCAGCGGTAAATCCAGATCTTTACAGGGTTGCACCAGCTTTGGAGGCTTTACCTGCGGTTCCAGATCCTGCGGTTTTGGAGGATCCTCTCCGCAAAAGTGCTTTTCCGCCAGATGAGTCCGATGTGCATGTGCTTGTCGATAGGGTTTATGAGGAAAATACTAAACTCAGGAAAGCTTTGAATTCGTTTTTCAAAAAATTAATTGCGCAAGAGGAATCTATTCCAAAGGACTGGGATTTTTCCTCTCAACTTAAGAATTTTATTTCTTTGCAGTTTAGCAGGATTCTGGATTCTAAAGGGATCAGAAAACCCATTTATGTGTTTAATTCCTGGATCAAAGCCTGGGCTGTTGCTTCCAACGACCAGGCTCTGTCTATAGCTTTACAGAATTTAGCGCATAAAATTTTTAAAACCTGGTGGCCAGAATGGCAAAATTCCAAATATGTGGAAATCATTGGGACAGGTTTGGAGAAACTGAAACAAATTGAAGTTGACAGGTTAAAAATTTTCTTAAAATTGGGTGTCGATACTAAAATACTAAAAGATGAAAATGGGAATTGGTATCTTGGAAAAATTGAACTTCTTTTATCCGACTTAGTCGCTAAAGATTGGACTTTTTATGGGGGTCATCTTATGGATTTTGGTGGAAGTTTGGTAATACGAGAAATTGTGCAAGAGTTGAAATCGGATGTTCTAAAAACTTTAACGACCAATGAAAGTTTAGTGGAATTTATTGTTAATAGATACTCGCAAGCAATCATCCAAGCTATAACCCACCAAGAAGAATTTTTACGGGAGATGTATAGGTACTCCCAGGAGACCCTAAAGGATGTTTTGCCAGAATATGTTACACTTTTTCGAGGATTTAGTGTTCCCGACAAAGATTTGGCTAAATTTCCACCTGGAGAGGTGGTAGAGTATTATGGAAATGCGATGGAATCCTGGAGTTTGAGCATGAGTGTTGCTGCTAATTTCGGATTTATAATAGTTTGTGCCAAAATTCCACGATCCCGCATTATTGGATCGTGTTATACGGGTTTTGGTTGCCACAATGAGCAGGAATTTGTAGTTTTAGGGACTGCTGTGGATCGTGTTAGAGTAATTCAAAATGGAATGTATTACTTAGTGCAGAAAGGAGTTAAAAAATCTATGTCGGATACTCTTGTTTACATGGGTGAAAACGGTTATTATGTTGTGGTGCCTGGATCGGACAGTGCGGATTGGTTACATCTAAGCGGCAATCCAGAAAAAGAGATGGAAAAATGGGGTAAACTGCTTGCGGAGCAAACCCGGCGAGAGATAGAAAAGATTATTGCGGAGTGGGAAGAAACTTCCAATGCAAGTTGAGATAATTGTAGACATCGAACAAGCACTTAAACTGTCCGAACCCACATTCCGAGAAATCCTCCATCAAGGCATGGAAGCTGCTGTTTACAGAGCGTTGGAGCTTGTACCACCTTATCCACCTTACCCATCAGATGCAAAAAGTCCTACCCGCAGAACAATGCGTCTGGGAAAAAGTCTTGCCGTGTTAAAAGGTCGGGGCAATCCGGATGCAGAATCTTACGTAGAATCCAATGGAAAAATTGGTTGGGTAGGTACAAACGTGCAATATGCTAAATACGTTATCGGCGATGCGCAAGGCAAAGGTCAAGTTTGGTATCACGCTAAACGCTGGTGGAGGTTGGCAGATGTAATGCAGAAAGGTGAATCAGAAATAATAGAAACCTTTACCAAAGCCATAGATCGAATGCTTAAAGATTTGTAGAAAAATGGAGGTATAATAAAAACATGGAGGTTAAAACAATTTCCCATTCTCCAGAGCTTCTATCGGAAGAGGGGTTAGTGGAAGCGATTTTTGCGACCACAGGGAACATTGATTCAGTGAATGACCGAATTTATCCTGGAGCGTTCAAAAAAACCATAAAAGAAAGAGGTAACAGAATTCGAGTTTTGTGGCAACACAAATTTGACGAGGTTCCTGTGGGGGTTTTGCATTCCCTGGAAGAAACCGACAAATTCTCCGAAGATCTAAAACAATCAGGTGTGGAAACCGTCCTAAAGGGAGTTGTGAAATTTCTCCCGACTGTTCGTGCACAAGAAGTTTATCAGGCTATTAAAGCTGGAGCAGTGCGAGAAGCTTCCATTGGTTTCGATATCGTGAAGAATAAATGGTATCTAAAGGATAACGTCCGTCACATCCAGGAGGTTATTCTGTGGGATTTATCCTTTGTAAACTGGGGTGCAAATCCAGAGACAAGGATCGTGCAGAAAACGGTAATACCGTTCCACTCTTATGGAATTGATTTGGAGTCTGAGTGGAATGCTCCGAATCTTTCCGATTTTACAGATGAAAATTCTTTCGAGAATTTAAACACTTCAGAAAAAAAGCGCATTGCGAATCATTATGCTTTCTCCGTAAACTATCCTCCAGAAACTTTCGGAGATTTGAAGTTGCCTCACCATTCTCCGTCCAAAAGTGGAGTAGGCAATGCGGTTTGGAACGGTGTTCGAGCCGCGATGGCGGCTTTGATGGGAGCCAGGGGAGGGGTAAAAATTCCAGAGGCAGATCGGGAAGGAGTTTACAATCATTTGGCGCAGCATTACAAGGAAATGGACAAGCAACCACCCGACTTCAAGTCAGTGGAAAATGCTCATATCCTTGTACAAGCTGCAAAAATTGTCCCGATGCACTTGCGGAAAGAGCTTTGGGACGAATGGATTTCGATTTTCGATCCAAAACTTTATAGAATTTTGATGGAGGTAAAAAGATGGAAAGTTTAAACGAAATTCTGTCTCGCCTGGAAGAACTGGAAAAAGGTAATCTGGTCGAGAATTTAGATGAATACAAGCAATTAGTTCAAAAAGCACAAAGTCTCAAAGAGCAACAGGAGCTGCAATCTACCGTGCAAGAGCTAAAAAGCTGGGCAGAAAAACCAAAGGTAACCTGGACGGAAACGGTCGTACCAGATGTTGCAGTGGACGAAAAATCCTGGATCGAAGTTGGACAGGTAAAATATCGCATCCCTGTGGGAACGTTGCAAAAAGGTTACGACAAAGTTTTCGAAGCTTACATGGTTAAAGGTCTCGATTACATGTCTCCGTCAGATCGCAAACAATTACAAGAAGGTTTAGATCCTGCGGGAGGTTTTTTGGTGCCTCCTGACACGATGGGTGCTCTGCTCAAGAAAATCGCTGCCATGTCTACGATCCGTCAATTCTGTCGGGTAATTACGACCAGCAGAGATTCTGTTCCATTTCCCGTGCTGAATTACACTGCGGACGATATATACACTTCTACCGTAAGACTCACCTGGACAGGGGAGCTTCCTGCGACTTCCACAGAGCATCGAGCTGCTGGTCTTACAAGCATGTTCGGTTTGAAGAAAATTGACGTGCATACGGCTATGGCGAGCGCTCCAGTTTCCAACGACCTTTTGGAGGACTCTGCTGTAGACGTGGCTGGGCTACTTACCAGTCTGTTCGGAGAGGCATTTGCTCTCGGAGAAGACGAGGCTTTTATCAACGGCACAGGTATTCGACAGCCCAGAGGCATTTTGCAGGAAGCAGGTGCGGACATCGCTGCTGTACCCTCCGGTAATGCTAGTTCTCTCACCGCGGATGGGTTAATTGATTTGTATTATGCTCTCCCTGCACAATATCGTCGCAATGCTCGCTGGGTTATGAACTCGCCAACGCAGAAGGTCATCGAAAAGCTAAAAGACTCTTCCAACCGATATATCGTCTCTAGTCTGATGTCAGCCTCTCTGCAGACGGGAGAGTTCGACAATCTCAAAGGCAAACCCATTGTGTTGGATGAGTTTATGCCAGATTGCGCTGCAAACGCTTATCCGATTCTATTTGGCGACTTTGCAGGTTACGTAATTGCGGATCGCACTGGATTGTCCATCCAGAGGTTGTCTGAGGTTTACGCCGAACTCAACACCACTTTATTCTTGGCACGCAAGAGAGTGGGTGGAATGACTTTGGAACCCTGGCGATTCCGCGTGCAGAAGTGTGCTACTTCATAATTTAGGAGGTGAGCTGTGTTAGGACAGTATAAAGTTATCTCTCTGGCAAATGCCAAAGCGTTGTCTGGGGCAGGTTCCACCAATGGGACTGCCGTAAATCTAAAAACAGAAAAGGTATCCACCCGACGGAAGTCCAAAATGATCGTTTCCGTGGGTGAACTTGGAGGTACCAATCCCACGGTTACGGTTAAGCTACAGGGTAGCGCGAATGGCACTTCCAACTGGACGGATATCCCTGGTGCTACGACGACTGCGATCTCTGCTGCAGGATCGGTGGAGGTAAATGTGGATTTACCTTATCCATTTGTGCGGAGCGTAATCACTTTGGCTGGAACCTCTCCTACTGCGTCGGTTTATGCAGGTCTCCTGACTGGGTTGATCTCTGTATGAGCTTGATAACTTTAGCAGAGCTGAAAACTTATCTCGGGATTGTGTCGTCTTCGGACGACACAATCCTGCAAAATTGCATCAACGCTTCCAAAGCAATAATCGAGAACTACACTTCTAGATATTTTGAGTCTAGAACGGAAACCCGTTATTTTGCTTGGGAGCGAGGAGACGAGATCCTGCTAGATCAGGATCTTTTGCAATTGAACTCTTTGGTTTTGGATTCTGTTACCATCCCTCCAGCAGACATTGTCCTTCTGCCGAAAAATTCGGAAGCCAAAACTAAAATCAAGTTGAAAAATTTCTACTATCCATCCGATCTAGATGCAGCGTTTTGGGAAGTGTCTGGGAGCTGGGGTTTTTCGGCTCAAGTCCCAGCAGACATAAAAATGGCTTGCACGAGGTTGGCTGCTTTTTTATATCGGCAGAAGGACTCGCAGGTTTTCGACGTAACAGCCATGCCAGAGGTCGGCCAGATCGTTATTCCACAGGGGATTCCAAAGGATGTTATGATCCAAATTAAACCCTACAGAAGGTACTTGGTATGAGTTTTAGCTTGTCTTCTGTTCGAACAGGTATAAAAAATGCTATTTTGGCCAAGTCTTTTACGTGTTTAGATGATTTACCTGCTAACGTAAATACAGCTAACCTTCCATTAGCTTGGTTGGGGTTGGAAAGGTTGAGTGCTTCTTGGAGAGGTCTTTCCGTTATGTGGACTTCCGTTTGGTTTATTGATGTTATTGCGAATCCTGTAGCACAAAAGATCCGTCCAGAGCAAAGAGCAATTTTGGAGTCCGCTATCCAAACGGTTATGGAAGGTCTAATAGAAGATCCAACCCTTGGAGGGAGTGCAGACCATATAGAAACTTGTTCCAGCGGTGGGATGCAAACTATCCAGGTAGCAGACGTTATGTATTTGGGTTCACGGATAACTCTGGAGGTAATTAACAAATGAAAAAGTTGCGTTATATCGGAAAAGGTTATTTGCTTGGGGTTCCAGCGAGGGATTTGGATGCAGAAGACATTTTAGAATTGGAAACCAAAGGTTGGTCTCCAGAGGAGCTTATCCGAACAGGACTTTATGCTCCAATGGAGCCCTCTCAAAAGAAAATTGTTACTCCACAAGAAACTAAAAAATCTGGAGGTGAATAATGGCAGTTTATGGGTTGCGTCGATTACAAATCGGAAAAGAAACCACCTGGGGAACGGCAGTTACACCGACCCAGGAGTTGCGTGGAATTAATGATCTGAGTTTTGAGTTCGATCCTGCTCTGGAGATCAAGGGTGAGGTGGGTCATTTTACACCCAGTATCATTAAGGAGCGCATTCCAGAGATCAGCGCATCCTTGGAGATGGACGTTTCCTACCAACACGTCCTTTACCCTCTTGCGATGGTTTTCGGAGAGCCAACTCCCACAGGTTCGGGTCCTTATACATGGACGTTCAACGCTCCGTATTCCGCTCCGTCAAATCCAAAATCTTTTACGGCTTATTACGGATTCGCTGGAGCTGGAATTTACAGAGCTGCAGGTTTACTGGCGAACAGTTTAACAATTTCTGGCAATGCGGGAGAAGACGTCACACTGTCTTTGGAGTGTCTTGCGAGAACTTTGGCAACGCAATCGAGTTTTGAAACAATTTCTTTGGAAGACGTGCAATACGTTTCAGTAAAGCACGGTTCTTTCTATTTGGATTCCTTCACAGGAACCATCAAAACTACTCCTGTAACAGGGACACTTATCGAATTCGAGTTGTCCATGGATTTGGCTCGACATCTGAAGAAATTTATTTCTTCCAATGCCCAACCAGAAGCGTTCGGAGAAGCTGCGTGGGATATCAGTCTTCGGATGATTTACGAGTGGAACAGCAGTTCGAAAAGTCTTCTAGACGATCTAACAGCAGGACTTACCCGAAGACTTATCTGCGTAAGTTTCGGGACTGGAACGGGTGCGGGAGAACGTTTATTCGAAATCCAAATGCCAGGCGTTTTAGCCGAGCCCATTACACTTTTCTCCGAAAGAGATGGAAATGCCACGGTAGAAATGACTTGGAAAGCGATATACCAATCGACCCTGGCAACCCAGCTTAAAATTATCGTCAAAAACGAAAAGAACAGTCTATAAGTATGGACACGGAACAACGGGAGCTAAAAATTTTCGTTTTGCCAGATTTTAACAAGAGACCAGGGACGTTCAAACTGCGTCAAAGGTTTGTCCGTTTATCCGCAAAACTGCTGGAGTTGGAAGAGCTTAGCAAAAAAGACGACTCCCAAGCCAAGCAGGAAATGGCAAAAGCGTTTTTAGAGTATGACGCTTTGCTGGAACACGTTTTGCGGACAGCTTGCCAAGTGGAAAACGGTACCATCGAAGAGGCTTTAGAAAATCTATCTGCGGAAGAAGCGGATACTCTATTCCAGCAGGTTTTTGGTGTTGGAGGGAATACACGTTTTTTCGAGAACGCTTCGAATGGGACTATGCCAGAAACATCCTCATAATGGCGCAAGAATGGGGCATCCCTCCATGGGAAGTGGAAGAAAACCTTTCTCTGTATTGGTTCGAGGCTTATTTAGAATTGTCCAGAGAAAGAGACAAAGAGCTGAAAAAGTTGAGCCGTAAAAATCGAACATGAGTCCAGAAGTAAAAATTAGAATCCTTGCCCAAGATGTTGCTTCTCCGTCTATCCAGAGAGTTGCGGGATCCTTGCGTTCTTTAAAATCGGAAGGACACTCCGCAGGACAGGCATTTGGGTTTCTGCAACAAGCTGTTTCTACTGCAATGGGTTTTATTAGCGCAAATATTGTGCAGAACGGGGTTTTTGCTTTACAACAATTAAGCAGAGAGGCTTTTAATTCTATTTCCAACTTCGAGCGTCTCAGCATCATGTTGGAGGGCATGGTAGCCAGAGATATAAAACGGGCTTCGAATGGGGCTCTGAGTTATCAGGAAGCCTTGCAACAAGCAGGAGGCGCTACCAAAGATCTGATACAATGGATAGAAGACTTGGCAATACGCTCTCCGTATGCTACTTCTGAAGTTATTTCCAGTTTTGCGCAAATGGCTCGTCTTGGTCTTCCGATCGAGGAAACTAAGGCAATGACGCAAGCTTTGCTGGACATGGGAGCAGGCTCAGGTTTGGCTTCTGCTGAGCTGGGTAGAGCGGCTTATGCTTTAGGACAGATTTCTGGTGCCGATAAACTTTTGCTGCAGGACTTGCGCCAACTTACGAATGCAGGTATCGATGTTAAAGCTGTTCTGGAGCGGATGGGAGAAAGTTTTGAGAGCTTAGAAAAAAAAGGAGAGGATGGAGAAGTTTCAACGAAAGCGTTTTTGGAAGCCTTTAAACAAGTTGCCTCTGAAGATTATGCTGGTAATCTGGATGCCATGGCACAGTCCTGGACAGGACTGGCAGGTGCGCTGCAGGACGTGAAGGAAATTGGTCTTAGAAGGTTATTCCAAGGAGTTTTTGAAGTTCTAAAACCCCTGGTCTCTCAGTTTACAGACTGGGTTTTGGGACCTGGGTTGGCACGTTTGGAATCCATTGGAGAAAGCATTGGAGTTTTAGCAGAAAAACTCATAAAAGTCGGAACAGCGTTTTTTACTGCGGGACCTTTGTCGTTGGAATTTTCGGAATCTCTTGGGATTTTTGGTAAAAATTTTAAAGAAACCTATGAAAAAGTGATTGTGCCAACTGCAGAAAGGATAGTCGAAAAGTCTAAAACTTGGGGTGAGAAAATTCGCAATGCCTGGACTAATCTGGTTGGAGAGGGGTTTTTTAGCGAGAAGTTTCGAAAGTCTTTATACGACATAGATCCTTTGGTCGGTCGTGTTTACGACACTTTATCGTCCAAGCTGAAACCTGTTGTAGAGTGGATCATCAAAAACAAAGGTTCTTTGTTGGAAACGGCAAAAGCTATTCTGGCGGTTTTGGCTGCGATAAAAGTTTTTGGAATTGTGTCTGGAATGCTGTCTGGAATTGCGTCTTTGTTGTCTTTATTGTTTTCTCCGATAGGTTTGCTTATTCTGTTGGTTGGAATGTTGGCTTTGGCTTGGAAAACCAATTTTGCTGGAATGCGAGATCAATTGACTGCATTGTACATGGAAAGTATTTTACCGACTTTCGAAGCGATCAAGCAAAAATTCGGCGAGCTTAGTGTTTCCATGAACACTATGGGTATCGATTGGCAGAGGGTTTGGGAGAGCATTACAGGATATTTTGTTTTTGGTTTTGTGAATATGCGCCATCAGTTGGGCATGATTTTGGCGCTGATTCGAGGAGATTTCGACGCATTCACAATGCATTTGCGAGAATGGATGGTTAACATCGGAGAGAAAATTATCGCTCCTCTAATTAAATGGTTGACGGGAATAGAAATTGACGCTCGCAAAGCCATTGTGGGCTTCGGAACGTATGCTTGGATGGCTATGGAGCTTTTGACGCTCAAAGTATCTAATTCCATCGAAACCATGAAAGCAGGAGTTATTAACGCATTTGTTGGCATGTATAATTCTGTTGCTGGACAGATAAACCGTTTTGGATTTGTTTCGGAGGAGATTGTTCGAAGAATTAGATCTGCTTTGTCTTTGTCCAAATTTGTAGTCATCGGCAAAGAAATCGTGGATGGCATTATTAAAGGTGTACTGGATAACGCTTATCGCATTGCTGTAGCGTTCAGCGGAGCACTAATCCCTGTCATAAACGCAATCAAAGCTATACTTGGAATTTCTTCTCCGAGCAAAGTTTTCGCTGAGATCGGAAAGCAAATGGCTGCTGGACTTTCCTTTGGATACCAGAAAGGTTTAGAGAACTTACAATCCGTCCCTGTCCTCGCGTCCACAGCTACTTCTCCGTCTCAAACGGTATCTGTAAATGTGGTTATCAACGCACAAATAAGCAATGAATTAGATCTCAATATGGTCGCTCGCAAAGTTGCGGAGGAAATTAGACTGCGTGCGTTCCAAGGCAGAGGAGCGATTATCTCATGACGTTATTTCGACTGCATTATACGGACGGTTTGTACAGTAAAACGCTGGTGCTAAAAAGCAGTAACAAATTTGGAGTGTTGGAGTATGAATCTAACACAGATGAGGATAGACTGGTTTTGACTTTGCTTGGTAATAGTGCTTCTGAAAACGTTGAGCTGCTGGGTCAATTGGAATGGTTTTTGGACAAGGTTAACCTTTGGACAAATAATCGATTGTATCCAAGAACTTATTTGGAAAGAGATGTAACAGATAGCGAGACAAATTACTATCGAACTCCAATCGATAGCATGCAGATAAATCTCCGAGAAAATTGGTATAATTGGATCAACGCTCGAAAGCCAGAGGTAGAAATTAAAATATCCCACCCTGCTTATTGGGAGTCTTCCGAGATCGCTTTGAAAATTTCCAATCCACACGTTAATCAAGACACCACAGATCCAGTTCGTGTGGATAATTTAACCAGTAACCAGGGTTCATCTTTGGGAGAATTTTACAGCTATTTGAAATACTTTTATTCCAGCCATCTCCAAGAATTCCAAAGTCAACTCAGCTATCCTGTAAAACTTCGTATAAAGTCTTTAGATAGCCAGCCGATAGATTCAATTTTGCTATCCGTCGGCAATCAGATGTCTGATAATGTACAATCTAATCGTGTGCTCGACGCTTATTACGGCATGGGAGGAACTACCAAACCGAGCGCTCCAAATTACAATTTGTACCAGTATGGATATTACAAAGAGTTATCTGTAAGTACCTCCTGGACGAGCGTTATCCACTGGGAATTGTCTGCTCCAACAAATTTAGAATTCGATGCTCTGCTAATTTTAGCCAGAATTTTAAATCCTAATTCCAACGTAAGATTTGGAGTAAGGTTCGGCAAAGATCCAGCAGTATTCTCCGAATGGCTCCAAGCAGAAAGTCATCCAGAAGAGCTTTGCAAAATCGGTGTGCTCCGTTCGACTTTGCTGCATAGGGTTTCCAATGACTACAATGAGATTTATAATTTGCATTTGATGGCAATCGCTTCTACTGCGACTATTGTAGATTTGGATTATTTGGAGATTTTTCCCGCAAGAGATGTGGTAGAGGTTGTTTCCGCTTCTGGAAGAGGTTTGCAGACTGGTGAAACCCTATTTGTGGATGGTGCTATAAGACGAGCGTGGGTGGCAAACAGCAACAATCGAATAATCGATCACTGGATTATTCGAGGAGGTGGTAATCTTACCTTAACACCAGATCGGGATGGGGTTGTATATTTTAAAATGCGCGGAGCTGGACATGTCCTAAAACGTGTCGAAGTGCAAGCGTTTGCGAGGTCGAGGACGCGAGCATGATCCATGCTAAAATACTGAATCGAAACTCCCTGTACACAATTTTTGCTGAAAATTCCATTCGTGTCGAACGGGTTATTTTGGCATCCTTCGGTGGGTTAATTAGCGCAGAGGTCATTTTACCGTTTGCTGGGGTAGAAGAGGAGTATCTAGCACTAATAAGCAATTATGTGGAGTTATGGGACGAAACTGGACAGGGTAAATGGCTTGGGTTGATTAATAATGTCCGCGTGCCCTATGGACAAATGACCTTGCAGAGCAGTTTGGAGGATATGTACAATAGCGTAAAAGTCATATCCGCTATTGAATCCAAAAATATTGCGACCGAATGGGTCGAAGATAGCATAAGCATAAAAACTTATGGAAAAAAGCAAAAACTCCTAACCGTCTCGGAGAAAACAGAGAGCGAAATAAATACCCTAGCCAGCAAGTATCTGACCTTGCACAAGGATCCTAGCATCGGCTTGGACGTCGCTGGCATGGGAGGAGATGAGGTTGTTGTCGGCGTTATTGGTCTGATACAAACCTTGGACTGGGTATATTATGCAAACGATAAAGGTTACGAAGCATACACGGAGACAGGTTCGGGTGGTCGAGAAATTGGAGAGGATGACCGACCAAAACTCGCCCAACAAGTGCAATTGCTTTCTGCCGATGGCTGGTCAGCAAAGAAAATCCGCATCCGTCCGTGGAAGTATCCAGAGAACAACCCTCCTACAGATGATTTGATTGTAAAGTTATGCAGTGATAATAGTGGTGTACCTGGGACTGCTTTGGCAACTGTTACTATTCCCGCAAGCGAAATTGGAGCTTATTCTGATTGGGTGGAAAAAGAATTTTCGAGTGCTGTTAACTTGAATCCAAATACGGTTTATTGGATAACGATTGAACGCTCTGGAACGGTAGATGCGAGTAAGTATTTCATGGTGGATACGAATTTGGATTTAGGATATCCTCGAGGAGATCCCTATCTATGGTACACGAACTTGTCGAAATGGAAACCAGCCCCTCAAAAGGGAGATCTGAACTTTGAACTTATCGGAATGGGAAGCGTCAAGGAACAAATCCAAAACATTGTAACAAATTTTGGACAGTTCCTGAGTGGGGTAGAATTCCAAGCAGACTTTGCTACAGAAACGAGAGTCTTTCGTGAGGGCTATAACACAGCACTATATGAACTCAAGGAACTTCTAAAGTTGGAAAGCAATCGAGCGATTGCATATGTAGATGGAAACCGAAGGTTAATTTGTAAATTACTACCGACAGAACCAACAACAGAAAGCAATTACTATTACTTGCTTCCCGACGGAAGAACACGTTATTATGCAGATATTTTCGATGTGCCGATAGTTGGAGAACATTATTTGCTCGAGGATACTAAACTTAGAGTGTCTTTTATGCCAGAGGAAGTCGAATATCACGTGGGTAAATGGCGCATCAGTCGCATCGCGGGTCGGAGCAGTCCATATCAAATCGGGGAGGTCTACTGATGCCTGAGACAGCGCATGAGCTTTGGGAGCGGTTACGTCCTTTCGCTATGCGGGACATCGAACAGCTGGCTAACCTTACCAAGCGCACGTCCAGCAGTGAGACAGGAGCGGAAATCGTGCTTTATGGATCGAAGGTTCGGAGGTACACGGCAGACGAGGACGGATTGCGAGCGGCGATCGGTGCCGCTGCCGATTACGATACGATTACCATCCCTGCTGTGCACATTCAAATCAACAGTACGCTGAACATCAACAAGCGGATAAAACTTATCGGAGTTCGGGATCCTGTGAGGAACGCTTCTTTGGACACTTATCAAAAAGGAGCCGTAATAAGCAATGCCGCTGGATTTGTTAGCGGAAACTTGGTATCTATCACTATCGGAAACGTTGCGCTGGATAACCTTGCGTTTTTGTTCAGCGCGAACTCTACGACCCTTGTACGTGGAATTTCTTGTTCAGTGTTGGGTTACTCCTTTCGAGACCTGCTGGTTCGTGTCAACAACAGCAGTTCTGGGACGACTTATGCAATTCAAATTGCTTTAACGGCTGCCTTGAGTCGAGTTTACGCATTTGCTTCAACTTCATCTGGGACGGCTGCTGGTTTAGTCGTGGGACCCCATTCTGCAACAACACTTTACGCGGACTTGTGTTACTTCGAAGGGATTTCTACTTCCGGACAAGGATATGGATGCGTGACTTATGCTTGTACAGGTCAAATCGCACATTGTGGTTTTAGCGGTACGACTTACGGATTACAAATAGCGAGTTTTGGAGGTGGATAGATGGCTGTAGTCAAGGTAATCGGGAGTTACGCTAATAAGGTTTTCGTCGCGGCAGGGGAGGAGCTGCAAGTTTACGCGATGCAATACGACACGATTACCGTCAACGGCACGTTGACAAAGCTAAACGGTGACCTGAGTGGTGGGACGTCTACGTTTATCGGTCTTACGGATACGCCGAACAGTTATTCAGGTCAAGCCAACAAGGTTGTCTCCGTCAAATCTGCCGAAGACGGTTTGGAGTTCAAAGTCATCCCACAAGGTACGGGGTCGCAAAATCAAGTCGTCTTTTGGGACGTGAATAACCAGATTAAAGCCATAACGGGTATCGAATATGATTCTGATTTGGACGCTCTGGCAATTATCGGCAACACTATCTACGGAGATTATGGCGAGACCTTCTGGTCTCGCGGCTATGTAGACATACGACGCATAACCGATAGTTATAATCCGTTCTTGGCTTTTTGGCGCTCTCGCCAAAGCGGAAGTGGAGCAGTTCAGAACAACGACCTGCTCGGTCGGATTTCCGCTCTCGGTCATGATGGCACGGATTGGTCTAGTGGAAGTCGGGTAAGGATAAATTTGCGAGCGGCACAAAATTGGTCGAGCACGGCACATGGTACCAAGCTGGACGTGGAAGTCACTCCAACAGGAAGTACTACTCCCGTCACTGCAGTCACTATCGACGAGAATGGGATCAAAAACGAGCGCACTAATACGGTGCGCACAAAGGATTATACACTGACCGTGCCAGGGACTGGAACGGCAGTGCTGGGTTCAGGGACAACTAATACTATTCCCAAATTCACGGGGACAAATGCGATTGGGAATAGTGTAATGAGTGAGATTTCGGATGGAGTGCAGATTCAAATTGGAAAGACCTTGGTATTAAATGGGTTTGGGTTGGATACAGATGGGTATTTAGCCAAATATCCTCAGAGTACTATAAGAGACCATTTTACAACCAGCAACATGTCTTCTTATTGGACTGGATGGACATATACTCCAGGTGCTGTTGCTTATAATTCTCGTAATCATTTTCTTACTGCTTTTAGTAATGTTGCTAATAGCACTTTTTTCTTATACAAGACTCAAACCGCTCCAACGAATGACTCTCAAATGGAGGCATGGATTGGGACAGACGTGCAACAAACTAGTGCAGGAATACGTATGGATAATGGTTACGTTGACAATGCAAATGAATACTCCATAGAACTTTATCTAAAATCTGGAGTTGGGTCATATCCTACAGGTGTCGCATTGTTTCTACGAAAAAATGCTTATGGGACAATAACAGAAATACAATTATGCGACCAATTTCCACCCTCCAAAGCGTATAGAGTAATATTACTACGTGATAGTACAAATATATATGTTTATGCAGGGGATGAAGTACTTATTGCTTGGGTAGGTTTAAGTGGAACTACGATAAGTCCTGGTATAACATTCACAAGACATGGATTATTTGTCAGGGCAACTGTCTCAGACCCACGAATGGGACAATTTCATTATTACGCAACCAATTTCTAGGAGGTCTTATGGACATCTATCGTACAAACCACAATTCAATTTATACACAATCTAAAAAATATCCTGCTTTGCGGGTGGAAATAATGCTGTCTGATAAGGACACAGAAGAAGTCTCAGAACAAAAATTATTAGAACAATTACAAAATGCAGAAACGGAATACGAACAAAATATAAATTTTATGTCAGATGAGGAAGGTAATCTAGTCGAAATTCCAAAAGACAAACCAACATTTTCAACTATCAAACGCTGGATTCACCAGTATCGCAATCAACTACTTGCCGAGAGCGACTACATTATGCTGCCAGATGTAGTGGCAGATAAGAGAGCATGGCAGGAGTATCGTCAGGAACTCAGGGATTTGCCGAGAACGTGGAGGTTGGATACCGAGACTCCGATTGTAGATGTGTCGCATATTTTGGAGTACGCGGATGTTGCGAAATTGCCGTTTCCACAAAAACCTAAAGTATAATTTCTTTAGATTTTTTTTTCGGAGGTGTGCAATGAACGAGGAAACTTTATCTTTAATCGCAGGTGCTATCCTATCCTTGCTAATAGAGTATTTCCCAGGGTTTAAACTCTGGCATGAACGTCTTTTACCAGAGCAGAAAAGGTGGCTAATGTTAGGTATGATTACTCTAGTGGCAGTTGCAATTTATTTCGCATATTGCCATTTTTCCGTCTCCATCCCAGACCTGGAAGTATCCTGTGACGCCTCTGGGATAATAAACCTTGTGCGCATAGTCATTATGGTTGCAATTTCCAATCAAACCACCCATAAATTAGTCAAGCGATGACCGAGCCTGAATACATCACATTGCAAAAGCAAATTGCTGTAGTCTCCATGCAGATCGAGAAAATCGCTCAAGATATTTTGGAAATCAAAGAAAAAATTTGCACACTCGAGGACAGAATGAGACTTATAGAAACCAACCAAGCAGGATCTCATCCTCTTCTGGAAGCGAAAATCGACGCTGCATGGAGACGTCTGGAAGAGCATGAAAGGAAGTTAGAAATCGTATCTAAATTGGAACAGTCTAACAAGATGTTAACTTGGCTTGGGGGAATTCTTGGTAGCACAGTCCTGATCTGGTTAATTACCCAAATTTTAGAAATTTTAAGTCATGGAATCCATTAGATTACGTCTTCCATTCGTAGGTAAATTTCCCATTACACAATTGTTCGGAGTCAATCCCCATATTTACTCTAAATTTGGAAAACCAGGACATAATGGTTTAGATTTTGGCTTGCCCGTAGGGACTCCAGTTTTAGCTTCCGCAGAAGGTCTGGTGGAAAAAACTGGGTACGACGAGAAAGGGTATGGTTATTTTATCTTACTCCGTCACAATGGGTTTTGGACTCTGTACGCGCATCTCAGCAAAATTCAGGTCTCTGTACAACAAAAAGTTTCCCAATCCCAGCAGATAGGCTTGTCTGGCAATACGGGATTTTCCACAGGACCCCATTTACACTTTGAATTGCGTGTACCTGGAGCCCCTGGATCTTACAACAAGGGAGAAATAGATCCTTCTCCGTTTTTCGAAGCGATTTCTGCTTCTTCGACAGGACTTAAAGAGGGTTATACAGGACATGCTGTAGTAAGCGTTCCTGCTTTAAACATAAGATTAAATCCATCTCTGTCTGCTCCGGTGGTTGGAAGCTTATCTGAATCAACTAAAGTGGAAGTTATTTCCACGGATAATAGCTGGTGCAAAATTGCTTTATATGCTAAAGCCGATTTTTTAAACCAAACAGAATCCTGATTAAGGACTCTGTTTGGTTTGGGTTTTGGGCAAACGTTATCCGATTGCTACCGTGGTAGCAAACTCAAACGCTTTTTGTTTAAGGTTATATCTATGACCAAACAAGGTAGTTAGTTCAGTTTCCTTGTGTCGATTAGCCCAGTCGGCGTATTCCGTTATAGCGTTTAGCCAACCGAGCATGGATCCTGTTTCCACGGATGTTCCATAAACTTGCATGCGGTTGAAATTTTCCAACCGTTTTTCGAAGTTTTGCTTAAAAACTTCTGCGAAAAACCTCTCTGAAATTTCTTCCCATTGTATAGAAGTTTTTGCAAACAGATTCAGAATTGCTTCCAGTTCTCTTACAGTATTGTGATAACTTCTTGCCCAGGAGTCCAACCAGACTTCAATTTTGCGGACTTCTTTGGAATTGTGTCTGGCAGACACGTTTAACGTCGCTTCCAGTCTAGAAGAAGCTAAAGTATTCATGCAAACCACCCTCACTGGAGCGATCCGTGCTTGGATTGGAATTCCAGGTTGATAAGGAAAATCGAGAATAGCGTGCAAGTTCCAGTCACTTGGATCGTTCGGATGCAATTCCACCCGTGGTAACCGACTGGTTATTACCATTCGATTGCGAGTGAAGAATAAGGTTTCTACCTCCCACCCTAGAACGTTATCCCAAATTTGTCCAATTTCTTCGGGACTTAAAATTTGGAACTCTTTGCTAACCAGTCCGAGGACTTCATCTCCATCCGGAGACCGACGGACAACAACTGATTTATCCTGCGCCAGAAAATTTTGCTGGTCAGGAGAGATAAAAAACCCGTCCCATTTCTCGAAAGAGATGGGTTTGGTCGCTTGAACAAGCTCCAGGACTTGCGTAGCGGTTAACGACTCCTGGAAAACCTCTCCTAAGTTATGCCAGGCAGGCTTTCTGTGCCCCCAGAACCTTTCTCCGAAGATTTCGTGACTCATGTTGGACTCCTTTCTTAATAGTCTATAAAGCTCCAGTAATCAGAACCGAATTCTGCTTCCATAATTATTTCCCGAATTAAACCGAGGGAGACGTTTGGGTCTGAAAATTTGAAATATCGATTAGACGTATCCCGAAGTTTTTGCGGAGACATTCTGCAAAGTTCACGCCACCTTTTTTGGATGGCTTTCTTTTTGAGTTGGAATTCTTTAGACTGTCGCATGGGTTCCTCCTATAGACTGCGGATTTTTCCTAGATCTCCACTGCAGTTTTCGAATCGGGTTTCCAAAGTGTAAAAGAATCCGTCGTTGTCGTAAAAGCTACAACTATCGAAACGGCAATGGATAAAATAGACATCCGTAAATGTGCATCGGGAAAACGTACAACCCAAGAAGGCACATTCGATAAACACTTTGTTGACAAATTCCAGGTTCGAGTAAGTTTTGTTGCAAAAGGATTTCCATCTGATTACGTCCATCCTGTTCTCCTCCTAGGGAGTCTCTTTGGGCAAAGACTACCTCTTTTTGTTCATTTTTCAATTAAAACCTCAATTTTGTGTACTTCTACAGGACATCCAGGTGGACTGTCAATAGATTTGGTTTCCTCATCCAGTACCCAAATCCCTCCATGCGGAGAATACTGCTTAATTGTGTATTCGTAGAGTGCTCCGTTTAGGGCACGTTCATATTGCTCGAGCCACCCTTTAAAATTTTCCTGTTCCATAGCATCGTCTTTATGCATACAAACGAGAAAGTCCCCATCCTCATTGTCCCCCACTGGGTAGAGATATACAAACCCGTCGTTGCTATATCTCCGAATTTTCTTGAGGACAACGTAACCATCAGGAATGGGGCTGCCAGAAGGGCAGACATAATATGGTAAAGCTGCTTCTTCTGGATATATGTCCCGAATAAAAGCTATTTCGTAGATTTTGTCTTGGTCTTTATAGAACATTTTTCATTCTCCTTTCTCGTCCTTTGTCAACGGGTGGGCATGAATTGCCCATAAACAAAAATGCCGAGACTATCTTCAGAGATAGTCCCGGACCCTGTGCCATAGAACGGCAATGGGAGTGGGGATGGGAGGTAATTTACTTATTAAGAAACGAAATACCTCCCATCCCTGTTGTGATAAACTCCACAGCCATGCCACACTGATGGAGGGACGTCATCTTTGCTAATATCTACCTTATGGCAAACTGCTAGAAGTTCATTGTCATTGGTTTGGAACTCGACGACCTTCCAGCCGTGAACTCCAATGCAAGGGTTCTCAAGACTCGCTGGGCGAGTCCCTTGAATCCCTACGATTACGTCCCCCTCTCGAATGGGGACGAGGGCTTGGTTGCTATTGCAACGGTGCCCACTGGTTTTGATAAAGCACGCAGGAGCAAGTTTCTTGTCCCGCAGAACGAATTGGGCTGCGAAACGGTTGCTTGTTGCTCCCCCTCCAACCCAGATCGCTGGTCGACCTGAACGAGTTTTCTCAATCGAGAATAATATGGTTTCCATTTTAGACTCCTTTCCAATAGACAATCACTCCAAAAATTCGATGCGGACATCGTATTGGCAACGATGGCAACCACAACGTTCTGCCCTGTGGCGGACTTCGTTTATTAGTTTTTTCCGCAAGTCGTAGATGTTATCCACATGCTCTTGCTCGAATTCCAGAATCAAAGAGTTCCCTGCCAGATTGCCATCCCCGTCCATACGGGTAAGGCAGAGGATTCCGTCTTCGATTGCGAATTCACAAACAAATTCTCCGTATTCTGATCCTGCTGTTACAATTACTTTTTTCGGGTTCATAGGTATGCCTCCTACAGAAAATCTGGTAATATAGATTTATAAGGTCTTATTGTATAAATGCGGACAGTCTCCGTGGGTAGAAACTTGTCTAACAAAGTCTGGTCGCTAAAAAGTAAAAAAGCTTCCCTTACCTTGCGGAAAATCGGCACAACTGTGCTTGCAGGCAAAATCCCCTCCACAAGTTCCAAACCTGTGTCGATTTGTCCTTCCGATGGATCCAAATTCAAATAATAATACGGGCTGAAAATCAATGAGTACCTTCCGTTATCCGCAAGGAAAAATGTGTCTAATTTATCGGGTATGGACATGCTCCCTACCCTCCAGACAGGACGATTTCCGTTGCGACCGTTCACCTCGACCACGGGTCCGAATGGGACTCTTACCCGTATAAAGGTAGAATCGGAAAGAGATTTGATCGTGTTGGTTAATCGCCATAAAGTTACTTGGTTCATATTCATTGGGACTCCTTTCTTGTGAATTTATGTTTGTATTATAGCGGATTTTCTCCAAAAATATCTTAAAATAAGATTAAAATTTGATTAGTGTTCGATTAATGCTCTTCTCCAACATTTTTTCCGTATAGCTTATACCCAAACCTGTATTTTTCCACCTTTCTGCCATTTACCCTATCCATCTTAATCTCCACACCGATTAGTTTGTCCAATTCCAACTCGATCGCACGCAAATGGTTGGCTAAACTTACCGTGCTAGACCATTTCCATTTTAGTCCTCGAAATTTTGCGATTGGAATGAGATCGTCAGAGAGTTCCCGTAGAGTTTTAAACTCTCTGGATTCCTTTGGATACCGTTCCAGCCACTCCAGCAGGATCGTAACAAATGGACTTTCCTCCGCCATTTTTTGCACTTGTCTGTTGGAAAGGTTATTTAAACCGCTCTGCAAGATCTCATAGTCCAAAATGTTGGGAGGAATTGTCTTTACCCTGCTAGCAAGAGAGGCGAAATCCGCCATCCGCAAGCGGATAATTTCTTTGGATGGATGGGTTTGGATTTCTCGAACAACCTTGTTCAGCTTTTGCAGCATATCACACCACAGATATTTCCAATTATTTTGTAGATATTCTTGGATTTCCCATTCTGGCAGAGGGTTTTTGATTCTGCGCAAATCGATTGGCAGAACTCGGTCGAAAAACGACTCTTCGGAAAACGGTGAGCTAATAGCCGTTATGGCTACATAGCAGTCAGGCTGCAGTCGAACCATCTCGTTGGTAAAATAAAGTTTTCGGAGTTCGATCGAGGATCCTGTGGAAATCGCATCCAATATATTTAGCAACCAGTTGCTCCGTGTGTTTTCCATGTTGTCCAAACACAGAACTCTGTGATGAGTTATAGAAGTCCTGAGCGCATCCGGTTTGTCCCAAACAAATTCCAAAACATCCAACTCTGGTGACTCGATAAGTTTTATGATTCTGCGCACAGCAGTTGTTTTTCCAGATCCTGGATCTCCTACCACCAACAACAAGGGTTTTGTCCGCATCAACTCCGGGAAGAAAATAGACAAAATCCATAAACGGAGCAACTGTACTTGCTCCTCTGGAGATGCGCTGGCTAGCTCAGAAGATTGGAAAGTCAAGTCATCCGACAAGACTGACCACACGTCGATCTCTTTCCAATCCGACCAGTCCAAATCCAAATGCATACGCGTTTGGAAGAAAACTTCCTCCCCGTTGCTTTGCTGCAGGATGGTTTCTCCGTTTAGAACGAAAACTTTGTTTCCTTCTGGGTTTATGTATAAAACCTTTTTTGTACTGTCCCAGTGGCTTATTAGATGTACTCTTTTCGATTCTGCTTCTTTAGAGCATAGCAAAGTAACATCCTTAAAAACTTTTCGCCCAAAATCCTCTGCAACAGAAATTCCAAATTCTTTGTACAGATAATAAAAAAACTCTGGGGATTCCAAAGGAATTACGCTCTGCTGCGGAGAAAACCAGAATAACTGGTCTCGAGCGGAGTCGTAGAATATTTTGCCATTGTCCAGTAAATGGGTGTGCAAAATTTTTGTTATTTCCCGCACTTTAAGGAAAGAGGGTTTCCTGTCCAATCGGATTCGATCGATTAGACGGATTTGCTCTTGGGGTAACGTGTCGAAAACCAACGCAAGGATCTCTTTTAGTTTTGCAACAGGCAGTAAATCCACAAGTTGACTGTATCCAAGGGTTGGCTCTCCTCTCGCAAAACGTTTATAAGTATCCCGAACACAGGTTAGTCTGTTTTCCAATTCTGCGTCGCCAGACTTTTTACATATTTCTGTTATCAGATTGATGGTTTGCACTTGCGACCAACCCGTTTTGGCTAAAAACCCAGACAAAGCTAAAGCCATGGAGTGCCGACTTCCTTCCGTCCAGTATTGGGACAAAATTGTAGCCAACTGTTCGGAAGAAGACAACGGTAATTGCTTGTGCAAATCCTCTATCGAGCAAATTTGCCATTCGAAATTTTCCTCAGGGACGAATTCACCTGTGGAATTAAATTTACCGAAAAACGATCGATTCTTGGTAACAGGATGTAACCCCAAAGGCAATTTTAGATGATTTCCCATAGCCGATATTCTGATGGAGGGTTGCTTTGGGAAAATTTCGATCCTGGCAGAGTGTTTAAAGTTAAGCAATATCTGCTGCAACCACGTAAAAGCTACGGAAGAAGAAATTTTGTCTTCCAAAAGTATCCATACATGATATCCTTTCCTGCCGCTGAACTCCACCATGTGGGGAATGGACATGGAAGATAAAAAATCGGAAAGTCTCTGCGCATCGAAAGCACTTACCACAGAGTTATTCGAATCAATATCGAAAGCCATCCATTTTACGGTGTTTTCGAAAATCGGGAAAACTGCAATAGCAATCTCACCGTTTAGATGCTTTTCGATTGCTTCTGCGGTTATTTCTTGCTTGGTTGGATAATAAGCCAGACGACTGGCTCCAATTTGCGCTGTCGCGTAGTTCAACCTATTGTGAAAAAATCTGTTTTCCAGTTCCTGTATCAGATTTTCCATACGACTCCAATTCTCCATGAGATCTGCCGATTTTCACGTCCACGATGAAAGGTATTCCAAACAAGTCCTCTACTTGCATGATGTTAGCGATTTTTGGAATGTGTTCGAAATCTTCTTCCCGCATTTCGAAAACTATCTCGTCGTGCACTAGATTTACCATGCGAATATCCAGATTGTTGCGCTTGATGTAATTGTTTACCCGTAGCACTGCGACGGAAAGCAGATCTGCACAGCCTCCCTGGATCAGTGCATTGGCTCCACGATACATTTTTTCTACTTTGTCCTCTCTCCAAATTCTACCTGACCAGTATCGCAAATAACCTTTCTTTTTACACTCTTCCACCACTCCGAAAAGCCAGGGTCGAATGGTTGGAAAAGTGTTCCAGTAATCGGAAGTGATTTTTTTAGCCTCCTCCAGAGTAAGGTTTAGCCGAAAGCGCAACGACCCCATCGTCATGCCATAAATCAAACCAAATCCGATCTGCTTAGCCCAATCGCGGGTTATCTCGTCAGCTTTACCCCAGACCCTTTGCGCGATTTGGCTGTGGATGTCTGTGCCTGCTTGCAAAAATTCCAGCATGTGGGGATCTTTGGAAACAATTCCAAACATGCGCATTTCCATTTGCTTGTAATCGATGCTCACAATTTGGTATCCTGGACGGGCGATGAAAAGTCTGCGCACATTGTAAGCTTGGCTGCGGTTCAGGATAGCTTCCACGGCTTCTGCATCCAGGAAAGAGGAAGACAAAAAAAACCCTCGCATCCCACTCATGATGTTTTGCAAGTTCGGTCTGCTGGAACTTATTCGACCTGTTCTAGTTCCACTAATGTTAAAAGAAGAATGCAGAAAGTTTTTGTCGTCAGTCAAACTGCTAAGACGCTGGATAAAATCTATTGCCTTGTCCGTTTCCCGCAAGAACTGGATGTCCAAAGCCCATGGGTGTTTTGCTTTACCCACTAATATAGAACTGGATACCATCGTGCTGTTATATTTGCGCGATTCTGGATTTCGACCCAAGTCCTCCCCTGTAATCGGATCCAAAAAAGGGTTCTCAGGTCGTGGAAAACCCAGATAATCATAAGCGTAATAACTCAACTGCTTATGGCTACGCCAGTTGAACCTTACACCAACCTTCTGGAAAAACTGTTCCTCTTGTAATTTTAGATTCTCTTCCAAAATTTTGACACTGCGATCCGCTTCCTCTTTGTCGAAAAGAAATCCAAAGTATTCGATTTCATATAACACCTTGAGCAATTCCATATTTTTGCGGAAAATATGATAAACTTCCAGTTTTTCCAATTCTGGTTCTAATTTTCTGAACACGTTCCAAGTTATCAGCACGTCGTTCAGACAATATTCTTTTACTTTATCCAAGTCCCAAGATTTTATTTTCCGCTTGTTTTCCTGATGTAGGTGCCAGAATTTTGTTTCCGATCCGAGAAACTCTTTCTCCACTTCTACCAAAGATTTAGAAAGCCTCGAATCGTACAAGTGCACCATGTCCATTGTGTCTCTTATTTGCAGAGAGTAAACAATCTCTGGAGGGTAATGGATAAAGAGTAAGTCGAACTTAATGTTGTGTCCGATCCATACCCGATCTCTGTACTTCAACAAGTATTCCCTAAGTCTGCTTGGATCAGGGTAAGGAAAAAACTCTTCCCTACCCTCTGGCTCCAACCTTATACCTATTCCTACAATTTTTTCTCTCCACCAATCCAACCCAGTCGTTTCAAGATCCAGAATCAGATATCGATTCATTCAGGATCTCCTCCCGAGTCTTTCCTTTCCAGGTGCAGGGTTTGTCGAAACTCGCGGTATAACCACAACTTTCACCTCGCAAAAACGGAGAAGACAAAACCTGTTCTAAACCTGGACAATTCGATTGCAATAATCGCATGATTTGTAACAGGACAGGGAGCCATACCGTTTTTTCCGCCTGGCAACAGAAACGTTTATCGAACACTCTATTAAGAGCGACCAAGTTCGTCTGCCAGTAAATGTGAGTTAGAAAATTGTGCGGCAAAACGAATCTAGCATCCTCGGCAGACAAGTGCTCTGTATGGTAAGCGTCGATAATCACTCTAGCGGCTGCAAGATTGGCTTGTATTAGCTGGTTTAAATCCAAGTTTTTCTCCAAGCTATATCCTGCTCGAACATAAGACGGTGGCAAAAGGAAATCGAAGTAAAGCTGCTCCGTTTTGTTGCGAGTTGATTGCTGCACAAACGACACTCCAATCCTGTTCCGCACAAGCTGATGGGTGAAAAACCTTGGGACGTCTTTAAGGAGGAAAACAAAATTCACCCACTCCAAAGGTGTCGCCAAAGCTGTCCTGGAATCTCGGAAGAACGGTTCTACCAAGTCTTCTGGAATGTCTGTCTCGTAATGTCCAGTGTAGGCGCGCATTCCGAGGGCGATAAGCTTTTTGGGATTGGGCGTCATGCTAATCAGATGCACTTCTGCCGTAACTCCTGTGAACCATCGCAGGATTTTATCTCGATAAGGTTCTTGGTGGACTAAAATTTTCGGCTTCATCGTTTTTTAGCTCCTTGCAAAAATTCTCCTAGGATGTTGTCGTTTTCCAGACAAATTAGACCCATGCTGGCATAATTGTGCAGATCCAGCAAAGCGTCTTTTACAGAGTCTCGATTGGGTTCGATGTTACCAAAATTCTGGAAAACTGCACTCACCAACCGCATGGAAATTCCAGCGATCTCACTTACCACTCCAATTAAACCCATCCAGTGGTAAGATCCACCGTACTCTTTGTTTTTGCGCACGAAGATTTCTCTTCCTTGCGCACAGTAAGAATCGAACATTTGTAATTCTTTCGTTTCGTCCATAGCAACCTCCTTAATCAGTATTTAATATTTTGTAAAGCAAATCTGGTATAGATTCAATGGAAAAAGAAAAATCCCACAAAGCATATCTGCCAATGTAAATAAGGTTCGGAAACACCTCATCCACGGGAGAAATTGGTTTTGTGCTAGGGTGCAGGATTTTAAACTTTATTCGATAAAGTTCATCAGGGAAAATCGGTGGTTCGTAGTGGATACGATATTCCTGGAATCTAATCTTTCCGTATTCCCAACATCGAGTTTCTGGTGGATTTCCTCCGTGGGTTAAGCACAAAGTTTTCTCTTCTGGGCAATTTCCATTAGGAAATGCGACGATCCATTCCCAACAGACTGGTTGTGCATGTTTTGGATTTGGAAAGGTTTGCACAACCCATGTGTATTTCTCCGTCAGACTTTGGATTTCTTCTTGGGTAAATGGACTGGCTAAGAGTTTCCAGTGCACGTCAGATATCCCTATCAGCCAGTTGCACAGAATTTGGGGTTCTAAATAGTACCTTTGACCTGTTGGATACTCCTTAGACAAATTGGAATCTCCAACCAGATGGTGCAAATCTCCCCAGCGATTCTTTTTGTAGTCTTCGGGAGATACCGTCCAATGTATTTTCCAGAGTATTCTCGGCAACAGAGGAAATTTTCTTTCGAAGTATTCGCTTTCGATGCTGGTAAACGGGTAAACCACGACTTCTCTCCGCATCGTCCAGATGTCAATGTCTATTTGCGGAAAAATCTGTCGGAAAACATAAGCCACCACCGCAGAAGAAGCTCCAGATCCTAAAATTGCGAGACTCTTATATCCCACTGTAGCACTCCTTTTTTCTCTTTGCATTGCTGCTCTAAAGTGTACAACCCAAGCCACAAAGCATCTCGTTCGTGTGGGGTTCCGGGTTTGGGCAAGTGCTCTGTGTACCTGCGCATAGAATGCATCCAAACGTCAGGTCTGACCCATAGGGTATTTACTCCGAAGTTTTCCAAAAGTTCTTTCAGCCAAATTTTTACGTATTTTACAGATTTCCAAACAGGGAAATCTTCGATCACATATAAAACCTCTGGGTCTGGAAGGACGACTTTAGTGGATTCTTGCAAAGGGACGCAAGCAGTCCTGTAATAAACCACTTTGTCGTCCTTCCGTAGCCAAGCTATACCTGTGTTTATCCCAAGATCTAAGACTACCAGCTTCATTGCAACTCTTTGAGTAAATCCTCGAAAACACCCTGCTTGGGAGGAATTAGAACGTCCTGCATCGGCTCCACGATGTCGATATCTTCGGAAGCTTTAGACAGACGTTCCAAGATCGGTTTGGAAACTTCCTCCAATTGCTGGATTTCCTCTTCGTTCAGCAGGGACACTGTCAGATATCCTTTCACTTTGTTTTGCCAGCGGGATTCGTATTTCTCCTGGATTACGGACACCTGGAAAGAGAATTTCTTTAAGGTCGACTCCAACTGCTCTAGGGAAACCTTCCCTGAGGTCGGAGCACCGATCAAATCTAGAATCGCATCCAATTTCCAGCGTGCCTTCGGAGAAAGCGACAAGTAATCCCAGATGAGCTGCTGGCTTTGTAATTCCATCCAAACGACCTGGATATACGGATACCCTGAATTGCCCTCTCCAGGGGAGATTCGAATAGGGTAAACGGTATATTTGCCAGGTTCCAAAACGTTTGCGCTACGCTCCAGACTGATTTCCATTTTGCACCTCCATGTAAGATAAGATTTTTTGATACGTTGGATTTTGGATAAGACGAGGAAGGTTATGGGCAATCCTGCACTTAGTCACAAAGTTCGGCATATCAAAAGACAAAACGTGTTTGGTTTCGCCTTCGTGGAGGACTTTGAACATATAACCGACCATATCCACTGCGGCACAGATCAGCTTACTGGTCATGCGACCTGTGAAGGCAGGTTGGATAACGTCCTCCTCGAAGGACTTGGCAGTGTTTACTCCGATAAGCACGACCAGTTTGTCCAAAGCTATCAGGTCATAAATGTATTGGGTAAAATCCCGTATCAACTTGTTGTAATCGTTCATAGTCGGCAAACTGTCGTAAGGTCTTTTAATGTCGGGGTAGTCTTCGAGGATGTTTTCCATCAGCACACTTTGCAATCGGGTCACACTGTCCACCACGATCGTTTGGTACTTGTCGGTGTGCTTGGCAAACTCTATGGCTTCCTCCATTATTTTTGGATTGTCGACGGTGATGTAATCCACAGTCATCTGCAAAGAAGCCAAACCATGCTCAGTGTCCAAAAACAACGGATCTGGAAACGTGCTCGCGAAAGTCGTTTTACCCACACCCGACTCTCCATAGATTAGGAATTTTATTTTCTGTAAGTACGTTTTACGGTCAAACTTCTGGATATTTATAGCCATACGACTCCTTTCTGTTACCACGGATAGATTTTGTTACAATATTCCAGCCATGGGCACTCCTCATGGCATGTGTACAAAGCCGTTCGACGGGGTAATTGTTTGGGTAAAATATATTTTTGCTCTACTTCCAGCACCTCCTTGATCCATTCCATCAGCTCTGCTTGGAAAGCATCTAATTGCTCTTGGCTATACAATAGCCAGTACCTTTGGACTTCCAGCTTTTTCCGTGCGGTGTCCAAAACCAAAACGTTATACATCGCGCCATCCACACTCTCTCCCAACTGTCTAGAAAGCCACACGTAGAAAATCCCCTGCAGAGACATAGCATACGTTATCGCGACGGGAGATTTTCGGGTAGTTTTGTGATCCACTACCCAGATTTTATCCGCCATATCCTTTATCGTTAGATCGATCCTTCCATTTAGAGTCAGATCCTCGGATAGGGGATATTCCAGCTTTCGCTCCACGGAAATAACCTTACCGATATTGGCTTTACTCACATATTGACTAATGAACCAGCTCAGGTCAAATTCTGTGTCTTTTATGGCGTCCAAATTCCAAATGCCTTTCTCGTAATATTCTTGGAGCAAGGTATGCACCGCAGAGCCTAAAGTTATGCTTTCCACGGGTGGAGCGGGGATTTCCCAACGTCCAAAAGCATACTTTAGTTTGCATCGGATAAAGGCAGAGAGTTTGCTTGGGTTAATGGTAAACGTCATAAGTCTCGCAAGCTTTCCCGATAAGCTCTGTCAGACTGGATCTCGTAGTAAATTTGCTGCAGAGTATCGTCCCAGTCCGAATCTGGTGTGTGGCAAATAACCTTTACCCAGACGGGCAACTCTCTGGAGTCGTACTCTTCCAGCAAGTGCTGCGCTGCCCATCGGACACCTTTAGGAACATGATCGGAAAACTTTTTCCACTGGATTATCAAATCTTCCAATTCGGTTATTTTCCTGGACAAGACTTCATTCGGGAACATTTTGAACCTCCTTTTCTAGCAGAATTTGTTTCAATACAGAGTGCAAAGTATATTTCGATTTGCGCAAGAGCAAATCCAAAAGTACTTTATCGCTTTTCACTTCGCTGTGGAGCAAGAAAACTTCAGACCTTTTGGTCGAAGTGAGACGCCTGACTCGGTGGATCGCTTGGTAAAAATAATCGTAAGCAATCGGTAAATCCCAAAACACTAAAGAGCAATCAGGCGCATTAAATCCAAACCTTCCCACCCCAGGGGTGAGAAAAACCACTTCCAAATCTCTATCGTTGATACGATCCATTATGGTTTGTCGTTCGAAAGGTTTGGTTTCCCCTGTTAGATACTCGGTTCTAAACTTTTTCCGCACGTCCACAGTCCGATGGTAAAGGTTGTGCTTGAAGGACGTGAAAACCAAAACGGGTTTTTCCACAGTTTCCAAAACATTTAGCAATGCCCTATAACGATCCCGTGGCAAAGCTAGATCCAAAACAAACGGATCGCTTACAATTTGCATCGTCCGCAACAGCAAAGTAAGTTTGTTCGCTATGGGAGACTCTGCTAAATATAAATCCCGATACAATTTGGAAATGAAATCTAAGGTAACGGAAGAAAGTCCAACGTTTATGCTGTGGAAAAGAAAATCTGGAATTTGCACATTGTGTGGATTCTCGTCGTACAAAATGTACGGATAAGCAGAATGCACAACCTTATCCAAAGATGAGCGGTTACCTACCACTTCCCAACCCCAATAGCGCTGCACGTAGCAGTGCTCTTCCGTCCAGCGCCAATAAGAGGAAAACCTCTTAGGATCCAGCAAGTGCAATTGCGTCCATAAGTCGTCCGCATATTTGCCAATCGGGTTGCCCGTCAGCAACAGTATATGTTGCGGTTTAGTGCGCTGGACGTAAGTTTTCCAGCGTTGGAATCTCTTTGTTTTTCGATTTTTCAACAGGATGGATTCATCGAAAATAATTGCGGAAAAAGTCTCTTCCCAGTCGGGGTCTTTGTCGTAAGAAGTTATCCGATAAGGAGCGGAAAATTGCTTATTCAACTCCCTCCTCCACCACTCGTGCAGAGACAGTGGAGCCACGACAAGTAAGTTTTCCGCATTGCATTTTTGCATAAGGTTTATCGCAATTCTCGTCTTTCCGTTGCCTGGTGGGATCCAAAGTATCTTGCGCAACTTGGTAAACTAAACTCCTTTCCGTTCAGACTTGTGGGGATATTTTAAATACATTTCTTGGACTTTTGACTGGAAAAAGATTAAAGATTTTTAATCCATTTGGTTAGAGTTTCTAAATTTCGAAATTTTAATCAAACATTAATCAAATTTTAATCTTATTTTAAGGTATTTTTGCAAAAATCCGCTATAATATAAGCATAAAATACAAAAACGGAAAGGAGTCTAGAAAATGGCTAAGTACACAGTAAAATACAGTTGCGGACACGGGGAGCACACCGTAGAACTCTTTGGACCCAGCAAAGAGCGCGATCGAAAAATCCGATGGTATGAGACCAACATGGTCTGCCCCGAGTGCTATCGGAATCTTAAGAAAGAAGAGCCCTATGAGGCGGAAGTCGTAAATAACATGTTCTCTGGAGGGGCTTGGATCGTTATCAGCAAGGGTGACACCTATTCTATCAAGGAAACCCTGAAGCAGCACGGTTTCAAGTGGATGGAGTATTACACAGATGCTCTGGGGACGACTCCCAAGAAAGCTTGGGGAATCCGAATCCCAGAAGATCGGGAGGAGTTGATCAAAATTTTAGAGTTTTTGCAGACTCTTGGTATAAACGACGTGAAAGTTCGCACAGATCCTCTAACACAAGCACTGCTGTCTAAAATCAAATAGGAAGGAATCCAGCCATGAAAGAAAGATTTGAGCAATTCTCAGAGCCCCAAGTCCTCGGCATAGTAGAAAACCAATATGGACTGCAATCCCGAGTCGTTTACATGTATGATAGAATAAAGCGAGCGCACGTTTTCCAGTTCGAGGACCAGGATCCAAATTGCCCTACCACTTGGGGTAGAGGGGTTCCTGGAGAGCCCGAAAGCAAAGAAGAAGCTTTAGAATTTGTTCTCAAGAAATACCAACTCACCTGGGTAGAAAAGGAGTCCTGAAATGAATAATGTAACCCTTTGGAGACGGAATGAATCAGGAGTATGGGAGCTGGTGGAAGAGATCCCACATCCGCTACCGAAAATGTACCCAAGAAGGATAATCCTATCTGATTCCAATAATCTGTTCATCTGCGAAGTGGAAATTGAAGGAGATGAGGATACCAGCGTAGAAAATTAAATTCCATTTCCCCTGCAGAGACCCACGGAAAAAACGTGGGTCTCTTTGTTTTTGAAGTCTACTACCATGGATACCATGGAAAATGGTGTTGAAACATAATTATGGGGATTGGACTTAACTAAAACACTTTTAAGACTGGATGCATGGATTTCGAAAGTGGATCTAATGTTCGAAAAAATTACCATGGCTACCATGGCTACCATGGAAACCATGGAAAAATACTCCGCATTGTAATTATATGCTTAAACATGTGTTCGATGACTCTTTAAAGTGTGATTTCCATGGTAGCCATGGTAGTTTTTAATGATTTCCTTATCTGCCTTTAAGCTTTCATTAATGAAAAAATAGAATCTGGCTCTAAACCCCCATGGATCCCCCATGGATCTACCATGGATCGAAGATCCATGGTAGTCGAGTTTTAATGAAATTTTAATGAATTTAGACCCCCATGGATGATTCGAAAAACCGAATATTAAAAAATTGCACAGCAAATTTTCCGACAAATCGATCGAATCCACTTCCAAGTCGTTTTTCCGTAAATCCAGAAAACCTTTTCCGTAAGAGAAAAATGCGTTATAATACACTCAGGATTCCTTTCCGTTCCTCCCTCCTGTCCCTCCCTATCAATGGGCAGTCGTCTTTCCGGAGACGGCTGCTCTGACTTAAGGTATAATTAATTTCATGCGGAAACCTAAGATCTCCGTCCAAGCACTGGTGGAACGCAAGCTGGAGGGTTACATCATAACCCCATCCCAGCGCAAAAAGCGCAAAGAAGTCATTGCGCAGATTCTCGCAGATCTGCTAGTGCATGGTAAGGCAGTTTTCCCTCCGCACCCTGCCATGCCAGGCGAGCCGATTCTGATGGAGCTAAATCCAAGAGAGTGGCTCAGCTTGGTCGAGACTGTGCAGGAATGGCTAACTCGCAAAACTTATTTCGATAATTTGGTGGACGCACAAGGCAATCGATACATCTTGTTACAAGATGTATCCCATGGGAGTTTTGACCTCTCTGACAATGGAAGCAAAGAAGTCGAATCTTAGTCTAAATTCTAGCAATACAGTAAAGGTCATTCTTCCAATCCAAACCGAAGAAACGCTGCATAAATTTGTCCAACTGGCGTGGGGAGTTACCATTCCTCGAACCAGAGTCTGCCCAGAGCACTGTTCTCCGTGGGAAGCGTTCGCGCATGCGTTTTTTGCGCGTTCCAGCATAGCAGTGTGGCATGCCAGCAGAGAATTTGGTGGAAAGAGCTTTTTGCTGGCTTTGCTGGGATTGACGGAGTCCATTTTGCTGGGAGCGGACGTGGCTGTTTTGGGAGGCTCTGGGGAGCAATCCAAACGTGTGCATCGTTATATCCAGCAGTTTCTGTCCAGACCCTCTGCTCCGAGATACCTTTTAGCTTCCGATCCATCCCAGACGGAGACTCGGTTCGTCATGGGCAATTCGATCCAGGCACTTATGGCTTCCCAACGCAGTGTGCGAGGACCCCATCCCCAAAGGTTGCGCATGGACGAGATCGATGAGATGGATCTTTCCGTATTAGAAGCCGCTCTTGGTCAGACACTTTCCAAGAAAGGCATAAAATCGCAGACGGTTTTGTCGTCTACTTGGCAGTATGCGGATGGGACAATGAGCGAGATCATGCGCAGAGCCAAGCAAAGGGATTGGAAAATTTTTACATGGTGCTATAAGGAATCGTCCAATCCGATAGATGGCTGGCTGGAGGAAGAGGAAATCGAGCGCAAAAAGCACGAGATAACCGAGCAAATGTGGAACATGGAATATGAGCTGCAGGAGCCGAATCCTAGCAATCGGGTTTTTTCGGACGAGGTTTTGCTGCAGATTTTCGATGTCTCTCAGGTTTGGGAAGGTCATGTAAACCAGTTTATCCAAGTGGAGCCAACAGCCCCAGAGGGGATCTATGTAACAGGAGCGGATTGGGCTCGCAAGGAAGACTATACGGTTATCGTAACCATCCGGATCGATTGCGATCCTTTTCGATTGGTTACCTTTGAGCGCCGACAACAACAACCTTGGAAGCTTATGCTAGAAAGGTTGGACTATGTAAACCGCATGTACAAGCCATTCCGCTCCACTCATGATGGAACGGGTCTGGGGGATGTGGTACAAGATTACTTAGAAACCTCTGCCAATCCTTTCATTATGGTCGGCAGGGATAGGACAGAGTTGCTTTCCCGTGCGATTGTTTGGATACAGAACGGAAAAATCAGATTTCCGATGATTCGATATCTTTACAACGAGCTTAAGTTTTCGACGATGGACAACGTTTTTGGGAGTGGACACTTGTCGGACGCTTTAGCTGCGATCGCTTTGGCTTTGCACGGGGTCAAATTTGGCGTAGGAGTTTACGTGTGATGGAGGTAATATGCTGAAGAGGTTTTTCAATCGTGTTAAACAATTTGCCTGGTCGAGCGTGCTTTTTCCGTCTAATTGGGGGAGCTGGAGTTTTGGGACGGAATCATCGGAAAAGCTTGTTGAGGAAGCATACAAGAAAAACCCAATCGTCTTCGCGGCTGTTAACTTCAAAGCTAACAGCGCGAGCAAGGTGCATCTAAACGTTTTTCGTGATGGAAAACTTCTCGAGGAGGAAGATCCTGCTGTGCGGTTGATCCAAAAGCCGAATCCTTTGATGAACGAAGCTGACCTTTGGAGATATATTATTGTGGATTTGAGCTTGTTTGGTTGCTCGGCATGGCAAAAGGTTCGCAATCAGGTCAACAAACCTGCGCAACTTTGGCGATTGCGACCAGATTGGTTGCAGGCAGTGGTTACGGAGGATGCGATCCTCTGGAAATACCAAACGGGTTCAGAGGTGAAAACTTTTCCGATGGAGGATGTGGTTTACTTCCACCTTTACGATCCTTTGTACCACTTGAACGCTTTGGCTCCTGCCAAAGTGGTTTATCCTTTAGTCGCTTTAGACAATGCGATTACCAATTTCCAATATCAATATCTGTCGAGCGGAGGACTTCCTCCAATCGTGCTAAAGCTAAAAGGGTTTATCCAGCCAGAGCAGATCCAAAGATTACGAGAACGTTGGTCGGCACAATATGGAGGTATGCGCAATTGGTCGATGCCTGCGGTTCTGGACGGAGATGCGGACATAGAGAAGCTTGGAACTTCTTTCGAGGAATTCGATTTTAGCGATATGGATTCCAAGTTGGAATCCAGAATTTGTGCGGTTTTTGGAGTTTCTCCGATTTTGCTGAACTTGCCTGGAGGTTTGGAGCGCTCCACGTTCAGCAATTACGAGCAAGCTTTGCGGACGTTT
>Ga0308411_10000234_pt1 | contig 35013 bp, 26 predicted proteins | sample HotsprottomLayer_2_FD_203530 | JGI IMG/M metagenome (GOLD analysis project Ga0308411, IMG submission 203530) | Hot spring phototrophic mat microbial communities from Octopus Spring, Yellowstone National Park, Wyoming, United States -... | ecosystem: Environmental > Aquatic > Thermal springs >... | reverse complement strand
CGGGCAGGACGATCCCGTTTCGCGGCGCGGCCGTGACGGTCGAGGAGACCGGCCAGGGGCTCGTGGACGCGGACCTGGTCCTGTTCGCCGGCGGCGACGACGCGAGCCGGCGTTTCGCGTGGGCCGTCGCCGAGGCCGGGGGGGTCGCGGTGGACAACTCGTCCACGTGGCGGCTGGACCCTCGTGTCCCGCTCGTCGTGCCCGAGGTGAACGGGGACACGCTGGCCGCGCACCGGGGCGTCGTCGCGAACCCGAACTGCACGACCATGGCCCTCGTCATGGCCCTGAAGCCGATTCACGACACCGCGCGGATCCGGCGGGTGGTGGTGGCGAGCTACCAGTCGGTCTCGGGCGGGGGCCTGGACAACATGCGCGCGCTGCTCGACCAGACCCGCGCGCTGCTGGAGGTCCCCGAGGCCCTCGAGCGGGGCGAAGCCGACCGCATCCGCGAGGCGGCGGGGACCGCGCAGCCGGTGGCGTTCAACGTCCGGCCGCAGTGGAAGTGGCAGCCCGACGGCGACACCGAGGAAGAGGCGAAGGTGGTCGCCGAGACCCGCAAGATCATGGACGCCGACGTGGCGGTGAGCGTCACGACGATGCGCGTCCCCGTGCTGGTCGGGCACACCCTGGCCGTGCACCTCGACCTCGAGCGTTCGCTGGATGCGGCCGCGGCCCGCGCCGCGCTGGCCGCCTTCCCCGGCGTCGAGGTCGTGGACGACCCCGCCGCCGACCGTGTGCCGACGCCGCTTTTGGCGGCCGGCCGCGACCCGGTGCTGGTGGGCCGCGTGCGGCCCGACCCGTTCGACCCCCGTGCGCTGCGCCTGGTGGTCGCGTCGGACAACCTGCGTAAGGGCGCGGCGCTCAACGCGATCCAGATCGCCGAGCACCTGCTCGCGGCGGGCCGGCTCCGGCCGCGGCGGCCGGCCGCGTGGCGGTAGGGCGGCAGGAGCACCACGAGAGGAGGGGAGGGCATGGCGCTGTTCGGGCAGGTGATTACCGCCATGGTGACGCCGTTCGACGCCGACGGCCGGCTCGACGAGCGGCGGGCCGCGGCCCTGGCCGGGCGGTTGATCGACCAGGGCAACGACGCGCTCGTGGTCGCCGGCACCACCGGCGAGTCGCCGACGCTGTCCGACGACGAGAAAATCCGACTGTTCCGCGCGGTCAAGGAGGCCGTGGGCGATCGCGGCAAGGTGATCGCCGGCACGGGGACGTACGACACCGCGCACTCGATCCACCTCTCGCGCGAGGCGCACCGGGTCGGTGCGGACGGCCTGCTGCTGGTCAACCCGTACTACAGCCGCCCCTCCCAGGACGGTCTCTACGCGCACTTCCGCGCGGTGGCCGAGAGCACACCGCTGCCGGTGATGCTGTACAACATTCCGGGCCGGACCGGAGTGAACTGCACCCCGGAGACGATCGCGCGCCTGGCGCAGGTGCCCAACATCGTGGCGGTCAAGGAAGCGGCGGGCAGCCTGGACCAGGTGTCCGAGATCCGCGTGCGCACGCCCGACGCGTTCCTCATCTACAGCGGTGACGACAGTCTGACGCTCCCGAAGCTCGCCGTGGGTGCGACGGGCGTCGTGAGCGTCGCGGGCAACCTGGTGCCCGGCGAGATCAAGCGCATGATCCAGGCCTACGTCGGCGGCCGGCCCGACGAGGCGCTGCGGCTGCACCGCCGGCTGTGGCCGCTCTTCAAGGTCCTGTTCATCACCACGAACCCGGTGCCGGTGAAGGCGGCGCTCCGCCTGAGCGGCTTCGACTGCGGCCGCGTTCGGCTGCCGCTGGTGGATGCGACGCCGAAGGAAGAGGAGCAGATCCGCGGGGTCCTGGAAGCGTTCGACCTGGTGCCGACGCCGGCGTAGCGGCGGTGCCGGGGCCGCGTCCTGCCCGTGGGGCGCGGAGCATTGACGCCTCTGCCGAACATCCGTACGATACGGTGAGAGCGCGCAACGTGGCAGCGATCGGAGAGTCCGACCCACCATCTGCGGGAGCGCGGCCGTGCTCGACCTCGTCATCCTGGGCCTCGTCCAAGGGCTGACCGAGTTCCTCCCCGTCAGCAGCTCCGCCCACCTGCTGTTCGCCGAGCACTACCTGGGGATCGCGCGGCCCGGGCTCGTGCTGGAGGGCGTGCTGCACATGGGAACGGCCGTGGCCGTGGTCTGGCTGTTCTGGGCCGACATCGCGCGACTGCTGCGGGCGGTCCCGACGCTGGTCCGCCGGCTGGCACCCGGCGATCCACAGGACGGTGACCGGCGGATGCTGTTGGCCATACTTGCGGCTACACTGGTCACCGGGGTGCTGGGCCTGGCGTTTGCCGGGCCGCTCGAGCGTGCGTTCGACTCGGTGCGCGGCACGGCGTACCGGCTCGTCGTCACCGGCGTGATCCTGGCCCTCATGCAGGAGCGCGGGACCCGCGCGGCCCGCGAGGCGTCGCTGGCCGACGGTGCCGCAATGGGGCTCGCGCAGGCCGTCGCCATCCTGCCCGGCATCTCCCGATCGGGCATCACGATCGCGGCCGGCGCCGTCCGCGGGCTCGGCCGCGCCGAGGCCGCGCGGCTCTCGTTCCTGATGGCGGTACCCGCGATCGTCGGCGCCGGGCTCTTCTCGCTCAAGGACGCGACCGCGGCCACGTCCCTCGGGTACGGACCGGTCGAGCTGCTGGTCGGGGCCGCGGTCGCGGCCGCCAGCGGCGCGCTCGCGATCGTCTGGCTGCTCGACATCCTGCGCCGCGGCCGGCTCGTGTGGTTCGCCGTGTACTGCTGGGCGGCGGCGGTCGCGGTGCTCGCCACCGCACGATAGACCGATGAGCCGACGCCGCGAGACCCGCCGGCATCCCCAGAACCGCAGGGCCGCGGTCGGGCTCGCGCTGGTCCTCGCCGCCATCCTGCTCGGGCTCTCGTTCCTCCCGGGCGCCACCGGCATCCCGCTGCTCCTGGCGGCCTGGCAGTCGCGGCTGCTCGGCGTCGCGGCGCCGGCGCTTCCGGCCTATCTGCTCGCCGCTGGCCTAGTGCTCATCGGCGCCGGCGAGCGCGCCCGGTTCAGCCGACGCGTCGCCGGCTTCCTGCTGGCGAGTCTGGTGGCCGTGATGGCCGTCCACGCGCACCTGGTCGCCGGCGGCCATCTGGCCGCGGGCCTGGCGGGCGCGGGCACCGGGGTGCTCGGCGGCGCGCTCACCGGCGGCGCGGCGGCGGCGTTCGGGACGAGCGGACTGTGGGCGCTCATCGTGGTGCTCGGTGCATGCGCGCTCGCGCTGATCGGCGGGGTGACCGTGGGCGCGCTCGGCGCCTGGCTGCGCACGCTGGCGAAGGCCGCGGCGCTCGCGGGCGCCGCCGGGGCCCGAGCCGCGGTACGGCTCGGGGCCGGCCTCGTGAGGGTCACCGCGCGGGCGGCCCGAGATCTGGGGTCCGCGGCAGCCGGTCTGGCTGCGGCCGCCGCAGCCAGACTCGCCGCCGCGGCCGGATCTCTGCGTGTCCACCTGCGTTCGCGGGGCGCCGCACGTCCCCCCGCGCCGGCCCCCCTGCCGGCGGTGGCCGGGCCAGCGCTGCCGTTCGGCGCCGCCACGGACGCCCCCTCCGGGGAGGCCGACGCGGCCGACCCGGCGCGCCAGGCGTCCGTGACGGACGATCGCGCGGCCGTCCAGCCGCCGCGGGCCAGTGCGGGCGCCGGGGCCGAGATGCGCGACCGCCGCCGGCCACGCCGCCCCGCGCAGGGCGAGCCCGAGGCGCAGGCGCGACTGGACTTGGTCACGGACTACCGGTTGCCACCGCAGTCGGTGCTCGGCGAGGTAGGCAGCGCTCGGGGCCGCGCCCGGGTGGACCCCGCGGAGACCGCGCGCGCCCTGGAGCAGACGCTCGAGAGTTTCGGCGTGCGCGCTCGCGTCGTCCACTGGGAGGTGGGACCGGTGGTGACGCGGTTCGAGGTACAGCCCGAGCCCGGGGTCAAGGTGCAGAAGATCACCAGCCTGACCAACGACATCGCCCTCAACCTGGCCGCGCAGAGCGTCCGGATCGAGGCCCCGATCCCGGGCAAGTCGGCGGTGGGGATCGAGCTGCCCAATCAGAAGGCGAGCCTGGTCCACCTGCGCGAGATCCTCGGCTCCGAGGCGTTCCAGCGGGCCCAGGGCCCGCTCGTCGTGGCCGTCGGCAAGGACATCGCCGGGCACCCCATCGCGGCCGACCTGACGGACATGCCCCACCTGCTGATCGCGGGCGCCACGGGGTCCGGCAAGTCGGTCATGCTCAACGCGATGATCGCGAGCCTGCTGTTCCGCTGCACGCCGCGGCAGGTGCGGCTCGTCATGATCGACCCCAAGCGCGTCGAGCTGACCGACTACAACGACATCCCGCACCTGCTCGTCCCGGTGGTGACCAATCCCCGACAGGCCGCCAGTGTCCTGAAGGACATGTTGCGGGTCATGGAGCAGCGGTTCGAACGCTTCGCCGAGGTCGGGGTGCGCAACATCCAGGCGTACAACCAGCTCGCCGACGTGGAGCCCATGTACTACATCGTCATCATCATCGACGAGCTGGCCGACCTGATGATGGTTGCCCCGGCGGACTTCGAGGACATCATCTGCCGGCTGGCCCAGATGACCCGCGCCACCGGCATCCACCTGGTGGTCGCGACACAGCGGCCGTCCGTGGACGTCATCACCGGGCTCATCAAGGCCAACATTCCCTCCCGCCTGGCGTTCGCGGTCTCCAGCCAGGTCGACAGCCGCACGATCCTGGACACGACGGGGGCGGAGAAGCTGCTGGGGCGCGGCGACATGCTCTTCCTGCCGTTGGGCGCCTCGCGCGCGGTCCGCGCGCAGGGCGCGTACGTCGCCGACGACGAGATCCGGGCGGTGGTGGAGTGGTGGCGCCAGCAGGGCCGGCCCGAGTACGACCGGCAGCTCGTGGAGGCCCAGCAGGCGGCACCCGCCGAGGAGCACGCCGACGGCGAGCGGCTGATCGAGGCCGCGCGGCTGGTCGTCCGATCGGGCTACGGGTCGGTGTCGCTCCTCCAGCGCAAGATGCGGATCGGCTACGTCACCGCCGCGCGCCTCATCGACGAGCTCGAGGCGCGGGGGATCGTCGGGCCTGTCCAGGGCAGCAACCCGCGCGAGGTCCTCATCGGGCTGGACGCCCTCGAGCAGATGCTCCGCCGCAAGGTGTCCTCGGGCTGACCCGCCCGCAGAGGACTCTTCCCCTCCGGCCAGAAGTAGTCGGTGTCCAGCCACGGTCAGCATCCAGAGAGGGGTGACGGGCATGAAGCACGTCGCGGGGCGCGCGGCGGTATTCTGGGTCGTGGCGCTCGTGATCCTGGTCGCGTCGGCGTGTGCGCGGCCGGCGGCGACCCCGGCCCCGCCGGCGCAGCCGAAGCTCCGCATCGGCATGGTCTACGATGTCGGCGGGCGCGGCGACCTGTCGTTCAACGACATGGCCTACGAGGGGCTCTCCCGCGCGGCGCGGGAGTTCGGCGCCCGCGTGGAGGTCAAAGACCTGGAGCCGGCGGCCGGTGGCGAGAACCGCGAGGAGCTGCTGCGGCTGCTGGCCGGCGAGAAGTACGACCTCATCCTGGGGATCGGGTTCCTGTTCACCGACAGCATCACGCGCGTGGCGAAGGACTTCCCCGGCGTCAAGTTCGCGATCGTCGACGGGTTCATCGACAAGGAGCCCAACGTCGCCAGCCTGCTCTTCAGCGAGCACGAGGGGTCGTTCCTGGTCGGCGCGGCCGCGGCGCTCAAATCCAAGACCGGTCGCATCGGCTTCGTGGGCGGCATGCGCATCCCGCTGATCGAGAAGTTCGAGGCGGGCTACATCGCCGGCGCCAAGTACATCAACCCGGCCATCGAGGTCTTCTCGGACTACGCGGGGACCACCGGCGAGGCGTTCCGCGACCCGGTCAAGGGCCGTGAGCTCGCGACCGCCCAGTACGACCGCGGGGCGGACATCATCTACCACGCCTCCGGCGGGACCGGCATCGGCGTGTTCGAGGCTGCGGTGGCGAAGGGCAAGTTGGCCATCGGCGTGGACGCGGACCAGTCGCTGACCGCGCGGGAGGAGCAGCGCGGGCGCATCCTCACCAGCATGATGAAGCGCGTGGACGTGGCGGTCTACGAGACCATCAAGGCGCTGGTGGAGGGGCGGTTCCAGGCGGGCGTCCGCACGTTCGGCCTGGCGGAGGGCGGGGTCGGCTACGCGGTCAACGACCATAATCGGGCGCAGATCGAGGATATCACCGCGCGGCTGGACGAGCTCCGAGCGCAGATCATCGCCGGCACCATCAAGGTGCCCTCCGACCGGACCCAGCTCGAGGCCTTCCTCAACACCCTCAAGAAGTAGCGGCGGAAGGGGACGGCCATCCGGCCGTCCCCCCGACGTCCTCATGGACGCGATCGTCGAGCTGACGGGGATCACCAAGCGGTTCCCCGGCGTGCTCGCCAACGACCGCATCTCGCTCGCGATCGCGCCCGGCGAGATCCACGCGCTGGTCGGCGAGAACGGCGCCGGGAAGTCCACCCTGATGAAGATCCTCTACGGGCTCTACCAGCCCGACGAGGGCACGGTCGCCGTCAGGGGCGAGCGCGTCGTCCTCGACAGCCCCCGGCGCGCGATCGCGCTCGGCATCGGGATGGTCCACCAGCACTTCATGCTCATCCCGCGCTTCTCGGTCGCCGAGAACGTCGTCCTGGGGGCCGAGCCCGCACGCGGCGGTCGGCTCTTGGCCGACGACGCGCGCGCCCGCATCGCCGCGCTCGCGGAGCAGTACGGGCTCGCGGTGGACCCGGACGCGCCGGTGGCCGGCCTATCCGTCGGCGAGCAGCAGCGGGTCGAGATCCTCAAGGTGCTCTACCGTGGCGCCGAGGTGCTGATCCTCGACGAGCCGACCGCCGTGCTTACCCCACAGGAGGTCGACGACCTCTTCGCGAACCTGCGGCGGCTGCGCGCGGAGGGCAAGACCGTGGTGTTCATCAGTCACATCCTCGAGGAGGTCCTGGCCGTCGCGGACCGCATCACGGTGCTGCGGGGCGGCCGCGTGGTCGGTACGCTGGCCGCGCGCGAGGCGACCAAGGCGCAGATCGCCGAGATGATGGTCGGCCGGCCGGTGCTGATGGAACTGGCGATCTCGCCCGCGCGTCCGGGCGAGGTCGCCCTCGAGGTGGTCGGTGCGGTGGTCGCGGGCGGCCGCGGCCGACCCGCGGTCCGCGGCGTCTCGTTCGCGGTCCGCGGCGGGGAGATCTACGGGATCGCCGGGGTGGAGGGCAATGGGCAGTCCGAGCTCGTGGAGGCACTGGTGGGCCTGCGGCCGCTCGCCGCCGGTCGGCTCGTGATCCGCGGCCGCGACGTGACCCGGGCTGGCGTCCGGGCCATCCGGTTGCTCGGGGTGGCCCACATCCCGGAGGACCGGCACCGCCGGGGGCTGGTGCTGCCGATGGACGTCTGGGAGAACCTGATCCTGGGCCACCACGGGCGACCGGAGTTCGGCCGGGGACCGGTCCTGGACCGCGCCGCTGTGTGGCGCTACGCTGCCGACCGCGTGGAGCGATTCGACGTCCGCACGCCCTCGCTGGCGACGCCGGTGCTGGCGCTCTCGGGTGGCAACCAGCAGAAGGTGGTGGTCGCCCGCGAACTCGGGTTCGCCCCGGCCGTGTTGATCGCCGCGCAGCCGACGCGCGGCCTCGACATCGGCGCCACGGAGTTCGTCTGGACGCAGCTCGTCGAGGCGCGCGCGGCGGGCCTGGCCGTCGTGCTGGTCTCGGCGATGCTCGACGAGGTGCTCACCCTCGCCGACCGCATCGGGGTCATCCACGCCGGGCGCATCACGGCCGAGTTCCCCCGTGGGGGCGCCTCGCCGCGCGACATCGGGCTGGCCATGACCGGCGCGCGGCCCGGGGAGCGGACCGCGTGAGCCGGTGGGTGGGGCCGTGACCGGACGGTGGCGCCTGGCGCTGCTCCAGGCCGCGGCGCCCGTCCTCTCGATCGCCTTCGGGGGCCTGGTCGCCTCGGGCATCATCGTCGCCATCGGCAAGAACCCGCTCGAGGTCTACGGCCTGATGCTGCGGTTCAGCCTGACGCGCTCAGACAGCCTGGCCGCCATCTTGCTGAAGGCCACGCCGTTGATCTTCGCCGGGCTGGCGGTGGCGCTGGCGTTCCGCGCCAACGTGTGGAACATCGGCGTCGAGGGGCAGTACTACGTGGGCGCGTTCGCCGCCGCGTTCGTGGGGTTCTCGGTGCGGGGTCTCCCCGCGGTCGTCCACCTGCCGCTCGCGGTGGCGGCGGGGGCCGCGGCCGGCGCGCTGTGGGCGTTCGTGCCGATCGCGCTCAAACTGCGGCGTGGGGCGCACGAGGTCATCACGACCATCATGATGAACTACATCGCCGCCGCCGTCGTCCTCTACCTGCTGGCCGACGTTTTCCGTGACCCCGCGCAGATCGGCACACCGCGGGTGCGCACGCCGCTGTTCGCCGACAGCGCGCGTGTGCCGCCGCTGGGCCCGGCCCTCGCCCGCCTCGGGCTCGATGTCCCGGCGCACTCCGCGCTCAACTGGTTCTTGCCCGTCGGGATCGTCGCGTGCGCCGTCGCCGCGTACCTGTTGGGCCGCACCCGCTTCGGCTACGAGGTCCGCGCGGTCGCGTTCAACCCGGACGCGGCGGAGACCGCGGGCATCAGCCTGGACCGCATTCGGTTCACCATGTTCCTCGCGAGCGGCGCGATCGCCGGGCTGGTGGGGCTGTCCGACATTCTGGGGTTCTTCGGATACTTCGACATCGACTTTCCCAAGGGGCTCGGGTTCCTCGGCATCTCGGTGGCCCTGCTCGCGCGCAACCACCCCCTGGGCGTCGTCCCCGCGGCGCTGCTGTTCGGGCTGCTCGACCGCGGCGCCCAGGGCGTCCAGGTCTTCGCTGGCGTGCCGCGCGAGGTCATCGCGATCCTCCAGGCGGTCATCATTCTGGCCATCGTGGTGGGATACGAGCTGGTGACGCGGTATGTCCGCGTCCAGCGGAAGCTGGAGGCCGAGCGCGCGGTGGCGCCAGGCGAGCCCGCGCCGGTTGCGGGGGGCGGGTAGGGCGGTGGAGGTGGTGGCCGCGCTGCTCAACCTGGCGCTGCTGGCGTCGGCGGTGCGGCTCACGGTGCCCATCCTGCTGACCGCGCTCGGCGCGGTCTACACCGAGCGCGGCGGCGTGTTCAACATCGGACTCGAGGGCACCATGATCATGGGCACCTTCTTCGGCGCGGCGGCCACGCACGCGGCGGCGCAGGCGCTGGGGGGGGCGCCGTCCGCGCTGGCACCGCTCGCCGGCATGGCCGCGGCCATGGGCGCCGGCGTCCTCTTCTCGCTGATCCACGCGGTCATGTCGGTGACGTTCCGCGTGGACCAGTTGATCAGCGGCGTGGCGCTCAACCTGCTCGCGGTCGGGCTGGCGCGGTTCCTGAACATCCTGCTCTTCGGCGTGGCCACCCAGTCGCCTGGGATCAACGGGTTCCCGCCGCTGGCGATCCCGGTCCTGCGCGACATCCCCGCGTTGGAGCCGCTGGCGACCGGCATCTCGCCGGTGATCCCGGCGGCGCTCGCGCTGGTGGTCGCCGGGCAGTGGGTGCTGCGGCGAACCGTGTTCGGCCTCCGGCTGCGCGCGGTGGGCGAGAACCCGCACGCGGCCGACACGCTCGGCATCGACGTCGCGCGCCTGCGCTACGCCGGCGTGCTGATCAGCGGCGCGCTCGCCGGGCTCGCCGGAGGCTACCTCTCGATCGAGCAGGGCCGCGGGTACCTGGAAGGGATGACCCAGGGCCGCGGGTTCATCGCGCTGGCGGCCATGATCTTCGGCAACTGGTGGCCGCTCGGCGCGCTCGGCGCCTCGGCGCTGTTCGGCTACTTCGACGCCCTGAGCCTGCGCGTGGTCGCCATCGGCGTCCCCTACCAGTTCATCACGGTGTTGCCCCACATCGCGACGATCCTGGTGCTCGCCGGCGTCGTCCGGCGCGCGACCCCGCCAGCCGCCGACGGCGTCCCGTTCACGAAGGAGGAGGGCTGACGGATGTACCCCGCCGCAGTGGTGGTGGTCGGCGCCGCGCTGGTGGACGTTCGCGCCGAGCCCGCGGCGCGCTGGGAGCCGGGCCCCTCGCTGCCCGGCCGCGTGCGGGTGCTGGCCGGCGGCGCGGGCCGGAACGTAGCGGTCGACCTGGCCCGGTTGGGACACCGGCCGGTGCTGCTCAGCGCGGTAGGCGTCGACCCCCTCGGCGCGTGGCTGCTGGAGGTCACGGCCGCCGACGGCGTGGATGTGTCGCTCGTCGAGCGGCGCCGCGCCACCGGCATGTTCGTGACGGTCGGACCCGGGCCCGGGCGTTGCTACCGGGTGGCCGACGCTGCGGGCCTCGAGGGCTGCGGGCCGGCCGAGGCAGGACGCTGGGCCCCCGTGCTCTCGACGGCGGCCCTGGTGGCGTGCGACGCCAACCTGCTCGAGCCGGCGCAGGCCGTCGTGGCCGCCGCGTCGCAGGCCGCCGAGCGTGTGCTGCTCGCGACGTCCCCGGACAAAGCCCCCCGGCTCCGAGCCGTGCTGCCCGGGGCCGCGATGCTGGTCGGCACCGTGCAGGAGGCCGCGGTCCTGAGCGATCTGTCCGGCGCCGCGGGGTGGGAGGCGCACGCGGCCGCGCTGCGCGACGCCGGCGTCGCGCAGGTGGTCGTCACCTGCGAGGCCGGGATCGGCGTCCTCGACGCCGATGGTGCGATCTGGCAGCGCGCGGTGGCGGCCCCGGTGGTCGACCCCACCGGCGCGGGCGACGCAGTGGCGGCCGCGATGATCCACGCGCGGCTCGTCGGCTGGCCCCCAGACCGCGCCGCGGCGTTTGCGGCCCGGGCGGCCGCAGCCGCGGTGGCCTCGGTCGAGAACACGCCGTCCGCGCTCGCGGCGCTGGCGCGGCCGTAGCCGTGGTGGCGTCCTGGATCGAGGCGAGCCCGGAGGTCGCGGCGGCGCTGCGGGCGGGCGCGCCAGTCGTCGCCCTGGAGAGCGCGGTCATCTCCCACGGGCTGCCACCGGGCCACGCGCTCTCGCTCGCGCCCCGCCTGGACCAGGTCGTACGGGCCGCCGGCGCGGTGCCGGCCCTGGTGGTGGTGCGCGATGGTCGTGTCCTCGCCGGTGCGGATCCGGCCGAGCTGGGCTATCTTGTGGAGTCCGGCGCGATCAAGGTGGCCGAGCGGGACCTGCCCGTCGCGGTCGCCCAGCGCAGGAGCGGTGGCGTCACCGTCTCGGGCGCGCTCGCGGTCGCCGAGGCTGCGGGGATCGAGGTGATGGCGACCGGCGGCATCGGCGGCGTGCACCGGGGCGCGGGCGAGACCGGCGACGTCTCGGCGGACCTGGCCGCGCTCGCGCGCCGGCCGCTGGTCGTCGTATGCGCGGGACCCAAGGCGATCTGCGATCCGGTGCTGACGCTCGAGGCGCTGGACGCCGGGGGGGTCACGGTGGTCGGATGCGGCACCGACACCCTGCCGGCGTTTTTGGCGCGCAGCACCGGCGTGGCGATCCCCTACCGGGCCGACGACCCGCGCGAGCTGGCCGGCATGGCTCTCGCCAAGCGCAGGGTGGGCAGCCGGACCGCGCTCCTGGTGGTACAGCCGCCGCCGGCGGCCGAGGCGTTGCCGGAGGCGGAGCTCGATGCTGCGGTCGGCGACGCAGTGGCGCGTGCCCGCGCCGAGGGGGTGCGCGGCGCCGCGCTCACGCCGTTCCTGCTGGGGGTCATCGCCGAGCGGACCGGGGGCCGGTCGCTGGTGGCGAACCTGGCGCTGCTCGAGGCGAACGCCCGGCTCGCTGCAAAGATCGCGGTGGCGATGGCCGCGGACGGGGGCTGACGCAACAGGGAAACCCGCGGGGAGCGCGGAACATCGAGCGCGTGACCACGGCGCGCGGTGATCGGCCCCCGATCGGGATCGGCGCGGCCTTGCGCGCGGCGCGCACCGAGCGCGGGCTGTCGCTCGCGGAGTTGCAGGCGCGCACGAAGATTCGCGCCCGCTATCTCTCCGCCTTGGAGGAGGAGCGGTTCGCCGACCTGCCGCCCTACCCGTTCGCCCGCGGCTTCGTCCACGCGGTGGCGCTCGAGCTCGGCCTCGACCCGGCGCCGTTGGTGGACCGCCTCACCGCCGCCATCGGCCCGGGCGACCAGCGCGCGGCCGGGTGGCAGCGTCTGGACTCGGCGCTGGAGCCGGCGGTAAGGCCGAGCCGGCTGCGCCGCCTGGCGACATGGGCGATCACCGTCGTCGTCGTGGTCGGCGGGGCCGCCGCCATCTACCTCGCCCAGCAGCTGCGCGAGCTGGGCCGTCCAGCCGCGCCACCGGTGCCCCCGGCCGCCGCCCCGGTGCCCGCACCCGACGTGCCGGTGGAGGCGGCTGCTGTGGCCCCTTCGCCCGAGGCCCGGGGTGCACCGCCCGCGGGTTCGCCGGCCGCACCGCCGGGCGGTGGGGCCGTCGCCGTGGACCTGGCGGCGACCGGGCGGTCGTGGCTCCGGGTGGTGGCGGACGGGCAGGAGGTCTTCGTGGGGTTCATCGCCGACGGCGAGCGGCGGCGCTGGGAAGCCCGCGAGTCGCTGGTTGTGCGGCTCGGCAACGCGGGTGCGGTGACGGTGACGGTCAACGGCCGTTCGCTCGGCCCGCTCGGCGGGCCGGGCGAGGTCGTCACGCGCGTCTTCCGGACGGGCGAGGCACCCTGATCGTCCACGCTCGGGCGACGGCCGGGAGGCGCGATGCGCGCTGAGATCATCTCTGTCGGTACGGAACTGCTCCTCGGGCAGATCACCGACACCAACGCGCCGTTCCTGGCGCGTCTGCTGGCGTCCTACGGCGTGGACGTGCGCTTCAAGCAGACCGTCGGCGACAACCTCGAGCGCGTGCGCGCGTCGGTGGCGCTCGCGCTCGAGCGCGCCGATCTCGTCGTGACGACCGGCGGGCTCGGTCCCACCGAGGACGACCTGACCGTCGAGGCCGTGGCGCTGGCGGCCGGGCTGCCCCTCGTGTTCGATCAGGGTACCGCCGACGCGATCCGCAGGTTGTTCGAGAGCCGCCGGCGGCAGGCGCCGGAGTCGATCTTCCGGCAGGCGCGCATTCCGCAGGGCGCCACCGTCATCCCCAATCGCCGCGGCACCGCACCGGGCCTGATGGTCCCGGTCGGCGACCGGACGATCTTCACGTTCCCGGGCGTGCCGTGGGAACTGGAGGGCCTGGTCGCCGACGGCCTGGAGCCATGGTTGGCCGCGCGCGCCGGCGGCGAGGTCATTCGGTCGCGCGTCCTCCGTATCGCTGGGCTCGGAGAGTCCGTGGTGGAAGAGCGCGTGCGCGATCTGCTCCACGGCACCAATCCCACCGTGGCGCCGCTCGCGAAGCGCGGTGAGGTGCACCTTCGGATCACCGCGAAAGGGGCGCCCGGCGCGGTCGAGCCGATGCTGGCCTCTCTGGAGGCCGCGCTGCGGGAGCGCCTCGGTGACGCGGTGTTCGGCACGGACGACCAGTCGCTACACGAGGTGACGGCGCGGCTGCTCATCGAGCGGCGGCTCACGCTCGCGGTGGCGGAGTCGTGCACCGCCGGCCTCGTGGCCTCGCGCCTCACCGAGGTGCCGGGCAGCTCGGCGTTCCTCCTGGTCGGGTACGTGGCCTACAGCAACGAGGCGAAGGTGCGCGACCTGGGCGTCGCCCCGGCGCTGATCGCGGCGCACGGCGCGGTGAGCGCCGAGGTGGCCTCGGCCATGGCCGAGGGCGCGCGCGTTCGAGCGGGCGCGGACCTCGGGCTGTCGGTGACCGGCATCGCCGGTCCGACCGGGGGCACGCCGGTCAAGCCGGTCGGACTCGTCTACCTCGGTTACAGCGACGCGGGCGGTACCCGCACCGAGGAGCTGCGGTTCGGCACCGAGCCCGGCCGGGACGGCGTCCGGCACCTCGCGGCTCAGGCCGCCGTCAACCTGCTCCGTGTGCGTCTGCTGCGGTCGTGACCCTCCACCGGACGTTCATCGCGGTCGATCTCGAAGAGGGGGTGCGCGCGGGGATCGCACGCCTGCAGGAGGAGTTGCGCTCGGCGGGCGCGCGCCTGCGCTGGGTCCGGCCGGACAACCTCCACTTCACGCTGCGATTTCTCGGCGAGCTGCCGCCGGCCCAGGTGGCCCGGGCGGTGGTGGCGACGCGTGAGGCCGTCGCGGCCGTGACGCCGTTCGCGCTGACGGTCGGCGGGCTCGGGGCTTTTCCGTCGTTCGAGCGCCCGCAGGTCATCTGGGTGGGGACCACCGTCGGCGGCGAGGCGCTGACGGCGCTGGCACGCGCGGTGCACGAGGCGCTGGCCCGCGCCAGATTCCCATCGGACGATCGGCCGTTCCGGCCGCACGTGACCCTGGGGCGCGCGCGCGACGACCGCCAGTGGGGCGAGCTGGTCAGGGCGCTGCATCGGTACCGGGATGTCATCGTCGGCGACCAGCAGGTCCTGGCCGTGACCGTGATGGAGAGCCGGCTCCTGCCGGACGGCCCGGTGTACACGGTGCGGGAGCAGGTGCCGCTGTCCCACGGGTTGAATCCCCGGAAGGAATGACCACAATCCCTCGTCATCGGCCGGTTGGGGCCTGGTTTACCGTGGTTGACATCCGAACATGTGTTTGGTATCCTCAGGGCACCCGGACGCCTCTGGAGGTCGGCAGCCATGAATGAGCGGCAGCGAGCCCTGGACCTAGCGCTCTCCCAGATCGAGAAGCAGTTCGGGAAGGGCGCGATCATGAAGCTCGGCGAGGCCAGCGCGAAGATGCAGGTGGAGGCGATCTCCACCGGCGCGCTCGGTCTGGACATCGCGCTGGGCATCGGCGGGGTGCCCCGCGGCCGCGTGGTCGAGATCTACGGCCCCGAGGCGTCGGGGAAGACCACCCTGGCCTACCACGTCATCGCCGAGGCGCAGCGCGACGGCGGCGTGGCCGCGTTCATCGATGCCGAGCACGCGCTCGATCCGGGCTACGCGCGGGCCTGCGGCGTGGACGTGGACGCGCTGCTGCTCTCGCAGCCGGACAGCGGCGAGCAGGCGCTGGAGATCGCGGAGACGCTCGTGCGCAGCGGCGCCGTGGACGTCGTCGTCGTCGACTCGGTCGCGGCACTGGTCCCCCGGGCCGAGCTCGAGGGCGAGATGGGTGAGCCGCAGATGGGCCTGCAGGCGCGGCTCATGTCCCAGGCGCTGCGCAAGCTCGTGGGGACCATCAGCAAGTCGCGCACGACGGTGGTGTTCATCAACCAGGTGCGCGAGAAGATCGGCGTGATGTTCGGCAACCCCGAGACCACGACCGGCGGCCGCGCGCTGAAGTTCTACGCGTCGGTCCGCATGGAGATCCGCAAGACCGAGAACCTGAAGAGCGGCGACGAGGTCAGGGGCATGCGCGCGCGGGTCAAGGTGGTCAAGAACAAGATGGCCCCGCCGTTTCGCGACGCGGAGTTCGACATCATCTACGGCCAGGGCATCTCGAGGTCGGCGAGCATCCTCGACGTGGCGACCGCGGCCGGCGTGGTCCAGCGGTCCGGCACTTGGTTCACCTACGGCGACCTTCGGCTGGGACAGGGGCGGGACAACGCCCGCGAGTTCCTCGAGAACAACCCCGAGGTCGCCCGAGAGATCGATCGGAAGGTGCGCGACGCCAAGGGGATCGGGCGGGCGCGCGAGCCGGTCGTCGAGGGGCCGCCGCCCGTGGAGCCGGCGGCCCGGCAGCCGGTCCGCGCCCGGGGATAAGTCCGTTCGCGCGGTGAGCTCGCCGGCGACACGCGTCCTCCGCATTCAGGCGCTGGTGCGTCGTCCCGGGGCCTGCCGGGTCGACATCGCCGGCGCCGGCAGCTACCAGCTCGACGGCGCTACGGTGCGCGCGCTCGGCATCGTGGAAGGTGCCGAGGTGGACGGCGCGCTGCTGGAGCGCGTGCGCGCGGCCGCCGCGCGCCTGGACGCGCGGGGGGTCGCGCTGCGCCTGCTGCAGCGGCGCCTGCGCAGCCGGGCCGAGCTTGAGACCGCGCTCCGGCGGCGGGGCGTGCCCGGGGACGTCGTGCTCGCGGTGATCGGCGAGTTGCGCCGCGGCGGTTGGATCGACGACGCGCGCTTCGCCCGCGCCTGGATCCGCGACCGCTTGGCCCTCCGGCCGTGCGGTGCGCGGCGGCTGCGCGCCGAGTTGCACCGCCGCGGCATCAGCGCGCAGGTTACCGCCGAGGCGCTCGCCGAACTGCTTCCCTTCGAGATGGAGGACGAGCTGGCCCGCACCCAGGCACAGACGCGTCTGATGCGCCTGCGCGGACTGCCCCCCCAGGCCGTGCGGCGCCGGCTCGCCGGATGGCTGGTCCGGCGCGGCTTCTCCGCGGAGGTGATCGCCAGGGTGCTACGCCAGCTTCTGCCCGGCGAGGGCGCTTCCACCGGTGTCGGCCCGGCGGCCTGACGGCGGGGCTCCGCCCCTCCAGATCGCCCTCGAGCTGAGCCGCGGGGCCGCGGCCGCAGCACCGGGGGGGGTGGGGCCCGACGCCGAGGCACGCGCGCTCGAGGGGCTCACCGACGACCAGCGCGAGGCCGTCACCCACGGCGAGGGCCCGCTGCTGATCGTCGCCGGCGCGGGCACGGGCAAGACCCTGGTGCTCACCCGCCGGATCGCCTGGCTCATCGCCACCCGACGCGCGCGACCCTCCGAGATCCTTGCGCTCACCTTCACGGAGAAGGCCGCCGCCGAGATGGAGGCGCGCGTGGACGCGCTGGTCCCCTACGGCTACGTGGACACGCAGATCGGGACCTTCCACGCGTTCGGCGACCGGCTGCTCCGCGACCACGCGCTGGAGGCCGGCCTGCCGCCCGACTTCCGCGTGCTGTCGCGGCCCGAGCAGTACATCTTCTTCCGCGACCGGCTCTTCGCGCTGCCGCTGGAACGATACCGGCCGCTGGGCGACCCCACCCGGTACATCGACGCGTTGCTCGGGTTGATCAGCCGGGCCAAGGACGAGGACGTGACGGCCGACGGGTACGCGGCGTTCGCCCGGGCGCTCGCACAGGAGGCCGAGCTCTCATCCGACGACGGACTGCGCGAGCAGGCCGCCGCCCACGCCGAGATCGCGCGGGTCTACGAGGCCTACCAGCGGTTGCTGCGCGAGGCCGGCCGGGTCGACTTCGGCGACCTCATCGCGCTCCCGCTCGCGGTGCTGCGGGCGCGGCCCGACATCCTGCGGCGCGAGCAGGCGCGGTTCCGCTACGTGCTGGTGGACGAGTTCCAGGACACCAACCACGCGCAGTTCGAACTGGTGAAGCTGCTGGCGGCGGGTCACCGGAACATCACGGTCGTGGGCGACGACGACCAGTCGATCTACAAGTTCCGCGGCGCCGCGATCAGCAACATCCTGGGCTTCACCGAAGCGTATCCCGACGCACGCCGGGTGGTCCTCACCCGCAACTTCCGGTCGGTCCAGTCGATCCTCGACGCGGCCTACCGCCTGATCCAGCACAACAACCCCGACCGTCTCGAGGCGCGCATCGGGCTGGCCAAGGAGCTCGTCGCCGTCCGCGGCGTCGGGGCGCCCGTGCGCCACCAGCACTTCGAGACGCTGACCGACGAGGCCGACGCGGTCGCCGCCCAGATCGCCGCGCACGTCTCGGGCGGCGGCCGGTACGCGGACTGCGCGATCCTGGTGCGAGCGAACAGCGATGCCGACCCCTTCATGCGGGCGCTCAACATGCGCGGCATCCCCTGGTGGTTCTCCGGCACACGGGGCCTCTACGACCGCGAAGAGGTGCGGCTGGCCCTGGCGTTCCTGCGGGTACTGGCGGATCCAGCGCACAACCTGAGCCTGTACTACCTGGGGACCTCGCCGCTCTACCTGATCGACCCCACCGACATGGCCCGTGCGCTCAGCTACGCCGACCGTCGGCACCGGTCGCTGGAGTACGTCTTTCGGCATCTGCGGGAGACCGAGCTCCACGCCGAGCTGTCGCGCGAGAGCCATGCCGCCATCGGCCGACTGGTCGAGGACCTGGACGCGATGCGCCGGCTCATGCGCGAGCAGGCCACGGGTCGCGTGCTCTACGAGTACCTGGTGACGCGCACAGGCTACATCCGGCGGCTGGCCACCTCCGGCCAGCCCGCGGACGAGGTGAAGGTCGCGAACCTGGCACGGTTGTTCGATATCGTCTCTCGCCACGCGGAGGTCGCGGTCTACGATCGGGTCCCGGAGTTCGTCCGCCGCATGGAGGACCTGATCGCGGCCGGCGACGACCCGCCGACCCCGGACCCCGACCCGGACTTCGACGGCGTCCATCTCCTGACCGTCCACAAGGCCAAGGGCCTCGAGTTCCCGGTGGTGTTCCTGGTGAACTGCGTCGCCGACCGCTTCCCGTCGCGCGCGCGCGCACAGCCGCTCGAGCTCGCGGACGAGCTGGTGCGCGGCAAGGAGGTGCTGCCCTCGGGCGACAGCCATCTCCAGGAGGAACGCCGGCTGTTCTACGTGGCGATGACGCGGGCGCGCGACCGGTTGGTCCTCACCAGCGGCCGCGACTACGGCCGCGTTCGGGCGCGCAAGGTGAGCCGGTTCGTGGCGGAGGCACTCGACGAGCCCGCGGTGGACACCGGCGCGTTCCGCGCGTCGCCCGCCGAGGCGATTGCGCGCCACGCGCCGCCGGCGGCCGACCCGCCGGCCGGGCTCCCGGGGCTGGCGGCCGGGGAGACGCCGCTCGCCGTGTCGTTCCGGCAGGTCGACGACTACCAGACCTGCCCCCTCAAGTACAAGTACACGCACGTGCTCCGCGTGCCCCTGCTGCGCGACCACCGGGTGGTCTACGGGACCGCGGTGCACGCCGGCGCCATGGAGTACAACCGGCGCCGCGCGCGTGGCCAGCCGGTCGCCCTCGAGGACCTCTACCGGGCGTTCGAGACGGCGTGGGTCACCGAGGGGTTCATCAGCCGGGAGCACGAGGACCAGCGACTCGCCGAGGGGCGCGAGGTCCTGGCGTCCTTCCTGGCGTTTCAGCAGGCGAGCGGGACCACCCCCACCATGGTGGAGAGCCGGTTCGCCATCCAGGTGGGCGCCGCGCGCGTGCGCGGCCGCTGGGACCGGGTGGACCTTCGGCGCCGGCCCGAGGGTGGCGACGAGGTGGTCATCATCGACTTCAAGACGAGCGACGTGCGCGCGCAGAAAGATGCCGACCGCCGTGCCCGCGAGAGCCTGCAGCTCGCGATCTACGCGCTGGCCTACGAGCGGCAGTACGGCCGCGCGCCCGACCGGCTCGAGCTGCACTTCCTCGGCCCGCGGGGCGTGGTCGTGGGAGCGACGGCACCCGGCCGGGCGCGGCTCGACGAGGCGGCCGCGGTCGTCGAGCAGGCGGCGGCCGGCATTCGCCGCCAGGAGTTCACCGCCACCCCGGACTATTACCGTGCCTGCCGCTACTGCGCGTTCGCCTCGATCTGTCCGTACACCGCGAAGGAGGACTGACCGCATGGAAGGCGTGCTTCCGATCGTCGTGGCCGCGGCGGCCGCGGCCCTGGTCGCGGCAGGCGTGGTGGCCGTGGTGCTGCGGCGGAGGGGGCAGGCCGAGGCAGGCCTGCTCCTGCTGCAGCAGCAGATGGACGCGCTGCGCGGGCAGGTCAGCCAGAGTCTCGACGCGACGACGCAGGCCGTGGCCGCGCGCACCGACGCGCTGCAGGCGCTGGTCACCGCCCGCCTGGAGGAGGTCACGCGCACCGTCGCCGACCGGCTGACCGAGAACGCGCAGGCGATGCACCAGGTCAACCAGCAACTCGGGCAGCGGCTGGACGCCAACCTCCAGATGGTCGGGCAGCGGTTCAGCGAGACCTCGACCATGGTCACCACGGTGCACGAGAAGCTGCGCGGCCTGGAGGAGGCGGCCGGGCGCATCTTCGAGCTCGGGCGCGATCTGAGCTCGCTGCAGGAGATTCTGCGGCCGCCCAAGCTGCGCGGCGGGGTGGGCGAGGTCTTGCTCGAGAACCTGCTCGCGAACGGGCTGCCGCGGGCCAACTACGAGATGCAGTACCGTTTCCCCGGTGGCGTGACGGTGGACGCGGTCATCCGGCTGGGCGGCAAGCTGGTGCCCGTGGACTCGAAGTTCCCCCTCGAAGGCTTCTACACGGTGGCGCGGGCCGAGAACGACGACGAGCGCGCCCGGGCCCGGCGCGAGTTCCTGCGGGCGGTGACGGGGCACATCAAGACCATCGCCGACAAGTACATCCTGCCGGCGGAGGGGACCTATGACTTCGCCTTGATGTATGTCCCGGCGGAGAACGTCTACTACGAGGCCGTCGTGCGCGGCGACGACGCCGGCGGGGTCTACACGTTCGCCATGGAGCGCCGCGTCATTCCGGTTTCGCCGACGACGTTCTACGCCTACCTGGTGGCGTTGGTCTACGGGCTCAAGGGGATGCAGGTGGAGCGGCAGGCCGAGCAGATTCGGGCCGGGCTGGCGCAGCTGGCGGTCAGCTTCGACCGGCTCCGCGAACCGCTGGACCGGCTGGGCGAGCAGCTTCGCCGCGCCCAGAAGAACTACGAGGAGGCGGAGCGGGCGGTGGACCGTTTCGGCAACCGTCTGGAGGCCCTCTCCGGGGTCGCGCTCCCGGAGCCCGAGCCGCAGGTCCTGCCGCTCGGCGAGCCGTCTGACGGCTGAGGCGCGCCCGCGGCCCGTCCTTGACACCATTTTTCGGCCGTCGCTACAATCATCTGAAAGGCCGCAGAACCCAATCCAAGTCCCTGGAGGCTGAGACCACCAGACTGGAGACAACCTGAGGGGGTGAGTCCCATCGACGCCCTGGGCCCGTACGTCGTCGCTCTCGTGGTGGGCCTGATTGCACTCCTCCTGGGTTGGCTCCTCCGCAAGACCATCGCCGAAGCGAAGATCAAATCAGCCGAAGAGCATGCTCGACGTGTGCTGGAGGACGCGCAGCGGCAGGCAGAGGCCAGACAGCGGGAGGTCCTTGTCGAGGCCAAGGACGAAGCGTTTCGCATCAAGCGCGAGGCGGAGCGTGAGATCCGCGAGCAGCGGGCGGAGCTCCAGCGGCTGGAACGGCGTCTGGTACAGCGTGAGGAGAACCAGGAGCGCAAGATCGAGGCACTCGAACGGCGCGAGCGGCAGCTCGCGGAGGAAGAGTTCCGGCTCGCCGGGGTGCGGGACGAGATCACCCGGCTCAAGGAAGCACAGCACGCCGAACTGCAGCGGATCGCCGGCCTGACGGCCGAGGAGGCGCGCGCACAGCTCCTGGCGGCGGCAGAGGCCGCGGCGCGCGAAGACACCGCCGCCCTCATCCGGCGCATCGAGGCCGAGGCGCGCGACGAAGGCGAGCGGCGCGCCCGAGACATCCTGGCCCTGGCGATCCAGCGGTGCGCCTCCGAGCACACCGCCGAGGTCACGGTGTCCGTCGTTCCCCTGCCCAACGAGGAGATGAAGGGCCGGATCATCGGCCGCGAGGGTCGGAACATCCGGACGCTCGAGAGCCTGACCGGGGTCGACCTGATCATCGACGACACGCCGGAGGCGGTGACCATCTCGTCGTTCGACCCGGTCCGGCGCGAGGTGGCGCGGCTGGCGCTCGAGAAGCTCATGGCCGACGGGCGTATCCACCCCGGCCGGATCGAGGAGATCGTCGAAAAGGCGCGGCGTGAGCTCGACGACATAGTCCGCCAGGCGGGCGAGCAGGCGGCGTTCGAGGCCGGCGTGCACGGCCTGCACCCCGAGGAGCTCGAGGTGCTGGGCCGGTTGAAGTTCCGCCACTCCTACGGTCAGAACCTGCTGCGCCACTCGGTGGAGGTGGCGCTGCTGGCCGGGCTGCTGGCCACCCACCTGGACGCCGACGCGAAGCTCGCGCGCCGCGCGGGCCTGCTGCACGACATCGGCAAGGCTCTCACCCACGAGGTGGAGGGGACCCATGTCGAGATCGGCGCGGACCTGGCGCGACGCTACCACGAGCCGCCCGAGGTCATCAACGCCATCGCCTACCACCACGGGGAAGAGGAGGCGACCTCGGTGGAGGCCGTGTTGGTCGCCGCCGCCGACGCCATCTCGGCGAGCCGACCGGGCGCGCGCAAGGAGACCGTGGAGATGTACATCAAGCGTCTCCAGACGCTGGAGCAGCTCGCGACATCGTTCGCCGGGGTCGAGAAGGCGTACGCCATCCAGGCGGGACGGGAGATCCGGGTGATGGTCAAGCCGGCGGAGATCGACGACGCCGGCGCCGCGACGCTGGCGCGCGACCTGGCCAAGAAGATCGAGGAGGACCTGAAGTATCCCGGGCAGATCAAGGTGACCGTCCTGCGCGAGACGCGCGTCGTCGAGTACGCGCGATGACCGCGTGAAGGTCCTCTTCGTCGGCGACGTGACCGGGAAGCCGGGCCGCCGCATCCTGGCGGACCGGCTTCCCGGCCTGCGGCGCGGGCTCCGGCTGGACGCCGTGATCGCGAACGGCGAGAATGCCGCGGGTGGCATGGGGTTGACCTCGGGCGTGGCCGCCGAGCTGTTCGCGTGCGGGGTGGACGTGCTGACCGGCGGCAACCACATCTGGCAGAACCGCGAGGCCTACGATCTGCTCGACACCGACCCCCGGGTCCTGCGGCCCGCGAACTACCCGCCGGGTGCGCCGGGCCGCGGTGCCGCCATCTTCGAGATCGCCTCGGGCGCGCGCCTGGGTGTCCTGAACCTGCAGGGGCGCGTCTTCATGGCGACCATCGACGACCCGTTTCGCATCGGCCGCGAGCTCGCGGAGGGGTTGCGCGCGCAGACGCCGGTCGTGGTGGTGGACGTGCACGCGGAGGCGACTTCGGAGAAGGTGGCGCTTGGCTGGCATCTGGACGGCGTGGTCAGCGCGGTGGTCGGGACGCACACCCACGTGCAGACCGCGGACGAGCGCGTGCTGCCTGGGGGCACGGCGTACATCACCGACGTCGGGATGACCGGGCCGCGCGACGGGATCATCGGCATGGCCCGCGAGACCATCCTGGAGCGCTTCCTGACCCAGCTGCCCGTGCGGTTCGAGGTCGCAAGCGGCCCGGCACAACTCAATGCCGTCGTGGTGACGGTGGCCGCCGACGGCCGTGCCACCGCGATCGAGCGCGTGCAGCTCACCGCCGACTGAGCGTGCGGATCGACCTGCACACCCATACCACGGCCTCCGACGGGATGCTCGTCCCGGCCGCGCTGGTCGAGGAGGCGCGGCGCTGCGGCGTCGGCGTGCTGGCCGTCAGCGACCACGACACGACGGCGGGCCTGGACGAGGCACTGGCGGCCGGCCGCGCGCTGGGTGTCGAGGTGTGGCCCGCGGTGGAGCTGTCCTGCGACGTCGAGGCGGGCGAGGTCCACATGCTGGGGTACTTCGTGGATCGCGGGCTGGCCTGGTTCCAGGCGCTGCTGGGCCGGCTCCGCGACGGCCGGACGCTCCGCGCGCGGCGCATAGTCGAACGGTTGGCCGCGCTCGGGGTGCCGGTGGAGTTCGACCGCGTCCGGGAGATCGCCGGCGGGGCGGCGATCGGCCGCCCGCACGTTGCGCGCGCGCTCGTCGAGGCCGGTCGCGTGCGGACGGTGGCCGAGGCCTTCGACCGCTTCATCGGCCGCCACGGTCCGGCCTACGTCGAGCGCGTGAAGGTGACGCCCCGGCAGGCGGTGGAAGTGATCAGGGCGGCGGGCGGCCTGGCGGTGCTGGCCCACCCGGGGTGGGGACGCCAGGACGGTCTGGTGCCCGGGCTCGCCGCCGGCGGGCTGGACGGTCTCGAGGTGTACCATCCCGACCACACCCCCGACCAGGTGCGCGCGTACGCGGCGCTGGCCGGCCGCTACGGGTTGTTGATCACCGGCGGCACGGACTTTCACGGCGGCGGGCTCGCGACGCGGGTCAACGTGGGCGCGCAGTACGTCCCCGAGGACGTGCTGCCGCCGCTGCGCGCCGCCGCGGCGCGCCGGCGTCCCGGACCGCCGCCGGCGCTGGATCTCGTGGTGGAGTGACGCCGCCCCGGGGCGGCCGAGGAGGCGAGAACGATGCGGTGTCCCAACTGCGGCACGGAGAACGCGGCGGGCCGCGTGCAGTGTGCGCGCTGCGGCGCGCGCCTGCGCGGTGGACCGGTCAGGGCGTCCGTGGCGCGGACCACGGCCGGGACGCCGGAGGCCGAGGCGGCGCTGATGGCCGGTCTGCGCCGCGACCTGGGGCGGCTGCTGCTGGTGACGGTGGCGGTGGTCATCGTCGCCACGGTCCTGGGTGTGTTGCTGCGGTAGACATGGACGGCCCGGCGGCCCTGCGGCGCCTGCCCTCGGTGGATCGGCTGCTGCGGGCGCTGGAGGCGCGCGGTGTGGTCGGCACGTTCCCCCGACGGGCGGCCGCCGCGTGCGTCCGCGAGGTCCTGGCCGTGGCACGCGAGCGCGTCCGCGCGGCCGGCGGCGAGGTGTCCGCGGCGGCGTTGCTCGGCGAAGCCGAAGCGTTGCTGGAGCGGCGTTTCGGCGGCACCCTGCGGCCCGCGATCAACGCCACGGGCGTGATCCTGCACACCAACCTCGGCCGCGCGCCGCTCAGCGCTGCCGCGCGCGCCGCGGTCGAGGCCACGGCGGCCGGGTACAGCACGCTCGAGGTGGACCTGGAGACCGGTGAACGCGGCAGCCGCCACGCGCACCTCGAGGCCACGCTCACCGCGGTGACCGGCGCCGAGGCTGGCATCGCGGTCAACAACGCCGCGGCCGCGGTCACGCTCGGCCTGGCGGCGCTCGCCGCGGGCGCCCCGGTCGCGGTCAGCCGGGGAGAACTCGTCGAGATCGGCGGGAGCTTCCGGCTGCCCGAGGTCATGGCGCAGAGCGGCGCGCGCCTGGCCGAGGTCGGGACCACCAACCGGACCTACCTGGCGGACTACGAGGCCGCGCTCGCGGCCGGCGCGGCCGCACTGCTCAAGGTGCACCGCAGCAACTTCACCCAGCGGGGGTTCGTGCACGACGTGCCGCTCGCCGAGCTGGTGGCGCTCGGGCGCCGCCGGGGCGTGCCGGTCATCTACGACCTCGGCGGCGGGTGCCTGGTCGACCTGCGGGCGGTCGGACTGCCGGCCGAGCCGACGGTGCAGGAGGCGGTGGCTGCGGGCGCAGACCTCATATTATTCAGCGGTGACAAACTTCTTGGCGGCCCGCAGGCCGGGGTGATCGTCGGCCGACGGGGCGCCGTCGACCGGTGCCGCCGCCATCCGCTGGCGAGGGCGCTGCGCCTCGACAAGCTCGACCTGGCCGCGCTGGCGGCCACCCTGCGCTCGTACCTCGATCCGGAGCGCGCCTGGGAGGAGGTTCCGGTGCTGGCGTTGCTGCGGCGTCCGCCCGCCGCGCGCGTCCGGCTGGCCCGGCGCCTGGCCCGCGCCGCGGCCGCGGCGCTCGGGGAGGCCGCGACCGTGGACGTCGTCCCGACCGAAGGGGAGGTGGGCGGCGGGACGTTGCCGGGCGCGGTCATCGCGTCGAGCGCGGTGCGCATCCGCCCGGCTCATGACCGGCCCGAGGCGTGGGCCGCGCGGCTGCGGCGCGGCACACCGTCGGTGATCGGCCTGGTCCGGGACCGCGCGCTGCTGCTCGACGTCCTGGCCCTGCTCCCGGGGGAGGACCGGCGGCTCCCCGCACGGCTGCGCGCGCTCGCCTCCCACCCCTGATGCGGGCGGTCACCATCGGGACGGCCGGCCACATCGACCACGGCAAGAGCGCGCTGGTGCGCGCGCTCACCGGTATCGACCCGGACCGCCTGGCCGAGGAGCAGCGCCGCGGCATGACCCTCGACCTGGGGTTCGCGCACCTCGACCTGCCGGGCGGCATCCGAGCCGGCATCGTGGACGTTCCCGGGCACGAGGCGCTGGTCCACAACATGCTGGCGGGTGCTGGAGGCATCGACCTGGTCGTGCTCGTCGTGGCCGCGGACGAGGGGGTGATGCCGCAGACGCGCGAGCACCTGGACATCCTGAGCTTCCTCGGCCTGGCCGGCGGCGTGGTGGCGCTGACGAAGGTGGACCTGGTGGACGACGATGCCTGGCTGACCGCGGTGGAGGAGGACATCCGCACGCAGGTCGCGGGCACGCCGCTGCAGGGCGCGCCCATCGTCCGCGTGTCGGCGCGCACGGGCGCGGGCCTGTCCGACCTGGTCGCCGTGCTCGCCCGGCTGGCCGCCGGGGTGCCGCCGAGGTCTGCCGACAGCCCGGTCCGCCTGCCCGTGGACCGCTCCTTCACCGTGCAGGGCTTCGGCACCGTGGTCACCGGCACGCTATGGAGCGGGACCGTGACCCCGGGCCAGACGCTCGTGGTGCTGCCCTCGGGGCGCGAGGTCAGGGTGCGCGGGGTGCAGGTGCACGGCGCCGCGGTCCCCGAAGCCCGGGCTGGGAGCCGCACCGCCGTCAACCTGGTCGGGGTGGAGAAGACCGAGGTAACGCGCGGCGACGTGCTGGCGACGCCCGGCGCCTTCCGTCCTGTCGACCGCCTCGACGTCCGGCTCAGGCTGTTGCCGGCCGCGCCCGCGCTGCGCCGCGGCGACCGCGTCCACCTTCACCTGGGCTCGGGTGCCACGGTGGCCCGCGTGCTACCCCTGGGGACCCGGATCGACCCCGGGGCGGAGGGCGACGCGCAGCTCAGGGTCGCGGTCCCGGTCGTGGCGGTCCACGGCGACCGGTTCGTCATCAGGCGCTACTCGCCGACGCGGACGATCGGGGGAGGCGTCGTGCTCGCTACGGGCGTCCAGGGTAGTCTCGGGAGGCGGCCGGCCGCGACCCTGGGTGATGCGGCGGCGGTCTTGGTGGCCGCGGTCGCCGCCAGGGCGCAGGAGGGCATCGCGCTGGCCGACCTGGCGGCGGAGGCCGGCCTCGAGGCCGGCGCGGCCGCGCGCGCGCTCGGCGAGGCGCTCGCCGACGGGCGACTCGTCCGGACCGGCGACCGCGTGCATGCCCGGGCGGCGGCCGATGCCCTGCGCGCGGCGATCGCCGAGACCCTCCAGGCCTACCACGAGGCCGCGCCCTGGAGGGGCGGGATGCCTCGTGAAGCGCTCAAGAGCCACGTGCAGCGGGGAGCGCACGAGGCGCTGTTCGAGGCCGTGCTCGCGGGGATGCTGGAGGCCGGGGAGGTGACCGCGCGGGGCAGACTGATCGCCCGCGAGGGGTTCGTGCCGCGGCGGACCGCCGAGGAGGCGAGCGCGCTCGCCGCCCTGCGGGCGGCCGTGGAGCGCGGCGGCGTCTCGCCGCCCCCGCTCGACGAGCTGCGGCGCCTGGCGCGACCCGATGTCGCCGACCGGATGCTCCAGGTGTTGCTCGACGAGGGCGCGGTGGTCGCGGTCGCGGCCGACCTGCGCTACGCGGCGTCGGTCGTGGCCGCAGTCCAGGCGGTCGTCGTCGAGACGCTGCGCGCCGGCGGGGACGTGACGGTCGCGACCCTCCGCGACCGGCTCGGCACCAGCCGGCGCTACGCGCTCGCGCTGCTCGAGTACTTCGACGCCAGCCGCGTCACGCGTCGGGTGGGAGACCGCCGGATCCTGGGCCCGCAGGCCAGTGCGCCGCGCGCACCGGAGGGCTAGTTGCCGTCGCCGATGCGGACCTCGCCGACGCGGGCCTGCGCCTGCCAGGTGAGGAACTCGGGGCACGCCCCGGCCGAGATCGGGAGCGCCAGCCGGGCGGAGGCGCCGGGCCGCAGTTGCGTCACGGTGACCGATCCCGAGCGGTTCTCCTGAATCGTCCTCCGCACCGGCGGGGCAGGGACGCTCACCGTCACGACACACGTCACCGTGAGATCCACCGCGACCACCGCCGAGGCCACGAGCAACGAGCTGCCGTTGGTGACGCTGACCACGAATGTGTCACGGTTGGCCGGCTGCGTGGTCGTCTGCACCTCGACCCGCATCTGGCGCGCGACCACGTCGGCGAACTGCTGCATGTCGCGGGCCGCCACCTCGCGCGTCGCCTCGGCGAGCCGACCGGCGATCGTCCCGATCGGCCGGATCACGACCGTGTAGCGCCGCACGACGTCGGCGACCAGGACGCGGACCTCGAACGATCCGGTCCCGCCCGCGGGCACGGGGTTGGGCGCGAGGGGGCTTTCCCCCTGGCCGATCTGGACGCCCGACGGGTTGAACGCGCGCACCTCCGCGTACACGCCGGCGCCCCGGCTGCGGTTCTCGACGACGCCGGTCACGACGAGCGTGCCGTTGTCGATGCGGGCCGTCAGCGTGCGAAACCCCCACGCCCCCGGTGCGGTGGTCGGCGATGGGCTGGGGCCGGGCGAGGGCGACGGTCCGGCCGCGGCCGGCGCCGGGGCCTGGGAGGTCGCGCGGGGCGGCCCCGCGGCGAGCACATCGGCTCTGAAGACGTCCACCTGGACCACGCGGTCGTTCTGGAGGAAGAAGGCGACGCCGCTGTACGGATAGCCGAGCCACTCGCCGTCGGTGGCGCGGGTCACGGTGCTCACCGCGGAGCCGGCGTAGGCCTCGCGGACCGCGGTGCGCGGGCTGCCCGGCCCCACGCCGCGCGTGGTCCGGCACTCGGCGGAGCGCGTCGAGAGGCGCACGACCACCCCGCCCTCTGCGACCAGGAGGGCCCAGGGGGGAGGCAGGGTGTAGAGGACCTGACCGCCGCCCTGCTGCTCGCGCACCGGCGCGCCCGTGACCGCCAGCGCGGCCTGCACACTGCTGCCGATCTCCACGCCGGCGATGGACCGGCCGTCGACGACCGCGCAGCTCGCGGGCGCGGCCCGGACGGGCCACGGACACCCGACGGCCGTCAGGGCGGCCACGAGCAGGAGCGCGCCTAGCGCGTCGATACGCATGCGATACCGCTTCGCGAGCGGGACGGTCGTCCCCTCTGGTGCGTGCCCGGACCGACCGCCTGCCAGTCCTGGGTCGCGCTTGCAGGCGTCGGCCGGCGCCCCGTACAATGCACGTGCGTCGCGCGCGGAGGGCAGCGTCCGCCGGTGCGGGCCCCGGTCTTCAAAACCGGTCGTCGGGCCCTTACGGTCCGGGTTGGGTTCGACTCCCAATGCCCTCCGCCAGCCCCGCCGCAGGCTAGATACGGATGTCCACGATCGCCGAGACGCCGACGCCCGGCACGCGCCGGAACGCCTGCCAGGGCTGCAGGTTGTCCACCGGCACGTAGGCCTTGATGCGGAACGCGCGTTGGAAGTCGGCCTCGAGCAGCGCGACCGCCTGCGTGCGCTCGACGGCCGCCCGGGGGCCCGACACCTGGGCGGCCCCGATGTAGGCGCCCGAGGGGTTGCCGATGCCGATGGCCAGGCTCAGGATGGGGACGACCTTGGTCTGCTCCCGCACCGCGACGCCGCGGTTCTGGAGCAGGTCGTTGATGAAGTCGTTGATCTGCGGGGCGAAGGTCCGCACCGCGTAGCCGACTCCCAGCGTCTTGATGATGCCGAAGATGTCCTGGCCGCGGACCTGCGCGGCGGTCCCGCCCACCACGAGGGCCGCGACGACCACCACGGCGAGCATGCGGGCACCGTTCATCGTCAACCTCCTGCGTGTCGTGATCTCCGGCCCCCACTGGCGTAACGCGACCGCCCCGCGATCGGTTCCCCTACCCGTCGCAGATCGCCCCGCGCGAGGCGGTGGAGACCAGGCGGGCGTACTTGGCCAGCGCGCCCCGGGTGTAGCGCGGCGCGGGCGCCTGCCATGCGCGGCGGCGCGCGGCCAGCGTCTCGACCGGCACCTGGAGGTCGAGCCGCCGGCCGGGGATGTCCAGGACGATCGGGTCGCCCTCCGCGACCAACGCCAGCGGACCGCCCGCGGCCGCCTCGGGCGAGACGTGGCCGACCATCAGGCCGTGGGTGGCTCCGGAGAAGCGGCCGTCGGTGACGAGCATGACGCGCTCGCCCAACCCCCGGCCGACCAGCGCGGCGGTGACGCTCAGCATCTCGCGCATGCCCGGGCCGCCCTTGGGCCCCTCGTACCGGATGACGACGACGTCGCCGGGCTGGATGCGGCCGTTGATGATCGCGGCGAACGCGTCCTCCTCGCGGTCGAACACCCGGGCCGGTCCCGTGTGGTGCGCGATCTTGACGCCGGCGGTCTTGATGACCGCCCCCTCGGGCGCCAGGCTCCCGCGCACGATCGCCAGCCCACCCTCCGGAGAGAGCGGGGCGGCGGGGGGGAGCACGACCGGCGGCGCGCTCGCCGGGGTCTGCGCCAGGTTCTCGGCCACGGTGCGGCCCGTGACCGTCAGGCAGTCGCCGTGCAGCAGCCCGGCGGAGAGCAGCGCCTTCATCACCACGGGGACGCCGCCGGCGCGGTCGAGGTCGGTCATCACGAACCGGCCGCCGGGCTTCATGTCGGCGATGCGGGGCGTGGTGCGGCCGAGGCGGTCGAAGTCGTCCAGCGACAGCTCGACGCCGGCTTCGTGCGCGATCGCCAGCAGGTGCAGCACCGCGTTGGTGCTCCCGCCCATCGCCACCACCACCCGGATGGCGTTCTCGAACGCGCGGCGCGTCAGGATGTCGCGCGGGCGGATGCCCTCGCGCAGCATGTGGAGCGCCGCGGCGCCGGTGCGGCGGCCGACCTCGGCTCGCCGCGGGTCGAGAGCGGGCATGGACGCCACCCCGGGGATCGACAGGCCGATCGCCTCGATCGCCGAGGACATCGTGTTCGCGGTGAACAGACCGCCGCACGACCCGGCCCCGGGACAGGCGCGCCGTTCGAGCGCCTCCACGGCCTCCGCGGTGAGCTGGCCCTGCGCGTGCCGCCCCACGGCTTCGTAGACGTCCTGCACGGTGACGTCGCGGCCCTCGAACACCCCCGGCATGATGGTCCCGCCGTAGAGGAAGACCCCGGGGAGGTTTAGGCGCGCGAGCGCCATCACCGAGCCGGGCAGGCTCTTGTCGCACCCCGCGATGGCGACCACCGCGTCGAAGCACTGGGCGTGGGCCATCAGCTCGATCGAGTCGGCGATGATCTCGCGGCTCACCAGCGAGGCCTTCATGCCCTCGTGGCCCATCGCGATCGCGTCGCTGACCGCGATCGTCCCGAACTCCTGCGGGGTACCGCCGGCGGCGCGCACGCCGGTCTTGACCGTATCTGCCTGGTCGTCGAGATTCAGGTTGCAGGGGGTGACTTCGTTCCAGGTGCTCGCCACGCCGACCAGCGGCCGCCGGAGGTCGTCGTCCGAGAGGCCGGTGGCCCGGAGCATCGCCCGGTGAGGGGCCCGCTCGATCCCTTCGGTGACGGTACGGCTGCGGTGCTTGAGGTTGGCGTCGACGATTTTGGCCATCGGTGCCTCCGCGATATCTCCGGCGTGCAATCAGCGCCATGATACCAGGAATCGTCCCTCCCGGGGGCTTCCGGTCCGGGCGCGTGTGATAGCATGGGGCCGTGGCCCGCGACGGCGCGCTCACCCCCATGATGCGGCAGTACCAGGAGCTCAAGGCCCGGCATCCCGGCGCCCTGCTGATGTTCCGCCTGGGCGACTTCTACGAGCTGTTCTTCGACGATGCCGTGACTGCGGCGCGCGAGCTCGAGATCGTGCTGACCTCGCGCGAGATCGGCAAGGGCCGCCGCGTGCCGATGTGCGGGGTCCCGCACCACGCGCTGAGCGGCTACCTGGCCCGGCTGGTGGATCGGGGCTACCGCGTCGCCATCTGCGACCAGGTCGAGGACGCGCGTCGCGCGCGCGGCCTGGTGCGCCGCGAGATCACGCGGGTGGTCACGCCCGGCACGGTCATGGACGCCGCGATGCTCGAGGCGCGCGAGCCCCGCTATCTGGTCGCGCTGGCCGAGGCGGGCGGCGTCTGGGGGCTGGCCGCGGCCGAGCTGTCCACCGGCGACTTCCGTACCACCCAGATCGTCGGCCGGGACGCCGGCGCGCGCCTGGCAGAGGAGCTCGCGCGGCTCAGCCCGCGCGAGGTGGTGGTCCCCGAGGGTGCCGGCGCGGCGTGGCCGCTGCCGGCGGACGCGGCCCGCACGCCGCTGGACGCCTGGCGCTTCGAGGTGGCCGCCGCACGCCGGGCGTTGGTCGAGCACCTCCGCGTGGCCTCGCTCGACGGGTTCGGGATCGAGACCCTGCCCCTGGCCACCGCCGCGGCTGGCGCCCTGCTGCAGTACCTCCAGCAGACGCAGCGCTCGGCGCTGGCCCACGTGCGTAGCCTGCGTCTCTACGATACCGACCGCAGCCTCGGTCTGGACGAGACGACCCAGCGCAACCTGGAGCTGTTCCGCAACCGCCGCGACGGCACGGTCGCGCACACGCTCCTGTGGGTCCTGGACCAGACCCTGACCGCGATGGGCGGCCGGCTGCTGCGGGAGTGGATGCTGCGGCCCCTGGTGGACCCCACGGCGATCCGTGCGCGACTGGCCGCCGTCGGCACGGCGCTCGCTGACCGCGGCGGGCGGGCGGAGCTGCGTGGTGCGCTGCGGGAGGTCCCGGACCTGGCCCGCCTCGTCGGTCGCATCGGCCACGGGTCCGCCACGGCGCGCGACCTGGTCGCGCTGCGCGCCGGGCTGGAGCGGTTGCCGCATCTCCGCGACCGCCTCGGCCGGCTGGCGGACCCGACGTTCGCGGCGCTCGCCGAGGCGATCGATCCCCACGAGGCTCTGGCCGCGCTCATCGGGCGAGCGGTCGTGGACGATCCGCCTTCCGGCATCCGGGAGGGGGGGATGATTCGCGACGGCTACGACCCCACGCTGGACGCGATGCGCGCGGCCGCCGCGGACGGCAAAGCCTGGATCGCCGGGCTCGAGGCCGCGGAGCGGGAGCGGACCGGCATCCGGTCGCTGCGCGTCGGGTTCAACAGGGTCTTCGGGTACTACATCGAGGTGTCCAACCCCAACCGGCACCTGGTCCCCGCCGACTACATCCGCAAGCAGACGCTGGTGGGCGCCGAGCGGTACATCACCCCCGAGATGAAGGAGCGCGAGGCCGCGATCTTGGGCGCGGAAGAGCGCATGGCCGAGGTCGAGTACGAGCTCTTCGTCGCGCTGCGCGACCGCGTCGCGGCGGCCGCGGACACGCTGCTCGCCACCGCCGCCGCCGTCGCGGAGGCCGATGTGCTCCTGGCCCTCGCCGAGGCCGCGGAGCGCGGCGGCTACGTCCGCCCCGAGGTGGTGGAGGCGCCTGTGCTGGAGATCCGCGGCGGCCGGCATCCGGTGGTGGAGCGCATCCTCCAGGGCGAGCGGTTCGTGCCCAACGACCTGCGCCTGGACGTGGCCGACCGCGCGCTGCTCATCGTCACCGGGCCGAACATGGCGGGCAAAAGCACCCTGCTGCGGCAGGCCGCGTTGATTCTCATCATGGCGCAGATGGGCTCGTTCGTGCCGGCGGCCGCCGCGCGGGTCGGGGTGGCGGATCGGGTGTTCACGCGCGTGGGCGCGACCGACGATCTGGCTGCCGGCCGCAGCACGTTCCTGGTCGAGATGCAGGAGGTGGCGCGCATTCTCTCGGGGGCGACGCGCCGCAGCCTGGTGGTGCTGGACGAGGTGGGCCGTGGCACCAGCACCTACGACGGCATGAGCCTGGCCTGGGCGGTCGTCCATCACCTGCACGAGCACGTCGGCGCGCGCACGCTCTTCGCGACGCACTTCCACGAGCTGACCGAGCTCGGGGGACTGTTGCCGCGCGTCCACAACATCAGCATGCGCGTCCAGGAGGAGGGGGAGACGATCGTCTTCCTGCACAGCGTGGCCGACGGCGGCGCGGATCGCTCCTACGGTCTGCACGTGGCCCGGCTGGCGGGTCTTCCCGACGAGGTCATCGCCGAGGCGCGCCGAATCCTCGCGCAGCTCGAAGCGGCCGCGGCGCGACCGGGCGAGCCCGACGCGCCGCCCGTGCCCTCCCGGGCGCGGCGCGCGCAGCAGGTGCCGCTCGCGCTCGAGCTGGCGTCGCCGGTCGAAGAGGCGTTGCTGGCGCTCTCGCTCGAGTCGATGACCCCGCTGGACGCGATGCGGACGCTGGCCGACCTCCGGGACCGCGTCCGGGCCGCGCGCGAGTCTGCACGCACGCAGGACCGCCGCCGTGTGCAATGACCGACGCGCCGTGATGTCCATCCAGGTGCTCGAGCCCTCGGTCGCCGAACGCATCGCCGCCGGCGAGGTGGTGGAACGCCCCGCCTCGGTGGTCAAGGAGCTCGTCGAGAACAGCCTGGACGCCGGCGCCCGGACGATCGCGGTCGAGATCGAGGGCGCGGGGCTCCGCTCGATCCGCGTCGCCGACGACGGCGCGGGTATCGCGGCCGCCGAGGTTCCCCTCGCGTTCCAGCGCTTTGCGACGAGCAAGATCCGGCGGCTGGAAGACCTGGACGTTGTCGAGACGTTCGGGTTCCGGGGTGAGGCCCTCCCGAGCATCGCCGCTGTTGCGCACGTCACGCTGACCACACGGCCCCCGGACGCGGACGCGGCGACCCGGATCGTGGTCGTCGGCGGCGTCGTCGAGGCCCTGACGCCGCACGGCGCGCCGCCGGGCACCACCGTGGAGGTCACGCGCCTGTTCTACAACACGCCGGCCCGCCGCAAGTTCCTCAAGTCGCCGGCGCGCGAGCAGGCACTCTGCGCCGCCGCGGTCGAGCGCGCGGCCATGGCCTCGCCGCGGGTGGCGTTCCGCCTGACGGTCGACGGCCGTCAGGTCGGGCTCTGGCCGTCGGCGGCTGCGTCGGCCCGGGTCGCCGACCTGCTGGCCGCGGGCCGCCACGACGAGCTCGTCGAGACACGCGGGCGGATTCCCGGCGGCACGCTGACCGGCTGGCTGGCGCGTCCCGAGCGCAGCCGGCCGGCCCGGACCGGCCAGCACGTGTTCGTCAACCGCCGGCCGGTGGCCAGCGCCGCGCTCCGCCGCGCGGTGGAGCAGGGGTACGCGCAACTCCTGCCGGTCGGGCGCTATCCCGCCTTCGCGGTGTTCGTCGAGATCGACCCTGCGCTCGTGGACGTGAACGTCCACCCGCGCAAGCTGGAGGTGCGGTTCCACGACGAGGGCGCCCTGTTCGGCGCGGTCGCGCGGACCGTACGCGCGGCGCTGCTGTCGGTCTCCCTGGTCCCCACGGCGGTCGCGCGGACCGCGGGGCGCGCCCTCCCGGCGATCCCCGAGGCGGCCGGGGCGGGAGAGGG
>Ga0308411_10000233_pt1 | contig 35179 bp, 33 predicted proteins | sample HotsprottomLayer_2_FD_203530 | JGI IMG/M metagenome (GOLD analysis project Ga0308411, IMG submission 203530) | Hot spring phototrophic mat microbial communities from Octopus Spring, Yellowstone National Park, Wyoming, United States -... | ecosystem: Environmental > Aquatic > Thermal springs >... | reverse complement strand
TTGGGGTCCATTTTCAAAAACAATTATTTTACCAAGAGATGTTGATGTAGATAATGTAAGAGCAAGTTTAAAAGATGGCATTTTGATGATAAGAATACCAAAATTAAGTGGTGGTACAGTTAAAAAAGTAGAACTTAACTGATGCGGCTGTAGCTCAGTGGTAGAGCGGGTGTCTTATAAACACCAGGTCGGAGGTTCGATCCCTCCCAGCCGCAAATTAGAAATGAAAAGTTTTATAACTTTTTTAATCTTAATAGGATTTTTTATATTTCCTTTTTATGCTTTTGCCGCAGGGTTACCATTTGGTACACCAAGAGTGATTACAATATTTCCATGCTTAAATGGAACAATGATTACTGTTCAACCACCAATTCCTTCTTCAGTACCACCAGGACCATATTTGGTACCGCCTGGAGCAAATAGAAAAATGTATTTTATTTATCCTCCTGTTCCAGGTATGAAAATGTTAGGACAATGGGTACCAGGAGGGGTTTGTAATATACCTGGACCTTGGGGGGTTATACCTTTGCCAACAATGGGAACAATTGTAGATTATGGTAGCGCCTTAGGTTTTTAATCTAAATTTTTGCTTATTAATCTGTAACTAAATTTATAATCTTATTTTGAGCAAAAATTATTTTTTTGATTTTTTTATTTACCAAATTTTTCTTTATTTTTTCTCTTTCTAAAACCAATTTTTTAATCTTTTCAATATCTAAATCTTTATCACTTATTTCAATTTCATCTTTTTTCTTACCATTAATCTGAATTATTATTTTTTTAGTTTCATCTTCAATGTACCTTAAATCAAATTCAGGAAATTTTTCATAATCTAAAAGCTTTTTATTGCCAAACAAACTCCAAATCTCCTGACTTAAATGAGGTGCAAATGGAAAAAGAATTTTTACAAACTTTAACCAACTTTTTTTGGAAATTTGAAAATTATTTTTTTCTACAAAATTTAAAAATTCCATACAGGAACTAATAGCTGTATTAAACTTAATATTTTCAATATCATTAGTAACTTTTTTTATGTTAATATTTAGTTGTTTTAGTATATTTGGTTCATCTTTTTTTATTTTATTTTTTTTGATAATTCTACTAGCTTTAAAAATCCTGGATAAAAATCTATAAGGACCTACTATAGATTGATTATCCCATTGCTTGGTATCGCTTAAAGGACCTAAAAACATTTCAAAAATTCTTAAAGAATCAGCTCCATATTTATTTACCAACGAATCTGGATTTATAACATTTCCTCTTGATTTAGACATTTTTTCTCCATCAGGACCCAAAATTATCCCTTGATTTATCAATCTAATAAATGGTTCTTTTGTGGGCACTAATTTTAAATCAAATAAAACTTTATGCCAAAATCTTGCATACAAAAGATGAAGTACTGCATGCTCAGCACCGCCTATATACATATCAACTGGTAACCAATATTTTAATTTTTTATAATCAGCAAAAGATTTTTTATTTAAAGGATCTATATATCTAAGATAATACCAACATGAACCTGCCCATTGGGGCATAGTTTGTGTTTCTCTTTCTGCTAAATTTTTGCATTTCGGACATTTTGTTATTACCCAATTTTTTATATTTTTTAGTGGTGATTCTCCTGTTCCGGTTGGTTCATAATATTTAACACGAGGAAGCATGACTGGTAAATCTTTTTCTGAAACAGGAACTATACCACAATTATTACATCTAATAAGAGGAATAGGTTCTCCCCAATATCTTTGCCTAGAAAATATCCAATCTCTTAATTTATAATAAACAGCTTTTTTAGCTAAACCCCTTTCTGAAAGATGCTCTCCTATTTTTTCTATTGCTTCTTGAGAACTTAAACCATCAAAATCAAATGAATTTATAAGATAGCCAAAATTCTCATACGGAAGTTCGATATTGTTTTCAAAAACATCTTTTTCTTTAGAAATGACTGGTTTAATTTTTAACATAAATTTTTTAGCAAACATAAAATCAAACTTATTATGGGCAGGAACTCCCATAATCGCACCAGTTCCATAATCAGGCAAAACATAATCACTTATCCAAACAGGAATACTTTCTCCAGTTATAGGATGAGAAACATAACTACCACTAAAAACACCGCTAATTTCCAAATCAAATTTTTTTTCTCTTTTTCTTTCAAAATAATTATTCAAATAATTTTCTACCGCAAAATAGTAATCTTTTTCTATACATTCCTTAACCAAAGGATTTTCTGGTGATAAAGCAATAAAACTAACTCCAAAAATTGTATCAAGTCTAGTTGTAAATATATTAATATAACTCTCTTTATTTTTAATCTTAAAATATACTTCATAACCTATGCTTTTGCCTATCCAATTTCTTTGCATTTCTTTTATGTTTTCAGGCCAATTTAATTCTTCTAAATCTTCTAACAATCTATCTGCATAGGCAGTAATTCTAATATGCCATTGTTTAAGATTTTTTATTTCCGTAAAAGAGCCACATCGCTCACATTTTCCATCTATTACTTCTTCATTAGCTAGGCCTGTTTTACAAGATGGGCAAAAATTTATAGGTGCTTCTTTCTCATACACTAATCCTAATTCGTACATTTTTAGAAACATCCATTGAGTCCACTTGTAATAATTTGGATCCGTAGTATTTATTTCTCTACTCCAATCATAACTTAATCCTAATCTTTGTATTTGTTCTTTGTATCTTTTAATATTCTTAGGAACAAATGTTATAGGATTTTTTTTCATTTTAATAGCATAATTTTCTGCAGGAAGACCAAAAGCATCCCAACCCATAGGATGTAAAACTTGATAACATTTCATTCTATAATATCTAGCTAAAATATCAGAGGCAACAAAATTTTCTACATGGCCAACATGCAAACCTTCTCCAGAAGGATAAGGAAACATATCTAAAATATAAATTTTTTTACCTATAAAATCCTTGGCTTTCCAAATTTTAAAATTGCCAGACTTCCATCTATTTTGCCATTTTTTTTCTATTTTTTTAAAAGGATAAGACATTTGTTTATAGCTAAATAATGCTTTAAAATTTAAATTATAAATAAAATCCTCTTAAATGGCAAAAGAACATTATAGACCCGATTTTAATATAAGCTGGAGAACTATTTCTCATTATTCTCACCCCATTGGAGATATAATGTGGCATTTATTATGGGGAATTGTTGTTGGTTTTTCAATCTTTTATTCAATTTTTGCTAAAGATTTTTTATTTTTAGTTATTGCTATAATAGCTTTAATTTTCTTTTTTCACCCTTTTGTTTATGAAACTATTAATAATTTAGATATTACTCTTGATAAAAAAGGAGTTACTATCAACCATAATTTTTATCCATGGGAAGATTTTATGGGTTTTGAAGTTTTTAATAATGAGGAAAGATTTTTTATATATTTGATACATAAACAACCACTACACATGGGTATTACTTTACCTCTTGAGTGGTATATGGATTTTCAAGAAATAAAAAAAATTTTAAATGAATTTTTAGATGAATATGATGGTGCGGTACCATTTTGGGAAAAGTGGTATAGAAATTTTTTAAAATGAACATTTTAAATGAAAAGTAAGATAATTGGAAAAAAAGCAGAACTAATCGCTAAAAATTTTTTAAAAAAGAAGGGGTATAAATTCATAAAATCAAATTGGTGGCTTAAAAAATTTGGAGAGATAGATATAATTGCTCAAAAAGAAGAAGTTTTTTATTTTATTGAAGTTAAATCTCTTATAAAAACAAAAGAATTTACTCCTGAAAATAACTATACAAATAAAAAAAGAAAGAGGTTTCATCAATTAGTTAATTTTTATAGTAATAAATATAAAATAGATAATTTTGTTTGCTGTCTTCTGGCAATAAGTTTTGATATTTTAAATAAAAAAATAAGAATAAGAATGTTTAAAAATGTTTAGAGACATTTATAAACCATTAATATTTTTACAAATAATTTTAGTAATATACTTAGGATTTTTAATTTATAAAGAGAAAAAAGAAAATTATGTGCTTAAAAGAGATTATAGAAATTATTTAAACAAAATAAACAAACTTGAAGAAGAAAATAAAATTTTAGAAAAAAGAATTAAATATTTAAGCAACCCAGAGAACTTAAAAAAAGAGCTAAAAGATAAATTTAATTTAGTAGAACCAGGAGAAAAAGTTATTATATTGCCAGAGAATTTTTAAATAAATTAATTTAAAATTATTATTATTATTATTATAAGATAATTATGCCAGCGTAGCTTAATGGCAAAGCAATCCCTTCGTAAGGGAAAGATTGAGGGTTCAAATCCCTCCGCTGGCTCATTAAAAGATGAAAAAAAAATTAATAAGCAAAAAATTTTTGATAATATTTATTTTGTTGTTTATATTTTTTGTTGGTCTTTTTGCCAGAGAAAATAAAAAGAAAAAAGAATTAACCGAGGCTCAATTAAAATTTTTATCAGAACCTGAAAATCTTGATTTTATATTTAAAATTGTTGAAGAAGAAAGAGATAGATTAAAAAATATTGCTAATATAAAGTTAAAAAGTGGTCTTGTTAATTTATCAATTAAAAGAACAGATATTGAAGCTGAATTAATAAAATTAACAGCCCCACTTTTAAACAATATTAAAATAGACAAACAAAAAACAGAAGGTCAATATGCTCAAGAATATGTATATAACTTAAACAAGATTAAAAATTTAAATATAGATTTTTCTAATAAACAATCAATCTTTTCTTCAGGAGAACTTCTTTATGAAATAGCCCAAGAACTATCTTTAATTTCAGTACCACCAGCATATGAAGAAGTTCATAAATCACAAGTACTTATTTTAGGAACATTAGGTAATGCATTAAAAAATTTAGCTTTAACTGATGATTATGAAAAAGGAGTTGCTTTGATGCAAATAATAAACAATTTAATTGACGAAGAAAAAAAATTAGCAGAAAAAATAAATAGATGATTAAGAAGGTTTTTTTAGTGATAATTTTAATATCATTTTCAATATCATCTTTATTAAGTTTTTATAATTTTTCTTTTGCTCAAACAACAACAAGGCTTGATCTATCGGATTACAAAATAAAAAGCTGTATAATAGATTTTGGCCAAAATAAAGTAGAGTTAAATCAAGTTTCTGATGAAAGTATTAATCTTTGTTTAAAAAATGTGGGCATAAATGCTGATCTTAATTCTATAAGAGGATGTTTTAAAAATGGTATTGATACAAAATGTTTAGAAGATAAAATAGGGAGTGTTGGAAGAGTAACTCAAGATAAGATAAATAAAGCAATTGATTGTCTTGAATCAAGCTTGCCATTTTTTTCAGAAATAATTCCTGGATTAGGAGGGCTTGGAGATGTTAAAGCACCAAAACTTGATATAGGAACTTTTTTAAAATTTATTGCTGGCGCTTATTTGATGAACCTTGTATCTGATATAATAAACAAATTTATAGGTCAAATTTTTGGTAAAGTACCCACTAATGATAGTGGAGCTCAACAAGCAATTGCTGCTGCTACGCAAGAAACAGCCAAAGGATTTGCTGGACAAATTCAACAAGGACTTCAATTGGCTATCCAAGATAGCATAGAATATCTACAATATAAAATACTATCAGCAATTGAGGGTGTAATATATGATAAGATATTAAAAAATTTTATACCTGATATCAAACAATATACTTATTTAAGATTATATCAAGCTTATAGTAATGCTATAGAAAAAATAATAGAACCATTTAATAACCCAAATATTTCTTGTTTACCACTAGAAGTAAAATCATGCGCTTTGGGTCTTCTTGATACAGCAAACGGTCAAATGATTCAAGCAGCAAGAAGATCTGAAGAAGCTAAAACTGCAATCAGATTAGTAAAAGATCTAACTAGAAATAAAAAATTTGAAATATTTAACAAAGAAACCTGCGATCCTACAAATCCAGAGACACTTTTAGTATATCAACAATTAGGTTTAAATCCAAGTATCGTGGTAGCAGAAAATGCTGCTACATTAACAGCTTATATGAAAGAACCACAAACTTTATTAGCTAAAGTAGAAATAGAAAGAAATAATTATTTAGCTAATATTTATAATTTTTTTGCTAACCCTTTTAAATCTATTAATTTAAGATATTTATTAGGTCAAGCAGGTGGTATTAATGAAAATAATACCCAAATCAATTTAGATGAACAATTAAGAAAAATAAACGAGACTAAAAATGATATAGGAAATTGTTCGCTTATAGCTAATACTTCAACAATGAAAATTTTTCAAGAACTTGAAACAGAATTAAAAGGACTTGCTATCTATCTTTCCCAACCAGGAGGTGTGAATTTTAAATTTAAATCCGAATGTCGTACAACTGCAGCTGAACAAAGAATAAAAAGTTTAGATGTACAAATAGAGCAATTACAGGAAAGACTTAAGAAATTAGATCCATCCTCACCTGAAGCATCTCAAATAACGGCTAAAACTAGTGAATTAGAAAGATTAAAAAACCAATATCAACAACAAGAAGATCAAATAAGAAAAGCAGGCATTACAGGAGAAAGTGCTTTGTGTGTTGAAAAAGGAGAAATTAAAAATCCAATTTCTACTTATGAAGAAATGAAAAATGCAATAGAAAAGAAAGATTTAACTTATTTTTTAAACCGCTCAAATACTCAAAATATTTTGGTTAATTTTGTTAGAGGATGGGTAAATAGTAATTTATTTAAAACTATTGATGAAGGATTTAACAGATTAGGGATTAAAACCTCTAACCCACAATCCTCTCAGGATATAGCAGAGATTTATTCTCCTAAGAAAACAAGTGAATTATGTAGCGATTACAAAAATTATGGCCTTATAGGAGGAGATACCGTTTGTAAAAATGTAATGTATCAACAAAATACTTTATTTATGAATATGAATAAATTAGAAATGCAAACAAATCTTAATAATATTCAAAATATTCTTGAACTATTTTCAAACATATTAAATACTGTCAATATTTATTCTTCAACCACAAAAAAAGGAGAAAATGATTTAAGGGGTATTTTGATAACATATGCTGGTTTTTCCTATATTTCTAAAGATTATTTAAATGCATTGCAAAAAATTATAAATGATATAGAAGATATAAATTCATCGCTTGAAAATGCTTCATCTACATTAAATTCTTTGTCAAATAAAATAAATGAACTTTATAATTTTTCTTCTTCAAGCTTATTAACATTAACAAAAGCTTTATCAGATTTAGAAAATTCAACACTTACCCAAGAAATTAATTCAATTACAGCTTTAATAAGAGAAAAAGAAGAAAGGCTTTCAAATATAAAAAATGAAGTAAATTCAAAGCTCCAACGTCTACAACAAATTGCAATTAATCAAAGATTTATAACTTTGTTTAGTTTAGCTGAAAATAAACTTTTAGACAATAGTAAAATAAGGCCAGTTTTGCCTTCTGGTTATTTTGATTATTATTACGGAAATGAATTTGTACCTGGAGCAAATACTACTATGGGAAGTTTTATGAATATTTTACCTGTCACAAGACAAAATTTATCTTTTTATAATTATTTTTATCCTTATTTTGTAATTAATTTAAGTAGCTTGAATAATATAGGGGATTTCATAAATAATGGGAAAATACATTTTAGAACTAGGGCACTCTTTCAAGGTGAAGATACATTAACTAACCCATCTTTTCTTTTAGCAGATACAATACGAAGAATAATTTTTGCTTTGTATAATACACCAGAAGAAGGTGTTAGTGAAAAAAATCAAAAAAATATATTAACTGCAGTGGTAGATGTTTTAAATGATTATTTTAATGGAGCAACCAGTTCTCTAACGCAAGAAGATATTAATAAACTTTCTACATTTTTCAATAACTTAGAAGATGTTTCTAATAGAATGATTTTATATGTTAATCAAAATAATTCAAATTTCCCAGAAGACTATGCTTTAGCATATGATATAGTTGGTAAACAAATTATAAAAATGAATTTAAGGGAAACATTAGATTATTTTAAAACCATATCATCATCGTATAAAGAAACAGTTGAATTTGTAAGAAATAATTTTGCTACCATTAGCCCTTTAATAGCAGAAATTAATCAATTAAAAAATAGATTAGATCAAATGCAAAAAGACTATGATAATTTATACCAACAAGCATTTAAAAATTCTGCTATAAGTAAAAATGTTGTTATAGAAAAATCAAATGAAGCAGAAAATATCAGAAATGAACTTTTTTCAATAAGAAGTGATTTAAGTAATGTTTGTATTAACTATAATAGGCTTCTTACTGAATTTGAGGGAATATTTAATACTATGATTGGATCAAATAGCGGTGGTTCAGGTACCAACTCTGCTCAAATTGAAAATGAAGAAAATCAAGGAAGGAAATTTGCAAAATTAATTAAAAATAGCTTAGGTAATATTTTTTCTGTATTTTCGCTTTTTGGTTTAAGTACAAATAAAGTAATACATATTAAATAAGATGAAAATAAAAATATTTAAAAATTATAAAAAATATTTGGCAATTTTAATTTTATTATCATTAATTTTACCTAAATTTTCATATGCTATAGTATGGTTGTTAATAGGAGGAGGAGCAGCATTAGGATTATTAGGAGGTATTGCTGCTTATTTTGGTATAGGAAAATTAACCGGAGCTGTAGCAAATTTTTTTATTGGGATTGTTAATTTTTTATTAGATTTATTACTACCCACAATAAGTGGTTTCTTTGATTTCTTATCAAAAGTAGCTGCTGTAGTTATAAATAATTTTTTAGCAGTTAATATATTTGAAGGAGAAAGCTTGGCAGCTGTTTTATGGGAAACATTTAAAAATATAGCGTATGTAGCTTTGGTTTTTTTGTCACTCCTTGCTGGCTTTCAATTTATTTTAAACAGAGATGATCAAGCAAGAAGAATGCTTTTTGGAATCATTATTGTTGCTCTTTTAATAAATTTTACCTTTTTGTTGGCTCGAGTATTTTCTGAGACTATGATTTATATTACTATAAATCTTTTAAAAACAGTTCACCCAAATGCAGAGGCTGTTACATCAATAGGGCAATCTCATTTAGGTAATATATTATACACATCATTAAATATACTTACCATATCTGGGGTGAAAGAACAGCTTGAAAATATTAAGCATGATTTGGGAGTATCTGTTTCTGCTGATGAAGTACCTCCTACAGAAATAGAAAAAAACGCCATCAAATTGTTTGCTCTTTTATTTGAATTATTTATTAATGCAGTTATTGCTTTGATAATGTGGATGATAGCAGGTTTAAGTATAGGTAGATATATTGTTTTATCTTTTTTAGTTGGAGTGTTGCCGGCAGTATGTATAGCTTATACCCTACCATCAACTTCAAATTATTTTCAAAGGTGGTGGAATTATTTCTTAAATTTTAATATTGCTATACCTATTTTAGTAGTTTTATTAATAATAGGTATCGGTTTAACTGTGGCAATTGATAAATCTTTGCCATTTATAAAAGGGGAAGATCCAAGAGAATTTCATGGTAGTGTTGAAATTTTTGGTTTTAATAATATAAATTCTCTTATTTTTATCTTAAACTATGTTATGAGGCTATTTTTCCTTATAGCTTATTATGTTGGTGTTGTAGTTATTGCTTTAAGGCTTGGTGGTTCATTTGCTTCTTATGCTTATAGAAGTTTTAATTGGATAACACTTACAACAGGAGGAGCTATAGCAGGTTTTGTACAAAAACATAGTGGTAGATTTTTAGGAGGCGGATTAGAAACTCTTGGAAAAAAAATGTCTGGTAATACTGCTCCAATTATAGGAGGTTTAATAAGAAAAGCAGGTAGAACATTACAAGATACAGGAGAAAGATTAAAAAAACCAAGAGTAGAAGAAGTAAAAGAAGATGTTAGAGGCATTTGGGAAAGTGTAAAAGGTAAATCACCAAGTGAGATTATAAATACAGCAATTAAATTAAGAGGAGATCATTTTAGAACCTTTGTAGAATTTATGAGCAAGGAACTTGATGCAGATACATTATGGAAAATTTATCAATATCCTCAATTTCGATCAAGACTTTTGAAAGATAAGCAAGCATTGAAAATATTTTCAAAAGGATTAAATGGTATACCTGCTTTACTTAATGAAGCTCAAAGTTTATATAAAGAAGGAAAAGTTGATCCAGCAAATAATTTAATTCAACAAGCTCAATCAAAATTTGCTACAAGTGGCTTAAGTGGACAAATGTCTGTTGATGAACTTATTAGTCTTTATAAGGAGACAGGCTTAACAGAAGAAGACGCAAAAAAAGCTGTTTCAAATCTTATATTAGCAATGAACAGAAGACAAAGAACTAATTTTTTAACTTATAATACACCAACAACCTTAAAAAACGAATTAGGCGATAAAAATTATGCTCCTCTTGCTGAATTTCAAAAAGATACACCAACTTATAAAGCACTTAGAGGTCAATTGGAAGATAGACTCCAAACCCCAGATTTAGATCCTAAACAAAAAGAAGAATTAATAAAAAGATTATTAGAAAGTTATGCTAGGGGAAAAGACTTAGTAACAGAGTTAGAAAGTTTTTTTGTAGAAGTTGCAAGAAGTACTGAAGAAGAAATATCAAGATTACGAGAAGAATTGAATAAATTAGAAGAAGAAAAAAATAGAGCCTTAGAACAAGCTGAGAAAGAATTAGAAGAAATAAAAAATCAATTAAATCAGAAACGTCAAGCAGGCATTATTGATCCAGAATTATCAAACGAAAGAGACAAGAAAGAAAAAGAAAAAGAACAGTTAAAACAAAGATTAGAACAAGAATTACAAAAAAGAAAAGCGGATATTGAACAACAAATTCAAGCTCTTGATAATAAAAAGAAAAATATTGAAAGTGGAGGAAGTAGCCGAATTAATGCTCAAAACTCTCTTAATCAAATAATACAAGCTCATGAAAACATAGCTAAACAATTTAGTCCAGAAATATCAACTTCGTTAAGCCAAACCCAAACACAACAAAGTTCGCAAACACCAAAAAAAGGCTCTTAATTATAATTGATTTTTTATTTTAAAATAATATTATGGTGAAAAGCTTTTATGAACAAATACTAAAAGCACCTCAATCAGTAATTGACTATATGTATGGTGAAGAGTTTTGGAATTTATATGAAGAATTAATAGAAAAGTTTGAAATTAAAGAAGAAACAAAAAAAAGAGATGTTTTATATTTGCTATATGATATATTATTTAGAGTAATTGAGCCAATATCAGCAGAAAGCCTTAAGGAAGTATTAATGTCTAATTTAAAATTAGATAGTTTAGTTGCTGATCAAATGGCTTATTATATTTATCCAAAGCTAGTTTTAAAAGTAAAAGACATATGGGAATCTCCTCAAAAAGAAGAAAGAAGGGTTAAAATAAATGCTGAAGACGAATATTTAAAAAATTTAATAAAAAGAATTAAAGAAATAAAGACTAAATCAAAACCGTCAAGAATTTTAAATTTACAAAAAGTAATTCCCCCAAAACAAGAAGAACAAAAACCTGCAATAGATTTAAAAAATATAGAAGTTAAAAAAGATGTTGGCGAAGAAAAAGAAGAAAAATTAATTAGAATAACAATACCTCAAATTTCACAAGAAAGCTTAAAAGTAGAAAAAGAAGAAATGCCAATAGAACTAAAAGAAGAAGGGGAGAAAATAAATTTACAAATACCTTCATTTAAAACTGAGGGGCTTAAAACAGAAGATAATATTAAAAAAGAAACAGAAATAAAAGCAAAGGCAGAAAAAGAAGGCAAAGTTGTTATCTTAAAAGAACAAAGAAAAAAAGAAGAAGGAGCTATAGATTTATCTGATATATAAATTTTGGTATAATTTAATTATTGATGAGATTTAATGTACCAAAATTTGTTACTACCGAAGATAAGATTTTAGTAGGTCCTTTTGGAATTACTTTCAAACAGTTATTTTTGCTTTTTGGTGCTTTTTTAATAAGTTATGCCGGGTATAAATTTATAGGAGGGTTTATAGGAATATTGATTATTTTAATAAGTTTTAGTTTAGCTATTATTTTAGGGTTTGTAAAAATAAACAATAAATATGTGATAAGTTTTTTACCAAAATTAATTACGATTTTAATATCAAGTAAAAGATATATTTGGCAAGAAGAACCAGAAATTACAAACAAAATCATAAAAATACCTGAAATTAAAAAATATATTGAACTTTTAGAGCAAGATGAAAGTTTGTTAGAAAAAGATAAAAAAGAAAAAAAAGAAATTCATTTATCTAAATTTTTACAGCACGCACACAAGCATGGTTATAATCCTAAAGACCCATATTTAAATTTTCCTTTACCAAAATTTCCTAAAAGAAGATGGTAAATAAAACAACAGATTTAATCAAAATTAAAGATATAAAAGATGATATTATTGTAATGGAAGATGGCAGCTTAAGAGCAATTCTTGCTATTCCTGGAGTTAATTTTTCTTTATTAGGCGAAAAAGAACAAAGTATAATAATTTATAATTTTAAGGAACTTTTAGATGGTATTGATTTTCAACTTCAAGTTTTAGTTATCTCAAGGTTAGCTTATATAGAAAAATATATTAACTACTTAGAAGAAATTTTGGTAAAAGAATATGAACCATTAATTAAAATACAACTTGAAGAATATATTAAGTTTATTAAAGATTATGTAGAAAATCATTTGATTATGAAAAAAATGTTTTTTTTAATAATACCATATGAAACAGAGACAATTTCTATTAAAGAAGGTTTGCTTAAAAAAGAATATAAACAGGAGGAAAGTTATATTAAAAAATTAGAGCAACTTGAAACAAGAGTTACCTATATTACAGAAAAATTGTCAATTATAGGCCTTCAACCAATTAGATTAACAACACCCGAATTAATTCAGCTTATTTATGAAACTTATAATCCCAATTTACGTTGGGGAAGTGCACCGTTAAAATTATTTGAAGAATTATTATCTCAGCTTGAAAATGAAACTTAATTTACCATTTTTTAAAAAACAAACAAATGATATAAATGTGCCTCAAGTTAAAGAAAGTTATGGATTTAACAAAATAAAAAATGCTATTGCTCCACCTGGTGTTATTTTTAATGTTTCTGATTATCAAATAGGTGAAATTTATGCAAAAACAATAATTGTTTTAACTTATCCAAAATTTCTGTTTGCCGGCTGGATAGAAAAATTAATTTCTTTAGAAGAAATTTTTAATTTATCAATATTTTTTATACCACGTGAAACTGGCTCTATCGTAAAACAACTTGAAAAGCAACTTTTAAGAATAGAAAGCCAAATTGTAGAAAGACAACAAAGAGGAATGGCACGATCTCCAGAGCTTGAAACAGGTTATAAAGACATAGAAGCCTTAAGAGATGCAATTATTCAAGGTACAGAAAAAATTTTAAATGTAGCTTTATACTTAACTATATATAGCGAGAACAAAAATGAATTGCTTTTAAAAGAGAAAAAAATATTAAAAATTTTAGAAAGTAGCTTAATTGTAGCTAAACCAGTTCTTTTTGAACAAAAAGAGGCATTTATTTCTACTTTACCATTAAATTTAGACGAGTTAAATGTAAATTATCTAATGAATTCTTCTTCAGCAGCTTCTTTTTTCCCTTTTATTTCATCAGAACTATCTATGGAAAAGGGTATTTTATTGGGTATTAATTTATCTGATAATTCGTTAGTTTTATTTGATAGATTTGAGTTTGAAAATGCTCATTTAGTTATTTTTGCAAGATCGGGTTCTGGTAAAAGTTATACTTCTAAAATAGAAATTATGAGAAGTTTAATGATGGGTCAAGAAGTAATAGTTCTTGATCCAGAAAATGAATATCAATCAATTGCAGAAATATATGGGGGATCATTTATTACTATCTCTATTAATTCTGATCATAAAATTAACCCTTTAGATTTGCCTCCTTTGGTATCTGGAGAAGATTCAACTGAAGTTTTTAAAGAAAAAATGAGTGATATTATTGGACTTTTAGAAGTAATAGTCGGAGAAAAATTTAATGCTGAAGAGTTAACAATTATTGATAGAGCCCTAACTCAAACTTATGCTTCTTTTAATATTTTTCCTGACTCAGATTTTTCTCAAATAGAAATTTTTCCTACTTTAGATGATTTAGAAAGGGTATTAATGGGAATAGAAGGAGGAAAAAAAATTGCAGAAAAACTTTATCCTTATACTCAAGGTAATTATTCGGGTTTTTTAAATAGACAAACAAATGTTGATCTTGATAAAAGAATAGTCGTTTTCGGATTTAGAGATCTAAAAGATGACTTAAGGCCTATCGGTATGTATATGGTTTTAAATGATTTAATGAACAAAGTCAGAAGAGAAAGAAAAAAAAGAATTGTTATCATTGATGAAGCCTGGTGGGTAATGAAAAATGAAGCTGGCGCTAATTTTTTATTAAACGCTGTTAAACGTGGTAGAAAATATCTTTTAGGAATAACTACAATAACTCAAGATGTAGAAGATTTTTTAAATTCTCCTTATGGCAAACCTATTATTACAAACTCTGCTTTAGTGTTTTTAATGAAACAATCTGCGGCTACAATAAACTTAGTAGGACAAGTATTTTCATTGTCAGAAGGAGAAAAGAATTTTTTACTTCAAGCCGAAAGGGGGAAGGGTATTTTAATAGCAGGTTATAAAAGAGTGCCATTATATGTTTTAGCTTCTTATATAGAAGATCAAATTATAAGATCAACACCAGAACAGCTTTTGGCAATAAAAGAAAGTTTAAAAAGTAAAGAAGAATAATTTCAAAAATGGAAATAATTAATCCTGCAAGAGACAAAGAATCTTTAAATATAAAAAATTTTAAAGAGGAAAATGAAGAAAATGAAATTAGTTTTTTAACAAAATTTTTAGTTTTTGTAGCTTTATTTTTAGCATTATTTTTAGATATATTATCAGTAATTTTAGGACTTTTAGATTTGGCAACAATAGGCATTATCGGTTGGATATTAAGGGCTATATTTATTTTTTTTAAAGCAATTTTTTTTGTTTTATTCTGGTATTTAAGTAAAAAATATGATTATGAGGGTGGATTAGAACAATCTCATAGGGCTGCTGTTTATGTAAAAAGATATTCCAAATATTTAATATACACCCTAAGAACATTAATAGCAGTTAGCGCTATCTCAAATATAATTCCTGTAATAGGAGCAATAATTGATGCTTTGCCTATAGAAACATTAAGTGTAATTATAGCATTTTTTGTTTGGCCATATATAATAAAAAGAATTAAAAACAAACCTGAAGAGATAAAAAACATTAAAAATATTTTACATTATTTAAAATTAAAAAAAATTAATCAATGAAACTGAAGAATAAAAATTATTTAAAAATTATCTTTTTTACAATTTTATTATTAGCATTATTTTTCATTTCTAATCATACTGTTGCACAAGATGTTAAAATAGAAGATTATTTATTTTTTTCATTTAAAAATTTAGGAGATAGTGTGGCTATAGGTATTGAGGGTTATATAATTGCAAACGGAGTAAAATATCCCACTTCAAAGCTTTCTTATAGATGGAAAATAGATTTTGGAGATAATTATGAAAAAGTTGAAACTTTTAAACCCTTTTTAGTATATCCAGTAGATACTAATTTTTCAGGCCTTGTTACTATCTATATTCCAGAATTAGATCATTCTTTTGAAAAATACTTCTATTATATAAATAAAAAATTACCATCAGTTAGTATTTTAAAATATGATAAAAAAAGAAATATTGTTTTTCCTATAACAAAAAATAGTAAACCATCATTTTTATACCCCTTTGTTCAAAATTTTTCTTCAAATAGACTATCTTATGTATGGACAATAAATGATAAACAATATTATAACAGCCCTATTTTAGATATAAGTGATTTAAAAGAGGGTGTTTTTAATATTAAAATCACTGTTATTAACTTAGATAACGAAACAGAGTTTTCTAAAGATGAAATTAATCTCAGTCTATGATAGAAGATTTTTTAAATAAATATTGTATAGAAGGATCTATAAGCAAGTGTTTACAGGGTTTATATAACTTAGGTATTGCTTTTGCTGTTGTTATTGCTTTTATATTTTTTATTTTGGGAGCTTTTAAAAACTTACTTTCAACTATACCTGATATTAAATTAGAAGGAAAACAGCAAATGATGAATTCACTTATAGGATTAGCAGTTATATTTTTATCAGGAGTTATTCTTTATTGGATTAATCCTTATATTTTTTCTCCTACTTTAAAAATATTTCAAGTTACTGGATATCAGGTACCTGCTGTTATTACAACTAAAACAGAAAGCATTAATATAAACGGTACAAATTACAATATTGAAGTTCCTGTATTAAAAAATGAATCAGAAATAGACAAATTAACAGAATGTAAGAGCAAAGAAATTAGGGTAAGGATGACTACATACTTTACTCCTATGATGGAACAAACAGAAAATTCTCATACTTTTTTAAGCGAAATTACAATGCAGGGTTCAGGTATATTTAAAGAAAATAATGGTTATAAAAAATTAAATTATAAAAGTGCAGTTGATATTTTAGAAGAACTAAGAGGTAGTTATCCACTTGCTAAATGTCTAAGAGGGTGGTCCTGGTCTTGGATAGGATATGTAAGCGGAAAGCCACCAAGAAGATGTATACCAGAGAATACTCACAATACCTCTAGAGAAAAATCAATTAAGGAAGAAAGATATGATAAAAATAAAGCTAAGAGACTTATAGCAGACAAATCTACAGTATATTCACCACCTAAACATTTAATTCCACTAAGAACAGTAGCTTATAATAAAAATGAGGGTTTTTTTTCACGTTACGATGTTGTAAGAGTATTAGATTGTGAAGGGTTTAGTAATTGTAGTTTAAAAAATAGGAATTTGATTGTAACAGACAGAGGAGGTGGTGAAGGTAAAGTATATGGTGCAGATGCTTGGCTAGATTTATATGCAGGAATTGGCAAAGAAGCATTGAAAAAAGCAGGTAGAGCGAAAAGTGACTATGTTAAAGTTTGTAAGGTTGGAACAGTTGATAAAAACTCATTTAGATAAAATTATAAAAAAATGAAATACAATAATTATATAGTGATCTTACCTGAAGAAATAGAAGAAGGACCTGAAACAATTGAACCTATTTATCCAAGCAAATATTTAGTTATTTTTTTATCTAAAGAAGGGAATAATGTTTTATTGGATAAATATTTCTATGTAAACGATACTTCAGAGGAAACTATTAAAAGAAACCAAGATGGTGAGTATAAAATTGAAGTATATTCAATAAAAAATAAGATTTTAGAAAGCTTTAATTTTAATTTATCTGATGAGCCTTTTTATGAAGCAATTGTAATTCCAAACTATTTAAATATTGGCAGAATAAATATTTATAAAAACGGATTATTAATTGATAGTTTATCTGATGTTCTTATATATAGTTTTTGTAATGAAAATAATATTTGTGAAAAGGGGGAAGAAAATATTTGCCCCTTAGATTGTCCTAAAAGCGCTAACAATCCTAATTATCCATTATTTAAAAGAGAAATACAAAATTTATACGAAACTAACAAACAAAAAGAAATTTTAAAAATCACTAAACAAGAGCCATCTTCTAAATATATTCCTCCTAAAAATTATTTTTATAATTTATTAATTTCTTCTATTTTGGGTTTGTTATTATTTTTAATAATATTTTTTATAATAATTAAAAAATTTAAGAAATAAATGACCAAAAAAATTAAGCTTGTTTTTTTTGTTTTGGGTATTATAATTTTTCTTTCTTTATTATTTTTCTCAATAAAGATTATTTCATTACAAAAAAAAGAAAAATCCAAAACAGAAGTATTACAAGAAAAACCATTTATAGATTTTAAAGAAAAAGAAACAATAATAACAACTTCCACTTCTTTTGCTACACCAACAGAAGAAAGCACTACAACAGAATCACTTAAAGAACTTGAAGAAATTAAAAAACCAGCGCTCTTGTTTGATTTTCCTTTATTATTTTCTAAAATAAAGTATCCTCTTATTTATGCCTATGAACCAGAGTCTAAAACTATAAGAGTTTACAACTTAGAAGAAAAAACATTTAAAGAAATATATAATATTGAAAACCTAAAACTTTTAGAGGTTTCTGAAAGTGGTTTTTTAATAATAGGAAAGGCTAATAATAAAGTTTTTTTATTGGATACTCTTCAAGATAAAAAATATGACCTACCAAATTATGTTCAAAGAGGTTTTTTTGTAAAAGACAAACCATATTTTATTATTGTTCCCAATCAAGCACCTCCTTATATAGCAACATTTGACAATTCTTTGGTCAAAATTTTAGATGCATATATTCTTGATCCAGAAATTGATTTTTTAAATAATGGTTTTTTAATCTTACCCAACCTAAAAACTGCTCTAACTTCTAATTTATACCTTAAAAATGAAAAAGATATAAATTTAATTTTAAAAGATAAAAGAAATTTAAGTTTAATTACAAATAAAAAAGATTTTGCTTTTGTTTCTTTTGAAGAAAATGGAATGTGGAAAAGTCTTTTAATTGATAAAGATGGATCTATAAAAGTTGAATTTAATTTTGGTACCTTAAAAGAAAAATGTACTTTTGAAGAAAAATTAGTATGCGGTGTACCTAAAAATCAAAATTCGGGTTTTATTTATTCTTGGTATTTATTAAAAATTTCTTTTGATGATGACATTGTAATTTATGATACTAAAGAAAACAAAATGGAAAGAATTAAAATAGATAATAATTTTGATATTTTAAATCCTTCAATTACTCCTTTGGGAATTATTTTCACTAACAGAACCAATAGCAAACTTTATCTTATACCAACTAAAAACTTTTCTCTCTAATAAACTTAATAATATACTAACTAAAAAATATAAAAGCAGACCTGAGGATAAAACAAAAAAAACAGGGGAAATAGCTATAATTAAAATCAAAGATATTTTTTTATTTTCATTATTAGAAAAATAAAGATAAACAATTTGTAAAATTAACACAAAAAAACCAAAGAAAACATTAGGTTTTTGAAGTTCAATAATATTTAAAAAATAACCATGGGTGTATTTTAAAAAACTATTTATAGCTAAAAAAACACCAATAAAAATTGGCAAAAAAATTAATTGAAGAAAAAAAATTTTAAAAGGATTAAATTTTTCTTTTTTGTATATTTCAGAAATAATTTCGCTTTTTTTAACTATATCTTTAACATTTTTTGTTGATTCTAAAATTAGTTTATTGATCTTTTTTGTTTTTTCTTCCTCTAAGTAAAGATAATAACTTAATGGTAGTAAAAAAATTTTTAAACTAAGAGTAAATAAAATTATAGAAATTCCGGCATCAAATACTAAACTATAAATTTTGTTTAAAAAAAATATAGAAGGATTAAAAAAATAAAGATTAAAAATTTCTTTCATTATATTTTAAAATTAAAAAGTAAATTTGTTTAACAAAGAAATTAAATTATACTCTATTTCTTTAAATTTAAGATTTTTTATTTCTGGAAGGACAATTATTAAATAATAACCTGGTAAAATTTTTTCAATATTTAACCTTATTATTTCATAAATTTGTCTTTTTATTTTATTTCTAAAAACTGCAAGTTTAGAAACCTTTTCTGAAACATTAATAGAAAATTTTTTTTCCTTATTTTCTATTTTATAAATTAAAAAATATTTGTTTTTAACTTTTTTACCTTCTTTAAAAAATAAATTAAAATTAAAATTTTTAAACCTTAATTTTTTAGGCAACATTAAAATCAAATTCTTTTTCTCCCTTTTCGTCTTCTTCTTAAAATTATTCTTCTTCCTGATTTAGTTTTACTTCTAGACAAAAAACCAACTTTTCTTCTTTTTTTTCTTTTAGTACCTCCTTTTATTTTTACCATATTTTTATAATTAATTTAAAAATATTGCCTTGATTTAAGATTTAAATTATAATTTATAAATTAAATTATAACATAAACTTTATTAATTAAATAAATGGGTGATTTAAATTTAAAAGAAAAGTGGGAACAAGTCTTATCTAATTTAGAAAAAAAACTATCCAAGCCTACTATCAAGACATGGTTTAATAATGTTGAACCAGATATGTTTTTTAATGGTGTCTTAAAAATAAAAGTTCCTAATAAACTAGTAAAAAATTGGCTGGAAAATAAATTCCATATAATTTTACTAAAAACTATAAAAGAAGTCCTACCAGAAGCAAAAAATATAGAATATATTATTCAAGAAAGTTCGATTAGAAAAAAAACTATTATTAGAAGAACTACCTTTCAACAAAAATTAACTATTTTTGAAGTTAGCCCATCTACAAATTTAAATCCTAAGTATAGATTTGAAAATTTTGTTGTTGGAAGCAATAACGAATTAGCCTTTGCAGCAGCCCAGGGTGTAGTAAATTCTCCAGGAGAAAAATTTAATCCTTTATTTATATATGGAGGGGTTGGTTTAGGAAAAACACATTTACTTCAAGCTATAGGTAATGAAATTATAAGAAAATATGGAATAAATAAAAAAGTAAGATATAGTACAACAGAGCAGTTTACAAATGAACTTATAAATACTTTAAAAAATCAAAATATTGATGAATTTAGACAAAAATTTAGAGAAGTAGATGTTTTAATATTAGATGATGTACATTTTTTGTCAGGTAAAAATAAATCACAAGAAGAACTTTTCCATACTTTTAATGAACTATACAATAATAAAAAACAAATAGTTTTTTCTTCTGATAGACCACCTAAAATGATTCAAGACATAGAAGAAAGATTAAAATCTAGATTTGAAGGGGGATTAGTTATTGATATAACACCTCCAGATTTTGAAACAAGATTAGCTATTTTAAAAGTAAAAAATCAAGAAAAAAGTTATTATTTAAGCGATGAAATTTTAGAAATAATAGCAGAAAAAATTACAAAAAATATAAGAGAATTAGAAGGAGCATTAAATTTTGTTGCTTTTAAAATAAGTAGACTTAATAATTATAATAAAGAAAAGGTAGAAGAAATACTTAAAGAATATTTAAAAGAAAACCTAAAAAAAATCTCTTATAAAAAAATAATAAAAACTGTGGCTGATTTTTATAATTTTAAAGATGAAGATTTAATTAAAAAATTAAGAAAAAAAGAAATTATTAAACCAAGACAAGTTTTAATATATCTTTTAAGAGAGATAGGTAAACTCTCTTATACTACAATTGGTGAAATTTTAAATAAAAGAGATCATACTACAATTTTATATTCTTATGAAAAAATAGAAAAAGAAATTAAAGAAGATTTTAATTTTTATCAAGAAATTGAGTTATTAAAAAATAAAATTTTAAACGACTAAATTTATCAACAAAATATTAACAATTAATTAAATTTTCATTATTTTTAAAAATATGTTTGTATTATAATTAATTTTAATAAATTAACCTTTCCACATGCTTTATTAAATATGAATATATATTTATTAAAAAATTCAATAATAGATAAACTTTCAGTTATAAATAGATTAGTTCCGAAAAAAGCTGATTTAAATGTTTTAAATTTTTTTAAAATTGAAACAAATGAAAATAAAATATATTTGTATTCAACAGATTTAGAACTTGCTTATAAAAGTAGTATACCGGCAAAAGTTATAGAAAGTGGTGAATTTTTAATACCAGCAAAACAATTTAGTGAAATAATTAATAATTTCTACGAAGAAGAAATACAAATAGAATCAAAAGGAGATAATCTTTTGATAAAAGGAGAAAATACTTTTTGTAGTTTAGTAGGAATTTTAAAAGAAGAATATCCACTTGTACCAGAATTTAATAAAGATAATTATTTAGAAATAGATACTATTTTATTTGAAAATTTTATAAATAAACTAATAATAAATACCAAAACTGCTAATATAATAAAACCAGAATTAGCAGGTATTTATCTTTATTTAGATAATAATTATTTATATTTAGTAAGTACAGATAGTATAAGACTTTCAGAAGTTAAATTAAAAAAAGATATAATATTAACAAATATTAATAACGAAATAAAAATTTTAATACCATCAAGAATTTTAGAAGAATATTTAAAAATTAGAAAAAAGCCTATTAAGACGAAAATTTATATTGAGGAACATCAATTAACTATAGATTTAGAAGACCAACTTTTAATTTCTAGATTATTAACATTAAATTATCCAGATTATAAACAAGTAATCCCCAAAGATTTTAACTTAGAAATACAAATAGATAAAAGTGAAGTCTTAAAAATACTTAAATTAAATAATGTTTTTGTAAATAAAAATAAGGAAATTAAATTAAATTTTGATCTTGACAAACAGGAAATAGAATTTTATACATTTAATGAATTTTTTGGAGAAAATAAAAACAAATTAAAATTTGAAATTATTAAAAATGAATTAGATGATAACTTTGAACTTTCTTTTAATTTAGAATTTTTATTAGATGGTGTTAGGGTGATAGATAGCGACAAAATATTTGTAGGAATAAATATACCTACAGATATTAATATTACTCCAATTTTAATAAAATCTGTATTAGAAGATGATTTTATTTATATTTTAGTACCACTTTAATGGAGAAAATAAAATTAAATAAAAATACTCTTTTAATTTTAGCTCAAGAAATTAAAAACAAATTTCCTCACTTAAAAGATTTGAAAATAAAATTTTCAGATAATAAAATTTTTATAATAACAAACGACAACTTAGATATTTATATTAAAAAAGAAATTGAGATGATTATTAGAAAATATTTTAGTAATCATCAGTTAAATTTTCTGAGTTTTCAAGCCACCACCTAACTCCCTCTTCCCATTTATAATATTGTGGATCTTTGTATGGGTTTTTGTTAATTGGTCCTAAGGGGTTGTTTTTATCTACATAAAATAAAATATCATGTATACCGTAATCTGAAAACCATTCCCCATTTAGCATTGGTTTATTTATTTTAACCGAAATTGGACTTAAAAATTTTGTTTTAGGATAATTTTTTATAATTTGTGAAGTAAATTCATGCCAGATAGGAAGAGTTAAAAGTACACTTAATCCTTCTTTAATTGTTTTACCATCTGTATTTCCTGCCCAAACCCCAATTACAAAATTTGGTGTATAACCAATAGTCCAAGCATCTCTATAAAATTGTGTTGTACCAGTTTTAAGAGCAATTTCATAATCATCTATTTTAGTTAATGGCAAACTAGCAGAAAAAAGACCTCTTCTGGCATTATAATCCTTTAAAATATCATTTACCATTCTAACGGATTGACTATCTATTATTTTAATTTTATTAGCCTTATGTTCAAATAAAACTTCATTTTTATTATTTATAATTTTTAAAATCAAAGTAAAATCTGTATAATAACCATCATTTGCTAAAACATTATATGCTTTTAATAAATCTATCATTCTTACTTCAGCAGTTCCCAAAGCTAAAGATAAGCCGTAATGTTCATAATTTTTAATATTACTAATACCCATTTTTTTTGCATTTTCAATTACTCTTTCTGGCCCTGCTAAATAAAAAACCTTAACACTGGGAATATTTAAAGATTGAGCCAAAGCAGTTCTTAGATTAACTGGACCCCTATATTTTTTGTCAAAATTTTTAGGAGCATATGGTTTTTCATAGCTTCCAAAATTAGTTGGTGTATCAAAAACAATTGTTTCAATAGGGTATCCTAATTGAAATAAAGTAAGGTAAGATATAGGTTTAAAAGCAGAACCAGGTTGTCTGTAGCTTGTTGTCATATTAACTTGACCTTGGATTGATTCATCAAAAAAATCTCTTGAGCCTACCATAACTAAAACTTCACCTATTTTACTATCTATCATCAGTAAAGCAGCATTTTTGGCTCCATATTTCTTTTCATTTTCTAATGCTTTTTTATATACTATTTCTTCAGCAATTTTCTGATAATTATAATTAAGTGTAGATATTACTTTTAATCCTGCTGTTTCTAAATTTATATTAGGATAATTTTTTTCCAAGATTTTTCTTATCTCAATAACAAAATGTGGAGCAGCTATTTTGTAATATTTTTTTTGGCTTAATAAAATAGGCTCTTTTATTGCTTGATAATAATCTTCTTCTTTTATCCAGCCTAAATTTAATAATCTATTTAAAATAAAATCTCTTCTTTCTTTTAATCTTTGTAAGTTTTCTTGATAAATAGGCGTGTAATAGGTTGGTGATTTAGGAATACTTGCCAAAATAGCTGCTTCAGACCAACTTAAACTTGAAAGATCTTTATTGAAATAAAAATCACTTGCAGCCTTAATTCCAATATTTCCAGCGCCATAATTTATAGAATTTAAATATCTTGTTAAAATTTCTTCTTTGGAAAATGTTCTTTCTAATTCAAGTGCTAATATTATTTCTTTTATCTTTCTTATAAAACTTTTTTCGTTTGTTAAAAATAAATTTCTTGCTAATTGTTGGCTAATTGTTGAACCTCCATAATACAAACTTTTTGATTTTATATTTAATATAATTGATCTTAAAATACCTCTTAAACTTATACCTTTATGCTTGAAAAAATTATCATCTTCTGCTGCTAAGGTAGCTAAAATTATTTTTTGAGGAATGTCTTTATATTCTACCGGGTAATTTCTAAGACCTATTTCGTATAATAAAATTTTTCCAGTTCGATCATAAATTTGTGTACTGCTACCCAAATTTATATTTTTGACAACATCTAAGGAAGGTAATTGGCTTAAAATATAGGAAAATAAAAATAAAATAATACTGGCACTTAATAGTATTATAATACTTAAAAATATTATCAAATTGATAAAAAATTTTTTAACAGAACTAAACATCTCTTTAAATTAAAATTTTATGTTGTATTATAATAAATTTTAATGGATTTAGATGATTATTTACAAAAATTTAAAGAAGAAGAGGAAGAAGATATAGCTAAAAAATTAGCAGATTTAAATGGCTTAAAATATTTTAATCTTAAAATAAAACATCCTAATCCAGAAGCTCTTGCTGAAATAGATAAAAACATTGCTTTAAAATTAAAAATTATAGCTATAGATAAAAAAGGAAATAATCTTATAATTGGTGCTGTTAATCCTTTAAATCCTGAAGTAAAAAAATTTTTTGATTCTTTAAAAAATAAAGGATATATTATAGAAATCGGTGTTATTTCTCTTTCTAGTTTTAATAAAGCAATAGAAGATTACAAATTTATTAAAAAAGACAAACCAAAATATACACAAATACTTGAGATTGATAAAGAGAAAGTTAATGAAATAATAAGCAAAATTAGCCAAAAAGAAGATTTAGATAAGATCATAAAAGAAAACATTAATAAGAATATTTTATCTATTTTGGATTATATTTTAGCTGGAGCCATTAAATTTGAATCTTCTGATATTCATTTAGAACCTGCTGAAGATAAAGCATATGTTAAATTAAGAATAGATGGCATCTTATATGAAGTAGCCTCATTTGATCTTAAGTTTTATAAAATAATAAAAAACAGAATCAAGCTATTTTCAGGATTATTTTTAAATATTACTGAACGTCCACAAGATGGAAGATTTTCTATTTCTTTAGGGGGAAAAATAATTGATATAAGAGTAAGCACAATCCCTAGTTCTTATGATGAAACAATAGTGATGAGGTTATTAGATGTAGAAAAAGTTTTAATAAAACTAGAAGAATTAGGATTAGATGATTATGAGATTAAAGTGATTGATTATTATATTCACCAGCCTAATGGTTTAATATTAAATACAGGTCCAACTGGGTCTGGTAAAACAACAACTCTTTATGCTATTTTAAATAGAATAAAAAGAAAAGAAATTAAAATAATAACTATAGAAGATCCTATCGAATATAAAATAGAAGGTATAACCCAAACTCAAGTAAATATTGCTGAAAACTATACTTTTTCTAGTGGATTAAGATCTATACTAAGGCAAGATCCTGATGTTATTTTAGTAGGAGAAATTAGAGACAAAGATACAGCAGAAATAGCTATTAATGCTTCTTTAACAGGACATTTAGTTTTATCTACATTACATACCAATAGTTCCTTAGGTGCTGTGCCAAGATTAATAGACTTAGGAGTTGATAAATCTCTTTTGCCACCATCATTAAGATTAGTAATTGCTCAACGTCTTGTTAGAAGAGTTTGCCAATTTTGTCAACAAGAATTTAAACCAGATCATAATTTAAAAAATATAATTAAAAATAATCTTAAAACAATTCCTCAAGAAATATTTTCGATTATAGATTTTGACAATTTAATTTTAATAAAAGCAAATGGTTGTGAAAAATGTTTGTTTACTGGCTATAAAGGGAGAATTGCTATATTTGAATTATTAAAAATTACTCCTAATATAGAAAAAATAATCTATACAAATCCTACTGAAGAATCAATCTTAAATGAAGCAATAAAATCAGGTTTTATAACCTTACAACAATCAGGTATTTTAAAAGCCATAAAAAAAGTTACCACCCTTGATGAAGTTGAGAGAGTAACAGGTAGTCTTTTAAATATTTAAACTTTACCTTTTATTTAACTATTTCAATTTTTACACCACAAATTTTGCCAAAATTAAGAGCTTCTTCTTTAGTAGGAAACCATATATCTATAAAATTTTTATTATTATATCGGTGATGCATTCTATCTTTAACTATAAAAACCTTATCTCCAAAAATAGAAGGTATTTTTATTTTTGTACCGAAAGATAAAAAATTAGCAGCAACTATACCATCTTTTACGAATTCTCCTGATGCTGTTATCCAGGGGTCTTCATCGGTTTCATCGTAGCTTGAAGAATAACCGGTTACACAAACAAATATTTCTTTATTATTATTTTGACTTTTTAAGACTTCATAATAGTCGTCTTTTATAAGAATTTCTTCTGGAAAATAAAGAGGTTCATCAGTAGCAGATGTTGGAGAAATTGTGATATTAGTAATATAAGATAAAAAAATGAGGCTTATAAATATAAAAGGAATTGTTTTACGCGAAATCATATTTTTTTAAATTTAAAAAACCCTAATTGTAGGGTTTATATTTTAAATATTATAAAACAATATTTTTTAATTCTTATTATAATTGTGGATAGAGTTGCGGGGGCAGGATTTGCACCTGCGTCTCGGGCTTATGAGACCCGCGTGGTACTACTCCACCACCCCGCGATAATTTTAATAATATATATTATATCAAAATATCAAAATTGATCAAAAAGCCTCAAAATAATAAAATATTTTTAGATAATATGTTAAAATTATAATTTAACCTTTAAATAGGGGACGTAGCTCAGCCAGGATAGAGCGCCTGCCTGTCACGCAGGAGGTCGCGGGTTCAAATCCCGTCGTCCCCGCAAAATGAAAAAAATAATATATATTTTATTACTAATTTTTGTATTTATTATAATTATATTTTTGTTATTTATGGTAGGAAAATTTAAAACTAAAATTGAAGCTGATAAAAACAATTTGAGTAATAATAAAATAAACAATGAAATAAGTTATAATAATAAGACAATGATTAAGAAAGTTAAAATAACAACAGAAGATGGAGTAGAAATCATTGGTGATTTTTATTTTAATAAAGAAAGTAAATATGCAGGTATATTAGTTCATATGATGCCTTCAGATAGAAAAAGTTTTAAAGAATTAGCCAATAAATTCTTAGAAAATGGATACTCTTCTATAGCTATAGATTTAAGAGGTCATGGCGAAAGCATTAATTCAACTAAAGGTATTTTAGATTACACTAAATTTTCAGACAAAGAGCACCAAGATTCTATATTTGATTTAAGGGCAGCAAGTAATTTTTTAAAAGATGAAGGATTCCCTGAAAAAAACCAATTTTTAATAGGTGCTAGCATAGGGGCTAATTTGTCATTGCAGTTTATTTCTCAAAGACCTGAAATAAAAGCTGTGATATTGTTGTCCCCTGGAAAAAACTATAGAAATATAGAAATAGATAAATTTTTAGATAAAAATATAGAAAATAAAATTTTAGTAGTTTTATCTAAAGAAGATAAACAATCGTATAATTCTTATGAAATTTTTAAGGAAAAAACTCCTTCTTCTACTATCTTAGTTTATGAAGGAGGCCATCATGGAACAGATTTGTTAAAAGTGTATCCAGACTTGACTCAATCTATTGTTAATTTTTTAAAAGAAAGATTGATTGAGTGATAATATTATAAATTTAGGTCGTAAATTAAAAAAGTAATTTAATGAATAATAAAAGTGGCTTTAGAAATAGAAGGCCCAGAAAAATGTATAAACCAGGTAATGGAGAAAGCTGGATATGTAATAAATGTGGTAAAGAGATTGAAAGCTTACCATTTATGCCATACAAGGATAAAGACGGTAACTTGCTTAAGCCTGTATATCATAGGGAATGTCTTCCTGGTAGGTAAATAATAAAATTTGATATTTATTTGAAATAAATTTTTTTGTCAATTCTTAGGTCTATTTGGTGATATTCTTCTTTATAGTTGTTAATAAAGTATTCTAATTTTTTCAATTGATTTTTGACATCTTTATTGGGGTCTACTATAAATCTAAATTGTTTTGTTTGGATGATTAAATCATAATTAGAGAGTATTTCTATTTGTTTTAAAAAAATAGATTTATTGTGGGAATATTCAAAAATTAAGGCGAGAGCATTTGTGAGTTTCGGATCAAGAATTGTATTTTCTTTTATTGGCAAAGAAGATTTTATTTTTAATAAATAGTTTATATTATAATGTTTGGTGAGTTTAAAAATATAGCTGTGCTCTCCTAAAATATAGCATTCGTTTTTATAACATATAGCTGCTACAGGATTTTCCTCGATAGTTTTAATATTAACACTTTTGTTTTTAATATCATAATAAATTTTAGTTTTAATTATATTTTTTTCTTTTTTTAATATTTCCTCTAAAATTGATTCGTTTAAAAGCAAAAATTTGCCTAAAGTGATGTCTTTTTTATATAGTTTGTTATTTATATATATATTAAATTTAATAGAAAGAACAATATAAAAAAAAATAATTATTAAAACAAAAAAAACTTGCCAAAGATTGATATAAAAAAATTTTTTTCTTTTTTTATTTTTCTTGCGCATTAATTTATAATTTAATGATAAATTATTAATTTAAAATTATTTTAAGATTTAAAATTAATTTTTGAAATAGTAAAAAATGATAGACATTAAAGAATTGATAAAAAATCCCCAATTTTATAAAAATTCAAGCAAAAAAAAGGGTTTAAATATTGATTCGCTAATAGACGAATTAATTGAAAATAAAATTAAACTTAATTATTTACTTAAAAAAAGAGATGAAATAAAACACACTTTAAATACTTATTCTAAAAAAAATAAACCTTCTTCAATAGAAATTCAAAATTTAAGAAATTTAAAAGTGGAACTTAAAAAATTAGAAAATGAAATCAACGAATTAAATAATAATATTAGAGTCAACATAAAAAAAATACCCAACCCACCACTTGAAGATGTACCTCAGGGAAATAGTGATAAAGATAATATAGTTATTAAAGAATCAAACTTATATAAAAAAGATAATTTAGATAAAGATTATCTTAATATATGTTTTGAAAAGAAATTAATAAATATTGAAAGAGCAAGCAAGGTTTCTGGTAGTAGATTTTTTTATTTAGAAAATAAGTCAGTTTTTTTACAATTAGCCTTACTGGAAATGACCTTAAATTTATTAACTGATCGAGAATTTATTAATAGGATAATTAAAGAAAATAATTTAAGTGTTTCAAATAATTCTTTTACTCCTATTTTACCTCCAGTTCTTATAAAGTACGATATCTTGGAAAAATTAGGCTATATAGATGATAACAGTATAGAATTTTTTAAAATAAATGATGATAATTTAGTTTTGGTTGGGACTGCTGAACATTCTTTAGTTCCATATTTTACAAATGAGATTTTAGATAAAAATAATTTGCCTATAAGATTTCTAGGCTTTTCATCTTGTTTTAGAAGAGAAGCAGGTTCATACGGTAAAGATGTTAGGGGGATTATTAGAGTTCATCAATTTGATAAGATAGAAATGGTTTCTTTTACTTTCCCTGAAAATTCTTTAGATGAATTATATTTTCTTCTTAAAATTGAAGAAGAATTAGTAAAAATTTTAGAAATTCCTTATAGAATAGTCGAAAGATGTGCAGGAGATTTAGGTCATCCTATTGCTAAAGGTTTTGATATAGAATGTTGGTTACCTTCTCAACAAAGATATATAGAAACCCACTCTTGTTCAACGACTACCGATTATCAGTCAAGAAGACTTAATATTAAATATAAAGACAAAAATAAGTTAAAATTGGTTCATATTTTAAACGCAACCGCCTTAGCTATGCCAAGAATTATAGCTTGCTTAATAGAAAATCATTATAATGATGGGTTTGTAAAATTACCAAAAACTTTGAATAAATATCTTTCTTTTGATTATTTATAGTTTTTAAGTTATAATATAAATTTTATAATAATTTAATTTTTGATTAATTTTTTAAAAAATTTCTGCCCCGATAGCTCAGCTGGTAGAGCAACTGCCTTTTAAGCAGGAGGTCGGGGGTTCGAATCCCTCTCGGGGCAAAAAATGTTAAACTTAGGAATGTTAGAAAAACAAAAAAGAAAAGATCTTCCAGAAATAAAACCGGGGATACTGGTAAGAGTATGGGAAAGAATTGATATTAAGAATCCAGAAAAAATTTCTCCTTTTGAAGGAATTGTTATTTCCGTTAGAAATAGGAATAGCATTAATAAAACTTTTACTGTAAGGGGGAATATAAGTAATTATTATGTAGAAAAAACATATTTTTATCATTCTCCTGCTGTTTATAAAATAGAAATAATTGCTATAGGTAAAACAAGAAGAGCGAAGTTATATTTTATTAGAGATATTTCAGAAAGCAAATTAAGAAAAAAACTAAAATTTAAATCTACTACTTCTAAATAAAATTTTTATTTATGTTATTATTTAGAATATTATTTTATTTACTGCTCTTGTTTTTATTTAACTCAAGCTTATATGCTTATTCTCAGATAATTATTTCTGAGATTATGTATGATAATAAAGGAGAAGATAATAATGAGTGGATAGAATTGGTAAATTTAGGGTCCCCTATAGAATTTTATGGCAATAAAGAAGGCTGGCGTCTGGCTGTTAACAATAAAAATTATCTTTTTAAAACAGATAATTTCTTATGGAATACTAATGAGGTTATTTTAATAACAAAAAATAAAGATTTATTTATTTCTAAATACCCATACATTACAAATAAAATAATACAATCTTCATTCACCTTACCTAATAAAAATGGGATAATAAAAATATTAGATAAAAATAAAAATGTCTTGGTTTCGTTAGAATATTTAAGTTCTTTAGGGGGCAATGGTAATGGTTATACTTTGATATTTGATGATAATGAATTAAAACAAGGAAATTTTTCAAATGGCACTCCCGGAATATACCCAGAACCTAAAAATATAAATTTAAACAACAATACTACTACTACCAATAGCTTGAACACCAATGAAATAAAAAATAATGAAATAGAAAATACTAAAACTAAAGAATCTATAAAAGAAGATAATAATCAAGATAATCTTAATTCTGAAAAATTTATACTCCCTCTTTTAGAATATATAAAAAATAATCAAGCAAAAAGATCTACTACTTCTAATTTAGAAAATTTAAAAGAATCTGAAAATCAAAAAGATAACAATCAAACTAAATATTTAATTATTAATGAATTTTTGCCTAATAATAAAGGTAAAGATATTTACGAATTTGTAGAAATTTTAAATTTAGGGGATAAAGAAATAGACTTAACAGATAAAAAAATTTATTTAAAAATAGGGAATAAGAAAATAAAATTGTCGGGGAAAATAAATCCGAAAGACTTTTTAATAATTAGAAATTCTGATTATGGTTTTAATATGAGAAATAATTCTGAAGAACTGGCATTAATAGAAGATGGCAAAGAAATATTTTATATAAAATATCAAGGTAAGGCACCCGAAGATTTAAGTTTTTCAAGAAAAAATAATGGAAAATGGTATTGGACAATACCCACGCCTGGTAAAGAAAATATATTTTTAGATAAAAATCAATATCAAAATAAATTGATTAAAAATAAAGATAATTTTGATCAAGAATATTTTTCTAATGCAAGTATTGAACAAGATAGTAATTTAAAGGAAAATCAAAATCAAGATAATAAATTTTTGTACGGTAACATATTTAAAACTGATGATAAGTTTACAATATTTACTGTTTTTGTTATAGCTTTAATAATTTCTTATTTAATTTCCAAAATTGTTACTAAAAAAGAGTAAGGATATTTATATTTTTAAAAATTATTTCTTAAACAATAGATCCAAATTGGCTCTTGATACTTTCTTATTTTTTGTAAATATTTTTTCTAATTTTTGCTCATCTAAATTTTTTACAAAATCCTCAAATTTATTTAAATTTAATTTTAATCCCCAAATGCCTTCTTCTATTCCACCTATATCAATAAAATATTTTATTAAAGATTTTTTGAGGCCTAATAAATATACCCCTTGTATTTCTTTGTAAATAAAATATAAACCACTTAAAAGATAAACAGTATAAATGTTTTCTTTTATTTCTTTATCCAGGTTATTTAAAATATTAAAAAATTTTATTTTCAAAGAAAAAATATTTTCTTCATCCTTTAATAAGTGGTCTAAAATTAATAAAATGCATATAACTCCCCTTAAGAGATTGTCTTGATTGAAAATATAGTCGTTAAAATATTTTAATACTTCATAATTATTTTTTACAAAATCTAAGTATTTTTCTGAGCAAACCTTTTCTAATTTTTCAAAAAAATTTAAATTATAATCACTTTCTAATTTTAGTGTTTCTATTTTAAGATCTCTTAGTTTTTCTAATATATTGTTAGTCATTTTTTTCTTTAAAAATATTAAAACCCCCTCTTTGGAGGGGGTTTATTTTGTTAATATTTTTTTATTAATAAAATCAAAAACCCCCTCCTAGGCTGGGATTAATCTTTTGTTGATTAATTTTATTATTATGAATTACAAATTTTAACAACATTATTAAAATAATTTTAAGAAAATTTTAAATAAAGTCAATACCCATTATTATAAAGCAAATTTGATAAATTTTAAATCTTATCCACAATTTTTTTTGAAAGTTAAATTAATCATTTATAATGTTTTAAATAATAAAATTTTTAAGTCAAAATTTTAAAAACTTATATAATAATTCTTCTCCTCATAATAAAGTAGGAGAAGAAGTTATTAAAAAATGCCACAAGGTTTAGCCTTAAATCAACAGCCTTTTTCAGTCGATCAGTTAGCCTATTTTTATATTAACAATTTTTTTATTGGTATTTTAGATTTTTTTCCTAAATTAATTTTATTTTTGATATTTATTATTTTTGGTTATCTAGTAGGTTGGATTGTTTCTTTTTTAATAAGTAGTTTTGTAAATAAGCTAAATTTAAATAAATATTTAACTGATATAGGATTAGCTAAATTTTTAGAGAAAGCAAATATTGAATTAAGAGCAGATCGGTTTCTTGGTAAATTATTCTTTTTTATAGTTTTCTTGGTTTTTCTTTTGCCAGCTTTTGATATTTTAGGATTATCTGTTTTTAGCCAACTTCTAAATGAAGTTTTAAAATTCTTGCCTAAAGCAATTGTAAGTGGTGTTATTTTTGTATTTGCATTAGTAGTGGCAGATTTTTTGAGAAAAACAATTTATGCCTTTCTTAAAGGATTAGAAATTAGAGGTGCACATACAGGATCAAATATATTTTACTATTCAGTTATAGTTTTTGGTTTAATATTAGCTCTAAATAATTTAGGAATAGCTACTGAAGTTTTTAATATTTTGCTTATGGGTATTGTTCTTGCTATAGCATTAGCATTTGGTTTGTCATTTGGTCTAGGGGGACAAGATATTGCTAGACAATTTTTAGAAAATTTTAAAGAAAAACTAGACTAAAATTTATTATAATATTTTTTAGTAGGGGTATTGACTTGTAGTTTAAATTTAATTAAAATATTTTTATTATAATAATTTTTGAAATTTAAATTTTTTGATAAATATTTAAGTAAACAAATCTTTAGAGACTAAGAAGAATATTTTTAGAAAATTGATCAAATTCAGTAATTCATGTTTTTATTGTTCTCTTAAAATAATTTAAGACTGATAAGATCGAGAAGAAAAATTAATATGATTTTTTGTGCTTCAAGAAAAAGTTATTAAGGGCTAATAGTGGATGCCTAGGGATCCAGGGGCGATGAAGGACGCGCTAAGGCTGCGATAAGTCCGGTGGAGGTGCCTAAGAACCGTCGATACCGGGATTTCCGAATGGGGCAACCTACTGATAGGAAACTATCAGTATCTTGCTTTTTAAAAAGCAAGAGGCGAACCCGGGGAATTGAAACATCTTAGTACCCGGAGGAAAAGAGACCAAAAGGTATTTCCTAAGTAGCGGCGAGCGAAAGGGAAAAAGCCCAAACCACAAAAACAATTTTGTGGGGTTATAGGAAAAATTCGTCATTCTATAATAGTTTAGAATACTTTTAGGAAATTAAGGTATTCTAAACTATTTATAGAATGGGTAAAGTTACAAAAGAAATCCTTAGTCGAAAATCCCTGGAATGGGTTGCCATAGAGGGTGATAGCCCCGTAGACGAAAAGGATTTCTCTTTACTGAATTTTTCCTGAGTAACCCGATGGCAGAGATCATTGGGTGAAGTCAGCGGTATTACCCGCTAAGGCTAAATATCCTGGATCACCGATAGTGAACAAGTACCGTGAGGGAAAGGTGAAAAGCAGGTCGGCGAGACCGTTGAAATAGATCCTGAAACTATTAGTCCACAACGAACTGGAGCCTGGTTTTTTATGACCGGGTGACAGTGTGCCTATTGAAGAATGAGCCGGCGACTTTAAGTCCTCTGCTTGGTTAAGGCCATTAAAGGCTGAAGCCATAGGGAAACCGAGTTTTAAAGCGGCGACCTTATTAGTAGAGGGCTTAAAACCCGAAGCCAAGCGATCTTACCATGGCCAGGATGAACTTTGTCGAAAGACAAAGGGAGGTCCGAACCCGTTGGTTAGGCAAAACCATGGGATGAGCTGTGGTAAGCAGTGAAAAGCTAATCGCGCT
>Ga0308411_10000232_pt1 | contig 35199 bp, 29 predicted proteins | sample HotsprottomLayer_2_FD_203530 | JGI IMG/M metagenome (GOLD analysis project Ga0308411, IMG submission 203530) | Hot spring phototrophic mat microbial communities from Octopus Spring, Yellowstone National Park, Wyoming, United States -... | ecosystem: Environmental > Aquatic > Thermal springs >... | reverse complement strand
TCAAATTGACACGTGATCTGTCCGCTGGGGCGGCGCGGGTGCGAAGCTGGCAGGGTGGATACCCGTCAGCAGTACTCGGCCGCAGAAGTGGAGCGGATGATGAAGCTACAAGAAGTGCTATTGAAAGCGATGGCCAAGAAGATCAGCTGGGCGGAGGCAGCGGAGATCATCGGGGTGAGCTGCCGGACGATGCGGCGTTGGCGGGAGCGGCTGGAAGAACACGGCTACGACGGTCTGGGGGACCGGCGCAAGGGACGGCCCAGCCCGAAGCGGGTGCCGCTGAAAGTGTGCGAGGAGGTGCTGCGGCTGTATCAGGAGCGCTACGCGGACTGCAACGTACGGCACTTCCACGAGAAGTTGAGGGAGGAGCACGGCATTGAACTGAGCTACAGCTGGGTGAAGCAGGCGCTGCAAGGGGCGGGGCTGGTGAAGCGGGGCCGGCGGCGGGTCCAGCATCGGCGGCGTCGGGTGCGACGGCCACTGCCGGGGATGCTACTGCACATCGACGGCAGCCGACACCAGTGGTTTCAGGATGAGCGCTGGTATGACCTGGTGGTGATTCTGGATGACGCGACCAGCCAGATCTACTACGCGCAACTGGTGAAGGAGGAAGCCACGCGAACCGTGCTGGCGGCTTTGTGGGAGGTAGTGGAGACCCAGGGGCTGTTCTGTGCGCTGTATAGCGACCGGGCCAGCCATTTCTTTGCGACGCCCAAGGCGGGTCAGCCGGTGGACAAGCACCGGGTGACGCAGGTGGGCCGGGCGCTACGCGATCTGGGGATCCAGATGATTCCGGCCTACTCGCCGCAGGCGCGAGGACGCAGCGAGCGGAACTTTGGCACTTGGCAGGGGCGGCTGCCGCAAGAGCTGCGGCTGGCGGGGATCAGCACGGTGGAGGAGGCCAACCGATTCCTGCGGGAGCGATACCTGGAGGAGTTCAATCGCAAGTTCGCCGTGGCGGCGGCGGAGAAGGGCACGGCCTTCCGCCCCTGTGGCCGGCGGGACTTGGCCTGGGTGTTCTCGCTGCACAGCGAGCGGGTGGTGGCCCACGACAACACGGTCACCTTGCGGGAACGGGTGCTGCAACTGGAGCGGAGCTGCTGGCGGGGCAGCTTGGCGGGTTGCACGGTGATCGTCCATGAGCACTTGGACGGGACCCTGTCGGTTCGCTACGGTCCACACTTGATCGGCCGCTTCGCCGCCAACGGAGCGGCGCTGGAAGCCGAAAAAACCAAAACACCAAAAGGCTGTGGAAAAGTGGAAATCTCGCCCACAACACGAGATTCCCACTTTCCCACAGCCACGACGACGACGAACCCATCCCTCTCCAAGAGGAAAACTTCGAAGAGGGCGGCATAGGCAAAGCGGACAGATCACGTGCTAATTAAACCGGACAACTTGACATGCTAACGACAGCGGGCTCGCCGGGAACCACTCAGGAACACAGGCGCGAAGCAGTGCGGCGGCCGGATCTGTTGACGAGGGTTTGAAGGAGGTCCGGCGTGGTGGCCAGGGACGGAATCGGTCCACCTACCGTCTTTGATTCCGCGCAACTTGCTGATTCTTCGTTCCGCTATACCTGCCATACCGGCCAGAATTGCAGCCTGCTGGCACAATTCTGGCACAAAGTGAGCGTGACCGGCAGGCCTCGCCTTTCCCTGAACAAAACAAGAGCCGCTGCGCGGGGGCGGCGGCAGAAGGGGAAAGGCCATGCCTGTTTTGTATACGCAACGCGCTTCTGATTCACAACGCCATCCCCAGCCGGAGCTGCTGAAGGCGGCGGAAGCGCTGGTTATGGGATATCTGCGATTAAAGAGGGCGTCCAGTCTGGCCGCGCTACGTCGAACGTTGTTGCCAACCAATACCGGCCTACTGCTAAGCGCAATTGACCGGCTAGTAGGCCGTGGAGTACTTCACGCAAAGCCGGGAGTGGACGACGTCATCATCGAGCTGGCCGGCGACCGCGAGCGGGAGGTGCAGCGATGAAGGCCTCCTCACTAGGTGAGCGCCTTATGCTCGCGGCACGCATGCTCTGCGAGTTCGGTACGACTTACCAGCAGAAGCTTGTCCTGTTCTATATCACGTTTCTCTTGCGGTATGAGCGCGGTGATGGGCCTTGGAACGAGTTGCCACTGCCCTTGGATAAGGACCCTGCTCCCACCAAATTGCAGGTGATCCCCGGCGGGCGCAACCGGGAGGTGCAGCCATGAGGTCGACTCCTCAGAGAGAGCAACCGACTCACGCGCCGAACCCGCTGACGCCGCCGAAGCCCGAGACCTCCGCGATACCACACGCGATGTTGCAAGAGCGGCGATGGGTCTGCTGGCGATACGCACAGCGCGACGGAAAGTTGACCAAGGTTCCGTGCCAACCAGACGGCCGGCCGGCCAAGTCCGACGATCCGGCCACGTGGACAACCTGGGAGCGAACCTCAGACGCGGCTAACCGCTACGGCGCCGTGGGTGTTGGGTTTATGCTCGGCGGCGGGTGGATCGGCATCGACCTAGATCACTGCCGCGACCCGCAGACCGGCACTATCGAGCCGTGGGCGCAGGCAATCGTGGACCGGCTGCGATCCTATGCCGAGGCCTCGCCGAGCGGCACAGGGGTGCACGTTCTATGCCGGGGTACACTGCCGCCAGGCCGCCGGCGGAAAGGCCAGATCGAGGTTTACGACTCCGGCCGGTTCTTTACTATCACAGGCGCCAGGCTGAACCGGTTCGGTGTCGAAGACCGTACGGCGGAACTGGCCGCACTTCACGCCGAGGTGTTCGGCCAGAATGGCCGCCAGGCGCGCACAGAGGCGCCAGGAGGCAACGCCGGTGCCGGGGTGGAGTTGGACGACCAGGAGCTGACCCGCAAGGCCTGCGAGGCCAAGGACGGCGGCAAATTCGCCCGTCTGTGGGCCGGCCAGTGGCAGGGGGAGTATGCCTCGCAGAGCGAGGCCGACCTGGCATTGTGCAGTCTTCTGGCCTTCTGGACCGCAGGCGATGCGGGCCGCATCGACCGGCTGTTCCGGCAGAGCGGCCTCATGCGCGAGAAGTGGGATCGGGCCGATTACCGCGAGGCGACGATTGGGCGAGCGCTTGAGGGCGCGACCGAGTTCTACCGGCCAAGCCGGCGCACGAACGGCAGGTGCGACGCGCCTACAGCGAAGACATCTACGGGGGTTGAGACCTCGAATGATGCCGTCATAGACGATCGCTTCGTTCGCTTACCCCTGACCGACTCCGGCAACGCCGAGCGCCTGGTGCTGCGCCACGGCGCAAACATCCGCTACTGCCATCCGCAAAACACGTGGTGGCTTTGGACCGGCAAGCGTTGGGAAACCGACCGAACCGGGCACGTGATGGAGTTGGCCAAGGCGGTGGCCCGCGAGCTTTATCAGGCGGCCTGGGACATCCCGGACGCAGAACGCAAGAAGCAAACAGCGCTGTGGGCCATCCGATCGGAGTCCACCGACAAGAAGCGGGCGACGCTCGCATCGGCTCAATCTGAGCCCGGCATCCCAGTGCTGCCGGAACAATTCGATGCCGATCCGTGGGTGCTGAACTGTGTTAACGGGGTGGTAGACCTTCGAACCGGAGAGCTTCGCCCGCACTGTCGAGAAGACTACTGCACGCGCATGGCGCCCGTGCGGTATGACTCTGCCGCCCGCAGCGGGCTGTGGGAACGGTTCTTGGAAGAAGCCTGCGGCGGCGATCGCCAATTGATCGAGTTTCTCCAACGAGCCGTTGGCTACAGCCTGACCGGTTCAACCGCCGAAGAAAAGCTTTTCTTTGTGCATGGCCCTGCGGCCTCGGGAAAGTCCAGTTTTCTTGAAGCGATTCGATCGGTGCTTGGCGATTACGCCAAGGCTGCCGACTTCGAGAGTTTCATCCAGCGGCGCGATGCCGGCGCAATCCGCAACGACATCGCCGAGCTGGCCGGCCGCCGCTTCGTGGTGTCCATAGAAGTTGACGAAGGCCGCCGCCTGGCCGAGGGGCTGGTGAAGCTTCTCACAGGCGGAGACACCGTGCGGGCGCGCTTCCTCTACCAGGAGAGCTTCGAATTCACCCCGCAGTTCAAGCTGTGGCTGGCCGCCAACCACGCTCCGAGGGTGCGGCACGATGATTCCGCTATGTGGCGGCGCATCCTGCGCGTTCCCTTCGAGCATGTCATCCCGCCCGAGCGGCGCGACCCGTCGGTCAAAGCGCGGCTGAAGGACGTGCAGGAATCCGGTTCGGCAATCGTGGCATGGGCTGTCGAAGGCTGCTTGCGATGGCAGGAAGAGGGCTTGGGCATTCCGGACGTGGTGAAGGAGGCTACCGAGCAATTGCGCCTGGACATGGACCCGTTACGGGGCTTCATCGAGGACTGCTGCGTACTGCGTCCAGACGCTTGGATGGCCGCCGCGAAGCTGCGGGAGGCCTACGAGCGGTATTGCCAAGAGAACGGTGAGAAGCGGCTGCTGAGCCCGAATGACTTTGCCGAAGGCCTGCGGGCCCGGGGATGCGAGGCTGAACGCAGAGGCAAAGACCGCACTCGCGGCTGGCGCGGGATCGGCCTACTGGTCAACGAGGAGGGTAGTGGCAATGCACTCTGACTACAGGCGGACACCGGCGGACACTGGCGGACATGAGGTTTTTGAGGCGATGTCCGCCATTAACTGCTCGCAATTTCAAACTGTTACACATAGGCGGACACCGGCGGACACCGGTTTCGGCAAAGTCCACATAAAAAACCCTCGCGTAAGGAACTTTCCGGAAATCGACGTCCGCCGCCGTCCGCCGTCCGCCGTCACTCCGATCGTTGAACCACTTCAAGTTGTTGAAAACAAAAAAGGGGCGTTTCGAGTGTGGGTGACACCGCCTCCTCCCGGGGGGACCGAAACCCTCGAGCACGTGGGTGACACCCTGGCGCGCCTGGCGGCCGAAGACCCGGAGCAATGGGCCTGGTTGCTAAACGGCCGGGCTGAGCAGAAGGAGGCGCCATGAAACAGTGAGTCTCAGGGTCCTTCCCGGAGGCCGGCGGACGCAGGTGGATTGATTGCGCAATCGGCCTAGCGACAGGCCCAAAAAATCGCTTAACAGGGGGTGATAGGTGACGCTGGCAGATCGCAGCTTCGCACAGACGGCCTGATCGTGCTGCGTGGCGGCCAGGTCGACAAGCGAGCCACGATCGAGCGCCTGTGGCTGTACTGGTGTCCGAGCGATGGCTGGTGGGACAAGCCCGTCGGTCCAGTTGGCCGAGAGCTGCGCAGGCGTTGGCGTGAAGAGCAACAAAGGTCAGGAATCGGTTTGGAGGGATGAAGAATGGAAAAGCACGAAGGCAACCAATTACTGGAAGTGGATGAGCTGTTACCGCTTCAAGTAGGGGTGGGCATCGCACTGAGCGATGGCCACAAGGTGGTGATGTTGCATGCTGTGGTGGCAGGCAAGCGCTACGGCCTGCCATTGGAGCCCGCGCAAGCGCGGACATTGGCGGGGTGCTTGGTCGGTATGGCGGACGCGTTCGAGGCCGAGGCCTCGGGCTTGCCGCAGCCGAAGATGGTGCAGCAGGCCGAGGGAGCCGCGAAGGCAATGCTCAATTGAGGTGAACTGATGCCAGCGATCAAACCGCATTCTACGCTCACAACGAGCACTGATTGGGACGGGGCGGAGGCCGTGCGGAGGTTGAGGAGCGGCGAAGAGCCCGAATACTACGCCCGCGTGTTCGCCTGGCGTGACCCGGAGGCTGACCCGCGGACTAAGGGCGCCTACAAGCTGCCGCACCATGAGGTAACTGAAGACGGCGAGCCGGGCGCGGCCAATCTGAAGGCCTGCGCCGCAGCCATCGCCGTGCTGAACGGCGCCCGCGGCGGCGCTGACATCCCGCAGGATGACCGAGAAGGCGTCTACGAGCACTTGGCGGGGCATTACCGCGACGCCGGGGAAGAGCCGCCGGAGCTGGCAGAGCTTGCCGCGGCGGGTGAGACGGTGCGCTTGGCCGGCCAGTTTGAGCTGGCGGCCAGCGCGAAGAGCGAAGACCGCACGGCGCGGGTGGTGTGGTATTCAGGCGCGCCGGTCCAGCGGTCGGACTTCGGCGGGGCCTACGAACTTCAATTCAGCATGGAGCCCGGCGCGGTGCGGCTGGATCGTCTGAACAACGGTGCGCCGCTGTTGCGCGCGCACAACGATGATGACCTCGGCGCCGTAATCGGCGTGGTAACGCGTGCCTGGCTTGATCGGGGCCGCGGTCTGGCTACAGTGCGGTTCAGCCGGCGTTCTGACGTGGATTCCATCTGGCAGGACGTTCAGGACGGCGTGATCCGCAATGCTTCGATGGGCGTTGTGATTCACGCGAAGAGAGAATTGCCGTCGAAAGATGGTGTGCGGCGGTACCTGGTCACGGACTGGGAGCCGCTGGAGATTTCGTTGGTGCCAATCCCGGCCGACCCGGGAGCGGGATTCAAAGCTTCGATTGGAGGTGACAAGAGAATGTCTGATCAGACGACGACTCAACAACAACAGACGGATGCTCAGGCGATCCGGCGAATCGTTTTGGCGGCGAAGTTGCCTGAGAGCTTCGCTGATGGCTTGGTCGCTGCGGGCGCCAGTCTGGAGCAAGCGCGCAAGGCGATCTTCGACAAACTGGCCTCGGACTATGAGCGTGCGCCAACCCGCAGCCACGCCGCTGTGGTGACGCGCGACTACCGCGAGGGCCTGGTCGAGCGGATGAGTGAGGCGCTGGCGTGCCGCTACACGGCCAAACAGCCCAGCGAAGGCGCCCGGGAGTGGATGAGCGTTCCGCTACACGAACTGGCGCGAGAGTGCTTGGCCGCTTCCGGCAGGCACGTTACGACGCGGCAACCGGGGCGCATCATCGAGTTGGCGATGACGACTGAGGACTTCCCCAACCTACTCAAGGGCACGGGTGAGCGGATTTTGCTCGATGCTTATCAGACGGCGCAGAGTGGTATCAAGCGCATCTGCCGGATCGGCACAGCGCAATCGTTTCGCGAGCAGCAGCGTTTGCGTGTGGGTGAGGCGCCGGCGCTACTCCAGGTGGCCGAGGGCGGCGAAATCAGCTATGGCTCTACGCAAGAGGCCAAGGCCACTTTCCGCATCGCGACCTACGCGCGCATCGTGGCTCTAACCAAACAAGCGTTGACGAACGATGACTTGGGCGCTTTTGCCGACCTGAGCCGCGCGTTCGGCATCGCCGCCGCGACCACCGAAAACAAGCTGATTGTGGACACGATCGGCCTGAACGCCAACGCTTATGACGGCACGCCGCTGTTCCACGCAAATCACGGCAACCTTGCCGGCGCGGGCGGCGCCATCTCGATCGCAACTCTCGATGCAGGCAGTGCGGCCATGATGAGGCAAAAAGGCCTGGATAACGCCACCGTGCTGAACATCCCGCCGCGCTTCCTGATCGTCCCTGTGGCGAAGCGAGTCACCGCCCTGCAATTCACAAATGTCCCAAACATCGTCGTTACGAAGCAAACCGATTTTAATCCGTTTGCTGGCCAGCTCGAGGTGATTGCTGACGCGATGCTCGATGATTATTCGGAGTCGGCCTGGTATTTGTTCGCAGAGCCGAGCCGGTCTCCAGTGCTGGAGTTCGCTTACTTGGAAGGGGAGCAGGGCCCAACCATCGACACGCGCGAGGGGTGGAATGTGGACGGCATGGAATTCCGCTGCCGCTTGTACTTCGGGGTCGGTGTGCTTGATTGGCGCGGAGCCTACAAGAATCCCGGAGCGTAGCGATGATGCTTAAACTGCCGCCGCTGGCCGAGAAGTACGCCGGGGCGGCGCTGATGGCAGTGCCGACGGACGAGCTGCGGCTGCTAATTCGTCAGCTTGCCAGGCTGTATCACGCGGCGACGGACGAGCTGCGCCGTAGGGAGCTGAAGGCCGCTGCGCGGGCCGGGTAGGCGACAAAACTCCTCCTCCTGCTGTACCCCGGGGCGCCCGTTCCATCCAGGGGGCGGGCGCCCTCGATTTTCACATGCCTCTTGACAAACAGTGTATCCTATGGCACAATGTAATTGGAGGTGGATGTGGCAACGAAAGACCAATTTAGTCGGGAGCTCGAGGGGGCGCTGGAGGCCGAGCGATTCGACTACACCGAAGCTTCCCAAATCGCGAATGTGCCTCGCCACCAAATTGTGAATTGGGTCAGGCGCGGCGTTCTACGGTTGGATCATTTGCCGCGGTTGCATAGGCCATCTTTGACGATCCATGACTTGTTTCGCCTGTTCCTAGGTGCCAAGTTGGTTCAGATTGGCCTGTCGCCAGAAGCAGCATTCGCAACGCTCCTGAGCTATGGCCCACAAAGCTTGCACGATGTTGCATCGCAAAAGGGCGCCGGGACAGTGCACTGGGCGGATGAGAACGGCGACCGATACACGACGATTTACTACGCCTCTAATGATCCGACGCTAAATCAGATCCTCAGTCGATACCCCGCAATCGTGGTGCCGGAGAAGCGACTTGCACAAGAGCTGATCCAGAAGGTTGTTGATTTCTTGGCCGCGGCCGAAAAGCCACGAATTGCAGAACAGGAGGCCACCGGATGACGGCCAAGGTGTGGGCTAACCGGCAATGCCCGAGCCGGCGCTTAAGGACGGGTGTCGCCGTGCGCGATGTCACCGGCGTGCTATTAGGGCGCGTTTCCATCGCCGCCGCGCGCATGGCCGTGCAAGCTGGCAAGGCCTCGTGGCGCGGCCGCGGCCGTGGGCGCTATCTGCTGCTGGCGCAGGCCGCCAGGGGCGCGAACCGCTGGATGATTCATCCGAGCACGGCGTTCGACGGCATCGGACGACTGTTCACCGCTGAGCTGCGGCGACACAGCGAGCTGGCCAGTTGGAGGGGGCAGTGATCCGAACTGACCCGATCCCGTTGGACAAACACTTCAGCCCGCGCTTCTATGCGGAGCTATGGGGGGTGGACGTCTCAACAGTACTTCGGTGGTTTCGCGACATCCCCGGCGTGTTGAAGGTTGGCAATCCACGCGGTGGCAAGCGCAGCCGCTGCGAGCTGCGCATCCCGCTGAGCGTAGCAATGAAAGTATATTCGGAACGTACAAGATGAGATCCGACGGTCTCACGCTCCAGCGACGCCACACGGCCCGATGCCCGGACCGCGGCAAGGGCGCCAACTTCCTGCGCTGCCGGGGGCGTTGCCCGTTGTGGGCCTGCGGCACCATCGACGGCAAGCGGATTCGCAGGTCACTCAAGACCCGTGATTTGCAACGTGCCACGAAGCGGTTGACCGATCTCAACGCGGATGAAGGCGAGCGGGTGACGGTTGATGAAGCCATTAAGACGTTCCTTGCGGCGCACAACGACCGGGCGCCCGAGACGCTGCGGAAGTATCGCCGCATCCTGGCGTTCCTATCCGAGTTTTGCCGCAGCCGGGATCTGACGCTGGTTGGCCAGATCACCATCGAGACGCTGGACGGCTACGCCGCCTGGCGCAACAAGAGCGGGTGGACGTGGGCGAAGGAAATTGAGCTACTGCGCCAGTTCTTCGCGTTTTGCGCCGAGCGCAGTTGGAGCCGAGGCGGCAACCCCGCCCGGGCGCTGCGCCGGCCTCGCATCATCGACGCCAACGATGTGAAGCCATTCACGCAAGAGGAAATTGTTCGCATCCTGCACGCCTGTGATCGCATCGGCCTTTACCCCTACGAGCGGCTGCGGGCGCGCGCGATGGTCTTGTTGATGCGCTACACGGGGATGCGCATCAGCGACGTGGTGACCTTGGACCGAGCGCACGTCCAAGGCGAGTATTTGGTCAAGCGCGCCGTAAAGAACAAGCGCTGGATTCGAGTCAAGTTACCCGTGGAAGTTTTGCAGGCGCTGGAGCGGCTGCCGCAGCCGCGGAACGCGCCGAAGGATTGCACATTGTATTTTGCGAGTGGCAACGCCAGCGTTCGCAGCTTGGTCAAGGGCGCTGAACGGACGCTGGCGGCGGTGTTTCGGCGAGCCGGAGTGGAAGGAGCGCATCCGCACCGTTTTCGCCACACATTGGCAAGCGAGCTTTTGGGGAAAGGCGGGGCCTCCGTAGAGGATGTGGCAAGCATCCTCGGGGACAGCCCCGCCACGATCCGCCGGCACTACGCTCACTGGACCCGCGAGCTACAATCGCGCCACGATTCCCTAGTTCGCGTGATCCACGACACGAGTATGGCACAGGCGGAAGATCGGATCAGCAAATGCTGAATATCAAAGAACTTGTGATGGTGGCCAGGGACGGAATCGAACCGCCGACGCCAGCCTTTTCAGGGCTGCGCTCTACCAACTGAGCTACCTGGCCACAAATCTCAGCCTTCCGTCATTTTAGCAAAGCCAGCGCCTCGCCGGTTTGGGCTTCCACCTCGGCATGCAGGCTGTTGCCGTGGGCGTCCATGGTGACGATGGTCAGGAAATCCTTCACCTTCAGCCGCCACATCGCCTCCGGCACGCCGAACTCCAGCAGGTATACGCCCAGTACTTTCTCCACCGCGCGCGCATACACCTGAGCCGCTCCGCCGATGGCGTGCAGGTAGACCGCGCCGGCGTCCTTCATCGCCGCCAGGGTCTGCGCTCCCATGCCGCCCTTGCCGACGACCGCGCGGACGCCGTAAGTGCGAATCACATGGTGTTCGTAAGGCTCCTCCCGCGCGCTGGTGGTCGGGCCGGCGGCTTTGGTCACCCACTCCTCGCCCTGTTTCAGCATCACCGGGCCGCAGTGGTACAACACGGCGCCGTTGAGGTCCACGGGCGGCGGGTTCTTCATGAGATAAGAATGCACCTGATCGCGGCCGGTGAAGATCTCGCCGTTGATCAGCACCACGTCGCCGACTTTCAACGCCCGCACGTCCGGCTCGCTGAGCGGCGTCGTGAGCCGGATTTCGCGACCGCTGAGCGGCAGCCCGGCCCCGGCCGCCATCCGCTCGACCGGGCGCTCGGGATCGCGGTACAGCCACTGCGTGATCGCCCCGCTGGAAGCATCCAGCCGCACGCCCAGGCGCCGGAAGGCCCAGCAATCGTAGGCGATGGAGACGAAGAAGCTCGCCGGCAGCCGGTTGGCGGCCGCAATCTTGCAGCCGATCAGCGAAGCTTTGCCGCCGAAGCCCATCGCGCCGACGCCCATGCGGTTGGCCTCCTCCAGGATGCGTTCCTCCAGCTTGGCCAAGTCCGGATTCGGGTTCACGTCATCCAGCGGGCGGAACAATTGCATTTTGGCCAAGTGGTAGCCGTGAGCCCGGTCGCTCCCGATGCAGACGCCCACCGCGCCCGGCGCGCAGCCGTAGCCTTGAGCTTTCCAAACGCCGTGGAGGATGCATTTGCGCACGCCTTCCAGGTCCCGGTCCGCGCGTCCCAAATGGTCGAGCTCGCAGGGCAGCGAATACTGGCTGTTCATGTTCTCGCAGCCGCCGCCCTTCAGAATCAGCCGGATTTCGATCTCCTCCTGCTCCCACTGCTCGACGTGGATGACGGGCGTCTCCACGCCGAGGTTGTTGCCGCTGTTCTTGCCGGTCAGCGAGTCCACCGAATTGGGGCGCAGCTTTCCCAGACGTGTGGCTTCAGCCACCGCGCGGTGGATCGCAGCCCTCAGCGGGAGCTGATTGAAGCCCGCCGGCGTGTGCACGATGAAGGTCGGCATGCCGGTGTCCTGGCAGATCGGGGCCTCGTCCTCGTGCGCCATGTCGATGTTGCCGGCGATGATGTGCAGCGCCTGCGAGGACTGGGTGCCGGGAGTCTCCATCCGCAACGCCATGCCCATGGCTTGACGCACGTCCGGAGGAAGGTTGGTGGAAGTTTGAGTAATGAGCTCTAGAAGACTGCCGTCCAGGAATTGCATCGCCTCTCTCCTATGACTTCTCCTCGACTTTGATTAGCACGTGAACGGTCATCCCCGGCTTTACCACAGCCGGGTTAGGATTCGTGAATTCTATCACTGCCCGCCCCTCCTGCACCTCGCTCACCTTACCCAGCACGCCGTCGGGCAGCTCAGCGATCTGAATCACCGCCTCCTGGCCGGGGCGGATTTTGGCCAGCTCGGGCGGCGAAGCGTCCACCACCACGCGCAAGTTCACCAGGTCGGTGGCGATCACGAAAAGATCCTCCACGTCCACGGTGATGTCCTGCCCGGTTTGTCCCTTGCGGGCGATGATCACGCCGTCGGCCGGGGCCACCACGTCTCCGGAATTCAGGTGTTCCACGGTCTCCTCATAGGCCCTGGTTTTGGCGTTGACCTCGGCTTGCAACAAGTCCAGCTCGCGCCGCGCCTCAGCCGCGCGCGTCTCGGCGATCTTGGCCAGCTTGTCCAAGCCCTCGAACCTCGCGGAAGCGGATTCGAACAACTGCTGCGCCTGCTCCAGATCCAGGCGCCGGATGGCGCCTTCCTTGAACTGAAGTTGCCGGCGCAATAGCTCCTTCTGCGCGGCATCCATCTCGACATGAGCGCGCGCCGCCTCTTCCTTGGCTTGGGCCGCTTTGAGGTTGAGCTCGATCACGCGGCTTTCGAGCGTCCCCAGCCGGCTGCGCAGCCGGTTCAGTTCCATCTGGGCCATGTCCCGCTCGGCCTCCAGACCACTGCTGCGGATCTGGGCCAGAACCTGGCCTTCGTAAACCTGCTGGCCGACGTCCGCGCGGAAGGACTCAATGCGCCCGTCCAGAGGGACGGGGATCGCCACCGTATGGAGCGCCTCTACTTTCCCGGGGAAGCTGGCGTAGGAACCGGGGCGCGGGGCCGCGGGCGTTTGTGCGGCGGGCGCTGCCGCCGTGGGCATGGACCGCCTGTGCCAAACCCAGTAGGCCGCGGCGGCCCCCAGACACATAATCCCGAATACTCCGGCTGCCAGTAGTCGCTTCCCACGCACAATCCGATCATAACTCCATGCAAGGGGGAAGAATCCGGTATACTGCCAGCAGCGGCGCAAGGGCAAGGAGCAGGCGGTGACGGCACTTCGATTGGGCGACGAAATTGACGATTTCTGCGTGCGGTGCCACCGCATCACCAACCATTTCATCGTCTCCATGCTGGAGAACAAGCCCGCGAAAGTCCGCTGCCGCTCCTGCCACAGCGACCACAATTTCCTCGAAGGCCAGCAGCCGCCGTCGCGGCGTGAGCTGCTGAAGGAGAAGCTCGCGCGGGAGGCGGCCTCGGAAAGCGGCGCGGAGACCGCCCCGCCCGACCCACCGGCGAAATCCCGGCGCGGCCGCTCGAAATAGGCTCGGCCCGCCGTGCCCAGCCACGGCGTTCCCTGCCAAACGACTGACGTTGTTACGTTGGGTCGCATTTGGCGGCATTTCGGCCCGTGTCTCGAAGGCTTTGCTCGAGCGCCTACCTTCTCGAGCGATTTTCGATTGTCGTTAGTTTACGTTCATATATCGCACGTTTTTTGTGCAAATCCTCGGGAATATGAAAAATTTCTCTTGACAACCACTCTGATCAGAAATAAAATCGACAGCCGAACAATTCAGTTTTGCTGATCTGGCGCAGGCCATGTTCTGGGTGTGAATATGCAGCATCATCGCCATGGCTGCGCAGGTTCTTCGTCTCGTGCAGTGAGAGGCCGGAGACCCACGGATAGTTTGGTTTGCCGCGTCGCACCGGGTTGCCCGGGTCAAGGGAGCGGGAATGCAGATCCTGGTGCGATCTAGAACGGGGAATGAAACTGCGGAAGCGGGCGGCGAAACGTTAACCCCAGAAGTGTTCCCAATCACGGGGGACCAATTTCGGAGGAGACATGAAGGTAAGCAATCGCGGCGTTATTGCCGCCGTAGTGGGGGTGTTGTTTCTGCTGCCTTCGCTGGCGCAGGCGCAGATCACAACCGGCACGGTGACAGGCCGGGTCGTCGACTCAACGGGAGCCGTAGTTCCCGGCGCACGAGTGGTCTTGATCAGCGAGGCGCGTGGGACGAAGACCGCCCCGGTAGTCACCAACGAGATGGGCGATTACGTGTTCCCCAACATTACTCCGGACACGTATACGGTGGAGGCCACGGCCCCGTCATTCAAGACGACGCGCCGAACCGGGATCGTGGTCACCGGCGGCGATCGTGTCGGGGTGCCGCCCCTGACGTTGGAGTTGGGGCAAACGGTCGAAACCATTACCGTGACGGCGCAAGCGGCGCTCATTCAGACACAGCGCGGCATAGCCGCAACCAAACAGGCGTAGCGGCTGTGGTCTGACCCGCAACTCGCTCTCGTGGCGGCATAAAAAATCTTCGCGCGCGGAAAAGAATCTACGGGCTAGTAGTACAGAGCGGGGAGCGTTCGTTCGCCGTCGAAACCAAACTGATCGAAAGCTTGCCGATCAACCGGAACAACTTCACCAGCCTGGTGGCCTTCACGCCGGGCGTCATCGAGGGCGGCGCCTCGGCCGGCGGCACCCGGCTGGGCGGCGCGTCGCAAAACAACATCATGATGGACGGCATCTCGGCCATGGACACCGGCAACAACGGCCAGATGCTAAACATGAACATCGAGTCGATCGGCGAGGTAAAAATCCTGACGCAGGGCTATCAGGCGGAATATGGCCGGTCGAGCGGTTTGCAGATTACCGCCGTGACCAAGAGCGGCTCGAACGAATTTCACGGCTCCGGCTACGGCGTCTTCACCGATTCGGACTGGAACACCAACTCTTGGGTGGCGCAAAAGAACGGCGACCCCAAGTCAAAGACCGACCAGCAGATCTGGGGCTATACCATCGGCGGTCCGGTGGTTCTGCCCAAGATCTACAACGGTCGCAACAAGCTGTTCTTCTTCTACGCGCACGAGTACCGGCCCTCGACGACGGCTGTCAACGGCGGCAACCCCATCCGGTACCGGCTGCCGACCGCGGCCGAGCGCGCCGGCGACTACTCTCAGAGCCTGGACAACAATGGCAACCCGATTCCGGCGCTCAGAGACCATCAGACCGGGGCGCCGTTTCCGGGCAACAAGATCCCGGTCGACCGCTTGTATGGGCCGGGCGTGGCGGTGCTCAACCGCTACCCTCTGCCCAACGTGGAGCAAAAGGCCGGGATGAACTACAACTAACAGGTGCAGCCGGGGTCATATAATCAGCTCCTTCAGCAACCGGCGGTCCGAATCGACTACCAGGCATCAGAGAAATTGCGCTTGATGGGCAAGTACTCAGGCCAGCGGCAGAGGCCAGTGGTGCGGCCCGGTCTGCTTCAGGGTTTCACCGATGTTTACGCGCCAAGGCCCTACATCACCAACTACGCTTTCACGGCGACCTATGTCTTCAACCCCACGACGTTCCTGGAGGCGACCTACGGGCAAATCCAAAACGAACTGGCGGACGGCAACGAAGGCGGCATTCTCGTGAACCCGGAGTCCAACCGCCTGAAGAGTCTGGCCAGTTTCCCGATGCTGTATCCGGACGCAGGCGTGGTCGACAAGCGCTATTACGGCTACAAGATTATGCAGGAGGAGAAGCCGCCATTCTGGGACGGCAAGTCGTTGAATTTGCCGCCGGTGTTCGGCTGGGGCAGCCGCATCGGAGCCCCGCCTCCCCAGCAACGGTATCCCGGCTGGTTGAACATCAACCGGACCCGGGACTTCGTGACCAGCATGACCAAAGTCTCCGGGCGCCACACAATCAAAGGCGGCTTCTACTTGAACCACAGCTACAAGGCGCAGAACGTGGGAGCCGGAGGCATCGCGAATCTCACCTTCCAGGGCTACGTGAACTTTGGCAACGACACCAATAACACGCTCGACAGCGGGTTCGGTTACGCCAATGCTGTATTGGGGGTTTTCACGCAGTACCTCCAGGCATCGCGCTTCGTCGAAGGGAACCTGGTTTACAACCAGATCGAGTTCTTCCTTCAGGACAACTGGAAGGTGACCAACCGCCTGACCTTGGATTACGGCATGCGGTTCGTCAACCAGCAGCCGCAATACGACAAGTTCCTTCAGATGTCGAACTTCTTCCCGGATCAATGGAAGAAGGCGGATGCCCCGGTTCTTTACATCGCCGGGTGCAAGAGCGGCGCCACGGTATGTTCGGGCAACGACCGCAACGCGATGGATCCGCGTACCGGCGCGATTCTGACTGCGGTCGGCGCGGCGAATACGCAGGCGGCCATCGGCACGCCGATCCCCGGTACCGGAAACCTTCTCAATGGCGTGAAGAAAGCCGGGGACGGGATCGCCAAGACCAACTACGAGTGGCCTGCGCTGGTTCTGGGGCCGCGGTTCGGGTTCGCTTACGACTTGACGGGCAATCAGGACTGGGTGATCCGCGGCGGCTTCGGGCTGTACTACGACCGCCCGGACGGCAACACGACCTTTTCGACGCCGGGCAATCCCCCGACCGCAACGGCGAAAGACCTGCGCAATGGGCTGTTGGCCACCCTTGGGCAGGGACTGAGCCCGCAGCCCGTCCCAACGCTCATTATTTTCCAGTACAAAGCCAAGGTGCCGTCCTCTTGGCAGTGGCAGGTAGGGATTCAGAAGTCACTGCCTTGGGCGATGGTGGCGGACGCCTCCTACGTGGGGAACCACGGATTTAACCGGTTGGGTTCATTTCAGGGTGGAACGCGTCAGGACCTGAACGCCGTGGACATCGGCGCCGCGTATCTGCCCGAGAACCAGGACCCGACGCTCGGCACGAGCACCGTTCCCGGGGCCACGGCCTACACCTCGAACCTGCTCCGTCCGTTCCGGGGCTTTGCCGGAATCGAAGAGAACCAGACGGAATTCTGGGATACGTATCACTCACTTCAGTTCAACCTGAACCGGCGGTTCCGGGGCGGGCTCTCCTTCGGAGCGAACTACACCTACGGAATCTCTCTGAAGGGCAACACAGGGCTCCAGAAACGCTTTCAGCACAGCCCCGACGGCAAAATCACGCTGCGCTCCGATCAGGCGGCCTACGAGAAGTTGATGGAGAAGCTGGATGTGTGGCCGCACCTGCTGAAGGCACACTTCATTTGGGACAGCCCCGGCATCGGAGGCCGCGGCGTTTTGGTGCGCGAGCTGACCCGAGATTGGCAGATCGCCGGTGTGATCACGGCAAGTTCGGGCGCGGCTTACGATCTGGGTTACAGCTACCAGGCCAATGGCGCGAACGTGAATATCACCGGCTCGCCGAACTGGGCCGGCCGAGTGGTTATTCTCGATCCCGGCGCCCTCGGCAGCGGCTGTTCCGAAAACCAATACGCTCAGTTCAACGCGTCGGTGATTCGCGGGCCAAGCTATGGCAGCGTGGGCATGGAGTCCGGACGGAATTACTTGCGCGGGTGCTTTACCAAGAACTTGGACGTTTCGGTCGTACGCCGGATCCGCGTCGGCAGCGAACGGTACCGGCTTGAGCTGCGGGCAGACCTGTTCAATGCGCTGAACATCGTGAACATCACCGCTCGCAGCTCCACGGCGCAGTTCAACAACCCGACCAGCATGACGCTGCAAAACAACCAGTACAACGCCGACGGCACGCTGAACCAAAACCGGCTCACGCCGCGCAACGCCGGCTTTGGCGCAGCCACCGGCGCAGCGGCGATGCGAAGCATCCAGTTGCAGCTCCGCCTCCAGTTCTGATTGGTTGAGTACCGTGAAGCGCAGGGGCCGGCTCTCCCGAGCAATGGGGGAGCCGGCCGCTTTTACTTAACCCGCAAGGCTTGGGGATGGATAAGCCGCTCTCCGCATAACTGCCCCTGCTGCCTGCAACCGCCGCGCGAGAGGGCGCGCTCTATTTCTCGCGGAGAACGGAGATCACATCGTCGGCGGTGATCACTCCGGCCAGCTTGCCGTCCTCGTCCACCACCGGCAGGCTGAGCAGGTTGTACTTGTCGAACAGCTCCACGATCTTCTTCCACTTCTCTCCGACATTCACCGCCAGCAGCGGTTCGCTCCGCAGCTCCATAAGCGGAGTCTCCGGCGAGGCGGCGAACAGCCCGGCCAAAGGCACAACCCCGGCCAGCTTCTCTTCGGAATCCACCAGCACCAGGGCGGTCAAGGATTCCAGCAGGTCCTCGTTGCCCCGCAAGGCGGTAATGGCATCGGCCACGGTGGCGTCCTTGTGGAGCGTCACGGTTTCGGGGTTCATCAGCCCTCCGGCGGTGTCCTCCCGGAATTCCAAAAGCTCCTGGACCTCGGTCTTGGGCTGGGTCTCCATCTCCTCGAGGATCTCTTCGGAGGTCTCTTGCTCCAGCCCGGCCAAAACGTCGGCCGCCTCGTCCGGGTCCATCTCCTCGACGATGTCGGCGGCCTTCTCCGCATCCAGGGCCTCTAGAATGCTGGCCTGGGTCTTGGGCTCCACCTCGGAGAGGGCTTCCGCCGCCACCTCGCTGTCGATGGCCGTGAGGATCGCCTGGCGGTCCTCGGGCGCCAGCTCCTCGACGATGTCGGCCAGGTCGGCCGGGTGCAGCTTTTCCAGCGCCTCGTGCGAGATGTTCAGCCGCAGGCGCCGCTGAGGGTCGCTTTCGACGATGTTGCAAAACTCCCAGCGGATGGAATTCACGGGAATGAACCGTTGCAGGCGGCGCACCAGCCGGGGCGGAAGCACGCCCTGCGCCAGGCGGCGAAAAATGCTCCGCAGGCCGATGTCCACCTCCAGCACGCGCAAAACGTCGTGTCCGTCTTCCCGGAGGATGCTGAAGGTGACGTCCGTCACCCGCACCACCTTGCGGCCCGACACGTCGATGATCTGCTGGTCGAGCAGGTCCCGCACCAGCCGCAGCATGTATTCATCGGCGTGGTAGGGGGTGAGCCGCTCGTCGCGTAAGTAGATGCCCTCCAGGGAAATCGAGCGGACTTGGTCATGCCGGAAGGTGAGCCAGGCCCACTCGCCGCCTCCCACAAGGAAGCGGTCCACGCGGGACGGATCGATCAGGGGCACCAGCGCCGCGTCCTTGACCCGGCCGATGCGGCGGCCTTTGAGGTCGTACACCTTCAAGCCTGCCAGTTCCGTCAAATAGAGGAGCGTCTCGGCCATCAGAGTTCCGCCACGGCGTTCGCATGCATCGAGCGGGCCTTGGGCGGCCCTTGCCTTGGCCTATGTGCTGCGCTCTACATGCCGATCGCCGGCTAAGACCACTATGCCGCATCCAGCCGCGGGATGGCAAGAATTCTTCGAAGATTCGTCACAGTCGCCGCATGGAACCCTTTCGGCCAACGGCCCTCGGGAGGCCGTGCGCAGACCGCAACGGCGGAATGAGCGTGGGTGCGGTCCGCCTCTGCATCATCGCGCCGGCGGCGTGGGCTTTTCCGCCCCTGTCAAGCCCCATCCCGGCCAAGCCGGATCGTACTGCGGATTCCGCTCCGGCAGAATCGCCCCCGTACTCTTCAGCCACTGGTGCAAGCGGGCCGTCAGTCGCCGCGCCACCGCCGGCTCGCGCTCGATGAGGTTTACCTGCTCCGCTGGATCCTTGCCCAGATGATACAGCTCGCGCCGCGGACGGTCGTAAAACTCAATCAGCTTCCAAGCTCCCAGCCGGATGGCGCTGCCCGGTTCGCCGCCTTGATTGGAGTAATGCGGGTAGTGCCAGAACAACGGGCGTTCCGGGATGCGCCCCCCTTTCAGCAACGGCATCAGACTTACGCCGTCCACCCCCCGGGCGCGGACGCCCGCCAGCTCGCAGAAGGTGGGCAGCAGGTCAACGCTCGAGACCGGCGTCGACAGGACCGTACCCGGCCTGACTACGCCCGGCAGCCGCACCAGCATCGCCACGCGAATGCCGCCTTCGTATAAGTGGCCCTTGCCCGCCCGGAAAGGCGAGTTGTCGGTCACCGGCTCCTTGCTCGTGCTCTCGTAGCGCAGCCCGCCGTTGTCGGAGAAAAACACCACCATGGTGCGGTCCGCCACGCCGGCCTCTTCCACGGCGCTTAAAATCTGGCCCACCGATTCGTCCAGGCTCTCCACCATGGCGGCATACACCGGGTTGTACATGCTCCCCGCTTTGGCGCGGTGACGCTGAATATCGGCCTCTCGGGCGGCCAGCGGGATGTGCACGGTGAAATGCGAAAGATACAAAAAGAAAGGATGGTCGCGGTTCTGCCGGATGAACGCCGCGCCCTCGCGCGTCAGCCGCTCGGTGAGAAACTCGCCCGGCCCGCCTTTGAGATTCGGCAACTCGTAGGGGCCAAAGTAAGGCGTGTTGGAGCGCGGCGGGCTGCCGGAATTAGTTCCACCAATGTTCACATCGAAGCCCTGCTCCACTGGACCGAATCCCTCGCCCCCCAAATGCCACTTCCCGACCGAGGCGCTGCGGTAACCCAGCGGCTTAAGCTTCTCCGGCAGGGTCTGTTCCTCTAGAGCAAGTTCGGTCCGGGTTTGTGGGGTTCGGATGGGGCCCCGTTCAGGACTCTTCCGGCCCGGAATCCAGTCTGTCACTCCATAACGGACCGGGTACCGGCCGGTGAGAATGCTGGCACGGGTGGGCGAGCAGACCGGGCAAGCGGCATAGGCGTCGGTGAATCGCGCCCCTTGGGAAGCCAGCCGGTCAATATGGGGAGTCGAGAAGTAGCGGTTGCCGTAACAACCCAGGTCGCGCTGGCCCAGATCGTCGGCCAGAATCAGGACCAGGTTGGGCTTGCCGGATCGTGCGCTGGCGGCCAGCGCCGCCATCATCGAAGCCAGAAATTCACGTCGTAACATGGCTGGGCTCGCCCGATCAGTATACAGCCAAACTCAACGTGGCTAGGGCAGTGCGAGTGTGGCTCAGGCGTTAGAATGAGCCTTATGCGCATTCTCCTGCTGTTGTGCCTGCCCGTGATTCCGCTGGTTGTCCTCAACGCCTGCAACGGCGGACGCAGCGAGCGCAGGAAGGCCAACGAAGAGTTCGCCCGCTTCGTCGACCGGCACTTTCAGAGCTACTTCGATTGGCGCCCTTCGGCGGCCACCGAAGCCGGTTTCCACGAGTTCGATTCCAAGCTCGAAAACTATTCGGCCGGGGCCATCCGCGCCCGGATTGCGCTGCTCAGCGAGGAGCTGCTGCGGCTCAACGAGCTGCGGCAGCGGCCGCTCGGGCCGCAAGAGGAAATCGACGCCGCGTTTCTGGAAGGCGATCTCCGCTCGGAGCTGCTGAATCTGGAGACGCTGCGCACCCTGCACCGCAATCCCATGCCTTACGTATCCCTGCCGGGCAGCGCCGTGGATGCGCTGATCAAGCGCAACTTCGCCCCTCCCGCCGAGCGCCTGCGCAGCGTCGTCGCGCGCCTGCGGGCCGTGCCCGCGCTGCTGGAGGCCATGCGGGCGAATGTGCAGGATCCGCCGAAAGAGTACACCGAGTTCGCCATCCGGCTGGCCGCCGGCTCGGTGAGTTTCCTCGGCGATGCCGTGCGAAGCTGGGGCATGCAGGCCGCAGGCGAAGACCCCGCGCTGCGCCGCGAGCTGGATGAGGCGTCGGCCCAGGCGGCTCGGGCCATGAGCGAGGCGGCCGCTTGGCTGAAGGAAGATCTGCTGCCCCGTTCCCGAGGTTCATTCGCCATCGGCGCCGGCAACTTTTCCCGCAAGCTGCTCTACGACGAGCTGATCGATATCCCGCTCGACCGCCTGCTGGCCATCGGCGAAGCCAACCTCGAAAAGGACCGGCAGGCTTTTCTGGCCACGGCCGCCCGCATCGCGCCCGGCAAGCCGCCCGCCGAGGTCATGCGGCTGATCTCCGCGGACCACCCCAGCGAAATGGAGCTCGTGGAGGCCGCGCGGCGGCAACTCGAGTCCATCCGCCAGTTCCTGGTGGAGCGCCGCATCGCAGCCATCCCCTCCGAGGTCCGGCCCATTGTCGCCCTTACGCCCCCTTATGCCCGCGCAGGCGCTTTCGCCATGATGGACACGCCCGGGGCGTATGAAACCAAGGCCACGGAAGCTTTCTATTACGTCACGCCTCCGGAGCCGGGCTGGAGCGCGCAACAGAAGGAAGAACACCTGCGGCTGTTTAACCGGCCGGTCATGGAGGTCATCTCCGTTCATGAGGTCTGGCCCGGCCACTATCTTCAGTTCCTTTACGCGCGCCAATTCCCTACCAAGACCCGCAAGCTGATTTACAGCGGAACCAACGTGGAGGGCTGGGCGCACTACGCCGAACAGATGATGATCGAGGAGGGCTACGGCGGCGGAGATCCCCGGATCCGGCTCGCCCAGCTTTCCGAGGCGCTGCTGCGAGACTGCCGCTTCGTGGCCGGCATCCGCATGCACGCGCAGGGAATGACCGTCGAGGAGGCCGCGCGGCTGTTCATGGAAAAAGGCTTTTGCGAGCGGGCGGTGGCCCTGGAGGAAGCCCGCCGCGGAACTTATGATCCGACCTATCTTGTCTATAGCCTGGGAAAACTAATGATATATAAGTTGCGCGACGACTTACGGCAGACGCAAGCCTCATCTTACTCCCTCGAAAACTTTCATAATGCTTTCCTCCGCCAGGGCGGCTTGCCGCTTCCCCTGCTGCGCAAGATCCTGCTGCCCGGACGGAACCTGCCTCTGTTGTAGATTAAAATACGGATTCCTATGGAGAAGCGAAGACTTGGCGATAGCGATTTGATGATCACCCCGATCGGCGTCGGGGCCTGGGCCATGGGCGGCGGAGGATGGCAGTTCGCCTGGGGCCCCCAGGACGACAAGGACTCGATCGAGGCCATCCATGCCGCCCTCGACAAGGGCATCAACTGGATCGATACCGCGGCCGTCTACGGCTTGGGGCACTCCGAGGAAGTCGTCGCCCGGGCGCTCGAAGGCCGCTCCAACCGGCCCTACATCTTCACCAAATGCGAGCGCGTCTGGGATGAGAACGGCAGAATCAGCGGTTGCCTCAAGCGGGACTCGATCCGCCGCGAAGTCGAAGCCAGCCTGCGGCGTTTGAAGGTGGACGTGATCGACCTCTATCAGATCCACTGGCCTCAGCCGGACGAGGACATTGAGGAAGGCTGGGAAACGATGGCCGAGTTGAAGAAGGAAGGCAAGGTCCGTTGGATCGGCGTCTCCAACTTCAACGTGGCGCAGATGGAGCGGGCCCGCAAGATCGCCCCCATCACCTCGCTCCAGCCGCCCTACTCGATCATCTCGCCGGAGATCGAACAGGAAATTCTTCCTTACTGCCAGCAGCTCGGGATCGGCGTCATCGTGTACTCGCCGATGAAGTCCGGGCTGCTGAGCGGCAAAATGACGCGCGAAAGGATCGCCGCCTTCCCCAAGGACGATTTCCGGGGCAACACGCCGCACTTCAAGGAGCCGCTCTTGACGCGCAACCTGATGCTGGCCGAGCTGCTGCGCGAAATCGGCGCCCGGCACGGCCGCACCACCGGGGAAGTGGCCATCGCCTGGACGCTGCGCCACCCGGCGGTCACCGCCGCCATCGTCGGCGTGCGCACCGCGGCCCATGTGGACGGCATCATCGGCGCGGCCACCTTCCGCCTGAGCCAGGAGGAAGTGGACGAAATCGCCCGCTTCATGGCGGAGCACCCCGTGCAGGTCTGAGTCGTCCGGGCCGCTTCCGCAAGCGGCGCGCCGCGCGCGGCGGCTATGATGAAAACATGACCACGGAATCTTCTGTCGGACAGGAGTGTTCCCTCACCGAGCAGGTGATGGCGCTCGAACAGCAATACTTGCTTCAGAATTACAGCCGTTACCCCCTGGTCGTTCGCCGTGGAAAGGGCTGCTACGTATATGATGCCGCCGGCAAACGTTACCTGGACCTGATCTCCGGCATCGGCGTCAACGCCCTGGGCCACGCCCACCCGCGCATCCTCCGCGTGCTGCGCGAGCAGGCGGCGCTCATGATTCATTGCTCCAATCTGTATTACCACGAGTATCAGGGAAAGCTTGCCCGGAAGCTGTCGGAAGCGAGCGGCCTGGCCCGCAGCTTCTTCTGCAACTCCGGCACGGAAGCCATGGAAGCGGCGCTCAAAATGGCCCGCGCTCATGGCCGCCGCATCAGCCCGGACAAATACGAAATCATTTCGCTTGACAATTCCTTCCACGGCCGCACCCTGGGCGCCCTCTCCATCACGGGACAGGCCAAGTACCGCCAGGACTTTGAGCCTCTTCTGCCCGGAGTGCGTTTCGTTGAACGGAACAATGTTCCAGCTCTCGAAGAGGCCTTCAGCGAGCGCACCTGCGCCGTCGTGCTCGAATGGATTCAGGGCGAGGGCGGAATCTACCCCCTGAACGCCGAATACGCTCGCCGCGCCCGCGAGCTGGCCGATCAGCACAACGCCTTGCTGATCTTCGACGAAATCCAGTGCGGCGTCGGCCGGCCCGGCAAGTATTTCGCCTATCAGCTCGCCGAGCCGCCCGTGCTGCCGGACGTCGTCGTGGCGGCCAAGCCCCTGGCCTGCGGCCTGCCGCTCGGCGCCGTCATCGCCAATGAGAAGGCGGCTTCGGCCATCGGACCGGGCATGCACGGCACAACCTTCGGCGGCGGACCGCTCGCCTGCCGGGTGGCCCTGGAATTCTTCGAGATTCTCGACGGCCTGCTGCTCCACATCCACCACGTCGGCGGCTGCTTCCGGCACGAACTGTCCGAGCTGGCGCGCCACTTCTCCTTCATCAAGGAAGTTCGCGGCTACGGCCTGATGATCGGCGTCGAACTCGACATCCCGGGCAAGCAAATCGTGCTCGACGGCATGGCCCAAGGGCTGCTGTTCAACTGCACCCACGAGACCGTGCTGCGCTTTCTGCCGCCTTACATCATCACCGAGCCCGAAATCGACCGCGCGGTCCGGATTCTCAAAAACCTGCTTAAGAAACTCTAAATCCCCCGGGGGCGCCCACCTGCGCCCCCGCTTCCCTGCCCCGGCTCTCTGCCACCCAGAGCCCGCCGCCCCACCCCACACCAAGTTGTCTTATCCTGACCTCTGCCCCGAGAAGGCCTCGCGCTTCCGGTGGACTATGATAAGTTCGAAGTGCGAACAAAAGATCCGAATGTGAGGTTCTATGCCCTACGACGCGACCGCCATGCAGGACTGGCAGATCTCGGAAGCAGCCGAGCAGAATATGCCGACGCCCGAGGAGTGGCGCCACCGGCTGGGTCTGGAGAAAGACGAAGTCATCCCGATGGGAAGGCTGGCCAAGCTGGACTTCCTGAAGATCATCGAGCGGCTGAAACACCGTCCCGACGGCTACTACATTGAGGTGACGGCCATCACGCCGACGCCGCTCGGTGAAGGCAAGAGCACAACTTCGCTCGGGCTGATCGAGGGCCTCGGCAAGCGCGGCCAGAACGTGGGCGGCTGTCTTAGGCAACCCTCCGGCGGCCCCACCATGAACATCAAAGGGACGGCGGCGGGCGGAGGCAATGCCCTGCTCATCCCCATGACCGAGTTCTCCATGGGCCTCACCGGCGACATGAACGACGTCATGAACGCCCACAATCTGGCCATGGTGGCCCTCACCGCCCGCATGCAGCACGAGCGCAACTACAACGACGAGCAGCTCCAGCGCCTCACCCGCATGCGGCGGCTGGACATCGACCCCTGCCGCGTGGAGATGGGCTGGGTCATCGATTTCTGCGCCCAGGCCCTCCGCAACATCATCATCGGAATCGGGGGCCGGCTGGACGGCTACATGATGCAGTCCAAGTTCGGCATCGCGCCCAGCTCGGAGCTGATGGCCATTCTGGCGATCGTCAACGACCTTGCCGACCTCCGCAAGCGCCTCGGCGAAATCACCGTCGCCTTCGACAAGCAGGGCCGCCCCATCACCACCGAAGACCTGGAGGTGGCCGGCGCCATGTGCGCCTGGATGCGCAACGCCATCAACCCCACCCTCTGCTCCACCGCCGAATACCAGCCCTGCATGGTCCACGCCGGTCCGTTCGCCAACATCGCCGTGGGGCAATCTTCCATCATCGGCGACCGCGTCGGCCTGAAGCTGTTCGACTACCACGTCACCGAAAGCGGCTTCGCCGCCGACATCGGCTTTGAGAAGTTCTGGAATGTGAAGTGCCGCCTCAGCGGCCTGCGGCCTCATGTCTCGGTGCTGACCACCACCATCCGGGCGCTCAAAATGCACGGCGGCGGCCCCAAGACCGCTCCGGGCCTTCCGCTTCCCGAAGAGTACACCCGCGAGAATCTGCATCTGGTGGAGCGCGGCCTGCCCAACCTGCTCCACCACATCGGCGTGATCCGCAAGAGCGGCATTAACCCCGTGGTGTGCATCAACCAGTTCCTCACCGACACGGCTGAGGAGATGGCCCTGGTGCGGCGCGCAGCCGAGCAGGCGGGCGCACGTTGCGCCGTCAGCAACCACTGGGCGCTCGGCGGAGAGGGCGCGCTCGAGCTGGCCGACGCCGTCATGGACGCCTGCCGCCAGCCTGGCGAGCTGCGATTCCTATACCCGCTCGAGATGAAACTCAGAGACCGGGTGGAGCTGATCGCCAAGGAGGTCTACGGGGCGGACGGCGTGGCTTGGACGCCGGAGGCGGAGGCCAAGTCCAAGATGCTCGAGTCCGACCCGCGCTATGATGAGTACGCCACGATGATGGTCAAAACCCACCTGAGCCTGAGCCACGATCCCGAATTGAAGGGGGTCCCCCAAGGGTGGATCCTGCCGATCCGGGACGTGCTGATCTACTCGGGGGCCAAGTTCCTGTGTCCGGTGGCGGGAACCATCAGCCTGATGCCGGGCACCAGCTCCAACCCCGGATTCCGGCGGGTCGACGTCGATGTCAAGACCGGCAAAGTCACCGGGCTATTCTGATGAGGCAGCGCCATGAACCTGAATGACTGTCTCCTGTTTCAAGCCCTCAGTGAGGCCACGCGCAACTCGCTCGCCGCCCTGGCCCGCGAGGAGAGTCACCCAAAGGGCGGATTCTTGTTCCGGGCGGGCGAACCCGCGAAGAACTTCTACATCCTGGCCGAAGGCCGCGTGCGCCTGAGCATCGGAGGCGCGGGTCACATCTCCTCGATCGTCAGCGGCTGCGGCGAGATGCTGGGCTGGTCGAGCATGGCCGGCCAGCCCGCCTACACCGCCTCCGCCGAGTGCCTGCTGCCGGTGACGGTCTGGCGGTTTGACGCCGCCGAGCTGGCGCGTCTTCTGGAGTCGGCCCCCGCCGACGGCCTGCTCTTTTACAAGCGCCTGGCCGAGCTGATCGGCAAGCGCCTGGCGGCCAGCTATGGGGCCACGCTTTCCGTCCACGGGGAGCGCGAGCACAAGTATTGGGGCTGACGGCCGGGACTCCACGGCCGTCGCAACGGAGTCATACTGATAGTTGCGATGTCCGCATTGGCCGAAGTCCTGGCTTCTCACGTGCGAGAGGGGGAGCTTTGGGAACCCATCGATGAGAAGCGCATCCGCTGCTTCGCCTGCGGCCACCGCTGCCCCATCTTCGAAGGCCAGCCCGGCGTCTGCAAGGTGCGCTTCAACCAGGGCGGCAAGCTGTACGTGCCCTGGGGCTATGTCGCCGGCCTCCACAACGATCCCATCGAAAAGAAGCCCTTCTTCCATGTGCTCCCTGGCTCGCTGGCGCTCAGCTTCGGGATGTTGGGCTGCGACCTGCATTGCTCCTACTGCCAGAATTGGGTGACCTCGCAGGCCCTGCGCGACCCCCGCGCCCGGTCCCCCATCACCGAGATCAGCCCCGAACGGCTGGTGGAGTGCGCCTTGAGGGCCGGCTCGCAGGTCGTGGTGAGCACGTACAATGAGCCGCTCATCACCGCCGAATGGGCCGCCGCCGTCTTCCGCGAGGCCAAGCAGGCCGGCTTGCTCACCGGCTTCGTCTCCAACGGCAACGCCACCCCCGAGGTGCTGAACTATCTGAAGCCCCATCTCGACCTCTACAAGGTCGACCTGAAGAGCTTCGACGACCGCCACTACCGCGAGCTGGGCGGAAGACTCCAGCCCATTCTGGACAGCATCCGCCTCATCCACCAGATGGGCTTCTGGCTGGAGGTGGTGACTCTGGTCGTGCCCGGCTTTAACGACTCCGACCAAGAGCTGACCCAGATCGCCGAGTTCCTGGCCGGCATCTCCCCCGACATTCCCTGGCACGTCACGGCCTTCCATAAGGACTACAAAATGCTGGACCCCGACGACACGCCTCCCGAGACGCTCCAGCGCGCGGCACGGTTGGGTAAACAGGCGGGCCTGCATTACGTCTACGCCGGCAATCTTCCCGGCCGCACCGGGAATCTCGAGGACACGCTCTGCCCCGGCTGCGGAGAGACCCTTGTGGCGCGCTACGGCTACCGCATCCTGCGCTGCAAGATTGGCCCCAGCGGCCGCTGCCCGCGCTGCTCAAGGGAAATTCCCGGACGCTGGCGTCCGCTTCGGAAAACCCCGCCCGCCTGGGCTCTGTCATAATGGGCCTTGAAGTTGAAATGTCCACCTAAGGAGGAACTGCATTCATGGCCCGATTCACAAGGCTCAAAGTCTACAGCACCATGCACGAAACCGGCGTGGTGCCCGTCTTTTATCATCCGGACGTCAACGTAGCCAAACAAGTCGCGGCTGCCTGCGTCGAAGGCGGCTGCCCCATTTTGGAGTTCACCAACCGCGGCGACCACGCCTGGGAGGTTTTCACCGAGCTCGAACGCTATTGCGCCAAGGAGCTGCCGCAACTGGTGCTGGGCGTCGGCTCGATCGTGGATCCTTACACGGCCGCCCTCTACATCAACTGCGGAGCGAACTTCGTGGTCGGGCCGCTGCTCAACCCCGAGGTCGCGCGCGTCTGCAACCGCCGCAAAATCCCCTACTCTCCCGGCTGCGGCAGCGCGTCCGAGATCTCCCAGGCGGAAGAACTCGGCTGCGAGATTGTCAAGGTGTTTCCGGGCGCGGAGGTCGGCGGACCGAAGTTTGTGAAAGCGGTCCTCGGTCCTTGCCCTTGGGTATCGATTATGCCCACCGGGGGAGTCGACGCCACGGAAGCTTCCCTGCGCGCGTGGTTCGAAGCCGGCGTCGTTTGCGTCGGCATGGGATCCAACCTCATCACCAAGGATCTGCTGAAAGCGGGCGATTATAAAGGCCTCGCCGCCAAGATCCGGGAAACCATCGAACTGGTCAAGAAAATTCGGGGAGGCAAGTAACCATGCTCAACATCAAGCCCAAAGAACAGTGCATGTGGGACGCCGCATCGCTCGGCGAGATCATGCTGCGGCTCGATCCGGGCGACGTGCGGATCCGGACGGCGCGCAGCTTCCGGGTTTGGGAAGGCGGAGGCGAGTATAACGTCACCCGCGGACTGCGCCGCTGCTTCGGCCTGCGCACCACCGTGGTGACCGCCATCGTCGACAACGAGATCGGCCGCTTGCTCGAAGATCTGATGCTCCAGGGCGGCGTCGATCTGTCCCACGTCAAGTGGGTCCCGTTCGACGGCATCGGCCGCGCCGCCCGCGTCGGGCTCAATTTCACCGAGCGCGGCTTCGGCGTCCGCGCCGCCGTCGGCTGCTCCGACCGCGCCCACTCGGCCGCATCGCAGCTCAAACCCGGCGACATCGACTGGAAGCAGCTCTTCGAGGTGGAGGGCGTGCGCTGGTTCCACTGCGGCGGCATCTTCGCGGCCTTATCGGCCACCACCGCCGACCTGGTCATCGAAGCCATGGAGGCGGCCAAAAAGGCCGGCACCGTCACTTCCTACGACCTCAACTTCCGCCCCTCGTTGTGGAAGTCCCAGGGAGGGACCGCCCGCGCCGTCGAAGTCAACCGCAAGATCGCCTCGCTCGTGGACGTCATGATCGGCAACGAGGAGGATTTCACCGCCGCCCTTGGCTTTGAAGTCCCCGGCCTCGATGAGCACATCTCCAAACTCGACCCGGCCAACTTCAAGAAGATGATCAACGAAGTGGTCAAGACCTATCCCAACTTCAAGGCCGTGGCCACCACGCTGCGCAACGCCAAAACCGCTTCCATCAACGACTGGGGCGCCATCCTTTGGACGGACGGCCAGTTCTACGAAGCCAGGCTCCGCGAGAACCTGGAGATCTACGACCGCGTCGGCGGCGGCGACAGCTTCGCCAGCGGCCTCATCTACGGCTTCCTGGCCGGCAAAACCCCGCAGGAGTGCGTCGAATACGGCGCGGCCCACGGCGCGCTGGCCATGACCACGCCCGGCGACACCAGCATGGCTTCGCTGAAAGAAGTCGAGGCCATTATCAAAGGCAAAGGCGCCCGCGTCGTACGCTGAGCAACCTGGACGCTCTGGTTTTGGGTAAGCCCGCTCTCCCGGAGGGCGGGCTTTTCCGTTGACGCCGCATAGGTGGCCTTTGCATCTATTGCGTTATGCTAAGATCCGGACGCGAGAGCGCCTGGCTGTAACCAGGAGGTGATGGCTTTGCCCAGAAGAAGATGCCGGCGCCACGGAGGGGATTACCCTTGCACGTGCGCCATGGGGAACCTTTACCGTTTCGTGGAACCGGTGGTGTTGCTGCTGCTCAAAAAGAAGGGCCGCTCCTACGGTTACGATCTGGCGGCCCAGCTCAGCCAGTATGCCCTCACCGACGCCGAAATCGAGAAAGCAGCTTTGTACCGCACCTTGCGGCAGCTGGAGGCGAACGGCAACGTGGTCTCCCATTGGGAGACGGACAAGAACGGCCCCGCGCGCCGCGTCTACCAGCTTACGCGCGAGGGCGAGCGTCACCTGGAGGAATGGGCCGCGGTCCTCGAGCACGTTTCCAAGGCCATGAGCCGCTTTGTGAAGGAGGTGCGCAAACAGATGCCCTCTGGCGCCGGCTAACGGGCGGCACTCCTCGAGGTAAAGCCCCGCGGGCGCCGTGGCTATCCGGCGCCTCCGTTCGCCCGGAGCACAAGGCCGCTGCGAAGGCGCAACAAGATGGCCCGCCGCTCCGAACGGCTTGTCTACAAGGAGCCGTACTTGGCGTAGGCCTCGGTGACCGAAACGCCGCGGCGCAGCTCCGCGCGCATGCCGCTTTCGCGCTCGAAAATGTCCTCGGCCGCTGTCAGCACATCCAGGGTGATCTCTTGCGGCACAATCACCACGCCGTCGATATCGCCAAATACGAAGTCGCCCGGACGAATGACCGTGTTGCCGATCCGAATGACCACTTGGCAATCCATGATGTCCCAGCGCCCCACCGAACTGGCCGAACACTTGAACTTCGCGAAGACCGGATAGTTCATCGCGTTGATGAAGTCCACGTCGCGCACGCCGCCGTCCACCACCGCGCCCGTGCAGCCCCGCTGGTACACCGCCGTCGACATGATCTCGCCCCAGTGCGCGCAGTCCGTACTGCCTCCCGTGGCCCAGACCGACACCGTGCCCGGCGTGATGCTGTCCAGGATCTTCAGCCGGGTCGGCGTGTCGTCGTGCGAGGGATCCGCGCAAGGATATCCCTGCCCCGTAAAAGCGATCCCCGCCACCCGGTTCGCCTTGGTGAATGGAGTGATGTAGTACGGCAAAGCCTGATTCCGGTATCCGTTCTTGTCCAGGATGTCGGAAATGGCGCCCGTGTACAGTTTTAAAAAGCGGGCGGCGACTTCGGCCACGTTCTCTTGCGTCACTTGGTTGGATGCCACCTATTTTCTCCTTATTGCCGACCTGCGAATCTGCGCCGCGCCTCAAGCGGCCCGGCGCGAAGTTTGAAGCTACCACGCATCGGCCTTCGGTTGCAAGTTACATCTATATTGAATCTGCTCCATTCCTCCGTCCACACGGCTGCGGCCGCCCCGGCGCAGCCCGTTCAGGGGCATGGCCGGCTGCAAGGGTTCTTGGCGCGACGAGCGCCGACAATGTTCCGGCGGGCGCCCGGCCTGCTCCTTTGTTCGCCGCCGGTCCGTATCCGCCGCAGCGCCGCCGTTTCGCCCCGGGCTTGCTTTGCCTCAAACCCAATAAGATGTTAGGCTGAAAGATCTTACAGAATAATGAGAACCGTCGACCTGATCCAACGCAAGCGCGATGGCGAGGAGCTCGCCCCCGAGGAAATCGTCCGCCTGATCGAAGGATTCACTTCCGGCCAAATTCCCGACTACCAGATGGCGGCCTTCCTGATGGCCGTCTATTTCAGCGGCATGACGGACCGGGAAGTCTCGGCGCTGACCGACTGCATGGTCCGCTCCGGCGACACGATTGACTTGTCCGACATCCGGGGCGTGAAGGTGGACAAGCACTCCACCGGCGGCGTGGGCGACAAGACCAGCCTCATTGCGGCGCCCATCGCGGCCGCGGCCGGCGTGGTTGTACCCATGATCTCCGGGCGCGCCCTCGGGCACACCGGCGGCACGCTGGACAAGTTGGAGGCCATCCCCAACTTTCGCACGGACCTTACCGTGGAGGAAGCCCGCGCCCAGCTCCGTCAGCATGGCCTGTGCTTCATGGGCCAAACCGCCGAGATCGCTCCCGCCGACGGCAAGCTCTACTCTCTCAGGGACGCCACGGCCACGGTCGAGTCCATCCCCCTGATCGCTTCCTCGATCATGTCCAAAAAACTGGCGGCCGGGCTCGATGCGCTGGTGCTCGACGTCAAGGTCGGCTCGGGCGCATTCATGAAGAAGCAGGTCGACGCCCGCCGGCTGGCGCAGATGATGGTCGGCATCGGGCGGCGTATGGATAAGCGGGTGCAAGCTCTGATCACCGACATGAACCAGCCTCTGGGCTACGCCGTCGGCAACGCCGTCGAGGTGATGGAGGCTGCCCAGACGCTGCAAAACGTCGGCCCGACTGACCTCACCCGGCTTTGCCTCGAACTGGCGGCTCGCATGATTTACCTCGGCAAAGTTGCCGCCAGCATGGAGGAGGCGCGTGACATCGCCCAGCGCCGCCTTCTGGACGGCTCCGGCTACCGCAAGCTGAAGGACGTCATCGCCGCCCAGGGCGGAAATCCGCAGGTGCTGGACCGCTTCGAGTTGCTGCCCAACGCACGGGGCGTCCGCGAGATCACCTGCCCGCGTTCCGGCTTCGTGAGCGCCATCGACGCCGAGGATATCGGGCGCGCCTGCGCAGCCTTGGGCGCTGGACGCGATCAGCAGACCGACCGCGTCGACCCGGCCGTCGGAATCATCCTCGAAATCAAGGTCGGCGAGTGCGTGGAGGCAGGATCGGTCTTGTGCCGCTTGTACTACACCAGCGAGGAGAATCTCGAAGAAGCCTCGCAGGTGGTCGAGGGCGCATTCCGCATCTCCTCCCAGCCTCCCGAGGAGCGCGACATCATCCTTGAGGTGGTCGGCTAGGCCTCGCTTATGGCCCGCTTCACAGGCTTGCTCGGGCTGGCCGCGACCCTCGGGGTGGCGTGGCTGTTTTCCGTGCGCCGCAAAGCCATCCGGCCCAGCTTGCTGATGTGGGGCTTGGGGCTGCAATTCCTGTTCGCGTTCCTGGTGCTCAAGACCCCGGCCGGCCGCGCCTTCGAGCTGGCCACACAGGCCGTCAACGCGCTGCTGCAATACGCCGAAAAAGGAAGCCAGTTCGTCTTCGGACCGCTGGGGGTCAAGGACGGCGCCCTCGGCGTGGTCTTCGCTTTTCAGGTTCTCCCCATCGTCATCTTCATCGCTTCCCTGTTTTCGGTGCTGTACTACCTGGGAATCATGCAAGTTTTCGTGCGCGGCATGGCCCGGCTGATGCAGCGGGTCATGGGCGCCAGCGGCGCTGAATCCACCAACGTCGCCGCCAGCATCTTCATGGGCCAGACCGAGGCGCCTCTCACCATCCGCCCTTTTCTGCCCGGCCTCACCCAGTCCGAGCTGTTCACGGTCATGACCAGCGGCATGGCTCATGTCTCGGGCGCGGTCATGGCGGCCTATGTGGTGATCGCGCACGTCGAGATCAAGCATCTGCTGACGGCGGTCATCATGACCGCTCCGGCTACGATTCTGCTCGCCAAGATGCTGATGCCCGAAATCGAACGGCCCGCCACGCTGGGCAAGGTGGACATTCACATCGAACGCCCCGGCGTGAATCTCATCGACGCGGCGGCGCGCGGGGCCGGCGAGGGGCTCCACCTGGCGCTCAACATTGGCGCCATGCTGATCGCTTTCATCGCGCTGATCGCCCTGGCCAACGGACTCCTCGGCTGGCTGCACGGTCTGCCCGGCATGAGCTGGCTGCCGCCGTCGCTCGAGCGCATCTTCGGCGTGGTCTTCGCCCCGGTCGCCTGGCTGCTTGGCGTGAGCTGGAAAGATGCGCAGACGGTCGGCAACCTTTTGGGAACCCGTCTCGTCTTGAACGAGTTTGTGGCTTTCACGCAGCTTGGGCCGCTGAAGTCCCAGCTAGATCCCCGCTCATTTACGATCGCCACTTACGCGCTGTGCGGCTTTGCCAATTTCAGCTCCATCGCAATTCAAATCGGCGGCATCGGAGCGCTGGCCCCCAACCGCAAGTCCGATCTGGCTCGCCTGGGGCTGAAGGCCGTGGCTGCCGGAACGATGGCCAACTTCATGTCCGCCTGCATCGCTGGAATCCTTCTCTGACGCCCCTCCGAATTCCAACGCCGTGTCCGCACCAGTAGCGTAAGCCCCCATTCGTGGTGCAGGCGCTTCGATGTGGGGCAAGCCTCCAGGCCTGCGGGCGGCTGCTGATGTGGTCGAGGCCCTCTTGTTGGGGCAGGCAACTGTTGTGGGGCAGGCTTTCTAGCCTGCGACCGGCTTTCCAGCCGGCCTGGGTGCCCCTTACAGGCCGCCTCTACTCGTCCCAATCGCCCCTTATTCGGCAGCGACCCTGCGCGTGCGTCCGTTGTGGACCTTGCCACACCGTCCTCTCCGTGGAGCACGCAGTCCTGCGTGCCACACCGGATGTTCGCGTGGAGCAATCCGCCAGGCTTGCCATGCCGGCTTCTCCGTGGAGCATGCCGCCAGGCTTGCCATGCCGGCGGTCACGCCGGCAGAGCCACACAATCCCGAACGGTACGGGAGTTCCAACGCCATCCACCGCCAAGACTGGTGGCGTGGCCCGCACGCCTCCGCGCTCCACCTCAAGCCTCCGCGCTTTGTAGGGGCCGCCCATCGTGTCCGCCCCCTCTTTCCCTATCTCCGTGTTCTCTGTGCCCTCTGTACTACTAGCCCGTAGATTCTTTTCCGCGCGCGAAGATTTTTATGCCGCCACACCTGTTTGGTTGCGGCCCTGCCGCGCTGCGGTTTGGTTTTCTCCGTGTCCTCCGTGTCCTCTGTGGTTTGCCTTCTCCGTGCCCTCCGCCTCCGCGCCCTCCCCACCCCCAGTCACAACCTTCCCCAAATCTTTTTCCCATTCCTTTTCAACCACTTGCCCACTCCCCCTTTCTCCTCCTCTTGCTCCTATCTTGTATGTTGAAAGTGAAAGGTGCGGCTGACGCCCTCGTGGGGGCCCGCACTGCGGACGGCGCAAGTCCCGGGCAACAGCGCCGACGCCCACAGCCACTGCCCTCACCGGATGGGGGTGAGCTC
>Ga0308411_10000231_pt1 | contig 35219 bp, 30 predicted proteins | sample HotsprottomLayer_2_FD_203530 | JGI IMG/M metagenome (GOLD analysis project Ga0308411, IMG submission 203530) | Hot spring phototrophic mat microbial communities from Octopus Spring, Yellowstone National Park, Wyoming, United States -... | ecosystem: Environmental > Aquatic > Thermal springs >... | reverse complement strand
TCCTACAGCCGCCTCGGGGGAGATATGACCAATGGAAGCACCCCGTGTGGCTCCACTGAAGCGTCCATCAGTGATAAGAGCAACATCCTTGTCCAGACCGAGACCAGCAACAGTGGAGGTTGGTGCAAGCATTTCTCTCATTCCTGGTCCACCCATGGGGCCTTCATAACGGATTACAATAACATCACCCTTCTTGATTTTTCCTTTGAGGAGAGCCTCTACAGCTTCCTCTTCGCTATTGAAGACGCGAGCGGGGCCCTTGTGGTGGAGCATTTCGGGGGCAACTGCAGCTTGTTTCACAATACATCCATCGGGGGCAAGGTTCCCCGTGAGTACGGCAAGCCCACCTGTTTCGTGGACAGGCTTGTCAATCGATCGAATGATGGAATAGTCTTTCACACCTGCATTGTATTCTTTGAGGGTTTCGCCCAGTGTTTTCCCGTTCACCGTCATGGTGTCGAGATGAATGAGTTTTTTCTTGGCAAGTTCTGCGAGCAAAGCTGGCACTCCTCCTGCTCGATAGAGATCGAGAATGTGGTGAGGACCTGCGGGGGCAATGGTGGTGAGATGGGGAACCTTCTCGGTGAAGGGAGCAAAATCCTTGAGTTCCAGGTCTACTTCTCCATAGTAGGCAATAGCAGGGAGGTGAAGGGTAGTATTGGTGGATCCACCCAGAGCCATATCAAGGGCAATGGCGTTCTCAAAAGCTTTTCTCGTCATAATATCACGGGCACGGATATTCTTTTGGACGAGTTCTACAATCTTGAGACCAGCTTTTTTGGCAATACGGATACGATCAGCAAATACAGCGGGAGCGCTTCCGTTGAAGGGCAGGCCAATTCCCAGCGCCTCGGAGAGGTTGCTCATCGTATTGGCTGTAAACATTCCTGCACAGGAACCATCTCCGGGGCATGCCTGACATTCGAGGTTGTAGAGTTCATCATCAGAGATTTCATGCTTTGAGTACTTTCCTACTGCCTCAAAAACAGTACTGAGATCTACTTTTTGTGTGGTAGTGAGATTGCCGGGAAGCATAGGACCACCACTTACAAAGATAGCGGGGAGATTGAGACGCATTGCAGCAATGAGCATACCCGGAATAATTTTATCACAAGAAGCAATAAAGACAATTCCGTCAAACTGATATGCCTCTGCCATGATTTCAATGGAATCGGCAATAAGCTCTCGTGAGGGAAGAGAGTACTTCATTCCCTTGTGTCCCATGGCAATACCGTCGCATACTCCAATAGTATTGAACTCAACAGGCATTCCACCAGCGGCGTAGATGCCTCGTTTTACCGCATCAGCAATTCTATTGAGATGAATATGCCCTGGTATAGTTTCATTAAATGAGTTGGCAATTCCAATGAGTGGGCGCTCCATCTCCCAATCGTCGAAACCCATGGCTCGGAAAAGCGACCTGTGGGGAGCTCGTTGAAACCCTTTTTTCACCGCATCACTTCGCATTGTTTTCCTCCTTTGCATTTAGAATATGGGAAATTATAATGCTAAGGGGAAATTTTTTCCATATTTTAAAGAGGAAAGAGAAAAAATCTTTCTTTTTGTTGTGTCGTGCCCAAAAACCTTCTCTCCCCCTTGTTTTTAAAATTTTTTCTCTCAAAACTTGATTTTTCCCTAAGATATGCGATAATATATGTGGAAGTTGCAGGATTCCTGCTTGGGGAATTAATCCTGCAATGGAGCGGCGGCAAGCCAAACCTCCTGCCGTGTCGACCGTTGTTCTGTATATTTTTCATCCTCCTAATAGTTTTCTTCATCCCTGTTTACATTTCGTTTTTAATTTTTACTCATCGTCACCTCTTTGGAGAATGAGTAATGAAATTATAGTAAATATTACTCATAATTTGGAAGATCAAGTGTTGAAAATAAAAAGACAGCTAAAGAATGTTAAAACTTTGGGAAGCGAGGATTAAAAAACCAAAGGATAAGGGCTTTAATAGTATAGTAAACAAGTATTATAAATAATACAAGGAGTATCAAAATGGTAATTGTATTAAAAAAAACCGCTTATAATTTCTATAAGGTGATTACTCATTTAATTCTACCTAAACAAACATACAAATTATCTTCAATATTATACCGATAATTATATCTAAATTCAAGCTCTTTTAGATAATAAACAAAATTTTCTTTATTCATGCCATGAAATTTAATGAGCCTCTCCTTGGCATAGCTCCAAAAAACCTTAGTCCCATTTATGTATACCTTACCATTCGAAAACTTTACACTTTTATCTATCCTCTCGTGCTTAAATCCATACATTACAAGACTATCATAACTTTTGAATTTATCCGTATATATTAGGCTTCCTTTTCTTACTTTCTTTATCGTTTCCCTTAATAATGTTTCCGCAGATACAGCCTTGACTATCTCAACCTTAACTTTTCCATCTCTTTCAAGAATTCCAAATACAGGGTAGTAAGTCTCCTAAATTCATGTCTTGCCTCCTATACTATATTATTGTAGCATAGATGGATTATTTTGAGCAATTACCTTTCTAAAATAATAATCCCATCCTAACCTATATTTGCGGAGGGACAAGATGAAAAAACAGGGTATCCTTTGTGGGACACCCTGTTTCTGAGATTTTACTTCGGATTGATCTTTTTGAGGAAACGGTTGAGGCTTTTCACGAGGTCGTGTAGTTCATCCTGTTTTCTCAGGCGGAACTCGAGTGTTTTAAGATCGATCTTGCCTTCTGATGCTTCCTCAAGGGTTTTCTTGATACGATACACGGGACCCGCCATCTTGTGGGAGATGAAAAGTCCAAAAACAGCGATCAGTACCAGGTAAACCACACTGAGCCAGATCATCGGCCATACCTGAATTTGAAACTCGTTGTATGATCTGGTCATATCAAACACTTCATGGTAGGGGAGATCCGGATTTTGTTTTATCTTTTCTTGAAATTCAGCAACATTTTTCACCTGGTAGTAGAGGTTCTTGCTGTACCTCTGGCGGTAGAAAACGCCCATAAAGAGGAGAGATACGACGAGTCCCAACACAATGAGGAAAGAAAATCTCAAGATAAAACGAATCTGGAAGGGTTTGTCAATAAAATATCTCCAGCGCATTTTCTTATTTGTGTTTTCTTTCACGGTAGCCTCCTTTGGTCCTTTTGTAGTTTTATCGGCTATACTATAGCATAAATTTATAGTTTGTCAAGAGAAAAGCAAAAACTTTTTTTGAGGGCTGGTTCTCCAAAAGATATATCAGAAAAGCCTTTGGATATTCTCTTAAGCAGGGTTCAGGGGTTGATTTTTACAAAGTTGGAGCGGGTATTTTTGTCTCCCGTGCCAAGCTGTCCATAGTCGTTAAACCCTGATACCCACAAGTTTTTGCTGGTATCGAGGATGAGGGTGTGGTAATAACCAGTAGCCACAAACAGAACATTGGAGAATACCACCATTGGCTTATTGGTTGATAGGGGAGAAAAAACTCCAAGTTCGCCGTCATAGTTGTAACCTACGCCAAGGAGTGTGCCATTTGATAAAAGAATCAGGGTATGGTAAACACCACTAGCAACCATAACAACGCCGTTGGTGACGAAACTCCATTGGTCAACAGGGTCTTCGCTTCCAATCCCGAGAGACCCAAGGTAATTTTCACCCGTTGCATAGAGACTTCCGTCTTTTTTGAGGAGAAAGGAGTTATTATGTGTTGTATAGACGGCAGCACCGTTTTCAGCAACCTTGATAAATGAAGATGTTTGTGGAAGAGAACTTTTGTTGGTACCGAGTTGACCATCGCTATTATCACCACTTGCCCAGACATTCCCATCACTTGTGATGTAGAGGCTATGGTCATCTCCTGTTGCACAGGAAATCACATTGTTTGCAATCATAACAGGTGTAGAGTAGTATGAATGAGCAGGGTCCTGACCAAGCTGACCATTGCCATTGTTTCCATATCCCCAGAGGGTGTGGTTCGTATCAATGAAGAGGAGTGTTGAATAACTGGGTTCAAAAGCGATAACATTGGAGGCAATAAAAAAGAGACCGTCACTTTGTTCGCTATCTTCAACCCAGAGGGTATCGTCATTTTTGAGGATGTAAAATGAAGAGTCGGCTGCAAGAGCCTTGATGCCAGAGGCAATGAGGATAAAGGTGTAGTTACTTATCTTGTTGGTGTTCAGAAAGAGGTTGCCACTTTGTCGAGTGCCGGTGGCAAAGAGCGTTCCGTCGCTTTTCAAGAGAAGCGAGCCGTTATCTCCCCTCCCAGCCACGGTAACAATGGTGGGAGGATTTTGAGGAGTTGTGGGAGTGGACGGAGTCGTTTTTACACTGCAGGCGAATACCATCATCGATGAGAGACAAGCGATAAAAACCATGGCTTTGGTGAAAGAAAGGGGATTTGTTTTCATAGAAACTCCTTCGTGTGTTTTTCAGTACATACTATAATATAGCTAGTATACGGCAGTAAATCAATAAAAGTGAAATTTTTTAGGAAATTTTTGCCCTTTTTTTGTGAAAAGGATTATATTTGATTACTGCGGAGAAAGTAGATTTTTTTGCTGTTTTATGCTACAATAAATTTTCCGATAGAGAAAAGAAGAGGAAACGGTTGTGAAGTTGGATGTATACATCTCCCAAGAGGAGATAATGAAACGTGTTTGTGAAATGGCTGAAGAGATTGATCGCTGGATTGGTGGTGACGATGTGCTCTGCGTGGCAAACTTGAAGGGTTCTTTTATGTTTTTTGCTGATCTTTTGAAGCAGGTGAAAAGTGAACGTGTGCGTGTGGATTTTATTGCCACAGAGAGTTATGTGGGTACAGAGTCCTCAGGTCAGGTGCGAATTCTCAAGGATTTGCAGCAGGTTTGTCGTGGAGAAAAACTTCTTGTGGTGGAAGATATTGTGGATACGGGGCTAACACTTTCAAAGATACTTGAACATTTTGCTACTATGCATTGTCCTCGGGAAATGAAGGTGGCAACTCTTCTTGATAAGCCTTCACGAAGGCGGGTGGCAATGCAACCTGATTTTGTGGGCTTTACTATTGAGGATGCTTTTGTTGTAGGGTATGGGCTTGATTACAATGAGTACTATCGTAATTTGCCTTATATTGGTGTTTTGAGAAATACAGAGGAGAGATAAACTATGGCACGCAAGTCAACGAAGAGGAATAATCCTTTCCAGCCAAATTCTGGTAACTCAATGTATGTAGGGCTTTTTCTGCTTATTGTACTGGTGGCGACTTTTGTCTTGTTGCAGCTGACTTCTGATCAGGCGGAAAAACCTATTTCGTATTCGAGTTTTCTTGGACAGGTTACCAATGGTAATGTGATGAAGGTTTATATTGAGGGACAGATTATTCGTGGGCAATTTAAAGAGCCTCTTGAGGGAAGGTATAAGAGTTTTGTGACGATTCTTCCCTTGATGGATGAGGAGCTTTTGCCGCTGTTGAAGCAGGCGAATGTGGAGATTGTTGGAGAGAAGGTAAAGGAACAGAGTGTTTGGTCGATTACATGGATGGTTATTGGTGGGCTGGTATTAATGGTGTTTCTGTTCTTTATTTTTCGAGGTGCTCAGGCGGGGGATTCATCGAAGGCTTTTACCTTTTCAAAGTCTCGTGCACGACTTCATCGTGAAAACACCAATAAGGTTCGTTTTAGCGATGTTGCTGGATGTGAGGAAGCGAAGCAGGATCTTCAGGAGGTTGTGGAGTTTTTGAAGAAGCCGGAGAAGTTTAATACCATTGGCGCACGTATACCAAAGGGAGTGTTGCTTGTTGGTTCACCAGGTACAGGAAAAACCCTTTTGGCGAAGGCTGTTGCTGGGGAGGCTGGTGTACCCTTCTTCAGTGTGAGTGGCTCGGAGTTTGTGGAGATGTTTGTGGGTGTGGGGGCTGCTCGTGTGCGAGATCTCTTTTCTGAGGCTCGAAAACATGCTCCTTGTATTGTTTTTATTGATGAGTTGGATGCCGTTGGGCGTTCTCGTGGAACAGGCTTGGGTGGTTCGCATGATGAGCGAGAACAGACGCTCAATCAGATTCTGGTGGAGATGGATGGCTTTGATTCCTCCGAAGGGCTTATTATTCTGGCGGCAACCAATAGGCCGGACATTCTTGATCCAGCCTTGCTTCGTCCCGGTCGTTTTGATCGTCAGGTTGTTGTGGATAAGCCGGATGTGAAGGCTCGTGAGGCTATTTTGAAGATTCATACACGCAAAGTGCCGCTTGCTGATAATGTTGATCTTTCGATTATTGCACGGGGTACGCCGGGGTTTACTGGGGCTGATCTTGAGAACCTTGTTAATGAGGCTGCGTTGAATGCGGCACGCAACAATCGCAAGAAAGTAACCATGGACGATCTTGAGTTTGCTAAGGACAAGGTGAGTCTTGGTCCAGAACGCCGTAGTCTTGTTCTCTCTGAAGAGGACAAATGGATGACCGCATACCATGAAGCAGGACATGCCATTCTTGGTCATATTCTCCCCCTCAATGATCCTGTGCACAAGGTGACGATTATTCCGCGTGGACAGGCTTTGGGTATCACCTACCACCTTCCTGAGGTTGAAAAACGTAGTGTTGTGAAGGAAGAGGCCATTCAGAATATTATTATGGCAATGGGTGGAAGGGCTGCAGAGGAACTCAAGTTTGGGAAGGATTATGTCTCGAGTGGGGCTTTCAGTGATATTGATCATGTTACCAAGTTTGTGAGAACGATGGTGTGTGAATGGGGAATGAGCGACACCCTTGGTCCCGTTCGTTATGGAGAAAGTGAGGGTCCTGTGTTTTTGGGTAAGGATCTGATGACAAGAAAGAATTTCAGTGAGAAGATCCATGAGCTCATTGATGAAGAGGTGCAGAAGATTATTCGCCAGTGCTATGATGAGGCTTTGAAGCTTTTGAAGAAACACGAAAAGCAGCTGGATCTTTTGGCAAAGGCTCTGATTGAAAAAGAGGTGCTCACAGGAGAGGATCTCAAAGAGCTTTTGGGTGAGGCACCGAAAAGGCATTTCCCAAGACTTGATCTCATTAAGGGGCAGTTGGAGCAGGGGAAAGCTTAAGGTAAGGGAGAGAACTCTCTTGGGGGTGAGAAGAGGAGTGTCCTATGAGAAACAAGGTGGTTATGGGAATGTTGGTGTCTATGCTCGGATGGGCTGGAAGTGTCTGGAATACGCCTGATGCCTCCCTCTATACCGTGAAGGTGGATGAAGGTGATATTGTGATGGTGGTGTTCTCTGAGAAAACCCTCTTGAAGCTTAAAGAGGATCAGAAAAATACAGGCAACGAAAATAGCCAGGGCATCTATGCTCAGGGGGGAGTGTTAAACTTCTATCCTGAGGCAACGGTTGTGGAGCAGACAACACGGAAGAGCCAGCGTCAGTATTCCCTTAACAGGGAGACAAAACTTGTACTGCCTGCTCGTGTGGTCGCCAAAGAGGGGAAGGCTCTTCGGCTTGAAGGGAGATTTCAGTCGCAAATAGGTGGGCAGGTTTATCATTTTCTTTTTCAGGGAGAGACCATGCTTCGTTTCCTTCAGGCGGATATGACCCTTCCTTCCACGGCTCTCTACAATCTTCAGTTCTCTCTTGTGCAGGAAGACAAAACTCGAGAGCCTTTCTTTAAAGAAGCAGACCTCATTTTTAAAACTAACTACACAGACATTCGCACCAACCTTGTGGTGAGTAATGCTCAAACCAACCTTATTGTGGAGACCAATCAGTCGGTGTATGAGCTTGTTCTCAAGGGGATTTCTGAGGATCGTAAGAAGCAACTGATTATTCAGTATCTCAATCGGTTAGTTGAGCTTATTTTTAGGGAGTAGGTAATGATTCTGGATAGGGTGTGTTCTCCTGCGGATATTAAGTCTCTCAGTGTGGCAGAACTTGCTCAGCTTGCTCAGGAGATACGAGAGTTTCTTATTGCCAATGTCTCTCAGACGGGGGGACATCTGGCATCCAATCTTGGGGTAGTGGAGTTGACGCTTGCCCTTTATCGCGTGTTTGATATGCCCAAGGATACCCTTCTCTGGGATGTTGGTCATCAGTGTTATGTGCACAAGATTCTCACAGGGCGAAAGGATCGTTTTTCTACCCTTCGGCAGAAAGGGGGGTTGAAGGGTTTTCCTGATCCCCAGGAAAGTGTGTATGATGTTGTGCACATGGGACATAGTTCTACATCTCTCTCTATTGCTGCAGGTATTGCCAAGGCAAAACTTCTCTCGGGTGATACATCGGAAACCATTGCTGTGATTGGAGATGGAGCATTTACAGCAGGTCTTGTGTATGAGGCGTTGAATCAGATTGCCTATGAGGGGCTTCCGGTTATTGTTATCTTGAATGACAATGGGATGTCTATTTCCCCCAATGTGGGCGGGATTTCAACATACTTTGATCGTTTGTTTCATACCAGTGCGTACTTTAAAGCAAAATCTTTTGTTGAGGGGGTGAAACGGAAGTGGAAATGGACGACTTTTTTGGTGGGGGTTGCCTATCATTTTAAGGAGTGGGTGAAGAGGAATTTTTGGCGTCTTGTGGGGCGGAAGAGGAACTTTTTTGAAGATATGGATATCTGTTATTATGGTCCTTTGGATGGCCATGATCTTTCCTATATGATGAAAACCTTTGAGGGTATTAAAGGGCTTAATAAGCCAGTACTCATTCATGTTCGTACGGTAAAAGGCAAGGATTATCTGCCATCGGAGGAGGATCCTGAACGTTATCATGGTGTGAGCGGGGTAAAAAGTTGTTCGGTAAAGACCCTGGAAACAAAAGGGAAGAGTTTTTCTGAGATCTTTGGAGAGGCAATGGTAAGACTAGCGCAGTGTGATGAGCGGGTATTTGCTATTACGGCTGCTATGGCAAGTGGGACAGGGCTTTCTCAGTATGCAGAGTTGTTTCCACAGCGTTTTGCTGATGTGGGGATTGCAGAGCAGCATGCGGTAACCTTTGCCGTTGGATTGGCGCTTCGTGGGTATGTGCCTGTGGTGGCGATTTATTCTACTTTTTTGCAGCGGTCTTTTGACCAGTTGGTGCATGATATTGGTATCGGTCGTCCCCATGTGGTGTTTGCTCTGGATCGTGCCGGACTTGTTCCTGGTGATGGAGAGACACATCAAGGAATTTTTGATATAACCTATTTGTCGATGATTCCGGGGATGACAATTCTTGCTCCAGCAACGGGAGCGGAGTGTTCTCTCATGCTTGAGTATGCGGTAAAAGAGGCAAAAGGTCCGGTGGCTATTCGTTATCCCAAGGATATTGCTCGTGAGATTGATGGCTATCATCCCCTTGATTATACCTTGAATGGTGAACCTGTTCTCTTTGAGGAAGAAGGCGATATTCTCCTGGTGGGGGTTGGCACCCTCTTTGCTACTGCTGTAGATGTAGCCCATATCTTGAAAAAACGCAAAAAAAGGGTTGCAACACTTAACTTGCGTTTTGTTAAGCCGATACATACTATAACATATGAGATTCTTCGCCGATATAAAAGGGTGTATGTTCTGGAAGAGGGTATCCGAAGGGGCGGTGTAGGAGAGATGCTGAGAGCAGAAGGGGGTGAACATGTTGTTCCTTTGGCTATTGACGACTTCTATCCCCAGGTTGGAACCCGAGAGGAGCTCCTTGAGGAAGTAGGCTTGACAGCAAAGCGTATTGCCTTTATAATAGAAAAAGGAGAGATGTAAAATCAATGTCTAGGAGAAGGAAGATTTCTTCCTCGGCTCATGCGGCTTTGCATGTGGATTACTATGAGAGTTTTGTCAAGCGGGATAGGGCTCTGAAGATCATCAAAGAAATGAGTGAGTTTCTCCGGATTCTTGATCTTCAGGAAACTGATATTCTCAAGACAATGATCGTTCGTTTTGCTATTGAGTCTGTTGAGGCAAGTCAGGGGGCACTGATTGTCTACAATCAAGAAAAGAACATCCTTAATTATCAGGATATGTATGTCTATGAGAATAATCGCATTATTCTTGAAAGTTTTGGGAATGTCATAAAAGACTATCAGGTTGTTCCTGGTGAGGGTGTTGTTGGGGATGCCTTTGTTAAGGAAACCCCTGTGCTTGTTCCCGATATCCGTAGTATGAACTATTCTCAACCAGTGATCGGAGAGGTTCTCAAGCGGGAGATTAAGTCAGTGATTGTTGTACCACTCAAGGTTGATGGAGATGTGGTGGCTCTTTTGGAGATTACCAACACGCTTGACAAGCGGGAGTTTAACAGTGAAGACATGGAAGTTGTCATGATTATTGCTAACTTTGCTTCGACGATTTTGGAGAACGCCAAGCACTATATGCTTGCTATTCATGACAGGTTGACAGGTTTGTACAATACCCACTACTTTCAGAAAGAGATGGATGAGGAGATTGATCGGAGTCTACGGTACAATCGTTATTTTTCGTTTGTAATCTTTGATATTGATGATTTCAAGAAGATTAACGATACCTATGGGCATAGTTATGGGGATAGGGCACTCAAGGAATTGGCGCAGTGTATTCAGCGAACGGTGAGAAAGGATGTGGATATTGCTGCCCGTTATGGGGGGGATGAGTTTGTGCTCTTGCTCACCAATACTCGTGGAGAAGAAGCGATTAAGGTGTGTGAACGTTTGCTCAAGTTGGTTCGTACGATTATGATTACCACAGATGATGGGCGAAAGTTTGGTTTCACCTTGAGTATGGGGGTATCAGAGTTTCCTACCGATGGGAAGGAGGCATACTACATCTTTAATGCGGCTGATGAGGCTCTTTATCAGTCAAAGGCTGCGGGGAAGAATCGGGTAACCCTGTATCGGGGGCATTCGTCGGAGAAATAAACTTCACCTTGTTCTGAAGAACGCATCCGTTTTGTCCAGGTTTGCAGGTTTTGTTGAGTCGGGTACAGAAGTCGTTGGCGAGAAATCGACATTCAAAACTCATGGTTCCCTTCCTGTTGTGGTTTTCCTTTGTTTTCGGAGAGAAAAAGGGCGATGAGGTATTCTTGGTTGCCGCTCTTTTGACCGGTAATGGGAGATGGGATGATATCAGATGTGGTAAGCCCGAGAGAGTGTGCGCACTCGAGAACGGTTTCCTTGGCAAGATGATGATAACGGGCATCGACAAAACCCTTTTCCCCCACAAACTCTTGCCCAACTTCGAATTGAGGCTTAATCAGGCAGACGATTGTTGCAGGCTTGAGGAGGATGGCTACAAGGGTGGGGAGAATTTTTGTCAGAGAGATAAAGGAGACATCAACGGTGGCAAAATCAGGGCGCGGATCAAACTCTTCGGGTTTGAGGTAACGGGCATTGGTGTTTTCCCTGCAGATGACTCGAGGGTCTGTTCGGAGTTTCCAATCCAGTTGGTTGGTACCGCTGTCAATGGCGTAAACGAGACGGGCTCCTCTTTCGAGGAGGACCTGGGTAAATCCTCCCGTGGAAGCACCGATGTCAATGGCGATTTTGTCTTTGGGAGAGAGGTGGAAACTATCCAGAGCATGGATGAGTTTGAGGGCTCCTCGACTCACATAGGGAAACTGTTCTCGTACACGGAGAACATCGGTGGGCTTTATGGTATAACCTGCCTTGGTAATGGGGGTATTATTCACTAAAACCTCACCAGCAAGAATGGCTGCCTGTGCCTTTTGACGGCTTGTGAAAAATCCCTTTTCAACAAGTGCCTGATCGAGTCGTTTTCTCTCTGTTGTCATATGCTTTTCCCTCTCTAGTAGTATAGGAGAAAACGAGAAAAAAGACAAGAGAATGATTTTTGTTTCCAGGCAACTTTGGAAGAAGAAAAAATAAACAGGTGAGAAGAGAGAGAAAGAGGAAAAATTTTGACTCAAACCTTGTATGGTGAATTTGCCATAAAAATGAACTGATACTGGGGAATAGCTGGTAGTATCATACTCTTTTAGTTTACATGACACAACAGGGTGGGATTTTTCTCTTTAAAAATTTGTATTTTCTTCTTGTTCTTTGTATAATAGTAGGCAGTAACCTCAAGGAAGGAGTGGCCTGTGAAAACAATTGACTGTGCTGGGAAGTATCTTCTCCCCTTTTATAAGCGCGTGCCTCTTGTGGTTTCTCGTGGAAAGGGATGCTGGGTGTGGGATGAAAGTGGGAAGCGTTATCTGGATATGACGGCAGGGATAGCTGTGGTGAATCTTGGGCATCGGTATCCTCCTGTTGTTCGTGCGTTGAAACGACAGATGGGGAAGATCTGGCATATTTCCAATCTTTTTTATCAAAAGCCACAGGTGCGACTGGCAGAAAAGCTTGTTCAGCGGAGTTTTGATGGTATGGTGTTTTTTGCCAATAGTGGTGCAGAGGCTAATGACGGAGCGTTGAAGATAGCGCGTCTTTGGGGTCATGATCAGGGGAAAACCAAGGTGATAGCTCTTCAACAGTCGTTTCACGGCAGGACGATTGCGACAATTAGTCTCACAGGGCAGGAGAAGTACAAAAAGGGTTTTGACCCCTTGCTTGGAGAGATTGTTTTTGTTGAGCCTGGTGATATCGAGGGACTACGGAGGGTTTGGGATGAGCAGGTGTGTGCTCTTTTTCTGGAGGTAGTGCAGTGCGAGGGTGGGGTGAAGGCTTTGCCGCGAGATTTTGTTGAAGAGATTCAGCGTCTTGCTCGTGAGAAGAAGAGTCTTCTTGTTGTCGATGAAGTACAAACAGGTATGGGGAGAACAGGGACGCTTTTTGGATATCAACAGTTTGGAATAGAACCGGATATTATTACGCTTGCCAAGGGATTGGGTAATGGCTTTCCTATTGGTGCGATTGTCGTGAGAAGAGAAGTGGGTGAGAAAATGCCAGCAGGGATGCATGCTTCAACCTTTGGTGGGAATTTTCTTGCCTGTGCTGTGGGTGAGGCTGTTTTGGATGCTCTTGATGAACGCTTTTTGTCGAGGGTGAGGGAAAAGTCGCTTTACCTGAGGGATGGTCTTGAGAGCTTGAAAGGGCGTTTTCCTCAACTGATAGGTGATGTGCGTGTGTATGGTCTTATGGTGGGGGTTGATATTCGGCAGATGGCGGTGGCTGATCTCATAAACAAGTTTCGAGAAGAGGGTGTTCTTGTGCTGCGGGCGGGAGAGAATACGCTTCGGCTTGCCCCTCCTCTGGTGATAGAAAAGCGAGAAATCAATGTTTTTCTAAAGGTGTTTGAAAAGATTCTTGGAAAAGTGACGAAGGGGTAGGATATGACACTGGGCGTTATTGGATATGGTAATATGGGACAAGCGATTGTGCGACGGGTCGTGAAACAAAAGTTGTTTGATACGGTTATGGTCTATGATGTACTAGAATCCAAGCTGGTGAAACTGCCTCAAAGGGCGAGGGCAGCTTCTCTCGATGAGGTTGTTCAGGCTGATGTGGTGCTTCTTGCGATTAAGCCGCAGGATGTGAAAGCGTTTTTGGATGGTTATAAGCATTTGTTGGCTTCTCGCATCAAGCCGTTTGTTACCATTGTGGCTGGGCTTGCGGTGGAATGGTATCGCAACTGGTTACGATGTCCAATCGCTCGTGTTATGCCAAATACTCCAGCTCAGATCGGAAAAGGGGCTTCTGTGGTGTACTTCGATGGGGAGTTTTCTCCTGAGATGAAGGAGGTTGTGAGGGGAATTTTTGCCTCGCTTGGGATTGTGGAGGAAGTGGCGAAGGAGGAGCTTTTGCATGCGGTGACGGGGCTTTCGGGTTCTGGTCCTGCGTATATTTTTGTGCTTCTCTCGGCTCTTGCGGATGCGGGGGTCTTGGAGGGTCTGCCTCGGAATGTTGCAAAGCGTTTGGCGATCCAAACGGTGCTTGGATCGGCTGCTTTGGCTTTGGAGGCTCTCGAGGATGGGAAGAGTTTTGAAGATCTCAAGGATGCGGTAATGTCCCCCGGGGGAACGACGGCTCGAGGGGTTTTTGCTTTGGAGGATGCTGGTTTTCGGGCTGCTGTGATGCGGGCGGTGAGAGAGGCTACAACTCGTTCTCGGGAACTGGGAGGGAAATGATGATACTTCGCTATATTTTTATCTATCTTTCTGTCGCCCTGGAAGTGTATAATTGGATTTTTTTGGTGTATATCTTTCTTTCTTGGCTTCCTTTTGATGAAGACACTCCGGGGTTTGGGTTTGTGGTGCGTTTTGTTCGTGCTCTCTGCGATCCAGTCTATGGACTCGTGATGAGGCTCCTTCCTCCTCTTCGGTTTGGTTTTCTGGATTTTTCTCCTTTGTATGTCTTTTTTATTCTTGCCATTCTTCAGATGCTTCTTCAACGGGTGGCATTGCTTGTGTAGGGCGAAAAATGACAGTGATGATTACGGTGGTTCCCCGTTCTAGTCGTGAGGGAGTTTTTGTCGAGGGAGAGACAGTGAAGGTTCGCGTGCATGCTGCCCCCGTGGATGGAGAAGCGAATGAGAATGTGTGGAGGCTGCTCTCTGATGTTCTCGGTGTGGCAAAGTCGATGATTACCATCGTTCGTGGGGAAAAGTCGAGGCAGAAGATGATAGAGATTTCTGGTATAACAGAAGAAGAGTTCTGGAAGCGTTTGGCATCTTTTAAGAAGTAAAAGGATCGAATAAAACGAATGGTTAATGTGAATCAAACTGAAATCATTATTTTTGGTGAAAGAAAAAAGAGTACAATATTCATGATAATGTCCCAAAGAAGCCCAGTTAATGGTGTTTTTTTGCGTTTTTTTGGAGTTTGTTTTACAATTATAAATTGAATTTTTGTTCATCGTAAGGAGATTGGTTCTATGAAAAACACACGTTCTCTTGGTATTTGTCTTGGTGCTTCTACTATTACAGCAGTAGAATTGGATGTGAGTCATGATACTCCTAAGGTGATTCGTTTTGAGCGGCTTCCCCACGAGGGTGATCCCAAGGCCAAGCTTGCTGATATTCTCACGCGCTTTTCTCTCAAGGATACCTATGTTGCTTTGACAGGTCGAAAGTTTCGTTTAATCACCCGCTTGCCCTCGATTACTGAGCCCGAGGCAACAGAGATAGCCTATCATTATGTGATGAAAAAAGAAGGCAATAGGCATTATGATGCCATTGTTTCGGCGGGTGGTGAGACCTTTATTGTCTATGGGCTTGATCAGAAGGGGAGGATTTCAAGTATTAGTTCAGGAAATAAGTGTGCATCAGGTACAGGTGAGTTTTTCTTGCAACAGATACGACGAATGAACCTCACGATTGATGAGGCAATAAGATATGCTAAGGAATCCGAACATCCCCACAATCTTTCAAGCCGCTGTTCTGTGTTTGCTAAGTCGGATTGTACCCATGCGCTGAATATTGGTGTGCCCATTCCTGATGTTGCAGCAGGTCTCTCCCGTATGATGGCCAAGAAGGTAGAAGAGCTTCTTGTTAAACTCAATGCAAAACGAGCTATTCTGGTTGGAGGAACCACACAGAATTCAGTTATGATTGATGTGCTTCGGGAGAGTTATGATGAAATCTATGTGCCAGAGGAAGCTATTTACTTTGAAGCCTATGGAGCGGCTCTCTGGGCGTGGGAAAACAAGGCGGAGTTTACCGAGGGCGTGGATAAGGTCTTCAAGGAGCATCATTCCTCCTTTACCTTTTTGAGTCCTCTCTCTGAGTATGAGTCTATGGTTGAGTTTAAGTCAATGGAAAGGGGCAAGGCAAAGGATGGGGATGAGTGTATTCTGGGATTGGACGTGGGTTCAACCACGACGAAGGCTGTTCTTCTTCGCACCTCGGATGATAAGATTCTTGCCTCTGTGTATCTCCGTACGAATGGAAATCCTATTGCCGCATCGCAGAGTTGTTATAAGGGACTCTTGGAGCAGCTTGGTGGAACAAAGGTCAAAATTATCGGTGTTGGGGTGACGGGAAGTGGTCGTCATATTGCAGGACTGCATGCAGAGACGGATGGAATTATCAACGAGATTATTGCCCATGCTAAGGCTGCGGCTCATTTTGATCCTGAGGTGGATACGATCTTTGAGATTGGTGGGCAGGATGCCAAGTATACCTATCTGATCAATGGGGTGGCTTCAGACTATGCGATGAATGAGGCTTGTTCTGCTGGTACAGGGAGCTTTTTGGAAGAGTCGGCTTATGAAACGATGGGAGTGAAAACAGAGGAGATTGCTGATATTGCCCTTCAATCAAAACGGCCACCGAATTTCTCAGATCAGTGTGCGGCATTTATTTCATCAGATATTAAGATTGCGACACAAGAAGGCATTCCTCGTGAGGATATTATTGCAGGGCTTGTGTATTCTATTTGTATGAACTATGTGAACCGTGTGAAGGGAGCCCGTCAAGTAGGAAATAAGATTTTTATGCAGGGCGGTGTGTGTTATAACAGGGCTGTGCCACTTGCCATGGCGAGTTTGACGTGGAAAAAGATTATAGTTCCCCCAGAACCCGGCTTGATGGGAGCCTATGGGGTTGCCCTTGAGATCAAGGAGATGCTTGAGCTGAAACTTCTCGAGCGAGGTGATTTTGATCTCGCTGATCTGGCTACGCGTGAAATTGAGTATGGGAAGAGTTTTATCTGTCAAGGGAAGCCAGAAAACTGTGACAGAAAGTGTGAGATTGCCATGCTCAAGGTGAAAGGAAAAACATTTCCATTTGGTGGAGCATGTAATAAGTACTACAACCAGATTCACCATATTCAGGTAGATACTAAGTCCTATGATTATGTTTTGAAACGGCGGAAGCTTTTGTTTCACACCTTTTGTCAGCCGAAGGAACTCCCTGAAAATGCCCCTGTTGTTGGAATCAACAAGAGTTTTCATACCCATACTCTTTATCCATTTTACTACAACTTTTTCACAGAGTTGGGGTGTAAGGTGGTGTTGCCTTCTGAGGTTCGTCAGTCGGGTATTGACAAAGGAATGACAAGTTTTTGTCTTTCTGGTCAGATAGCCCTTGGTATGTTTGAGGATCTCTTGGAGAAAAAACCGGACTATATCTTCATGCCCCAAATTATGGAGATGCATGTAACGGAACAGCCTGAGTATCGCAAGGAATACCAGACGGTTTGTATGTTTGTTCAGGGTGAGCCCTACTATCAGAAGGCCACCTTTTTGAAGGATTACCCCACTCCCCCGAAAATGCTTACCCCTGTGTTGAATTTTATGAGGGGATTTCATACCGAAGAAGAGCAGTTTGTGAAGCTTGCACAGGAGATGGGTTTTTCGGCAGAGGAGGGCAGAAGAGCGCATAAGGTTGCCTATGAGAAGCAAAAGGCATTTTTTCAGGCGATGAAAGAGGAAGGGAGAAAGGTTCTCAAGGAGTTGGAGAAGGATCCGACGAAGATTGCTGTTGTGCTCTTTGGGCACCCCTACAATGCCTTTTCAGAAGAGGCTAACAAGGGTATCCCGTTTAAGTTTGCTTCGCGTGGTATCTATATTTTGCCCTATGATTTTCTTGAGTACGAAAACGAAGAAAACTATCGCAATACCTACTGGGAAATGGGGCAGCGGATTGTTCGCGCGGCACGTATTGTGAAGAATCATCCTCAGCTTTTTGGGGTGTACTTTACCAACTTCTTGTGTGCTATTGACTCAATGATGGTCACTCACTTTCGTGATCTTATGGGTACGAAGCCTTCGTTGACACTGGAGGTGGATACCCATACTGCTGATGCGGGAGTCAATACTCGTGTTGAGGCTTTCCTTGATGTGGTAAGGAATTACATGAAATTGCGCGACAAAATTATTGATGCGGAACCTGTTTTTCGACGTGCTGAAACGCGGATTAATGAGTTTGGGCATGTGGAATATGTGGATTCGAATGGTGAGGTGTTCCCGTATCGGCATCCTTCTATCAAGGCGGTTGTGCCTTCTATGGGAGAGAGTTTCACTGCTGGGGCTGCTGCCGCACTTCGTCGGGTTGGATGGAATGCAGAGCCGCTTCCTGTGTGTGATCGTGAGGCGCTCAATCTCGGACGTTCTGTGACAACGAGCAAGGAGTGTTTGCCTATTATTAATATTTTGGGTGAGGTGCTCAAGTATATCAAGTACCGTGAGAATCCAGAAGAAAGGCTTGTTGTGTTTATCGTTGAGGCGGGAGGATGTTGTCGAGTGGGTCAGTACAAGATTCTTCTGGAGCGAATGATTGACAAGCTTCAGCTTCGTAATGTAGCTGTTCTTGGACTGAGTAATGATAATGGGTATGCTGGGCTTGGTATTCCGTTCCGTCTCAATATTGCTCGGGCTGTTTATCTGATGGATGTGATGGATGATATTAAGGCTGCCATAAAGGCGATGGCTGTGGATAAGGAAGCAGCTCTTCGCATTTACCAACAAGAGTTTGATAAGCTTGTCAAGGTTATTGATGGCACGATTAAGAAGCCTTTTTATCGCCAGTTGAAAGAAAGTGCCAAAAAACTTTCTCAGATTAAGTTGGTTCGCCCCATTACAGAGGCAAAATATATTGGTGTCGTAGGAGAGATTTTTGTTCGACGGGATCATTTCTCTCTTATGGGCATACCTGAAAAATTGGAAGAGCATGGTTTTGTGATGCTTGATGCTCCTGTCACCGAGTGGGTACGCTATACAGACTTTTTGCGTGATATTAACATGTTTGAGCTCAAGACGAACTTCATAGGAAAAATTGAGGCAATGATAAGTGATTATGTTCAGGATTACCATGAGCGCAGGATTAAGAAGATCCTTGCTACAACAGGTCTCTATGAGTATGAACTCATCAACATTCGGGAGTATATGAAACGTTCCAAGCACTTTTTTAAGTGGGAGCTCACAGGGGAACCGGGGCTTTCGTCGGGTGCTGCTCTTGCCAAGCTTGTTGATAAGTATTGTGGGGTGATCAATGTTGGTCCCTTTGGTTGTATGAACTCTCGTATGACTGAAGCAGTAGCAACACGAGAAATGACTGTTGAAGGGAAACGGGAGGCAGAGTGGCAGGCAGGGAATTACGAGGATTATGCAGATCTTTCTGAATACATGGATAAGTTGCCCTTCCTCAGTATTGAACTCGATGGAAACCCATTTTCTCAGATTATAGAGGCTCGTTTTGAGACCTTCCTGATTCAAGCCGAACGGCTCTATCAGTGGATGCAGGAGAAGAAAAAGCAAAAATCGGCGAAAAAATAGCCTCTCACCTGCCCTTCAAAAGGGCAGGTTTTTTTATTTTGGCTTTTTTACTCTATTTTTGTTTTTCTCTTGTGCGAGGGGTATTGACAAAATTTTTGTTTGTGTTACAATATACTAAGGTATTGGAAAAACAAAGATTTTCATAAAAGAGGAGGTTTCAATGAAACAGTGGAAATGGGCTGTGCTTGGTCTTTCTGTCATGGCTCTCGTTCTTTCTGCTTGTGGAAAGAAGAGAGAGGGAGACACAAGCTTGAAGCTCAAAGAAACCGGTGATGTGGTGTTGACTTTTGCTATGTGGGGTACGCCTGAGGAAAAGCTTGCAGTGTACAAGGTTCTGCAGGAATTTCAGAAGAAGCACCCCAATATTGGTCTGAAGGTGATTCATACGGACTCGCTTTCCTTTGGGGATAAGCTTCAGACAATGTATGCAGGTGGCACACCCCCTGATGTACATTATCTCCATGTGGAGAGCTTCTATGACTATGCCAGCAAGGGGCTTCTTCTTCCCTTGGATGAGTTTGTGAAGGATACGGATTTCCAGTTTGAGGACTTTTATCCTTCACTGGTGGATGCTTTTCGCTTTGGTGGAGAGCTCTATGGTATTCCCAAAGACTGGACAACCTTTGCTATATATTACAATATGGAGATGTTTGATAAGGAAGGGGTTGCATATCCTAACGAAAAGTGGACATGGGATGACCTTATTAAGGCTGCTCAGAAACTCACCAAGGATGCCAACGGTGATGGAGTACCTGATCAGTATGGTTGGTTGAATGAGACATGGGCCAACTGGTACTACAACTTCATTCTCCAGAATGGTGGAGAGATCTTTGATAGCAAGGGTAACTGGGTTCTCGCTGATCCCAAGTATCTGAATGCTAATGCTGAGGCTATTCAGTTTGTTGCTGATACGATGAACAAGTACAAAGTTGCTCCTTCTGTGACTGCTTCACGTGAGATTGGTGGGGATGCAAGCTTTGTTGCTGGTCAGACGGCGATGTGTATGTATGGCCGCTGGGTACAGCTTCGCTTCAAGAATATTGATAAGTTTAAATGGAATCTTGCTCAGTTGCCTCGCAAGAAGAACAAAGTTTCTGTGGTTGTGACAGTTTCTCTCTCTATCAATGCAAACACCAAGCATCCCAAAGAGGCTTGGGAGCTCGTGAAGTTCCTCACCAGTTATGAGGGTCAGGTGTTTACTGCAGAGGGTGGATTGGCTGTGCCTACACGCAAGTCGCTGGTATCTTCCGATTCTTACCTCAAGCCTAAGGAAGTGCTTGTGAACCAGCCTCAGCTTGCTCGCAACAAGCCAGAAGAGGATCCTTTTGTTGCTCAGCTGCCCGGGGCTAAGCTGCCTCCTCTCGTGCCAAGCTGGATTGAGGTTCGTCAGAAACTTGATGAACAGCTCGAGGATGTGTTCTTTGGACGAAAGGATGCTAAGTCTGTGATCCTCGCTCTTGATTCCATTGTGAAGGATATTATGGCTCTCAAGAGTCAGGCTGCTGTGTCTGGTGGCGAGGAATAGTTTCTGTTGTCTTATCTCAAGGGGTTGCCGTATGGCAACCCCTTTTTTGTTGGATTTGAAAAAATCTCTTTTCTTGCTTATAGTAATAGGCAAGGAGTAGGTATGTTGGATAAGATTATTGTGAAAGGGGCCCGAGAGCACAATCTCAAGGGGATTGATGTTGAGATACCTCGAGATAAACTTGTGGTGATTACTGGAGTTTCGGGGAGTGGCAAATCATCCCTTGCGTTTGATACTATCTATGCGGAAGGAGAGAGGCGCTATTTGGAATCCCTTTCTACCTATGCTCGGCAGTTTCTTGGTGAGATGAAAAAACCAGAAGTGGAGTCGATTCAGGGGTTGTCACCGGCTATTTCCATTCAGCAGCAGTCGGTGCATGCCAACCCACGTTCGATTGTGGGAACGGTAACGGAGATCTACGACTATTTTCGTTTGTTGTGGGGGACTATTGGAAAGCCAACATGTCCTGAGTGTGGGAAGGATCTTCAGGCTACAACATTGGATGAAATTGTTGAGGGGATTATGCATCTGTCAGAGGGGGAGAAGATTATGATCCTCTCGCCGGTGGTGCAGGGCAAAAAGGGGACTCATCAGGAACTTCTTGAAGAACTTCGAGGAGAGGGGTTTGTTCGTGTTCGGATTAATGGGGAGGTGCAAACACTGGAGGATGTTCAACCCTTGGATAAGAATCGTAAGCACACAATTGAAATTGTGGTGGATCGAGCAGTGATCCATCCGGAAAAACGTTCTCGTATCGCCGATTCTGTGGAACTTGCTCTCAAAAAGAGTGGGGGATTGGTGCTTATTCAGAGGGTGGATTCTGGTGAGGAGAAGCTTTTTTCAGAGAATTTTTATTGTCCCGAGCATCAGGTAAGTTTTGGTAAAATTGAACCGAGAATGTTTTCTTTTAACGCGGTGTATGGAGCCTGTCCGGACTGTGGGGGGTTGGGGGAGAAACTTGAATTTGACCCTGAGTCTCTTGTTTTTTCTTCGCTCTCGCTTATTCATGGGGCTATAAGGAGTCATCCTCCTACACAGCAAACATGGGTGGCAATGTGGAAGGCTCTTGCTCTGAAATATGGTTTTGATATTACTACTCCCTTTCAGTATTTGCCTAAAAATATTCAGGATATTATCCTCTATGGAGATACGGGTGAGATAGATGTTTCGTATTCTTCGGATCAACGTTCTTTTCAAGGGAGAGTGAGATACGAGGGGGTTATTCCCAATCTGAGACGGCGGTATGCTGAAAGTGCGTCGCCCGAAGTCCGAGAATGGCTTGGCCGTTTTATGACCTTTGTGCCTTGTCCTACCTGTGAAGGCAAACGTCTTCGTAAGGAGAGTCTTGCGGTGAAGGTTGCAGGAAAGAGTATTATGGATGTGACAGCGATGACCATTCAAGATGCAAGGGATTTCTTTCGCAACCTCCCTGAGAAGCTGTCGTCCTATCAGGTGATGATTGCGGAGAGGATTCTTCGAGAGATTGAAAAGAGGCTTTCGTTTCTCGTGGATGTTGGGGTAGAATACCTGACACTTGATCGAAAGGTAAGTACACTCTCTGGGGGAGAGTTTCAGCGTATGCGATTGGCAACGCAGATTGGTTCAGCTCTCATGGGGGTGTTGTATGTCTTGGATGAACCAACCATTGGGCTGCATGCCCGAGATACGGACAAGCTGATTCGTACTCTTGAAAAGCTTCGAGATACAGGAAATACGGTGATCGTTGTGGAGCATGACGAGGAGATGATTCTCCGTGCGGATTGGGTGGTGGATATTGGACCGGGGGCTGGTGTCTATGGGGGAAAAGTGGTCGCAGAAGGGACGCCAGAGGATATTAAAAGGCATGCATCCTCTCTTACGGGGCTCTATCTTTCTGGGAGAAAATGTGTTCCCATTCCTGTCCTTCGTCGTCAGGGCAATGGGAAATTTATTACCGTCGTGGGGGCTTCCGAACATAATTTGAAGAATATTACGGTTTCGTTTCCTCTGGGGAGGTTGGTTGTTGTGACGGGGGTAAGTGGTTCAGGGAAATCCACACTTGTTAATGATATTCTCTACCGTGCAATGGGAGGAGTTATGGGTGAACGCCCGGGAAAATATGAAAGAATTGACGGGCGAGAAAATATTGACAAGGTCATTAATATCGATCAAAGCCCAATCGGACGCACTCCTAGAAGCAATCCTGCTACCTATACGGGAACCTTTACATTGATTCGGGATCTGTTTGCGGCGCTACCGGAGTCTCGTATGCGGGGATATGCCCCGGGAAGGTTTAGTTTCAATGTCAAGGGTGGAAGATGTGAGGCGTGTGAAGGGGATGGGGTGAAACGCATTGAGATGCTCTTTCTCCCTGATGTGTATGTTCCCTGTGAGGTGTGTAATGGGAAACGGTACAATCGTGAAACACTCCAGGTGTACTACAAGGGAAAGAATATTGCGGATGTGCTGGATATGACAGTAGATGAAGCGCTGGAGTTTTTTGATGCAATTCCTCCGCTCAAGAAGAAACTCTCTGTGTTGAAGGATGTTGGGCTTGGTTATATTCATTTGGGGCAACCGGCAACGACACTGTCGGGTGGTGAGGCACAGCGTATCAAGCTTGCGAAGGAGCTTTCACGTGCGAGTACAGGGCGTACTCTCTACATTCTTGATGAGCCAACGGTGGGGCTTCATTTTGATGATGTGCGGAAGCTTCTCGATGTGCTACAACGCCTTGTTGAGAAAGGCAATACCGTGGTGGTGATTGAGCACAATATGGATGTTATCAAGGTGGCGGATTGGATTATTGATTTAGGCCCTGAGGGGGGAGAGAAGGGAGGAGAGGTTATTTTTGAGGGAACGCCAGAGGAGATTTTGAACTGTGATAGGAGTTATACAGGAAGGTATCTCAAAAAATATCTTGAGGTAATAAAACCATGCGATATCGTTGCATCTTAGCTCTAGCCTTTTGGACATCATTGTGGGGGATAACGATCACCAGTCAGCCATTGGGAGCGGAGGTTTGGGAAGGTGGTGTTCGTGTGGGGAAAACACCACTTGTTCTCTCTTCGGGTTTGAAGACGATTGAGGTGTGCCTTGCTGGGTACAAGACGGTTACGCAGCAAGTGGAGGGGCAGTCTTCTGTTTTTGTGAGGCTTCTTCCTACCAATTCTGTGTTTACTTTTCTCAGGCAAGAGAAGCTTGGCTCAATGCCAAAGGATCTCATTTTTACTCCTGATGGACGCTATCTCATTGTTACTTTTATGGGGGAACAGGGAATAGGATACTATGATATGATGACGCACCAATTTTCTATGGTAAAGATACCAAAATACCATCGGTATGTTGGGTATGTTGAGGGGGTATTCTCCCCTGATGGGAAGGAGTTTTGGTTTACGCAAGTGGATAAGAAGGGGAAGGTTTTTGTACTTGCTTTGTCTAACTGGACTGTGGTTCGAGAGATTGATGTGCAGGGAAGTATGCCCAAGGTGGGAGAGTTTCATCCCGATGGGAAGTCCTACTTTGTGAGTTGTTGGGATTCTGCTACTATCACAAAGATCAATCGTTTTACCTATGAGGTGGAGAGAATTATTCATACAAAAGGTTATCAGCCCCGTGGGGTTGGTTTCAGTCAGGATGGGCGTTATCTCTATGTGCTTTTTTATGGCTCGGGTGAGATTGTGAAGTTTGATCTTGAGAAGGGGGATAGGGTGGTGAAGGTATTGAAGACAGGGGGATCGAATGGGAGATTTCGGTTTCACCCTGCGAGGAATTGGGTTTATATCAACAATCTCCGTCGGTCGGTTTTTTATATTCTGGATCTGAATACGGATACGCTTTCGCCAGCTTATCGTTGTGGGGTGCATCCTTCAAACTTGAAACTTTCTCCTGATTATCGCTATATGATTATCACATGCCGAGGAAGGGATAGTGAGAAGGGACCAGACTATCGTAGTCCGCAAGACGGAACAGTGGAGATCTATGATATTACGGGAGCAATTCCACGACTTGTTGAGGTTATTCCAGGAGGAAATCAACCGATAGGGATTGCTATTTCTCCTGACGGGAAGATTGTGGCGATTTCGAATTTTATGGATGGGACTGTAGATTTTTATATGATTGATTTGGGAAGATTGTGATGAGAATAGCTTTTGTAAGTGATATTCATGGAAACTATGCTGCTTTGGAGGGTTTTGAAAAACTGGGGGTGGAATATGATCGACTTTATTGTCTTGGGGATGTTGTTGGCTATGGACCTTTTCCCAATGAGTGTGTGGCATGGATTCGGAAAAATGCTTCTTGTGTGATTAAAGGCAATCATGAAAGGGCGTTATTTGACCCCGAAACTCTCCACAAAATGAATCCCCTTGCAGTGATGCAAGTGAAATGGACTTTGCACGAGCTTCAGCCGGAGATGAAAACTTTTCTTCACGATTTGCCATCGGAAATACAAGAAGCTCCGTTTTGGATTTGTCATGGGAGCCCAGCAGATCCTGATGAGTACATTGTAGGACCAAAAGAAATCAGAAATGCTCTCTATGCCTTAGAAGAGGCAGGCTTGCGGATAGCTTTCTTTGGGCATACGCATTATCCCGGGGTGGTGGATGAGGAAGGAAATTTCTGGTATGGAAGGGAATATGATCTAAAAGATTCTCGTTTCTATCTTATAAATCCGGGGAGTGTGGGGCAGCCACGGGATGGAGATTGGCGTTCTTCGTTTTGTGTTTTGGATACAGAAAGAATGCATGTGTTTTTTTACCGCTATGTGTATGATATTGAAAAAACGCTGAGGGCTTTTCAAGAAAAACATCTTCCACCAGAACTCGCCTATCGCTTGGTGGTGGGAAGGTAGGTGAGTGCTTCTCTTTTCAGATTGATGTTTTTGAGAAAAAGTGAGATGAGGTGAGAACATGAGAAGAAATTTTGCATTTAGGGTGGGGTACTGTTTGCTTGAAAATGAGTTAACTTGACTTTATTTTGGTTAACCTTTATAATCTTGGACAGTATTTTTGAACAAAGGAGGAAAGCGATGATTGGAGTTCAACTGCTTTTTGTGGTGTATTGGCTTGGGTTTCTCGCGCTTGCTTGGATGAAGCGGAAGAGGATTCATGCCTATGAGGATTATGTGGTTGCCGGACGAACGCAGCCAACGAATGGAGTGGCTTTTTCGATTCTGGCGACGGCTATTGGTGCAAGTGCCCTTCTCGGGGTGTCGGCTCAAGCGGAGAAAATCGGCTGGCCTGTGTTATGGTGGATAGGTGTAGGAGCAATAGGTCTTCTTTTTCAGGCGCTTTTTCTTACTTCTCGTGTTAGGCAGATTGAGGCAACGACGCTTCCTGATCTCGTTGGAAAGCTTGTAGGAAAGCCGGCTGCTGTTCTTGTTGCTCTGGTGATTGCTCTGTCCTGGGTGGGTATTGTTGCGGCTCAGTTTAAAGCAATGGGATCGGTGCTTTCGCTTTTTTGGCCTTCGGTGGATGTTAGGCTTTTGACGATCTTGTCTGCTTTGGCAATGGTGCTCTACACTCTTGTGGGGGGACAGTTCTCTGTGATAGCAACAGACCGTTGGCAGTTTGTTTTGATTGTGCTCGCTGTGATTGTACCTTGGCTGGGTGGAATATGGGATCCGCGTGCATACGCTCGTCCATTTGAGCTTTTGAATGATTCTTTTGGGTGGAAGGATCTTCTGATTTATCTTGTGCTTACGGGAGGAGCATATTTTGTGGGACCGGATATGTTTTCTCGGGTGTTTTGTGCTCGTGATGAGAAAGTCGCTCGGAGGGCTGTCGTATGGGCAGCTTTGGGACTTGTTCCGCTTGCCATTCTTATTACCTGGTTGGGAATTATGGCTGGGGAGATGGCACCGGGACAGGGAGCGGGGTTTCTTCGGCTTGCGGGTGTGAAGTTTGGTATTGTGGGTCAGGTGCTGATGGCATTTGGGATACTGTCAACCCTGATTTCATCGGCAGATACAACGCTTTTGTCATCTGCTACTATTTTTGTGCAGGATGTCGTGGGAAAAAGGACAGTCGTTGGGATTCAGATTTTGATCGGAGTTATCGGCGTGGTGGCAGTGAGTCTTGCTCTCACACAAACGCCGCTTTTGCAGATGCTTCTCAATGTGTATAGTTTCTATGCTCCTGCTGTGGTTGCACCGACCTGTGTAGGGCTTCTCGCCTCTGGAGGAAAGAAGCAAGCCCACAAAGGTTTGCTCTTGGTGGCTATTGTAGTAGGGCTTGTTTTTGGTGTGGTTTCGCTTGTGGGAGTGGGGGAGTTCATAAAACCGGATAAGATGAGTGCTGTGAGTGGTGTGTTTGTTTCCCTTCTGATTGCTCTTGTGGCATGGCTAGTGGGAAAGAAATAATCTAAAGAAACAAAGCCCCGGTGGCAGAAAAGCCTACCGGGGTTTTTCTTTGTGCTCTGTTTATTTGTGTTCTTCGAGGTATTTTTCTACTGCGTAGGCAGCAATAGCCCCATCAGAGGCAGCGGTAATAACCTGTCGCAGAGGGGTGTGACGGCAGTCCCCAGCAGCAAAAAGCCCAGGAATGGATGTGCGCATCATTTCATCGGTGATGATATACCCTTGTTCGTCTTTGTTGATGCCTTCTATAAAGCTTGTATTGGGGAGAAGCCCAATGTAGAGAAACATGCCGTTGACATCAAGCCATGAGGTTTCGCCTGTTTTTACATTCTTTAATTTGATGGCCTGAAGGAAGTTTTCTCCCTTGACTTCTTCCACAACCGTATTCCAGATAAACTCCATGCCGGGGGTTTTAAAGGCTCTTTCTTGAACGATCTTGGCCGCACGGAGTTGATCCCTACGGTGGATGAGGTATACCTTGCGGGCAAACTTGGTGAGATACATGCCTTCTTCCACGGCAGAATCTCCCCCACCGATAACAGCCACCACCTTTCCCTTGTAAAAGGAGGCATCACAGGTGGCACAGAAGGAAATTCCCCTTCCAATGAATTTTTCTTCACCGGGAATGCCGAGTTTACGAGGGCTTGCTCCTGTGGTGATGATGACACTTTTGCCGAGAAACTCTTGGGATTCGGTGAGAACATGAAAGATGTTGTTTTCGTCTTTGAAGATATTTTGGACATCAGCATACTCAAATGTTGCTCCAAAGTTTTTTGCCTGCTCTTCCATTCGCTGGGAGAGTTCGTAGCCATTTATACCTTGGGGAAATCCCGGGAAGTTCTCAATGTGGTCGGTGAGAGCAGCCTGTCCTCCCGATCCAATCTTTTCAAGAATAAGGGTTTTGAGAAGAGATCGTCCGGTGTAAATGGCCGCTGTCATGCCAGCAGGTCCAGAGCCAACAATGATCACATCGTAGAGAGAATCTTTTTGGTCGGATTGGGATGAGGCAATGTTCACAGAGAGCATATGGTTTCTCCTTATATTTCATATAAGAAAAATATAATATGTTTTTTTCTAAACGGCAAGATTAGGATAAAAAAATCTGCAAAAAACTCAAGTTTTTGAGAGAATCCTCCGATACAAAGAACAGAGTTATAACATACCAAAAAAGGACAAAGGAGTGAGGTAAAGAACTCCGTATTAGGTTTATCGGCATTCGGGCGAAAGCCTTGAGTTTTTAGGGTAAAAATCCCACAAGGATGTGGGAGGATCATAGATCAAGGAGGATGCTATGATTATCAATCACAACATTAGTTCTATTTTCTCGCAGCGTTCTTTGCGGCTGGATAACCTTGCAGCCGACAAGAACATCGAGAAACTCTCTTCGGGTATGCGGATTAACCGCGCCGGTGATGATGCTTCTGGTCTGGCAGTATCTGAAAAGATGCGCGCCCAGATCAACGGTATCCGACGTGCTGAAAAGAACGTTCAGGATGCCATCTCCTTTATCCAGACTACCGAAGGGTATCTGGAAGAAACTACCCAGATTTTGCAGCGTATTCGCGAGCTGTCCGTTCAGGCTGCCAACGGTATTTACAGTGTCGAGGATCGCATGCAGATTCAGGTAGAAGTGTCTCAGATGGTGGCAGAGGTTGATCGTATTGCTTCTCATGCTCAGTTTAACGGCCTCAATATGCTCACCGGTCGTTTTGCTTATGATGTTTCGGGCAACAACCCTGCTGCAAGCATGTGGTTCCACATCGGACCAAATATGGATCACAGGATTCGTAACTACATTGGTACGATGACCGCTGCTGCTCTTGGTATTCGTGATGTTTCCTCTCGTGATGTGCTCAGTATCTCTACACCCGAGAAAGCCAATATGGCTATTGGTATTGTGGACAAGGCTCTCGAGAAGGTGAACAAGCAGCGCGCAGATTTGGGTGCTTACCAGAACCGCTTGACACATCTCTCCAAAGGTCTCCTCATTGGTTATGAGAACCTGCAAGCCGCTGAGTCTCGTATAAGAGATACAGATATGGCAGAAGAGATGAGCGATTTTGTGAAGAACCAGATTCTGGTACAGGCTGCTACAGCTATGCTGGCACAGGCTAACCAGAAGCCACAACTTGTTTTGCAGCTTTTGAGATAACCGTGGCTCTTGGGGAATTTATCCCTAAGGGAGATTCTTTTCGGTTATTGTAAGGATTTTCCCCTTGGGGGAACAAAAAGATAGGCAGCCTTTCAGGAAGGTGGTCAGGAGATCACCTTCCTGGGTGTTTTGATAGGATATAATTCTCAGGTGATGATCATATCTCTCCCTCCTGTGGCTGCATGTCCTTGACGTGCAGTACTCAGGGACCCCCATAGAAACCATGGATGGTGTTTTACGACGAAACAAGGAGGGAGGTATGATAGTTAACCATAATATTAGCTCCATCTTCTCGAACCGCCAGCTGAAGATGAACGATCTGACTCTCAATGGCAACATTGAGAAGCTCTCATCGGGTCTTCGGATTAACAAGGCGGGCGATGATGCTTCTGGTCTCGCTGTGTCTGAAAAGATGCGTGCGCAGATTTCAGGGTTGCATCAGGCAATGCGTAACACGGAGGATGCTATTTCGTTTCTCCAGACAACAGAAGGGTATCTCGATGAGACTACGATGATTCTTCAGCGTATGCGAGAACTCTCTGTTCAGGCTGGAAACGGAATCTACAGCGATCAGGATCGTATGCTTATCAACGTCGAGATGTCTCAGCTGATTGATGAGATCGATCGGATCGCAAAGCATGCTCAGTTTAACGGCATGAACATCCTTACAGGACGCTTTGCCCAGCCTACAGGATCCAACACATCCGGGCCTACCGACAGCACCGCTGGTCTCTGGTTCCATATTGGGCCAAATATGGATCAGCGTGTTCAGGTGTTTGTGGGAGACATGGGTGCTGTTGCTCTTGGCTTGATGACACAGGATGGTCAGAAGGTGGTGAGTGCAAGCACAATGGATACGGCAAACCGTGCAATCGGTGTGATTGACAAGGCTCTTGAAAGGGTTATTAAACAGCGCACCGATCTGGGTTCGTATCAGAACCGATTTGAGAAACTCTACAAGGGTCTCTATGTCGCTTATGAGAACACCCAGGCGGCAGAGTCGCGTATCCGTGATACTAATATGGCTGAGCAAATGAGCGATTTTGTTAAGAACCAGATTCTCGCTCAGTCGAATGTGTCGATGCTGGCTCAGGCAAATTTAAAGCCTCAGCTCGTGCTGAGGCTCTTGGGTTAGGGATAGGCAGATATCCACTAACTCTTGGGTGACAGATAAAGGGTAACAAAACGGTGCTATGTGGGGTCCCTGAATTTTTATTTTCTTTATTGCTTACTTACACTATGATTATCGAATATTTTCCGAAAACCTTAAGGTTTTTGAGGTGTTTTTGGGAGGAATTTTGAAAAGCCGTCTTCGGACGGTTTTTTTTTTGTTGATTTAGAGGGCTTTTTCAAGCTGAAGAAGGATTTTTTTGAATGCAGGGTCGGGAGTAAATCCTCCAATGTCGTGAGGAAAACGTATACTTACTACCCGATGACAAGGAATAACGAGAGGAAAGGGATTGTGTTTGAGAGCCTGAGCAATGGCTCGAGAGCTGTGGGGATTTCCAACCAGAGTCGCGATTTCTGTGTAGGTTTTCACCGTTCCATAGGGGATTTGTTGAACGTAGTGAAAAACCTTTTTCTGGTAGGGAGTGAGAAGGCTTTCATCATAAGAAGGCCAGAGAACAGGATTGCCATTCAGGTAGGTGGAAAAAAGAGCAACAAACGGGTGATCACTACTAGGAAGAGAGGGGTCGGGTGGGAAAAGGGATATTCTTTTGAGGATGTTTTCTTCTTCGTAGAAGCGGATAAGGAGAAGAGGATGGGCACATGTCCACCATGGCATACTATGCTCTTGCCAACATGCTCTTGAGGGAGGCAATGGCAATACAAAGAGAGACAATCTCCATAGCCTTGTGGATTTCGTTTACCGAGGGGTAGGAGAAGGCAATGCGAATATTGGTGTCCTTGGGATCGTTTTTGTAGGGGTAGGTGGATCCTGCTGGGGTGAGCTTGACACCTGCATCGTGGGCGAGTTTGACGACTTCGCTTGCACAACCGGGAAGGGTTTCAATACTGACAAAGTAGCCACCGCGCGGTTTTGTCCATTGGAGAATGCCAAGGTTGCTGAATTGTTCCTGAAGGGTTTGTATGACGGCGTCTTTTTTGGGACGAAGGATGTCGGCGTGTTTTTTCATGTGGGTGAGAACACCTTCCCCATTTTTGAAGAAGAGGGCATGTCGGAGTTGGTTGAGTTTGTCGTAGCCAATGGTTTGAATACTGTAGTGTTTTTTGAGGGCTTCGAGGTTCTTTTCTCCTGTGGCAACACAGGCAACACCACCACCTGCAAAGGAAATCTTGGAGGTGGATGAGAATATGTAGAAACGATCGGTACAGTGGTGTTTTTCAGCTTCGGTAAAGATGTTGAGGACGTTATCACCTGGAAAATCAATGTCGTGCACCACATAGGCGTTGTCCCAAAAGACGCGGAAATCGGGTGCAGCAGGTTTCATAGTAGCAAAGGCTCGCACCACTGCATCAGAATAGGTAACCCCTGTGGGGTTGGAGTATTTGGGCACACAGAAAATCCCTTTAATTGAAGGATTTGATTCGACGAGTGAAATGACACTTTCCATATCTGGGCCTTCGTCTGTCAGACGGATGGGGATCATTTTTATCCCGAGGTGTTCGAGAATGGCAAAGTGTCGATCATAGCCTGGAACAGGGCAGAGAAAGCTGATCTCTTTTTCGTTTTTCCATGGAGTGATACTCCCAGGAACTCCGTAGAGCATTGCCTGAACGAGGACATCGTACATGAGGTTAAGGCTGGAGTTTCCACCAACGAAAATGTTGTGAGGGGAAATGTCAAGGATTTCCCCGAAGAGTTTTTTCATCTCAGGGATACCATCAAGGATACCATAGTTTCGGCAATCGGTATGGTTTTCGCTTTTGTAGTGCTTTTCATCAAGGATGGTGAGAAGGGGAAGGGAGAGGTCAAGTTGTTCGGGTGAGGGTTTCCCCCGTGTCATATCCAGGTGAAGGTTTTGTGACTGGATGGCAGTGTACTGGCTTTGAAGGTTTTCTAAAAGCTGTGCTTTGTCGGTGTTACTCATTTCGTAGAGGTTTTGTGGGAGAAATGATCCCATACATAAACTCCGCTGTTGTGAATTTTATGGGTATATTGTAGCGGGGGTGGGAAAATTTTTCAAACATTGGTGGCTTTTTGGCGGCCAACAAAAAAAGAAGGGTTCTTTCGTGCCTCAAAAGCGGGGGAATTAATTGCTATTTCCTTGTCTCAGTTTTATTCTACCTTGCAAGGTGTGATAGGTATCCTTATTTTGGGAAAAAGTGGAAAAACAAGGGGTTTTGTGGTATACTTTATGGTACGAAAGGAGAGAGCAGTCAACATGTGGAAGTGGTTGTGGTTGGTTATGTTTTTGGGGGTGCTATGGGCAAATCCGTTTCCTGGCATGGAGGTAGAAACAGAAGAGCCGCTCTCTGTTGAGACGGAGGAGTATGCTCGTTTTCAGGAGAAGACGCACTTTCGTGGGTTTCGGTGGGGGGATGATCGACCTTCGGTTCTTCAAAAGGAAGATGCTCGTTTTGTCACCAATATTGTGCAGGATCGTTTTCTTCTTACCTTTTATGTGGATTCTGCACAGAAGTGGATCTCCTTCTTGAGGGGGGATGTGTTCATTTCGTATGTTTTTGAGAATAATAAGCTGATTTTGGGGTATTATGTGCTTCCGTTGGAAACGCTTGCTGTTGCTACCAATACTTATGAGAGGATAAAGAAGCATTTGGTGGGGTTGTACTCGTCTGTGGGGTCGTATTCTCTGGGGTTTATCAATCTCCCTGATGGGGATTTGGATAATGTGCTTGCCTTTTATCGCTGGAAAACATCCAACACCTTGATTGAACTCACGCTCGAGGCAAAAAAATATATGTTTGATCCGCGGAGTGTGAGGGAGCGGTTTTTCCCTTTTGTTTTGGTGTTGAGTTATACCGATGCTCGTCAGCAGGAGAGGGTGATGGGAAATGTGCTGGAGCATCCGTAAAAGAGTTGGCGTGGTGAGGAAGAGGACGATAGGGTAAATTTGTTTTGAAAGAATGAAAAAGTCTTGACAAAAAGTTTTTTGAAGGCTACACTATATCAAAATAATCTGGGGAAGAATCTATGGTATGGAAAAGGGTCGTATTTTCTTATGTTTATGATGAGAAAGAGTATCAATTGAAGGGGGAATTGCCGCTCTCCGATGAGCGTGTTTCACTCTGGAGCGAGGGTTTGTCTCTCTTTGTTTCTTGTAAGTTTCCTGTAAGACTTCGGCGGTGTGAGTTAATTTTGGGGTGGAATTATGAGAAAGGGGATCGGATTTTTGTTCATGGCTTTCAGAGTTGGAGTGATAGTCGGGAGTTTACCCTTCGGGAAAAGCTTCTGGGACTACCTGAGGGGTTACGATTTGCCTATGATGGGTATCACTTGGATTTTTATGGGGATTATCATTTTTATCATTATACCAATAAGCGGGGGGTGTTTCATAGCCATGGCTGGACTCTTGTTGGAGGGGGAGGTTTGTGGCATTTGATTGGTTCACTTGATGAGGCTTCTGCCTATACAATCTTTGAACATCATCCACGTGGGGATACGCTGCGGATTGTTCGTGATGTGGAGGGTTGGGAGCTCTCAGAGGGGGCGCATGAGATTGTTTCGCTTTTTCATACGGCGGGTACACGAGAAGAGGTGTATCGCCGGTATAGTGAAGTGTTAGGCTTGCAAGCACCTTCTCTTCCGAAGACAACAGGATGGACAAGCTGGTATAATTATTATACCAATATTTCTGAGGAGATTATTCTTGATAATCTTGCTGCCTTTCGTAAGCATCGTTTACCTGTGGATATTTTTCAGATTGATGATGGTTATCAAACGGCTGTGGGTGATTGGCTTTCTCTTAAGCCAACCTTTCCCCATGGGATGCAGTTTATCGCTCAAGCTATTCATGAAGCGGGCTATCGGGCAGGGCTTTGGCTTGCTCCTTTGATATGTGAGAAAAAGTCAAGTATTGCTCTTCAGCACCCTGAGTGGATTCTTCGGCGGGAGGATGGAAGTCCTGTAATCGCGGGTTTCAGTGAAAACTGGAATGGGGATTTTTATGCCCTGGATTTGGATAATGCTGAGGTGAGGCAGTACCTTGAAACGGTTTTTCATACTGTGCTGCATGAGTGGGGATTTGATATGGTGAAGCTGGATTTTCTCTATGCGGCAAGTATTTATCCCCATGGTGGGCTTACTCGTGCGGCTCATATGGAAAGGGCTATGGAGTTTTTGCGGAAGTTGGTAGGGGAGAAAAAGATTCTTGCTTGTGGTGTTCCCATTGCTAATGCACTAGGGAAGGTGGAGTACAGCCGTATTGGGTGTGATGTGGGGCTTTCGTGGGAGGATATTCGTCCAGCTCGGATTCACTTCCGGGAACGGATTTCAACCATCAAGGCTATTACCACCACTATAGGGCGGTATCCCCTTCATCGTAAGGGATTTCTCAATGATCCTGATGTGTTTATTCTGAGAGAGGAGAATCACTCCCTATTGTGGGAACAGCAGAGAACACTTTTTTGTGTGAACTATTGGCTCGGTGGTTTGGTGTTTACATCGGATCATGTGGGGGAATACACCCCTGAGAGGCTTGCTCTCTATAGGAAACAGTTTCCTGTGGCGGAGGTTCAGATAGGGGATCTGGTGCATCATCATGAGGTGTATCGATTCCGTCCACGTTCGGCATATATTCAGGCGGTGGGTAATGTAAAGGTGTATCATGCTTTTTATACTGGGTGGATGGAACTTCCCTTTTGTCGGGGGTATGTGGTGATCAATACGGGGAAGAAAGCTGTTCGTCATTGTCTCCCTGATGGGGTATTTTTTGATTGGGTGGGGGAGGAGTATGTGCAGGGGGAGGTTGTTATTCCCCCCTGTGCGACGCGGCTTTTCCTTCACATTCATGTGGGAGAAGGCTGGACGTACGGGGGAAGCACTGAGCATTTGTTGCCAGGGAGTGGTATACAAGAACTTTCAGTGAGTGGGGAACAACTTGTGGCTTCGTTGCATCCACAAGCTATAGGGGGAAATCTTCATCTTGTTTCTCTCAAGGGGGGGAAGCTCTTTTGGAAAGGGGAAGAGGTGGCTGTGGAAAGGCATCCACTGGGGTGGTATCATGCCTGTGTGCGGTTGTGATGGGGAA
>Ga0308411_10000229_pt1 | contig 35278 bp, 30 predicted proteins | sample HotsprottomLayer_2_FD_203530 | JGI IMG/M metagenome (GOLD analysis project Ga0308411, IMG submission 203530) | Hot spring phototrophic mat microbial communities from Octopus Spring, Yellowstone National Park, Wyoming, United States -... | ecosystem: Environmental > Aquatic > Thermal springs >... | reverse complement strand
CTCCAGTTGCTTCAACGTACAATCCGGCATCGGCGGGGTCCTCCGTTGAATCAGCCTAAGCAATTGACTCAACGTTCCAATCAGGACTTCGCCGACCTCACCTCATGAAATATCCGGGCTAGACCGCTCGACGAGACGGCCGAGACCCTTCGGATGGCGCGCGGCAGTCGGGACGGCCGCGCGCCGGCAGTTCAACGCCGCGCGCGGCTCCGGCCGCGGCGTAGCGCGACGCCGATTCCGCTCAGACCGGCCGCGAGCAGGAGCGCGGCGCTGCCCGGCTCCGGCACCGGGCGCACGTAGCCGGGCAGATCGGCTGCCGGGACGAAATACGCGTGCAGCACGCCCGGCAGCAGCGCGTAGGCGTCGGTGAGCGTCGCCCGCCCGCCGCCCGTCGTGAAAAAGCAGTCGGTCGTCTGGTCGATCGGGCACTGGATCGAGCTCGCGAACGGGTCGGCGTCGGAGAAGCGGAAGTAGACGTCGAACTGCACGTTCGAGTCGTTCTGCGTGACGCTGTAGTCGTTGTCGGTGCCGGCGACGATGACGAAGTCGCCGCCGGCGAGCGGGACGATCGTGAGCCCCTCCCACTTCTCCGGGACCTTGTTGCCGAGCGCGGCGAGCGTGTCGGCCGCGAGGTCGATGAATACCGGGCTCTTCGCCACCGTCGTGTAGACGGCGCCCGGCGCGTCGAGGTCGATCGCGCTGACGTCGGTCGCGCCGGCGAGGTCGATCCGGTAGACGCGCTTCTCGGGCGCGGCGAGGGTCGCGCCGACGCCGAGCCCGCGGTTGTTGCGCTCGAGGACGAGGAACTCTTCGTCGTTGAGCGCGACGAGCGCGGAGGTGCCGCGGCCGCGCGCTGCCGTGTCCATGCGATAGGCGTACTGCGCGACCGCGCGGCCGGTCTCGGTGTCGAACTTGACGATGCGGCTGACGGTGCCGTTCGCGCCGCCTTCGTCGAGCATCGCGCTCTGCAGCATCGCGAACGCATAGCGGCCGTCGGGCGAGATCGCGAGCCCCTCGAAGCCGCGGTTCGAGCGCTTGCCGGCGTTGTTGCCGGCGTCGGAAGCGAAGTTGGGTACGCCGGTCACGCTGTTGCGCGGGATCACGTTCGCGGGCGTCTCGTACATCCGCACCAGCTCGCCGCTGCGGTTGAACTCGTACAACGACGGCCCGTACTCGTCGGACACCAGGAAATTGCCGGTCTTCGGATGGACGACGAATCCCTCCGGGTCGAATGCGTTGGCGAGGACGTTCGTCGGATTCGGCGCGAGGCCGTTCAACGGTACGCCGCCGTTGAAGAACCGGATCGTCTCCAGGACCTGAAAGTTCGAGATCGCCCCGGTCGCCGGCGCGACGTCGAGCGCGAACCGCTGGACTCGGGTGTCGTAGCGCAGCGTGCCGCCGCCCGGCCCGCGGTCGGACAGCCCCCACCACTCGCCGCGGACCGGATCGTAGTACAGGCTCGAGAAGAAGCCGAGCCGCCCGTCGTTCGCGCCGGTTCCCAGCGAGTCTGCCGTCGCCCCCGGGATCGCGAGGCCGTTCACGAACGCGGGTGCTGCATGCGCGGCGCCCGTTGCCGCTAAAGCGAGCGCGACGAGAAACCTGCTGCCACTCCGGACCACGGTACCTCCCTTTGTCGTTGACTGGACGGACGTTCGAAGTTAAGCGGCGATTGTTGCGGCTGCATGTCGGGAGCCACCCGCCCGCGCCGGGGGCGTCGCTCGCCGGGACGGTCGAGCGGGCCGACCCGCCGCCGACCGGAACGCCGTTATCGATTACTCTTCGCCCTTTTCCGCCTGCCGCCGAGAACTAGCCAGCGATGAACGCCAGTTCCGAGATCGTCCAGCCAGGAAAGAGCCAGTGGATCGGCAAGCCGGTGCGCCGGCTCGAGGACCAGCACCTGATGACCGGGCGCGGCAAGTTCACCGACGACGTGAGCCTGCCCGGCCAGGCCCATTGCGCCTTCGCCCGCTCGCCGCACGCGCACGCGCGGATCGTGCGGATCGACACCGCGGCCGCCCGGGCCGCGCCGGGGGTGATCGCGGTCTTCACCGGCGCCGACCTGATCGCCGACGGCGTGCAGCCGCTGCCCTTCGCGCAGATGCACAAGCGCCCGGACGGCTCGCCGGTGGTCGCGCCGCCGCGCCATCCGTTGACCGCCGATGCGGCGCGTTTCGTCGGCAACGCGTTCGCGATGGTCATCGCCGAGACGCGCAATCAGGCGAAGGACGCCGCCGAGCTGATCGAGGTCGAGTGGGAACCGCTCCCGGCGGTGGTCGAGGCGGTGGACGCCGCGCGGCCGGACGCGCCGAAGCACTGGGAACCGGCGTTCACGCCCGAATACGGGAACATCGCCGCGATCTATCGCATTGGCGAGCAGGACAAGGTCGACGAGGCGTTCGCACGCGCCCACAAGGTCGTCTCGGTACGCGTCGTGAACAACCGCATCGTGTCGAACCCGATCGAGCCGAAGGCGGTGCTCGCGCACTACGACGCGGCGACCGGGCAGTTCACGCTCTGGTGCCCGACGCAGAACACCCACCTGATGCTCACCCAGCTGTGCGACGCGATCCTCAAGGTGCCGAAGGAGAAGTTCCGCGTGATCTGCGGCGACCTCGGCGGCGGCTTCGGCACGCGCGTGTGGCCGTATCCGGAGTATGCGGCCGTCGCGTACGCTGCGCGCAAGGTCGGCCGGCCGGTGAAATGGCTCGCCGACCGCTCGGAGACCTTCCTGTCGGACACGCACGGCCGCGACCACGTGAGCGAGGCCTCTCTCGCGCTCGATCGCGAGCACCGGTTCACCGCGCTGCGGATCCGCACCTACGCGAACATCGGCGCCTACGTCTCCAACTTCGGCGCCGCGGTGCCGGCGTTCTCCGGTGCGCGCACGCCCACCGGGGTCTATCGCATCCCGCTCCTGCAGCAGGAGGTGCGGATGATGTTCACCAATACCGGCCCGGTGGACGCCTACCGCGGCGCCGGCCGCCCCGAGGCCGGTTACCTGATCGAGCGGCTGGTGAGCCGGGCGGCGATCGAGCTCGGGGTGGACCCGGTGGAACTGCGACGCCGCAATCTGGTGCGGGCGCAGGACATGCCCTACACCAACGCGGCCGGCTACACCTACGACTGCGGCGACTTCCCGGGCGTGCTCGACAAGGCGCTCGCCGCCGCCGACTGGAACGGCTTTCCGGCGCGGCGGGCGGCGGCGAAGCAGCGCGGCCGCCTGGCCGGGCGCGGCATCGCCTGCTACGTCGAGGTGACCGGGAGCGCCAACCTGACCGAGGCGGTCGAGGTCACGGTGACCGGCGAGGGCAAGGTGATCGTCGTCTCCGGCACGCAGTCGATGGGGCAGGGGTTGTGGACCGCCTACGCGCAGATCGCGGCCGAGCGGCTCGGCGTTCCGATCGAGTCGATCAGCGTGATCCAGGGCGACACCGCGATCGTGAAGTCCGGCGGCGGCAGCGGCGGCTCGCGCTCGTTGCAGGTCGGCGGCGCTGCGGTGCTCGCCGGCGAGCACGCTGCGTTGGAAGCCGGCCGGAAGCTCGCCGCCCAGGCGCTCGAGGCGGCCGAGGGCGACATCGAGTTCCGCGCCGGCCGGTTCGTCATCGCCGGCACCGACCGCGGCATCGGCCTGTTCGAGCTGGCGGCGAAGCAGCCGGGCGCGAAGCTCGCGGTGGCCGCCAGCGCGACGGCCAAGGACCAGACCTGGCCGAACGGCTGCCAGATCGCCGAGGTGGAGATCGATCCGGAGACCGGCGTCGTCGAGGTGACCCGGATGACCGCAGTGGACGACATCGGCCGCGTGATGAACCCGCTCATCGCGCACGGCCAGATCCAGGGCGGGATCGCGCAGGGCATCGGACAGGCGCTGGTCGAGCGGACGGTCTACGATCGGGAGAGCGGCCAGCTGCTCACCGGCTCGTTCGCCGACTACGCGATGCCGCGCGCCGACGACATGCCGATGTTCGACTGCCACTTCGACGAATCCACCCCGACCGCGCTCAACGTCCTGGGCGCGAAGGGCGCCGGCGAGTCGGGCACGCACGGCGCCGTGCCGGCAGTGGTGAACGCGGTGATCGACGCGCTCGCCGAACTCGGCGTGCGGGAGATCGAGATGCCGCTGACGCGCGAGAAGGTATGGCGCGCGATCGGTGCGGCGCGCGCCTGAGCGTCCCGCGCACGGTCGTCCGATGCGTATGCGAACCGCGCACGCGCTGACCCTCGCGCTCGCCGTCGTCCTCGCCGCCGCGTGCGGCGAGGCGAAGCCGCCGCCGCCTCCGGTGCGCGACCTGCCCGACACCGCGGCGCCGCCGCCGCCCGCGCCGCGCCCGCGGCGGGCGGTGGAGATCGAGCAGGCGGCGGTCGGTGTCTTCACCCGCACCCCGGACGGTCAGGTCGATTTCCGCCCCGCCAAGACGATCCCGATGGAGCCCGACCTGCAGTTCGGCTGGGTCATCGGCCTGAACACGTCGAAGCCCACCGTCCGCTGGCGGGAGGAGTTCGTCCTGCCCGCGGCACCCGAGACCTGGGGGCCGGTCGCCGGCAACCACCAGCTCTCGCCCGACCGGAAGGTGTCGATCCTCGAGCGCGAGGTGGTGCCGGAGAACGGGGTGGTCTACAACGTGTGGACGACCTCGCCCGGCGACCCGAAGGGCCGGCACGTCATCCGCGTGACGATCGAGGACGCCGAGCCGGTGGTGTTCGAGTTCGACTTCGTGTGAGCGCGCGCCGGCCTGCACGGCGCGCCGCTCAGGCCGGGTCGGGCTGGGTGCCCCGCCACACGCCGATCACCTGCCCGAGCGCCTGCCGCGCACGGTCGCGGATCGCCTCGTCGGCGAGCGAGCTCAAGGGGTGGTCGATCACCACCGGCACGATGCCGGTCATCCCGAGCGCCGCGCGCTGGACCCGCGCCTCGTGCAGGAACGCGGTGGTGACGATCACCGCGGTCGGCACGCCGAGCGACTCGAGGCTGATGCCGTCATGCATACAGCACGACGTGCACGAGCCTCAGTCGCCGATGGCGGTGACTACGACGTCGTTCTCGGCGCGGATGCGCTCGACGAGCGCCGCATCGGCGAAGCGCGAGAAGCTCTCCTTGCGGTAGTAGTTCGTCGCGGCGAACGGATGCCCGGCCGCGAGCTGGTCGCGCAGCTCGCGCAGCAGCTTGTTCGCGTTCCACTTGGTATTGTCGAGGATCCCCAGCCGCAGCCCGTCGAGCCGCTCGATGCGCGGCGCGATCGCGCGTGCCTCGGCGCCGGCGACGCCGCGCGGGTCGTAGACCGCCATCCGGCGGCCGGGGTCGTGCGAGCCATTCTTCATCGAGCCTCCTTCAGAGATAACAGGTACCGTCGACGCAGCGCGGCCCGCCGCCGTCGCGCCGCGGCCCGCCGGCGCCCTCGCGCTCGATCTCGCGCAGCACCGGCGAGGACATGTGCCCCCAGCCGGGGATGAACGCCGAGAACCGCCCGGCCTCGCCGCCGATCACGAACAGATGGATGTTGTCCGGGCCGGGCACGATCGGGATGCGCGCATCGGGCTCGCGCCGGTACCAGACCGGTAGGTTGCGGTTGTACACCTTGCCGTAGCGGTGGTCGAACGCGATGTCGCGGAACGCGTTGCCCGAGTTCATCCACAGGTAGCTCTTGACGTCGTGGCGCTTCCAGCCGTGCCGCGCGATCGTCGCCGCGTGCTCCGGACCGAGCACCACCGCGCAGTGTCCGCTCGACACCGCGTTGTTGTGCGCGAAGGTGCTCATCGCCGAGCAGATGCTGTCGAGGATGCCCTGCGGGTCGTCCGCGACGTGGTTGGTGACGCTGTGCGGCGGCTCGGCCGCCATGACGAACACCGTCGAGTCCTCGGCGCGGAACCCCTTCTCGACGTGGTACGGCGCCAGCAGCCCCAGCGCCTCGTTCTCGGCCACCGCGTAGGTGTACTTACCGGGGTGGCCGAGCGTGCTCTTGTCCAGATCGCCCGGCCAGCCGCCGCCGACGTTGAGCAGCACCAGCCGGATCGCCCGCCCGATCGTGGCGTTGGCGCGGTTGCCGGAGCCGAACGCATTGCAGCCGGCGTTCATCCCGATCTCACGCGCGACCGGGCCGTTCACCACCAGCAGCGGCGCGGCCATGTGGGTGGTCGCCTGCACGCCGTTGAGGTTGAACGCCGGCTCGCACAGCGCGAGCATCGCCGCGCGCACCACCGGCGCGTACTCGGGCCTGCAGCCCGCCATCACCATGTTGATCGCCAGCACCTCGCGCGTGAGCGCGCCCCAGCGGGGCGGCACGCGCGCCTCGACCCGCTGCGGGTCGCCGCCGAGCGCGGCGAGCATCGCCTCCAGCTTCGCCGGCGTGGGCGGCGCCACCGGCAGCCCGTCGGAATAGCCCTGCTCGTAATACCACTCGACGAGGTCGGTGCCGTCGGGCACCGTGGTCGCGGGCTGCATGGCGGTGGCGGCGGTCATCGGCTCCAAGCGGTGTCGGCGAGCGGCCGAATCGTAGGCCCCGCCCGCTGGCCCGAGAAATAGGCCTTCGCTCTGCCGGTATAACCGGCCGGCATGGCTGCTATCTCCGGCGCAGCAGGGCCGCGCCTTGCCAGGCGCCGCGCTCGATCAAGCTCGCGGCCACCTCCTCCAGGATCTCGCGCACCAGCGCGCTCGCGCGGCCAGCGGTCTCGCCGCGCCGGGTGCACAGGCTGAGACCTCGCACCAGCGTCGGCCGCACGATGCGCCGGACCGCGAGCCCGGCGGTGTCGGGGTGGAGCGCCGAGCGCGACACGATCGTCGCGCCGAGGCCGGCCGCGACCATCGCCTTCATCGTCCATGGGACGTCCACCTCGGCGAACAGCACGAGCGGCACGCCCGCCTTCGCGAACGCGCGCTCGACGAGCTGGCGCGTCGCGTTCGCCGCGCGCGGCAGCACCAGCCGTTCGCGCGCGGCCTCGGCGAGCGTCGCCTCGCGCCTGCCGGCACGCCCCCGCGTCACGAGCACGAGCTCCTCCTGCACGAGCGGCGACGCGTCGACCTGGCACGCCGGGCGGTCGCGCTCGTAGAGCAGGCTGAGATCGAGTTGCCCGCCGGCGAGCAGCCGCTCGAGCTGGCCGCTGCCTTCCTGGGTGATCGCGAGGCGGATCCCGGGCAGGCGTGCATGCACCGCGGTGGCGAGCGGGACCGCGAGGACGTTCGAGGTGCTGAAGGGCATCCCCACCGCGACCACGCCGGTCGGGCTCCCGGCGGCCGAGCGCAGCTCGTCCGGGATGCGCCGCAACTGGCGCAGGACCGCTTGCGCTTCCCGGTAGAGCGCGATCCCCGCCTCGGTCGGCGTCACCCCGCGCGGGCTGCGCGCGACGAGCGCCGTGCCGAGCTCGGCCTCGAGCGCCGCGAGCTGCTTGCTGAGCGCCGGCTGGGCGACGTACAGATCGGCGGCGGCCTTCGACAGGCTGCCGAGATCGACGATGCGCACGAAGTACCGCAGCTGCCGCAGCTCCACGCCGGCTCCCCTCGGCCATATCGCCGGGCTATGGCCCCAGAGCGAGGGCCTATTTCAAAGAATACCCCGGGGTGCTTAGGATGGGCGCTCTCGACCATGGACCGGCCCGCCGATCTGCCTCCCGCCGGGGCGCGCTTCAGCGCGATCCCCTCGGTCGATCGCCTGTTGCGCGATGCGCGCGTGGAACGGGCGATCGCCCGCCACGGGCGCGCGCTGGTGCTCGCCGAGCTGCGGCGGCTGCTCGACGACGAGCGCGCCGCGCTCGAGGACGGCGCGCGCGCCGCGGCCGCGCCGGAGGCGCTGGTCGATGCGGTGCTCGCACGGATCGACGCGGTCGTGCGGCCATCGATGCGGCGCGTGTTCAACCTCACCGGGACGGTGCTGCACACCAACCTCGGGCGGGCGCTGCTGCCGCGCGCGGCCGTCGCGGCCGCCGCGCGCGCGCTCGCCAGGCCGAGCAACCTCGAGTACGACCTCGCGCGCGGCGAGCGCGGCGAGCGCGACGCGCACGTCGAGCGGCTGATCTGCCGCATCACCGGCGCCGAGGCGGCAGTGCTCGCCAACAACAACGCCGGGGCGGTGCTGCTCGCGCTCGGCACCGTCGCGGCCGGGCGGGAGGTGGCGGTGTCGCGCGGCGAGCTGGTCGAGATCGGGGGCTCCTTCCGCATTCCCGAGATCGTCGAGGCGGCCGGCTGCCGGCTGCGCGAGGTCGGCACCACCAACCGCACGCATCTCGCCGACTACGAGCGCGCAGTCGGCGCGCAGACCGGGGCGATCCTGCGCGTCCACGCGAGCAACTATGCGATCGTCGGCTTCGTCGCGACGCCGGGCGAGGCCGAGCTCGCGCGGCTCGCGCGCGCGCGCGGGGTGCCGCTCGTCAGCGATCTCGGCAGCGGGAGCCTGGTGGACCTCACCCGCTGGGGCCTGCCCGCCGAGCCGACCCCGATGCAATCGCTCGCCGCGGGCGCCGACGCGGTCACTTTCAGCGGCGACAAGCTGCTCGGCGGGCCGCAGGCCGGGATCGTGGTCGGGCGGCGCGAGCTCGTCGCTCGCATGCGGCGCAACCCGCTCAAGCGCGCGCTGCGGCTCGACAAGGGGCGGCTCGCGGCGCTCGAGGAGGTGCTGCGCCTGTACCTCGACCCGGACCGTCTGGCCGAGCGGCTGCCGACGCTGCGGCTGCTGGTGCGGCCGCGCGCGGAGATCGCCGCGACGGCCGAGCGGTTGCGCGCGGCGGTGCAGGCCTGGTGCGGCGCGCTCGCGGTCGTCGACGTGGCCGATTGTGCGAGCCAGGTGGGCAGCGGTTCGCTGCCGGTCGATCGCCTGCCGAGCGCGGCGCTGCGCATCGCCCCCGCGGGCGCCAGCGCGGCGCAAATCGCCAGCCGCCTGCGCGCGCTGCCGATCCCCGTGGTCGGACGCGTGCACGACGACGCGGTCTGGCTCGATTGCCGGTGCCTCGCGAGCGCGGCCGATGAAGCATCCTTCGCCGCGCAGCTGCGCGCGGGCGGCCTCGCGGAGGCGCGGTGATCGTCGCGACCGCCGGCCACGTCGACCACGGCAAGACCGCGCTGGTGCGCGCGCTGACCGGCGAGGACACCGACCGGCTGCCGGAGGAGAAGCGGCGCGGCATGTCGATCGACCTCGGCTTCGCCTACCTCCAGCGGGCGCAGGGCGACCCGATCGCGTTCGTGGACGTGCCGGGCCACGAACGGTTCGTCCGCAACATGGCCGCGGGCGTGCACGGCATCGATCTCGCGCTGCTCGTCGTCGCCGCCGACGACGGGCCGATGCCGCAGACCCTCGAGCACCTCGCGATCGTCGACCTGCTCGGCGTGCCGCGCCTGCTCGCGGTGCTGACCAAGACCGACCGCGTCGCGCCGGACCGGGTCGAAGCGGTGGCCGTAGAGGTGCGGCGGCTCGTCGCGGCGACGCGATTCGGCGAGGCCGACGTGCTCGCCGTGTCGCTGGTGTCCGGCGACGGGATCGAGGCGCTGCGCGCGCGGCTCGTCGCGGCCGCGTGCTCGGTCGGCGAGCGCACGACCGGCGACCGATTCCGCATGCACGTGGACCGGGCGTTCGTGATCGACGGCCTCGGGCTGGTGGCGACCGGCACGGTGCTCGCTGGCGCGGTCTCCGCCGGCGACAGGGTGCACGTGCTGCCGCGCGGCCGAGCGGCCCGGGTGCGCAGTCTGCACGCCAACCACGGCGCGGCCGCGCGTGCGCGCGCCGGTCAGCGCTGCGCGCTCGCGCTGCAGGGGCTCGCCCGCGGCGAGGTCGAGCGCGGCGACACGATCGTGGACGACGGGGCGGCGCCGCGGTCGCGGGCGATCGAGGTCCTGCTGCACCCGCTGCCCGGCGCCGGCGAGGCGCTGCGGCGGCGGTCACAGGTCGCGGTTCACCTCGGCACCGCCGCGCTCGCCGCGCAGCTCGCTCCGTTGCGCTACGGCCCGCTGCTCGCGCGGCTCGCCTTCGCGCGCGAGGTGAGCGCATGGCACGGCGATCGCCTCCTGTTGCGCGATCCAGGCGCGCGTCGCCTGCTCGGCGCGGCGACGGTGCTCGACCCGATGCCGGCCGAGCGCGGCGCCACACGGGGCGAACGGCTGGCGACGCTCGAGCGCGTCGCGGGAGCACCGGCCGAGGTGGCGTTCGGTGCCCTGATCGGCCGGGCACCCGGGCTGGTGCCGCTCGGCTGGTTCGCTGCGGCCTGGCATCTGTCCCCGCGCGAGCTCGCGCGCGTCGCGGCCGCGCACCCGGTGACCGGCCTCGCAGTGCGCGGCGTGCCGCACGTGATGTCGTCCGCACGCTGGCGTGCGCTGTGCGACGCGCTGGAGCGGGCGGTCGCCGACGCGCACGCCGCGCAGCCCGAGGCGATCGGCCCGCGCCCCGCGGCGCTGAGGCCGGCGCTCGCGGGCGAGCCCGTCGACGCGCTGGCGGCGGCGATCGAGGCGTTGGTGCACGGCGGCCGGCTGGTGCGCGAAGGTCCGTACTTGCGCTTGCCGAATCACCGCCCGGTCCTGTCGCCGCACGACGAGGCGTTGTGGGAGCGGGTCGGCCCGTTGCTCGCGGCCGACGACGGGCGCCCGCCGCGCGTCCACGAGCTCGCCGGGCGGCTCGCGGTCGAGCCGCAGGCGCTCGCCGAGTTCCTGCAACGCGCCGCCCGCGCGGGGCGCGTGCACCGGGTGGCGCCGAACCGCTACTTCCTGCCCGAGACGGTGCTGCGGCTCGTCGGTCTCGCGGTCGCGCTCGACGAGGCGTCCGCGGGCAGGGGGTTCGGCGCGGCCGCCTTCCGCGATCGCTCCGGCCTCGGGCGAAACCTCACCATCCAGGTGCTAGAGTTCCTCGACCAGGCCGGCTACACCCAGCGCGTGGGCGACGTGCGCCGCGCGCGCAAGGTTTCCCTGGAAGAGAAACGTCCCCGGTGGGACGCCCGGACTTCAAATCCGGCGAGAGGCGTCTGACGCCTCTGGCGAGTTCGACTCCCGCCTCTTCCGCCCTTTCGGCCGGGCCGCTCGATCGGGCCCGGCCGCCTCGCGCCTGTGGATCATCGCCCGCTGTCATACGGGCGCAACAGATCGCCGACCTCGTTATCCACATCTGCTGTGGACAGGATGTGAACAAGTGCGCCCCCGGATCGCTCGGTTTCCGGTCCGCCGCGGGCCGCGTGGCGGCCGGGCGGCGCCGATCGCGCCCGCGAGCGCCAGCACGACCAGCCAGATCGTTCCGGGGAGCGGAACCTGGTTGCTCGGCAGCGCGGAGAGCCGGGTGAGGAACTCGACGCTGCCGGCGACCGACTGGAACACCGGTGACCAGGTGCCGATCGGCAACGCGGCGGGGGCATAGAGGTAGCGGTAGTACGCGTCGTCCTCGAGCCCGTTGCGCGCGTCCACGTCGTCGAGGAAGCGTGCGAGCAGTACGCTCGTCGCGCCGTTCACCAGGTAGACGTCGAAACGCTCGTCCTGGTTCTGATTCTTCCACGCCGGCGCGTTCTCCGGATGGCCGAGCTTCACGATGATCTCGAGCACGCCCTGGGTCGGCCCGGAGATCGTGAACGAGTCCGTATAAGTGATCTTCCGCGACAGGTTCTCGACCGGCGAGGTCGTGTCGTGGTCCGACTGCGGGCAGCCGGTGCCGGTGCGGATCGAGTTCGCGTTCGGCGCCGCGGGCCACAGTCCGCAGCCGTTGAACAGGTTGCCGACGGTGAAGAGCGGGGTCGCGCCCGCCGGCAGCGCGGTCAGATCGGCGGTCGTCGGCGCCGCGGGCGCGGTCGACACGAGCTGCCGCGAAGTGGTCGCGAAGTCGAACACCGGGACCGCGGTCGCGGGCGCTCCGGCGAGTGCGAGAAGGCTCGCGATGGGGGCAAGGAGTCTCGGCTGCACTGGGCTCGCTTTCCGGTGGGGAACGACTCGCCCGGTAGGGAAGCGAAAACCGTGCCGGCCAAGAAAACAGCTCGCACTCAAAGGGTTGCCTTCTCGACCGCCAGCGAGTGTCAATTTCGCCGACACCGGTTCGCCGATTTTCGAGCTACTCGCCCGGCTGGGGGCCGGTGCCCGCGCGAGGCGCGAAATCGATTCGCCGGCGCTCGACGAGGCGCTCGCCTTCCACCTGTCCCTCTACGAGCTCGTAGCCGAGCAGCGCGAACACCCGGCCGCGCACGAACAGCGGCCGCGAGTTGCCGTACCAGTCCACGCACGAGGCGCGGCAGCCGTCGTCGCGGCCGCCGGCCGCCGGCAGCGCGTCCAGGGTGCCGAGCTCGCTCAGCGAGAGCCCGCTGTTGCGCACGTAAAGCAGCCCGGCCGACGCCCGACGCAGATGCTGTGCCGCGGGCGCGGTGCCGCCGATGATCGGCAGGCCGATGAGGCCCTCGTGCTCGCCTTCGGCGCGGTAAAAGAAACCGTGGCTGCGCGTCTCGCCCTGCGCCGCGTCCGGCCGCGTGTAGCGGTCCACCGGCACCGGCACGCGCGCCAGGTGCAGGCTGGTGAGATGGAGGTCGCGGCCGTCGCTGCCGGCGACCAGCGCATGTCGGCCGAGTGCCTCGATGCGATCGACCGAGTGGACGAGCGGGAGCTCGAACACTTCCCCGCTCGCGTACCGCACCGCGTACACCCGCGACGCGGCGGTGTGCTGCGGCCGGTGCCAGCCGGTACCGCTGCCATAGAGCAGGTACGCGCCGACGTAGCGGCTCTGCAGCGCGCCTAGGGGCGGCCGCGGCAATCGGCGATACGCATCGGCCGGCGCGCTTTCGCGCCCGTCGGAGAAGCTGGCGAGCGGCACGCGCAGCAGCGCGAGGTCGCCGGCATCCGCCTCGGCCGCCCACATGCCGTCGCCCCGGCCGCTGGCCCGCACCAGGACGTTGAGGAACCCGTCGTCGCCCTGATGGAACGAGAACTGGTCGATCGGCGAGCCGGCGGTCTTGAGCGCGCTCGGCGCGCTCCCGTCGAGCGGAATGCGGAAGACCGCCGAGCCCGCTGCCGCGGTCCGCGAACCGCGGCGGCCGGCGGTGGTCCAGACGAACACCGAGTCGGGCGAGACGTAGAACACGCGGCCGGGCGGCCCCATCACGGCGGTGCTCGCGCAGCGCAGCTCGACCTGCGCGAGGTCGCAGGCCGTCACGGTGTGCAAGGCGACCCCGGCGAATGGATCGAGGGCGTCGTCGGCGCGATAGATCCGGGTCGCCGGCGCGATGCGCCCGAACTCCGCCGGGGTCGCGCCTGGCCGCCAGCGGCGCAGCGCCGGGAACGATGCGAACGGGTCGGCAGCGTACGGGTTCAGATTGAGCGGGGTGTAGAACACGAGCTTCGAGCCGATCAGCCGGCTCGCGTAGTTGCGCGACGAGTAGTAATCGTTCGAACGCAGGTGATACGTCGCCCGGTGCGCGAGCGCGCCCGAGCGCGCGATGCGAAACAGCCCGATCTCGGTCCCGCCGCGGGCGTAGCTGTAGCCGATCACCACGACCGTGTCGCCAGCGACCAGCAGCTCGTCGTACCAGGCGCCGCGGGGATCGACATCGGGGCCGAATGCGTCGGTGGCCGACACCGGTCGCAGGTCGCGGTCGGCGATGCGAACCGTGAAGAGCCGCCCGCGACGCAGGATGACGAGGTGATCGCCGTGGACCTTGACGATCCCGCCTTCGTCCACGCCCGCGTGCTGAACGTTGGTCACCGAGTCGGCCGCTGCCGGGGCTTCCTGCGCCGCCGCAGCGAGCGGCGAAGCGGCGCTCGGCGCCTGCGCTTCGGCGCGCGCGCGCGCGGCGTCGCGCCGGCGCTCGGCCTCCGCGGCCCAGCGCCGGAAGAGCTCCGCGAGCGCTTCCTCGCTGGCGAACGCGGTGAGGGTCGCGCGCGGCGCCGTGTGCGCCGGGGCGGCGAGGGCGGGCGCCGCTGCGGCGGTGGCGGCGACGAGGGCGATCGATGCGGTCAGCGTGCGCGACATGGGTGCTCCTTCAGTGGGGTCCTGCGTCAACGGCCGGCGCGTGCGAACGGGGTTACGGACTCGAGCCCGATGCGGTGTAATGCCGCGTCTTGCCGCCGACCCCATGCCGACTGCCGAGCCGCGTCCCGACACCGGATTGACCGCATGGTGAAGCGCCTGGCAAAGGGCGAGCCCTGGGCCGAGCCGCTGCGGCTCGGTGTCGCGATTTGGACCGCTGCCCGGATCCCGTTCCGACCGGAGATCCCGATGAAGCTTCGTCCCGCTCCCGTTGCCGCCGTACTCCTTGCTACCGGCTGCGCACCGGCGCCGACCGGAAGTGGCTCGGACCCCTTCGCTTCGGCCGACGCACCCGTCGCATCGGCGGCCGGCGTGGCGTCGGCGACCTATTCCGCGGCGGCGGCGGTCGCCGCGCGCGGCGGCACGCCCCTTGAGATCTCGCTGGCCGTCGTCGGCCCCTTCGACGGCCGCGCGCAGCGGATCACGCAGATCAACCAGGGTGCGGAAGCGCCGACGGCGTCGCGCGTGACCATCGTGCGTGACGGCCTCTTCGACGATGCCGTGCGCGCACTCCGGTGGGACATCGCGCTGGAGCGCACGCAGGCGGGCGGGTGGCGCATCGCCGAGGTGAAGCGCGCCGTACGCTGCCGCCGGGGCGCGGACACCGAGCGGTTCGTTGCCGGCCCGTGTCCCTGACAAGAATCGTCCGCGCTGGCACGGATGTTGCGCTGCGCCATCCGGCGGGAGCTGTGCGGGGTGAGCGGTGCGGGTGCTGGTGGTGGACGAGTCGCGGGGCCGCGCGCGGGTGCTGCGCGAGGCGATGGAGCGCGCCGGGTACGAGGTCGTGGTCTCGCACGGCGCATCGCTCGCGCTGCTCAAGACCGTCGAGCGCGTGCAGCCGGACGTGATCGTCATCGACACCGAGTCCCCGTCGCGCGACACGCTCGAGAACCTCGCCGTGATGGGGCAGCACCTCCCGCGGCCCATCGTGATGTTCGCCGACGACGCCGCGCCGCAGACGCTGCGTGATGTGATGCGCGCCGGCGTGGCGGCTTACGTCGTCGACGGCCTCGACCCGGCGCGGGTGAAGTCCATCGTCGAGGTCGCCTGCGCGCGTTTCGAGGAGTACCAGCGACTGCGCGATGAGCTCGCCGCCGCCAAGGTCAAGCTCTCCGAGCGCAAGCTCGTGGAGCGCGCGAAGGGCGTGCTGATGAAGTCGCGCGGACTGGACGAGGACGCCGCATACGAGCTCCTGCGCAAGCTCGCGATGGATCGCCGCAAGCCGCTCGCAGACGTCGCCCGGCAGGTGCTCGACGCCGCCGACCTGCTCGGCTGAGCGCCATCCAAGTGCGCGACGGTGCCGTGGCGCACTGCAGCAGTGCGCGTTGACCCTGCGGGCGAGACGATCACAGCGACCCTAACTCCCTGAGCGGGTTGCATTCTGCCTCGCGTCGCGCGCCTTGGCACGCGGTTTGCATCGTGCGCTGTGGGCGGGGTCAATGGCGATCCCGCGAAGGGTTGAACGAAGGCGTTCGATCGCCGGTGCGCGCGGCCTGCGCGTATCGCGACCGAGCGCCTTTTTTTGTTTTCGCCTTCCCAACGGAGAGCCCGATGAGCGACGACGCCGCAGCGCCAACGATCCCGCACGACCGCCGTGCTTTCATCAAGACCGCAGGAGCCGCCGCCATCATGAGTCTCGTGCCCGATGCCCTACGCGAGGCCGCCTGGGCCGCGGGATCGGACGCGCCCGAGAAGAAGGAAGTGAAGATCGGCTTCATTCCGCTCACCGACTGCGCGTCGGTGGTGATGGCCTCGGTGCTGGGCATCGACCAGAAGTACGGGATCAGGATCGTGCCCACCAAGGAAGCGTCGTGGGCGAGCGTGCGCGACAAGCTGGTGAACGGCGACATCGACGCCGCGCACGTCCTCTATGGACTCGTCTACGGCGTGCAGATGGGCGTTGGCGGGCCGAAGAAGGACATGAACGTCCTGATGACGCTCAGCCAGAACGGTCAGGCGATCACGCTGTCGAAGAAGCTCGCCGACAAGGGCGCGGTCGACGGCGTCTCGCTGGCGAAACTGATGAAGAGCGAGCCGCGCGAATACACCTTCGCGCAGACCTTTCCCACCGGCACGCACGCCATGTGGCTGTACTACTGGCTCGCCGCCAACGGCGTGAACCCGGTGAAGGACGTGAAGGTCATCACCGTGCCGCCGCCGCAGATGGTGGCCAACATGCGCGTGGGCAACATGGACGGCTACTGCGTCGGCGAGCCGTGGAACCACCGCGCTGTCGCCGACGGCATCGGCATCACCGCAATCACCAGCCAGGACGTCTGGAAGGACCATCCGGAGAAGGTGCTGGGCTGCACCGCGGAGTTCGTGCAGAGGCACCCGAACACCGCGCGTGCAATGGTCATGGCAGTGCTCGAGGCAGGCAGGTGGATCGACGCTTCGCTCAGCAACCGCCTCAAGATGGCCGAGACGATCGCCGCGCCGGCCTACGTCAACACCTCCGTGGACGTGATCAACCAGCGCATCCTCGGCCGCTACCAGAACGGCCTGGGCAAGACCTGGGACGACCCGAACCACATGAGGTTCTTCGCCGACGGCGCGGTGAACTTCCCCTACTACTCCGACGGCATGTGGTTCCTCACCCAGCACCGTCGCTGGGGCCTGCTCAAGCAGGACCCGGACTATCTCGCGGTGGCGAAGCAGGTGAACCAGGTCGAGCTCTACAAGCAGGCCGCGGCGCAGGTGAAAGTCGGGCTGCCGAAGGAGCCGATGCGCACCTCCAAGCTCATGGACGGCATGATCTGGGACGGCAAGGATCCGAAGAGGTACGCGAGCTCCTTTCCGGTGCACGCGTAGGCGGGCGCCGCCATGACCGCCGCCCTGCCGCGCACCGCGCTCACCCACGAACCCGCCGTCACCGACGCGGCCAACGAACCGGCCGCGCCCGCGCGGACCACCGCACGGCCACCCGCGTCGACCCCGGTGCCGGCGGGACTTTCGGCGGCAGCCGTGCGCCGGCGCCGCACGGAGCTGTTGCTGCGCGTGCTCGCGCCGTTACTGGGCCTGCTGGTCTTCGTCGGCCTGTGGTCCCTGGTCGCCAAGGGCGGCTCGATCCCCGGGCCGCAGGTGACCTTCGACGCCGCGAGAGAGGTGTTTGCCGATCCCTTCCACCGCAACAGCCCCAACGACCAAGGCATCGGCTGGAAGATCCTCAACTCGCTCTCGCGCGTGGGCATCGGCTTCGGCCTCGCCGCGCTGGTGGGCATCCCGCTCGGCTTCCTGATCGGGCGCTTTCGCTTCCTCGGGAACATGACCGACCCGGTGATCAGCCTGCTCAGGCCGGTTTCGCCGCTCGCCTGGCTGCCGATCGGTCTGCTGGTGTTCAAGAGCGCGAACTACGCGGCGATCTGGACCATCTTCATTTCCTCGATCTGGCCGATGATCATCAACACCGCGGTGGGCGTGCAGCGCATCCCGCAGGACTACATGAACGTCGCGCGGGTGCTCAACCTGTCCGAGTGGAAGATCTTCACCAAGATCCTCTTCCCCGCGGTGCTGCCCTACATGCTCACCGGGGTGCGGCTTTCGATCGGCGTCGCGTGGCTGGTCATCGTCGCGGCCGAGATGCTCACCGGCGGCGTGGGCCTGGGCTTCTGGGTCTGGGACGAGTGGAACAACCTCAAGGTCGAGAACATCCTCGTCGCGATCATCGTCATCGGCGTGATCGGCCTCGCGCTGGAGCAGCTGCTGATCCTGCTCGCCGGGCGCTTCGACTACGCCAGGAACGGAGCCTGACATGGACAAGCACCTGATCATCGAGGGCGTGGGCGTCACCTTCGAAACCAAGCGCGGCCCGTTCGTCGCGCTGCGCGACGTGGACCTGGTGGTGAGGAAGGGCGAGTTCGTGACGCTCATCGGGCACTCCGGCTGCGGCAAGTCCACGCTGCTCAACCTGGTCGCCGGCCTGCTGCACCCGACCGCGGGCCACATCATCGCGGTCGGGCGCGAGGTCGCCGGTCCGGGCCCGGACCGCGCGGTGGTGTTCCAGAACCACTCGCTGCTGCCGTGGATGACCTGTTTCGACAACGTCTATCTCGCCGTGGAGCGCGTCTTCGGCGGCAGCGAGCCCAAAGCGAAGCTGCGCGAACGCACCGCCGCTGCGCTGGCGCTGGTCCACCTCGAGCATGCCGCGCAGAAGCATCCGAACGAGATCTCCGGCGGCATGAAGCAGCGCGTCGGCATCGCGCGGGCGCTGGCGATGCAGCCGAAGGTGCTGCTGCTCGACGAGCCGTTCGGCGCACTCGATGCGCTGACGCGCGCGCTCCTGCAGGACGAGTTGATCAAGATCGTCGCGCAGACCGGGAGCACCGTGCTGATGGTCACCCACGACGTGGACGAGGCGGTGCTGCTGTCCGACCGCGTGGTGATGCTCACCAACGGCCCGGCGGCGACCATCGGTGAGGTCCTCGACATCGACCTGCCGCGCCCGCGCGACCGACTCGCGCTCGCCAACGACGCGCGCTACATGGCCTGCCGCAGCGCCGTGCTCGCGTTCCTGTACCAGAAGCAGATGAAGCAGGCGGCATAGGACGCGGCAGCAGATGAGGCGCGAGCCCTTCGAAGCGAGCCCCGGCCGGCGCCTCAAGCTGGTGGTCGTCGGTAACGGCATGGCCGGCATGCGGACCGTCGAACACTTGCTGGAGATCCGCCCGGACCTCTACGACATCGTGGTGTTCGGCGCCGAGCCGCATCCCAACTACAACCGCATCCTGCTTTCCCCGGTGCTCGCCGGCGAGCAGACGGTGGCCGACATCGTCCTCAACGATCTCGACTGGTACGCCGCCAACGGCATCCGTCTGCATCTGGGCAAGCGCGTGGTGAAGATCGACCGCGCGCGCCGCCAGGTCATCGCGGAGGACGGCACGGTGGAGCCGTACGACCGCGTGCTGCTCGCCACCGGCTCGAACCCGGTGATGTTGCCGCTGCCGGGAAACGACCTCGACGGCGTGATCGCCTACCGCGACATCCACGACACCGAGCGCATGATCGCGGCGGCCGCGCAGTACCGTCGGGCGGTGGTCATCGGGGGTGGCCTGCTGGGGTTGGAGGCCGCCAACGGCCTGCGCGCGCGCGGCATGGACGTGACGGTGGTGCATCTGATGCCGTGGCTGATGGAGCGCCAGCTCGACCGCACTGCGGCCGAGCTGCTGAAGGGTGCCTTGGAAGCGCGCGGTCTCGTGTTCCGGCTGGAGGCGCAGACCGAGGCGATTCTCGGCGACCACGCCGGCCGGGTGCGTGCGGTGAGGCTCAAGTCGGGGGAGGATCTGCCCGCGGAGCTCGTCGTCATGGCGGTCGGCATCCGCCCGAACACCGCGCTGGCGCAGAGCGCTGGCCTGCACTGCGACCGCGGCATCGCCGTCAGCGACACGCTGCAGACCTACGACCCGCGCATCTACGCCGTGGGCGAGTGCGTGAGCCACCGCGGCAAGACATACGGTCTGGTCGCCCCGCTGTTCGAGATGGCCAAGGTCGCGGCGAACCACCTCGCCGAGTATGGCGTCGCCCGCTACACAGGATCGTTCGTCTCCACCAAGCTCAAGGTGACCGGGATCGACGTGTTCTCGGTGGGCGACTTCTCCGGCGGCCCGGGCACCGAGGAGATCGTGCTGTCCGACCCCGGCGCCGGCGTCTATCGCAAGCTGGTCCTAAAGCACGACAGGCTCATCGGCGGCGTGCTGTATGGCGATACCGCCGACGGCGCGTGGTATCTGAAGCTGGTGCGCGACGGCACCAACGTCGCCGAGCTGCGCGACCGCCTGATGTTCGGCGAGACCAACCTCGGGGACACCGGCCACCGGGGCGCGTCGAACGTCGGCGCGATGGCCGACGACACGGAGGTCTGCGGCTGCAACGGCGTCTGCAAGGGCGCGATCGTGAAGGCGGTGAGAGAGAAGGGCCTGTTCACGCTGGACGAGGTGCGCAGGCACACCAAGGCTTCCAGCTCCTGCGGCTCGTGCACCGGCCTGGTGGAGCAGATCCTGATCAACCTGCTGGGCAGCGACTACTCGGCCGCGCCGAAGATGAAGGCGCTATGCGGCTGCACCGACTGCACGCATCAGCAGGTGCGCGACGCGATCCGCGAACACCGGCTGCTCACCATCCCACAGGTTTACGCGCAGCTCGAGTGGCGCACGCCCAACGGCTGTGCGACCTGCCGCCCCGCGGTCAACTACTACCTCATCTCCACCTGGCCCCGGGAGGCCCAGGACGATCCGCAGTCGCGGTTCATCAACGAGCGCAGCCACGCCAACATCCAGAGGGACGGCACCTACTCGGTGATCCCGCGCATGTGGGGCGGCGAGACGAGCGCCGAGGAGCTGCGCCGCATCGCCAACGTGGTGGACAAATACCGCATCCCCACTGTGAAGGTCACCGGCGGGCAGCGGATCGACCTCCTGGGCGTGAAGAAGGAAGACCTGCCCGCGGTGTGGCGCGATCTCGACATGCCGTCGGGGCACGCCTACGCCAAGGCGTTGCGCACGGTGAAGACCTGCGTCGGCTCCGAGTGGTGCCGCTTCGGGACCCAGGACTCCACGCGGATGGGCAAGGATCTCGAACGCGCGCTGTGGCGCATGTACGCGCCGCACAAGGTGAAGCTCGCCGTGAGCGGCTGCCCACGCAACTGTGCGGAAGCCGGCATCAAGGACGTGGGCGTGATCGGCGTCGATTCCGGTTGGGAGCTGTATGTCGCCGGCAACGGCGGCATCAAGACGGAGGTCGCGCAGTTCCTGGTCAAGGTGAAGACGCCCGAGGAGGTGCTGGAGTACGCCGGCGCGTTCCTGCAGCTCTATCGCGAGGAGGGTTGGTATCTCGAGCGCACCGTGCATTACGTGCAGCGCGTCGGCATGGATCACGTGCGCAGGCGCATCCTGGACGACGCGGCGGGCCGCCGCGCGCTGTGGGACCGGCTGCAGTTCGCGCTGGAGGGCGAGCCGGATCCGTGGAAGCAGTTCGCGGCGGCGAAGGTGGACGTGCGGCAGTTCGAAGCGATTCCGGTTTGACGACGGGCTCCACCGCGGAGACAAGAAAGCGACGAAACCTTGGTTTCGACGTGTCTTCCCGCGTCCGCGGCGGAGCTCTTGGGGGCAAGAGCCATGGAAGCGTTCAAGTACGTCTGCATGCTCGAGGACATCCCGCCGCTCGGCGCGCGCCGCGCGCGCCGGGCCGACGGTGTCGAGATCGCGATCTTCCGCGCGGCCGAGGGCCGCGTGTTCGCGCTGCTCGACCGCTGCCCGCACAGGGGTGGTCCGCTCTCGCAGGGCATCGTGTTCGGCGACAAGGTGGCCTGCCCGCTGCACAACTGGACGATCGACCTCGCCACCGGCTGCGCGGTCGCGCCGGACGAAGGCTGCACCGACCGCTTCGCCGTGAGAGTGGAGGACGGCCGGGTGCTGCTCGATCCGCGCGCGCTGGAAGGTGAAGCGCCGGCGCCTCGGCCGACCTGCGACGCCTGAGATGGGGCAAACGCGCTCCACCTGCTGCTACTGCGGCGTCGGCTGCGGCGTCGTGATCGAGACGCGCGGCGAAGAGATCGTGGGCGTGCGCGGCGATCCGGACCATCCCGCCAACCACGGCAAGCTGTGTTCGAAGGGTGCCACGCTGCATCTCACCGCCCGTGCGGGGTTGCGCGCGGCGCGCCTGCTGCATCCCGAACTGCGGCGCACCCGCGATGCGGCACGCGAGCGAGTGAGCTGGGACCAGGCGCTCGACCACGCCGCCGATCGCTTCGCCGCGATCATCGGCGAGCACGGTCCGGACGCGGTGGCGTTCTACGTCTCCGGGCAGCTCCTCACCGAGGACTACCACGTCTTCAACAAGCTCGCGCGCGGCGTGGCCGGCACCAACAACATCGACACCAACTCCCGGCTGTGCATGTCCTCCGCGGCGGCCGGCTACAAGGCGACTCTCGGCGCCGACGCGCCGCCGTGCTCGTACGAGGACCTCGACCACGCTGACCTGGTGTTCATCGCCGGGTCGAACGCCGCTTTCGCGCACCCGGTGCTGTACCGCCGCCTGGAGGCGGCGCGCGCGCGGGGCGGGGTACGCGTGATCGTGGTCGATCCGCGCCGCACCGTCACCGCGCGCGAGGCCGACCTGCACCTCGCGATCGCGCCGGGTACCGACGTCGCGCTGTTCCACGGCATGCTCCACCTGCTGCTGTGGGAGGAGCGCATCGACCGCGCCTACATCGACGCGCACACTGAGGGCTTCGACGCGCTGAAGGCAATCGTGCGCGATTACACGCCCGCTGCGGTGGCGGCGCTGTGCGGCATCGCCGAGCGCGACCTGGTCACCGCCGCGCGCTGGTTCGGCGAGGCGCGCGCCGCGCTCTCGCTCTACTGTCAGGGGCTCAACCAGTCAACCTCGGGCACCGCGAAGAACGCGGCGCTCGTCAACCTGCATCTCGCCACCGCGCAGATCGGCCGGCCGGGGGCCGGGCCGTTCAGTCTCACCGGTCAGCCCAACGCGATGGGCGGCCGCGAGGTCGGCGCGCTCGCAAACTCGCTGCCCGGCCACCGCGAAGCGGCCGATGCGTCGCATCGGGACGAGATCGCGCGGCTGTGGGGCATCACCGCGCTGCCCGCCGCGCCGGGCAAGACGGCGGTGGAGATGTTCGACGCGCTGCGCGAAGGCTCGATCCGCGCCATCTGGATCGCGTGCACCAACCCCGCGCAGTCGCTCCCCGACCAGACGGCGGTGCGCGAGGCACTCGAGCGCGCGGAGCTGGTGGTCGTGCAGGACGCGTACGCCGGCATCGAGACCGCGCGCTACGCTGACGTGCTGCTGCCTGCCGCGACTTGGGGCGAGAAGGACGGCACGGTCACCAACTCGGAGCGGCGCATTTCCCGCGTGCGCGCGGCCGTCGCACCGCCCGGCGAGGCGCGCGCCGACTGGGCGATCGCCGCGGACTTCGGCCGCCGCCTCGCCGCGCGCGTGCGCCCGGCCGGGCGCGATCTGTTCGCCTACGCCTCGGCCGAGGACGCCTGGAACGAGCACCGCGAGGCGACCCGCGGCCGCGACCTCGACATCACCGGCCTGTCGTACGCGCTGCTCGAAGCGCGCGGCCCGCAGCAGTGGCCGTTCCGAGAGGGCGATCCCGCGGGCGCGGCGCGGCTCTATGCCGACGGTGTGTTCGCGACGGCGAGCGGCCGCGCCCGCTTCCACGCGGTGCCGTACGGTGCGCCCGCCGAGCGCGTCGATGCACGTCATCCGCTCGCGCTGACCACCGGGCGGCTGCGCGACCAGTGGCACGGCATGAGCCGCACCGGCACGGTCGCGCAGCTGTTCGCGCACGCGCCGGCGCCGGCGATCGAGATGCACGCCGACGACCTCGCGCGGCGCGGCCTGCGCGCGGGCGATCTGGTGCGCGTCGAGTCGCGGCGCGGGGCGCTGGTGCTCCCGGCGCAGCCGAGCGACGAGGTCGCGAGCGGCCGGGCATTCATCGCCATGCACTGGGGCGAGCGGTTTCTCGGCGGCGCGCACGGCGTGAACACGCTCACCGTGGCGGCGCTCGATCCGGTCTCCAGGCAGCCGGAGCTCAAGCACGCCGCAGTGCGCGTGACCCGGGCCGAACTGCCCTGGCGGCTGGTCGCGTTCGGCCTCTCCGGCGAGGGCCCGGCCACGCGGCTCGCTGACCGGCTCGCGGCGCTGTCGCGCGCGTTCGTCTTCTCGTCGGTCGTGCTCATCGGCCGTGACGCCGAGGGCGTGCACCTGCGCGCCGCGGCGGCCGCGATGCCGGACGCTGCAACGCTCGCCGCGCTGGACGCGGCGCTCGGCCTCGACGCGCCCGACGTGATCCGCTACGACGACGCGCCGCGCGGCGTGGGCCGCCGCATCGCGCTGCGCGCCGGGCGGCTCGCCGCGGCGCGTCTGTCTGGCGACGCCACCGCCACCGCCGCGGAAGCGTGGCTGCGCGACTGGATGCTCGCGGGCGAGCCGGTGGACCGCATCCGCCGCGCGCTGCTCGCGCCGTCCGGGGCGGCGCCGCAGCGCGCGGCTGCGAGCCGCGTCGTGTGCAACTGCCTGAACGTCAGCGAGCGCGCGATCCACGACGCGCTAGACGCTTTGCCCACCGCTTCCAGCGATGCGCTGCGCGCGCTGCAGGCCCGCACCGCGTGCGGAACGTCCTGCGGTTCGTGCCTGCCGGAGCTCAGGCGGATGATCGCCCTGCGCCGCGCCGAGGCGGCCGCTGCGTGAACTACGCGACCGTCATCAAGCAGGTCGGGCGTGGGCGCGAAGGCGCGCGCCCCATCCCGCGCCTGGCGGCCGCGGAACTGTTCGGGGACCTGCTAGACGGCCGCGTGCCGGACGTCCATGTGGGCGCGTTGCTGCTTGCCTATCGCATCAAGGGCGAATCGAGCGACGAGCTGGCGGGGTTTCTCGATGCGCTGCACGCGCGCGTGCCGGTCGTCGCAACGCCCGCGCGCACCGTAGTGATCCCGAGCTACAACGGCGCCCGCACCATGGCGAACCTGGTGCCGCTGCTCGCGCTCGCGCTCGCGCGCCGCGGCGTGCCGGTGCTGGTGCACGGCGTGGCGAGCGCCCCGGAGCGCGTGACCACCGCGGAGATCCTCGACGCGCTCGGCGTCGCCCCTTGCGGCGATGCCGAAGTCGCCGCGCAGGCGCTGGAGAGGGCGTGCTTCGCCTTCATGCCGGTCGATGCCCTCGCGCCCGGCCTCGCGCGTCTGCTCGACCTGCGGTGGGTCCTGGGCGTGCGCAACTCGGCACACACCGTCGCCAAGATGCTGGCACCGGTCGCCGACCCGCTGCTGCTCGCCAGCGCGACCCACCCCGATTACCTCGCCGCGATGCGCGCGTTCTACGCCACGCATCCGTCGAATGTGCTGCTGATGCGCGGCACGCAAGGCGAGGCGGTCGCGAACGCGCGCCGCGCTCAGGCGATCGACTGGCTGCACGACGGCACCGCCGAGCGGGTGATCGAGGCCGAGGAAGGCCCGCTGGTGGCGCTGCCGGAACTGCCCGCGATCGACGCCGCGAGCACGGCGGCGTGGATCCGGCGCGTGCTGGCGGGCACCGCGCCCATGCCGGCGTCGGTGGCGAGACAGGTCGAGGTGGTGGCGTCGATCGCGTTGCGCGGCGCAGCGCTCCCGGAGCGCGCCGCGTGAAGCCGGGCAAGGTCTGGCTGATCGGCGCGGGACCGGGTGACCCGGAGCTCCTCACCTTGAAGGCGGCTCGCGCGCTGCGCGAGGCCGACGTGATCCTGCACGACGACCTGGTCGAGCCCGCGGTGCTCGACCACGCGCGGCCCGAGGCGCGGCGCGTCTACGTCGGCAAGCGCGGCGGCTGTCGCTCGACGCCGCAGGCGTTCATCGAGAAGCTGATGGTGCGTCTGGCGCGGCGCGGCCAGGTGGTGGCACGCCTCAAGGGCGGCGACCCGTTCGTGTTCGGTCGCGGCGGCGAGGAGCTGCTCGCGCTGCGCGCGGCTGGCATCGAGGTGGAGGTGGCAAGCGGCGTCACCGCTGGCATCGCGGCGCCGGCGGCACTCGGCATTCCGGTCACCCACCGCGAGGTGGCGCGCGGCGTCGCCTTCGTGACCGGCCACACCCGCGACGGTGTGGCGCCCGATTGGTCGATCCTCGCGAAAAGCGGTCTCACGCTGGTGGTCTACATGGGCATCGCGACCCTGGCGGACATCGTCGCCGGTCTGCGCGCCGGCGGCATGCCGGCCGACACGCCTGCCGCGGCGATTCAGGACGCCACCCGGACGAACGCCCGCGACTTGCGGACCACCCTCGGCCGACTGCAGGCCGAGGTCGCCGCAGCAGGGATCGGCAGCCCGGCGGTGCTGGTGATCGGCGCGGTGTGCGATCTCGCCGCTGCGCGAGCCCCGGCCTTGGCGGCCCGGGCAGCGGCCTGAGGTCGAAGCCAGGCTCGCGCGGCGAGATGGCGCCGTACGAAGGGCGGGCACCCGCGTTCGCCCAGCCGCGGTGGCCGCACGGCACTTTTGCGGCATTGGAGGCCGCTATCGACGTTGCCGCGGGTCCCGAGGTTTCGGGGACGCCGATCTGCACGACTCGAACGAGTAAGCGCTGCACCGGCGCCGGGTCGTCGAGCGCAACTCAAGGGGACACGTAGCAAGCGATGGCGCCCGCGTTGCAGCTCGCGACTTGGCCCGGGCCGCTCCAGGCCGCACCGCAGGGCTGCGAACTCGACGCCCGGGCGGGCGATGTCGTCGAACGCGTGGGCGCTCCGACCGATGCGGAACGACCGGAGTGACGACGCCACGCCTACCGCCGCGCCGCTCAAAGCACCGTCGGGTTGGGCGCGCCGCCGTAGACGACCCTCGGGTCGAAGGTCTTGCGGAGCTCCACGAAGCGCAGTGCGCTGGTGTCGAGGTCCACGGCGCGGTAGAAGCAGCTGCGGTAACCCAGATGTCAGCTCGCGGGGTCGGCCCGCAGCCGCACCCGCAGCCAGACGGCGTCCTGGTCGTCGTCGATGCGTAGCTCCACCACGCGTTGCAGCAGGCCGCTCGAGCCCCCTTTGTGCCACAAGACTTGGCGGCCGCCGCTCCAGTATTGCGCCTCGCGCGTGGCGAGCGTTCGCCGCAGCGCGGCGGGCGTTCATCCAGCCGAGCATCAGCACGCCGCCGCTGTCGGCGTCTGTGGTGGTGCAGGGAAGCAGACCGTCGGGACCGAACTTCGGTGCCAGGTCAAGATCCTCTTCGACCTGTTCGACACTCATGCGAGGCCGGAAGCGCGAGTCAGACCCCATGTGGTTCACCCCGCGTCATCGCGGTTGCAGAAGGCCACTTGCTACCGTTCACAGCGTGATGATCTGCACGCCATCCGCTCGTCTCAGGGCGGCATAGAGCCGAGGAAAGCAGCCGACCTGCGCCCCTTCGATCATCCCTTTCGGCCGCACCTCGCCGGTGCCGCACTGATGGAACTCGCCTTCGCCTAATCCACGCCCGATCGCGCATTGGTCGCAGGGCCTGAGCAGGATGTTCTGAGCCTTCGCGACCTTGGATAGTCGGTCGCCGAACGGGTCGCCCGCGCGCAGGGCGTACAGGTTGTCGTCGAAGCACATCATGCCCACCACCCGCGCCCCGTGGATGCTCTGCTCGAACTGCGGCAGGATCATCGTGTTGAGCTTGAACGTTGCGGCCATGTCGGTGGCGAAGGCGTAGGCGACTTTCATGCGTCGACTCATGTCTCGAGCGGGATGTGGATCGATGGATTCGGGAAGGCGTGACCCGCCGCGTCGGAGCTTCACGCGCGCGAACCACTGCAGCACGCGCTCGCGGTACGCGGCGCCGTACAGCTGCTCGAAGCGGCGGGTTTCTTCTGCCGCCCAGTTGCGCCATACCGCCAGCCGCTCCTCGACGAGAGCCCGGGTCAGCCGGATGCGCACTCCACGGTAATGCAGTGGCGCCATTGCTCGTAGGTCCGGGGATGTCGGGCGTCTTCACGCTGTCACCTCCCTGCGCTGCCGTTACGCAAAGAAGTCGGGAAGGTCGGCCCGGCCGCTGAGGCCTTTGCCACCCGGTCAGCCCATGCCCAACTCGGCGTCGCTCGGCTGCATGGCCTTCCAGGCCTGTTCGAGGGCGGCGCGGTCCAGCCCCCGGCCGATGAAGACCACTTCGCGTTCAGGCGGTCGCGGTACGGCTTCCTCCCGCGCGCGCGCCTCGGTGTTCTGGCGCTCGGGCGTGCCCTGGGCCAGCCAGTGCTCGCGCGGCGCCGCAGCCCACCCGCGGCCCACCGGCTCGTGGGTCGCGGTGTTGCCTGCGGGCGAATCCCCGACGACCCAAGCCGGGCGGCTCGCGAGCCAGATCGCTCGTCACGACGAGCCGTTGGAACACCGTTCGGCTCACGCGCCCGCGCCCAAGTCGGTGAGCATGCCGACGCGGCCAAGCGGCATGCCAGCAGCGGCACCCATCACACAAAGAAAGCCCGTCGCCACCGAGCTCCACCTAGCTAGCGTGCAGTCGGCAGGCTCGCCGGTCCAACGCGCTCCTTCCGATTCCCTTCCTTCCTCCCAGCCGTCGACTCTTCTTCTGACGTCCTCGGCAAAGGACCCGCGGCGCGCAAGGCCCGACGCCGCCCGGATCGGGAGGACAGCGAGCCGGACTGAAGGGCGCAGAAACCGGATGACGTTAGCGGACACGATTTCGGCGAGGGAGGTCTGTCACTTGCCGGCGGCCAGAAGCAACGGTATCGTAGGATCGTCCCGAGATCGGCGATTGCCGGACATCAGCACGCCATGTCAGCGCCCGGGAGGCGTCTACGTTCGACGAACGCGGCCCGATGGATCTAGCGACGGCCGTGCGAGAGTTGCGCGCGCGTTGTTCTGGCGACCATCCGCGGGTACGTCTTGTTCTCGCTGACACCCTCGCGTGCATGGCTGCCGGCTTTGGTGCCGCTCCAGTCCGCGGGCTTGCCCAGCGTCTTGCGCCGGGAAAGACCCGTTGGCCGGGTGCTCCGGCTTCGCTCGCGACGAGTGATGCGGCATTCGTTGGCGCCGTCGCGGCGTGCTGGGACGAAGCCTGTGAAGGGCTCGCGCGCGCACACGGGCGCCCAGGCGTACCAGCAATCGCCGCCGTCTTGCCCCTCGTCGCGGAGCGAGACGGCACGCTAGGGGAGGCGCTCGCCGCCGTCCACTTCGCATATGAAATCGGCGGTCGGCTTGGCGAAGTGATGCGCATCAAGCCTGGTATGCACGTCGATGCGACATGGCCGTCACTTGGCTCGGCCGCGGGGGCAGCCGCTGCGCTCGCGCTCGACGACGATGGCGTGCTTGGCGCGATCGATCTCGCTGCAGCGCAGATGCCGGCCAGCCTATACCTGCCAGTCGCGCAGGGCGCTACAGGCCGAAACGTTTTTCTCGGCCACGCGGCAAGGCTTGGGACCGACTGTGCGATCGCGTTGTCCGCCGGATTCGTGCCTCCCCGCGATGCCGTGGAGGCGTGCCGGCGGTTCGTGCTGGAAGCCGGCACGCCGCTGCGTCTTGCGGATCCGGCGCTGTCGCTGATCCAGGAGGGCTATCTCAAGCCATACGCAGCGGTGCGGCATGTGCACTACGGTGCGGCGGCTGCGTCGGAGCTGCGACGCCACGTCGTCGATGCGCTCGATCGCATCGAGCGCATCGAGCTGCAGGTCTACCGCGAGGCGCTGACTTATTGTGGCAACCGTGCGCCGGCCACGACGATCCAGGCCCAGTTCAGCCTTTCGTTCGGTGTGGCTGCCATGCTGGTTCTCGGCGATCTGTCTCCGGCTGCCTATCGTCTCCTGGACGATCCGCAACTGCGGGCCCTCGAAAGCAAGGTGGTGCTGGCTGAGGATTGTGAGCTCACGGCGCGCGGCGCGCGCGGCGCGACGTTGGAACTCCTCGTCGATGGCCGTCTGCTTAGAAAGTCGGTCGAGACTGTCCCAGGCGACCCGGGCCGCGCGCTGTCAGCCGCCGAGGCCCGGGACAAATGCGCCCGCTACGCCGGGCCGGTGCTGGGCGTGCGCGAGGCTACGGGCTTATTCGATACTGTGATGTCAGCGCCGGCGCATGCGCCACTTCGCGAGCTACTGACCTGAGACTTCATATCGCGGTGTAGCCGCCGTCGACGAGGAGGTCTGTACCAGTCACGAATCCAGCGGCTTCGCTCACCAGGAACAACAATGCCTCGGCGATCTCCTCCGCGCTTGCGATGCGCCCGACGGGGTAGCGCGGCGCGAGCTCGCGTACCGCGGCCTCCGCGCTCCCGTAGCGCGAGGTGAGGCGACTGGTCAGGACCGCCCCGGGCGATAGGCTCACGGCCCGCACACGGTCGGCGGCGTGGTCGACTGCAATCGCGCGAGTCAAGGCGAGCAGAGCAGCCTTGCTCGCGCTGTAGGCACCTTGCCCCGGGGCAGCGACATGGCCGAGCTGCGAGGCGATGTTCACGATGACGCCGCCACCTGCCGCGGCGAGATGCGGGATGGCGAACTTCGCTGCCAGCCACGCACCGGTCAGGTTGACATCCAGCGCCTCACGCCAGTCGGCGACCTCGATGTCCGCGACGCGCGCCCGCGGCGTGACCACCGCGGCGTTGTTCACCAGCAGGTGCAGCGCTCCGAAGCGCGAGACGGTAGTCTCGATCGCCGCACGCACGGCGGCAGCGTCGGCGATGTCGCAGCCGATCAGTGCGACGTCCTCGGCATCCAGGAGCGCGCCGAAGCGACCGTGTAGGGCAGCGCGGTCGCGGTCGAGAAGTGCGATCTGGACGCCTGCACGGCGTAGTCGCAGGCCGATCGCCGCGCCGAGGTCGCCAGCGGCGCCGGTGACCAGCGCAACTCGCCCGGCGAGGGCTTGCCCGGCGACCGGATCGTGCACGGCAGCCGCCCTCATCAAGTGGAGATGGCGTGCGCACGTGGGATCAGCTCCGCGCGCGCGGCCTCCCAGCGACGCATCGCAGCCTCATGGACGGCCAGGGCCGTTGGATCGAAATCCGCCACCGGCGCCGGATCCAGATCAAAGTTCCCGTAGCGGTCCTCGCCGCGCACCAGGGTGGCCGACAGCCGTGTGCGCGCTTCGCAGCGACAGTGCGTGGGGATGTAGCTGATACCGAGGCCTATGCGTCGGTCCCCCGAGCGATTAGGCATCGAGTTGTGCAGCAAATAGGTGTGATGGAGCGAAAACTGTCCGGGCCGCAGAACGAGATGGTCGAGCGGCGCCTCGTCCGGGACTGTGACCGTCTGCCCGGTCGCGAACATGTTGGCATCGCTGTGCGCTACATGATGAGGCAGCTGACCCCTAAGGTGGCTTCCGGGTACCACTTGGACACAGCCGCTCTCGTGATTGCTCGGCGACAGTGCCACCCAGGCAGTCACGTGCTCGGGCGGGGTGAGGCCGAAATAGGTCGAATCCTGATGCCAGCTCACGAAAGCGTTGGTATGCGGCTCTTTCATCCACAGGGTCAGGTGGTAGACCAGGATGTTCGGTCCGATCACATCCTCGACCGCGTCGAGAATCGCTGGATGGCGCACGATCTCGTCGGCCCAGCGCAGGTAGAGGTAGAGCTTGCGGCGGCGCGCGGGAGGCAACCCGTGGACACGCTCGCCCTCCTCCAGCCGAGCGCGGTAGGCCGCCGCCTGATCGGGACCAAAGGCCACGAGTGGGCTGAGGTATCCCTTTTCGCGGTAGTGGCGGATCTGGTCCGCATCGAGTGACTTACCCATACCAATCCCTTCACATGAAACTCTCGGTGTCGGCGCCGGTGCTGTCGCCGATTCCGTGCTGGTTGCTTCGGATCACGGGTCGTCTGACCTACGTTGCGACAGCGGCCATGGCCATGCGCGCCGTCCGACCTGCGGCGCCCGCTGGAGGTGGGCAGCGCCAGCGTGACAGCCGCTCCAGTGCACGGCGCCTGCGCCTCCGCTACACGCCCGGACGACCACGACGGGCGTATCGAGCGCAATGCCGACCGAGCGGCTCTGGTCAGGCCGGGGCGAGCGCATGCTCTGGTCTCGTTGCCGCCAGCCCGCACGGCGCATGCAGGCGTACCAGCGCCTTTCCGATCGTTCGGCCGGCGAGCATCTCGATGAAGGCTCGCGGCGCTTGCTCTATCCCATCCACGACATGTTCGCGATAGCGCAGGGCGCCAGAACCGACCCACGCGATCGCCTGACGGCGGTACTCGGGCATGCGCGCGAGGTGCCGGCGGACACTGAACGCCCGCAGCGACGCTTGCGCGGCGAGGAGAGGCATAAGGCTCGGTCCGGGCGTGGTGAAGCCGTATTCGGCCACCAGACCGCACAGCGCGATGCGCGCATCCTGCCGCAGCAGACGGTACACCGCCGCAGCAACCGAGCCGCCGGTGTTGTCGAAGAATGCGTCGACGCCGTCGGGGCACGCTCTGGATAGCTGTTCGGGGAAGTCGTCGTCTCGACGCGTTACGCAGGCATCAAACCCGAGTTCGCCAACCGCGACGTGGCATTTGAGTGGATCACCGGCGATCCCCACGACACGCGCCCCGCGTAAGCGCGCCAGCTGCCCCGCGACCGAGCCGACCGCACCGACCGCGGCGGACACGACCACGGTCTCGCCCGGTTGCGGCTGCAGGATGTCGTGGATGCCAATCCATGCGGTCAGTCCCGGCGAGCCCAGTATCCCTAGCGCCGCAGAGGGTGGATCGATGGCGGGGTCGAGCCGCTCCAGCACCTCGCCGCGCACGATAGGATGGGTCTGCCAGCCGGTTTCGCCCAACACCAAATCCCCGGGTTTGAACCGGCCGTCGGCCGATGCGAGCACTTCGCTCACGGCGCGGCCGATTACTGTGACTCCCGGGGCCGGAGTAACCCCGTAGCGGCCGCCCCCCGCCATCCAATTTCGCTGATATGGATCGAGCGACAGCCAGAGCGTGCGGAGAGCGACCTCGCCCGCAGCGGGCATTCCGGATCGCAGTTCCTCGATCGCGAAATCCGCTGGGCAGGGGGTGCCCTCCGGAAGGCGGGCGAGGACGATTCGGCGATTGACCGTCACGGCGGTCACCGACGTCCGCTACTTCAGCTGGCCTTGAAGCGAAGGCAGGATGCGCGCCCAGCCGTTGTACTGGTCGCGGAAGAACCGGTCGAAGTCCGCGGCCGAGCTGCCTACGGGCGTGATGCCAGCATCCATGATGCGGCGGCGTTGCTCGGGGTCGCGCAATGCGGCGACGACTGCCGACTCTATCTCGCGCTGCACCTCCGGCGGCGTCTTGCCAGGAGCCATCACGCCCCACCAGAACGACATCTCGAACGGCAGCCCTCCTTCGGCTGCTGTCGGCACGTCCGGCAGTCCCGGCAGCCTCTCGCGGGCGAACACGGCGAGGCCGCGGACGCGCCCGGCCTGGATATGGGGCTTGGCGCTCGGCTCAGCGCCGACCATCACGTCTATGGTGCCCGCTATGAGGTCGTTGAGGGCCGGTGCTGCGCCCTTGTACGGAACATGGGTGAGCTCGATGCCTGCCAGACGCGCGAACATCTCGGTCGTCAGGTGGTGCACGGTTCCGCTGCCCGGCGAACCGTAGTTGAGCTTGCCGGGCTGTCGCTTCGCTACGGCCAAGAACTCGCTCAGGCTGCCGAGATCGGAGCGCTTGGCGGAGGCCAGAAACAAGATCGGCAGCGCGCCGACCTGGGATATCCGCGCCAGATCCGTGCGCCAGTCGAATGGCACGTCCTGCACCTGCGGGAGCAGGGCGAGCGATTCGGAGCCGAACAGGAGCGTGTATCCGTCAGGTGCGCTCTTGGCCACGAAGTCCGCGCCGATGATGCTGCCCGCCCCTGCGCGATTCTCGACCACCACCGGCTGCTTCCACCGCTCGGCGAGTCTCTCGGCGAGCATGCGCGCCAGGATGTCCGTGGTCGCGCCCGGCGCAAACGGCACCACCAGTTTCACCGGGCGTTCGGGGTAGGTGGTGCCGTGCGCAAGGAATGGTCCCGCGCATATCAAGAGGGTCAGTGCCAGTTGTCCGAGCCATCGCTTCATGTTGCGCTCCTTGCATCGTCGGCGGTATCCGGCTCTAGCAGAATGCGTCCGAGGTAACGACTCTCCCCGAGCACCACGTCGAGCCGCACCAGCCGGTGGGCGGGGCTCGAAACTTCGAGGACGTAGCGGCCGCTGCCCGGTTCGAGGCGATCGATACGGAACTCGCCGAAGTCGTCACTGGTAGTGCTGGCTATGGTCGTGCCATCGCGAGACAACGTGATCGTGGCGCCTGCGACGCAGTCCTCCACGCCGTTGGCGACGGTAACCAGCGTGGCGCCCACGAAGCAGCGGTCATAGCGGTACAGATTGCGGTAGAACACGCGTGGACGCGTCTCCAACTCGGGCATGAGCACGGTCCAATCCTCGTCTTCAACCTTGCTGCGCAGCTCGTCGTCTTCCAGACGCGCTGCGGTCATCGCTTCAGTCGGACAAACGGATACGCACCGCGGGGCGTTCCAACCGCGGTCGAGAAGATGCGCGTCGAACGTCCACTTCTGCGGCAGCTGGGCTTCGTCGTTCCACCAGATGGCGCCGTAGGGGCAGGCTGCGACCAGATCCCTGCGGCCGCGCGCCTTTATCGGGTCGATGATGACGATGCCGTCTTCGCGGCGCCAGACCGCGTCGTCTCCCGGGCGCATGCATGGAGCGTTCTCGCAGTGGTTGCAAGTCACCGGCAAGTGCGCGACATCGACCATTGGAGCCTCGCCGCGCTCGCGCGTTCGGATGGCGATCCACTCGTGGCCATGTTTCGGCTGCGGCGCCGAGTAACCCGGATAGTCGTTGTCGACGTATTCATCCTTGCAAGCGATGTAGCAATTGCGACAGTTGTGACAGCGCGCGACGTCGACGAATAGCGCCCACTTGGCAGTCATAGCGTGACTTCGCTGACGGCCAGTGCTTCGGAGGCGACGGGGGCAGCCTCTCTTGCAACGAGCGAGCCCTCTCCGTGCCAGCGCTCGACCTGGATGAGGCAGGAGTTCGGCGCCGAAGCGCTGGTCTTCTCCGTTTGCCAGCGCGACGGCGCTAGGGTGTTTACGCAGCCACCCCGGTCGGGACTGCGGCCGGGCGCTCCAATCGGGTCGTACACTGCCGAGGACGCATAGCACTGCACCACCCCGGGCAGGATGCGTTCGGTGAGCACTGCCGCGCAGATCACGCTGCCGCGGTCGTTGTGCAGGCGCACGAGATCGTGGTGGCGGATACCGCGAGCGGCAGCGTCGCGCGGGTTCATCCGTGCGGCGAGATAGTAGTAACCGTTCACGCGAACCCGGTGATCGTCGATGTCGTTGATGAACGTGTCCTTGCCGTCGGTGTGCGTATGAAAGCTGTAGCGCGGGTGCGGTGTGAGCAGCTGCAGCGGATACCGGTCGTACAACTCCCCGCTGCCTCGGCCCTCCCAGGACGGGATGTAGCGATTCACTGGCGGCCGGCCGGGATCGTCGAACATCTTCAGGCTGGAGGCCTCGAACTCGATCTTTCCCGACTGCGTCTGGAGGTCCTCGCGGAAGCGGCGGCCGAATCCGGCCGGCAACGGATGGGGCTCGGGCGTATCCTTCCGTCGACCTTCGGCGAACCAACGTAGCGCCACCGCGCGCTTCCTGATCCGCGGGTCCTCGGGTGGAACCACGTAATAGCCGCGCTCGAGGAATCGCTCCCAGGACATCCGGGTGGGCATGTCGGAGGCCTCGTACTGGCTGCGGCACCAGTCGAGCTCGGTCTTGCCCTCCCCGTAATAGCTACCCATGCCCAGGCGGTGCATGATCTCGAGGAAGATCCGGTAATCCGACTTCGATTCGCCGAGCGGCTCGATGCATGGATGCTGGATCGAGATCACTCGGTAGTTCAGCTGCCCG